>RRZT010716525.1_pt1 | contig 32173 bp, 24 predicted proteins | sample 2165551 | NCBI WGS metagenome assembly RRZT01 (sample SAMN10456910, study PRJNA506462) | wastewater metagenome | biome: wastewater; feature: sludge; material: wastewater sludge; isolation source: wastewater sludge with Escherichia coli K12::gfp cells carrying plasmid... | place: USA: Moscow, Idaho...
TATCTCTTGCGCAAGAATCATTATCTGATTTATATTTCTCATCTGGTGTTCCTTTATATTTTTTGCGAAAATAATTGAACACCTTCTTTTATATTCTGTCAATTTCTTCTAAATTCTATGTTGGACAGCCCCTAGTATAAAAAAAATAATAATTGAATAATTAATTTTATTATAGATCAATGTTTGATAAAATTTATAAGGTATAGCTAAATATAATAAACTTTATAAGGGGCTAAATCAATTGATGATAATGGAACAAAATCTTCTCTTATTCCTAATGGAAAACCTTTACCAAAAGGCAGTGAAATTCGCTTTGCTTGGAATAAATTAAAGACGAGCAGTTTATTGAAGGAAATGGTGTAATTTCTGATTATATTTACAAACCTACAGGTTATGATATTTTAAATAATGATGAAAGTATATTTAATAAAATAATGAATGATATGGGTAATTCTAAAAATCCTAAAAAATTCTATCTAAACAGATAATTATTATTTTTTCTTTATTTTTCTAACTAAAAATAGGGATAATAAACATAAAAAACTAATATACAACATGGGAAAATGATTAAAATATTGAAATGTTGCAATTTGAGTAAACATAAATGGAGTTACTCCAATAAATAATCCATTTGTTGTATTTAAGCAGAGGGCAAGGGCAGATGTTCTCATTTTAGTGGAAAACATTGATGCTAAAATATTAAAAACGGAACCCACACATGCGCCTAATGTAATAGACATGAGTATAATAAATATTGTTATGGTTTCTTTACTGCCAGATTGAAATGCAGTATTTGATAATAAAGTTAAAATAAAAAGAGATAAAATGCCAAGCATATAAACATTTTTTGATTTGTATTTATCGGAAAGATTTCCAAAAATAATACAAAAGAGGGCATTTAGAAAAAATCCTATGGTTACAATTTTATCAATAAATATTTTTTCAAATAAAAAAGCCGTTTCTAGTGTTTTTGAAGAAATTAACAAAAAATACAAGAATGCAGTGGAGGATGGCAATAATATAATAATACCTAAAGCAACATCTTTAAAATGTTTTTGAATTAAGGTAAAAAAAGGAACTTTTAAAACGCCATTTGAATTTTTACATTGGATAAAATCTTTACTTTCATTTAAGCTTTTTCTTAAATAAATTCCAATTATTCCTAAAAGTCCTCCGACGGCAAAAGGAATGCGCCATCCCCAAGAATAAAATGTTTCAGGAGACATTAAAGAATTTAATGACGAATATAATAAGGAAGCAAAAAAAGATCCAAAAATAATGCCTCCAAAAAGAGTGCCCATAGCGAGACTTTTTCTTTTTTCATTTGCATATTCATGAATATAAGCCATTGCGCAAGGAGCTTCACCACCTAATGCAAAACCTTGCGCAATTCTTAATAGCAATAAAATAAGGGGAGCAAGAAATCCAATTTGTTGATAAGTAGGTAACAGGGCAATTCCTAAAGTTGGGATTGCCATTAAAAAAAGAGTGATCATAAATGGTTTTTTACGACCCGAAGTATCCCCTAAATGACTAAAATAAAAGCCACCTAAAAATCTTGCAAAATAGCCAGCAGCAAAAATGCCAAAAGTTTTTAATATTGCAACACTTGGTATTGATTCATCAAAAAAATGTTTACTTATTACAGGAGTCATTAAAGCAAATAAGGAAAAATCATAATATTCAAAAGCACCACCAATAGAACAAAGAAACAAGGTTTTATTCTCTGATGTTTTTGAAATAGCCATTTTTATTCCAATTTAAAAATGTTTATTTATGTTGAGCCACTTCTTTTTGTATAAGTGCCATAACAGCTTTACCATCACAAGTTGGGTATAATTGTTTTATTTCTTTCATTATTAAACCAATATTTACCTTCTCTTGTGAAGGAGTTTGAGAGATTTTATCTTGAATGATTTTATTCAATTCATCATCTGATGGAGCTTTTGGCATATAACGTTCCACAATTTTTAATTCACTTTCCGTTTGAAGATGTTTCTCGCTTCCTTTTGGAAACATTTCTAGGGCATCGATAAGTTGTTTTCTATAAGAAAGGACAGCGTCAAACTCTGAAATGGGTTTAGCGGCCGTTTGTCCATATTGTATTGCACTAATTAGCATACGGAGAACTCCAGTTAGTTCTTTATCATGATTTTTGAGCGCATTTTTTAAGTCATTTGTTAATGTTTCTTTAAGTGTTGTCATTTGTGTCCTTACTTTGTTTTAAATACCCAAACGCCATTCCAATCTTTTTCAAGACCTTTTTCTTTTAGGTAATTACATCTTTCAATAAACTCTTCACTTGGAGGATCTTTGCCATCGTTCATACGAATGGCTTCTTTAAATTTTTGGATTGCTTCTTTCCAATTTTGGGCGCGGTAAAGAGCCAAACCTTCTTCAAACAACCTAACCAATTCTAGCGCTTTTTGTCTATCCATTTCTTTAAATCTCATGACTTCAAATATACGAACAGGCTCATTTTTCCCTTTAACTTGAATATTATCGAGTTCACGAAAAATAAATTTATGTGGTTCTTTTAAAGCAATTTTAGTAAATTCTGAACAAATAATTCGGGTTCCATAGTTTTTATTAATGCCTTCAAGGCGCGCTCCTAAGTTAACAGCATCGCCTAAAACAGTATAATCAAACCGTTGGTCGCTTCCCATGTTACCAACAACCATATCTCCTGTATTAAGACCAATACCAATATCTAGAAATGGAAGATTTTCTGATTTCCATTTTTTTTGAAGAAGTTCAAGTTCATCAAGCATTTTTAAACTAGAAGATACGGCTTTATCGGCATGATTTTCCATTGGAATAGGGGCTCCCCAAACAGCCATAATAGCATCTCCAATGTATTTATCTAATAGCCCATTTGAATCTAAAATAATCTTTGTCATTGGTGTAAAATATTCATTTAATATAGAAGTTAGTTTTTCTGGGCTTAAAGCCTCGCTGATTGTTGTAAATCCTCTTACGTCGGAGAAAAAGACAGTCATAAATTTTTTATCTCCACCTAATTTTAATCTTTCTGGATGTTCCATTAATTGATTAATAACAGCAGGATTTAGATAATGTTGAAATGCACTTCGAACCTTTTTCTTTTCTCGTTCTTCTGTGAAATATTTAAATATGGTTATTCCAAAATAGATGGAGACACTTTGTAAATAAAACATACCTGCATAGTACCAGTTACCTTGTCCAAATAAATACTTTTCATCAATGTAGAAGAAGGCAGCAAGAATAAGAATTATAAAAAAAGAAGATTTTAATGCGTTTAAATATTTAAGAGCATACGAAAAAAGAATACCAGAAAATAAAAGCAATGAGACTTCAATTAATGGCGCAGAAATAGGCCTTTTCATAAAATTTTGTGTTAATATATTTTCAATTATTGCAACATGGTGACCAACTCCATCAAAATTTTCATCAAATGGAGAGGGCCTTTTATCATTTGTTCCTGTTGCTGTTCCTCCATAAACTAAAATTTTAGGAATATCTTTAGGAAGTTTATTATTATAAGCATCGTCCAATGAAATTTGTGGAATTTTTGAGAATTCACCGTAGTGATTAATAAGAAGTTTTCCAAGTCCATCAAAGTAAACAGGAATTTTAATTTGTTTCTTTTTGCTATCCGTTGGATAAAGTTCAATTGAATCAATGCCAGATGGGTCAAAATGGATAACAACCCCGCTTGCTAAATAGTTTGCTGCTAATGATAAGGCAAGACTAGGAACAATAATGGGAGTTCCAATTTTTTCACCAAATTTATTTATTGGATCTATTGTTCTTAATAATATTGATTTTCGAATCATTCCATCGGAATCGGATTGATTATTTGCAAAACCCATATATTTTGATTTACCCGCAATAATTGGTGTGTTTGTTATTGCTCCATATGAAATAATATCTTTATAATTATTTAAAGAATTTCCAGTAGGGAAATCAAGAAAATCGATTGATGAACTTTTAAGACGGTTAAAACTATTAAACCAATCATAAGAAGAACCTTTTATTTGATCTTCATTTTCTAAATAAAAGAATCCTTGAACGATATTCCCAAAGTTGTCGATACTTTTTCCAAGAGAAACATCACCAGGGCTAGATTCTAATAATTCTGCCAAGCTATTTTCAATTGCTTTGGGGTTGTTATTTGAGGATATAAGAATTTTTTCTAAATCTGGTAAAGATTCTTCAAGTAATCTATGAGAAGGTTCAGAAAAAAATACGTCAAATCCTATCCATTTTACACCTGCATTTTGTAAATTTTGAAACGCCTTTTCGTATATTCCTCTTGGGAATGGCCATCTTCCAAACTTTTCAATGCTTTTATCATCCGCGGTAAGTGCTCCAACAACGCCACTTAATTTTTTTGGACCTCTTAATTTAAAGCGAATATCATAAAGAACTCTTTCTAATTGGCCTACAATATCAATAGAGTTTTTTGGTAAACTATAATGTTTAATTAAGAAAAATAAACATAAGAATGTAATTAAAATTCCAATTTTAAAAGAAGAAGGAATAAAAAAATATTTAAATTTTCTCTTCTTTTTAACATTTTCTTTAGGCATTTTTTTCCCTTACTCAATTATAATAATTACCTTGCTATTATATTTGAGTATGAATTAAGAAAATGGGAAAATATGTATTATTTAGCCAAAAGAAATATTTGTTCGAACGGGGATTCTTTCATACTTGATTCAGTTCGATTTTGAAATTTATAGCTTTTGTTGTGTTTAAAATTTTTATGTATAATATTTGAATTTGATTTTTTTGTATTCTCTTGGTAAAATTTTGTAATTATATTAATAGAATCTCTTATATTTTTTGAGTGTGCTTTAGAAATAATTTCGATTATATTTTCAAAGCTTTCTATAAACAAATATTCAGAATTATTTTTCATATTGTTTAAATTTTTTATTATTATTTTTTGCAATCCATTGATTAATTCTATCTTATTTATCTCACAAGATTTTTTTAATAAAAATGATAAGTGAATATTAAGGGATTTTAATTCATCTAATTTTTCATAAATGAGGTCTGAATATTTATCAGAAAAGTTTATAAATTCAACTGGATTTTTCAGCATTTGGTTTTGAAGAACTGCATTTCCCATTTCAGCAAGATGCGCAGAACCAGAAAGAAAATCTTTTAAATGATCTGCTAAAAATAAAAAAGCTGTTTTTGAGGTTTCATTTTCAGAAAAATATTTTGTAAAAACGTGTTCCAGTAAACTTTGACCAAAACGAGAAAGAATTTTTTGTAAATTTATTTTTGAATTATTATCAATTCTGGATAAATAATAAACAATAGCAATTCTTATTTCAATATTATTAATATTTCCCCTGGCAAGAAGACTTGAAGTAATAAAGTCAATAATTTCATTATTTTCATTTAGTTTGTTTTTTATTTTTGAATTTTCTTCAAATTTATTTATTCCAATATTGATAACTAAAGATAAACAATGAGCAATCACTTTTCTTTCATTTTCTTCAATAGAGAACTCTTGGTCAATTATTTCAAACAAAACTTCACATATTTTTTTAGTAAAGATATCGTCATCGGTTTTTTTTAATAAAATATCGATGAGTACTTTAGAAAAATATCCATTTTCTTCAGAGCTAGATAATATAAAATATGAAAATAAAATACTATTAAATTTTTCCGTATTTATATATTTTGAATATATTGTATCTGTAGTAAATTCAGCAATGTAATATTTTTGATCTTTTGATAGGGTTTTATATTGTTCTAAAACATTTTCTTGTCTTTTTAATTTAGATGAATTTTGATCAAGCACATTGGATTCAATAATAAACATACGAATAGCAGACTGCGGATCTATAGATTTTGTAATCAATTTCTTGCTCGCCAACTTTGACTCCTTTGCTTCCTTAAATAAAGGAATAGCTTTTTAGTTATCGGAGTTGGTTTTCAAAAAACTGAAAAAATAATTATATCTCTATATATATCAGATACTTATTTTTTTGAGGGTTTATAATTTAAGATCATCTTTGCTTCTTTAAAAATGCTAAAAACACAGGGAATAACTAAAAGTGTTAAAATTGTTGAAGAAATAAGACCGCCAATCACGGCGACTCCCATTGGGGCTCTTTGCTCATGTCCTAAGTCACTTCCAAATGCCATAGGTAACATTCCAAAAATCATAGCAAAAGTTGTCATTAGAATGGGCCTCAACCTTGTTTTTCCTGCAACTTGTAAAGCTAAATTTACACTTTTTCCTTCTTTTATGAGTTGTTCTGTAAAATCTAATAATAAAATAGCATTTTTTTTCACAAGACCTGTTAATAAAATTAAGCCAACCATTGCATAGAGTGACATTGGCTGATTTAAAATAAGCAAAGCAATAAAAGCTCCTGAAAAAGCTAAAGGAACACTTAATAAAATAACAAAGGGAGTCATAAAACTTTCAAATTGAGAGCATAAGACCATATACGCAAATAATAAAGACAATAAAAGAGTTTGTATAACAGCGGTATTGGTATCTTTTAAGTCTTTTGAATCACCTGAAAAATCATAACTTAATCCAAGAATTCTATTTTGATTTAAGTAAGATTCAATTTGTTTTAAAACTTTACCTAAATCGTTCCCCGTATAATCTGCAAGAATGGTATATTCTTGAATTCCATTATGATGCTGAATTACTGAATTTTGTTTGTCTAATGTTATTTTAGCAATGCTGTTTAATGGAATAGGAGAATTATTTTTTCCTGGAACTGTTACAGATAAAATATCGTTTGGTGTTAATGCTTGTTTATCATTAACTTTTGCAACTATGTCGAAAGTGTCACTATTTCTATTAAAAGATCCCACATTTTCACCGTAAAACAAATAAGACAATGTAGTTGCAATTGCATCACTAGTTACGTTTAAAGAGTTTGCCATTACAACATTTGGAACTACTTTAATTTCATCTGCGGGAGGTGGAGTGTCTGAAATAATATCTTCAATGCCATCTATTGTTTTTAAATATTTTTGTAGACTAAGTGCATATTTTTCAAGTTCTTGTGAGTTTGGATTGGTTAAAATAACTTGAATAGGTTGCTGTGATTTTCCGGGTCTTCCAAGTGTTATAATTTCGTTTGGATTTTTAATAAATTTTTTTAATTCGCTTCGAATCCTTTTTTCAAGTTTTTGCTGGGTAAAATTTCTTTCACTTGGGTCAACTAAGTTAACAATAAAAACCGAATTATTTTGATTGCTAAGTCTAAAAAATACATTTTTAATTCCAGGATATGTTTTAAGCCATTTGGCAATTTCTTGAGAGCGGTTCGTGGTTTCTGGTATCGATGTATTTGGAGCAAGCTGCATAGAAATAGCGAAGTAACTTGTATCCATTTTCGGGGTAAAGTTTGTAGGTACAAAATGCAAAAGGATTAAACTTATTATTAGTACAAAGAAGCCCATTATAATTGTAACAAGTCTGTTTTTAAGTGTAACAATAATTAATTTTGAATATAAATTCTCACAATAAATAAAAATAGATTCAAATTTCTCTAAAATAAAAAATTTCTTTTTTTCGGTATCATGTTTATTTAATATTCTACTACCAAGCATAGGACTTAAGGTAAAAGCAACAAAAAGTGATATTAATACAGAGGCAGAAACAGTAATGGCAAATTCATAAAAATAACGACCTATTTTTCCTTCCATAAAAGCAACAGGCATAAATACCGCAATAATAGCAAATGTAATGGCAATTGCGGGTATTCCTATTTCTTTCATGGCATCATTTGTTGCGATACGAGCCGATTTTCCTAAAAGAATATGTCTATGAATATTTTCTATTACAACAATAGCATCATCAACAATAATTCCAATGGATAAAGACAATGCTAATGTTGTCATCGAGTTTAAAGTAAATCCTAGAAAATGTATGAGACCTATCGTTCCTAAAACAGAAGTTGGAATTGCAATCGAACTAATAAATGTAGATTTCCAATCTTGCAAAAATAAATACACAATTAATATTGTAAGAATTGCTCCTAATATGATATCAAAATTTACGGCATCCATGGAACCAGATATAAAGCGAGAGGTGTCATTCACAATTCGAATATCAATTTTATCTTTTACAGATAAGGATAAATTTTCAATTAATTTAGTAGATTTATTTGAAACTTCTACTGTGTTTGCATCAGATGATTTAGAAACATAGACAATAATAGCAGGTTTTCCATCGCTTTCCCCATAAGTTGTTTGTTCTTGTATTGAATCTTTTATGATAGCTAATTCGTCTAGTCTAACAATAACTCCTGCTGTTGTTAAAATAGGAATATTTGCAACTTCATTAATAGAATTTGGTAAAGTAGTTGAGTTTATATTATAAGCAAGTTTTTCATTTTTAACTTGTCCTCCTGGAACAGTAACAATTTGAGATTTAATTTGATTAATAACACTATATGCTGTTAGGCCAAGTGAATCTAATTTGTCATTATCAAAAGAAATATCAAATTCTGGGAGTCTTAAACCTGCAATACCAATATCACCTACACCTTTTACTTGTGATATATTTGGAACAAAAATACTATTAATATATTCTGATAAATTTCCAATTCCAAATTGATTTGTTTTACTAGATAATGCAATTTGAAGAATAGAGGATGCATTTGGATCTACGGGTTTAACTACGGGAGTGAGAGCAATTGAGGGCCAATTTTTCTTTCCTGTTACGCTAGTCATTGCGTTTCTAATATTATTTACAGCAACATTTATATTTTCGGACAAAACAAATGAGACTCTTATATTTACAGATCCATTTGTAGCTGTTGAATCTATAGTTTCTATTCCTTCTATTGAACGTAAAGCAGACTCTATAGGATTTAAAACATTTTGCTCAATATATTTTGGAGTAGCACCTGCAACTTGAACCTTAATATTGACAATAGGCAAATCAACTTTTGGCTGATTATCTACACCAATTTTTTGATAAGCTAAAAGACCTATAATGATGATTAATAAATTCATCATACCTGCAAAAATTGGGCGTTTTATAGAAACATCTGCAAGCAACATAATTTTGTTTCCTTATTTTAATTGTATTAAAATTAATTCACCTGACATAAGTTGCTTTTCTGTATTGCTTGGAACTCCAATAATTAAATAAGATTTCGTATTTTGGTCAATATAAGGTATTACATTTGTGACTGTAAACATCCCTTTGTTTTTTTGATTTGTTGATTTAAATGGAAATTTTTGTCCTATTTTAAAATTATTCTCAATAGTTTGTGGAATTAATAATTGAATTTGCAAATTTTCCAATGAAGCTAAAGTAACTATAGGAGAGGTAGCTGAAACATAATTTCCAATCCAAGAAGTTAAATTAAAGATATAACCTGAAAATGGAGCAATAAGTGAAGTATCATTGAAATTTATTTGGGCAATTTTTAGTTGAGCATCGGCTAGTTTTACAGCAATTTGTGAATTTAAATAATTTGATTCCGATTGTTCAAGCGCAATTTGTGTCGTTGCTTGTTTTTGATTTAAAGTTTGTGTTCTTTTTAAAGAGAGTAAAGCGAATTTTTCAGAATTTTTTGCTTGTTCAAGATTATATTGTGCCAGTTTAAGTTGTTCCGAAAAAATAGAATTATCTAATTTAGCAATTATTTGTCCCTTTTTAACATATTGTCCATTTTTAACTAAAATAGAATAGATAAATCCATTTACTCTAAAACTAAGTTGGCTCGTATTTGTTCCATATACTGTAGCTGGTAATTGATTTAAAATGACTTCATTATTTGAAATAACAATTGGTTTTTTTTCTATAGGATTTGTTATTTTTACATTTTGTTTATTTTGTTCCATATTATTTAATTCTTGCTTTTTATTGAAATTTATTTCAGGTGGAAGTTCTGCTAGTTCTTTTTTTTTGCATGTTTGAAATAGAATTAAACCTAAAAATAGTGCGATAATTATATTTTTATATTTCATTTCACTTCCTTTCAATCTAATTTGGATAAGCTTGGTTGAACACCAAGAGTTGCTTGAAAAGTTAGCCATGCAAGATCCAAATTAAACCTTGCCTGTGCCAGTGATGCTTTTGCTGTTGTTAAGGATTGTTGAGAAGTAACAAGATCAAGAGCAGCAACTTGACCATTTAAAAACCGATATGAAACTAATTTATATGCTTCTTCAGCTGTTTGAACAGCATCTTTTGCTAATGTAACAGAACTTATATTATTTTGAATTGTACTATAATTTTGAAAAACTTGATTTAAGATTTGTTCTTTTTGATTTTTTTCAAGATATCGTTGCGCCACAACTTTTTCTGTTAATGAGTTGTCTTGATTGTTTCTAATACCCCAATCCCATAAATTCCAACTCATTTGTATTCCATAACTTACATAATTATCTGAGCTTGTTATAGAACTCGAACTATTTGCTGAAGAGGAAGGATTGATATTTTTTGTATAACTAATAAATGCATTAATGGATGGTAAATAATTATCTAAATTTAATGTTTTAGATACTTCTGCGTATTTGATATTTTCTTTTGCTATCAGGATGCTTTGATTATTTTTCATAGCTATTTTTTTTGAATCTTCTAATGAAGGTATTTTGGGATTTTTAATTTCCCATGATGATTTTTCGTTTGAAACAAGTTGAATTTGATTAAAATTTAAAACGCCAATAGCTTGAGAAAGTGAGAATAAGGCGATATCTAATTGAGACTTTGCATTATTTACTTCTTGAATTGTTTGTGAATATTGAAGTAGAATTCTCAAATAATCATCTTTGTAAATGCTACCTGTTTGGTACAAAACTTCTGCGTCTGATTTTGCTTTTTTTACGGTTTCTATTGTTGCATTTGCAATAGATAATTGTTGCGAGGCAAGTTGGGCATTTAAAAAATACGTCGCGCCTAATAAAGCGGACTGTATTTTTGTTTGTGAAACGAGAAGTTTATTTATTTTTGTACTTATTTCTTTTTGATTTAATTGATGAAAAATAGGTATAACACCTAAAAGGGGTTGAGTTAAAGTAAGAGTTGCATTTGATGAAGAGCTAGGAGGATTTTGAGGAAATGTGAAACTTTCGGAGTCAGGATTTCCTTGATTCCATGTAATGTTACTGGAAGCAGACAGATTTGGTAACAAGCCTCTCTCTGATGCTTTTTCTTCATATTCAGATGAAGCTAAATTTGCTTGAGAGGCTTTTAGGTTATCTGATTGATTTTGAGTCATTTTCATTGCTTTTTCAATATCAATTATGATCATGCTATTTTCTTTAGCTACTTTAAAATTTAAACTCTCTTGTCCAAAAGTATTAAAATTTGATATTAAATTAAAAAATATAATTAGTGTTATTATAAAATTCATTTTTAAAAAATAAATAAAAAATTTATTGGGGTTCTTGTAGCTAGCCATTTTATTTTCTTCTCCAACTTAATTAATCATTTAATTTAAAGAAAGTATAAAAATATTCAACAAGAATTATAAAATTAAATAAAAAAAAATGATAGAGAATTAAAAAAATATTTTTATTGAAGATAAATAAAAACCTAACTTGCTTAAAAATCAAATATTGAAATTAAATTAATATAAACTTACCTTTTTTTATAAAAAACTTTAATTTATTTTGGTTATGGTTTTTATAATTGTAGAAATTATTATCGTATTTGATTGTAATTATAACATTTTATTATTGAAATAAATTTTATACTGAATATTTATTTCTTGCAAAAATGAATTGAATCAGATAATGGAGTTGATGAAGTCAGTAAATTTCTTAATTTAAATGAGGGTTTCAAAGACAATTTCATTAATAATGAAATTAGTAATAATTTATAATAGAAAAAAATATATTTATTTCAATTTAATCATTTTAAAAAGGAGTTTATAAAATGAGAAATTTTATTTTGTTTATTATATATTTCTTAATTTTATCATCCTGTTCAAGGGTGGATAATTCAAATAATAAGGAATTAAAAAATTCAGAGGAATTTGCCTACCCAAATATTAATATACTTAAAAGTTTAAATAGTAATAGTTCTTTATTTCTTAAGGAGCTTATTTTGGAAGGAAAATATATCAAGTGTTTAGGAAGAAATAATGGTGAAACTTGGAAAGTAAGTTCTATTATAGAGAATAATAGAAAAATTAATAACCGTTTGATTTTTAAAAAAGATGATAAAGGATGTGAATTGCATTTTACAAAAATTTCAGTAAAAAATTTAAGTGATATTGAATATATTTACTCACCAGACAGAAATAAAGATACAATTTTAAAAAATATATATTTTAATTACAACTTAGAACTAAAAAATAGTAATAAATTTGTTTATTCTAATTTAAGACTTTCAGAAGATAAATCAACAATTGAAATATTTTTTATGAAATCAAAGTCTTATATTGGTCTCAATAAAAAAATAGAAAATATAAAGGTCGAGATAAAAGCAGAAGCTCAAGATAATTTAGATCAAATAAATATGAACTATGGTGAATCTATATTAAAAAGATATAAATTTACTAATACTGGTACATCAAGTGTTTTTGTTCAGGGTTTTTCAAATGATCTCGTTTTTAATAACTCATGCAAAGATTTATTATCACCAACTCAAATTTGTTATGCCGATTTTTTATTAACTGCAAGAGATATATCTAATAAAAATTTTAAAATAAATGCGAATTATAAGTATAATAATGAATTAGCAAAGATTAAAAGTGCTAATAAAAATGTCGAAGTAAGATCATCTTTTAATAACAACTCAAATATATTAGAAGATAAATATATATATAGATTATATCACTATGGCAATACTATTTTTGTAGCAAACTTTTCACAAAATCAAAAAGGATTATATTACTCAAATACAGGACCAAATAGTAATTTTAATAAAGTGAGCGGACTGCCTTCTGATCTTGAAATTAGAGGGATGGCGAAGTCAGGCAATAAAGTTTATGTTATTGCATATAATAATAATTCTAATGATGAAAGAGGTGGTTTATATTATGCTGAACTAAATGAAAATCACTATGATTTTAAAATTGTAAATAAAATGAAAAAATATATTGATTTTCATGGGATTTCTAGTAATGGGGATTTATTGTATATTGTAACAAACCAAAATGGTGTTTTTTATTTTGAAAATGGAAATCATGAAAGTATTAAAGAAGTAATTATACAAGATAAGAATTCGAAAGAAATATTTAAAAAATTTGGCGATGTTTTTGTTATTGATAATGAAATTTTTGTAATTAAAGACAAGAATATCTATTATGCAAATTTAATAAATAAAGAAAGTTTTGAAATTTTTAATATTAGTATTAATGATTCCAAGGAAGATATTTTTATAAAACACATTTCCTTAGTTAAAGATAAAATATTAATTGGAACAAATAAGGGACTATTTTATACAAATAAAATATTAAATGAATTATCCTCAAATTATTTAAGAAATGAATTTATTCCATTAGAAATTATTTATGAAAATGAAAGATTAAATTTTAATAATAATGAAATATATGATTTAAAAACTTATACTGATTCAATATATGTTGTCACAATTTGTGAAAATAAAATTTGCAAGTTAAAAAATGGTATTTATCAAGTAAATAATATTAAAAATAATGAAACAAAAAAGATTTTTTCAAATAAAAATATATTAGATAAATTTATTGGTGTTACAATTAATAATGGCGATATATATGGTGCTAAAACAAGCGGTATTGATTATTATAAATTTAATATACCACGTAAAATAGAAAATAAAATACAAGATAATTCTTTAATTAAGCCGTTTTTTATAAAAGAAGATAGATTATTTCTTTTAGATAAGGGAGCTGAAAATAGTTTGTATTATTCAGATTTATTTGGAAAGAGCAAATTTAAAAAAATAAATATGATGCCAAATTTAAAAGAAATTTATCAAATGAGTGCATATGAATCTAATATTTATGCTATAGTTAAAAATTCTAATGATAAAGGGGTTTGGTTTGCAGAAAATTCAGAGTTACTAAATTCTGAATCATTAAATTTTAAGCAGATAAATTCGTTTTCAAATTTTGATATTAAGTCAGTAATAGAGGCAAACAATTTTATTTTTTTTATCACAGAAAGTTATATTTTATTCTCAAAATTGGAAAATCCGTATAAATTAAATTATTTAACAATAAGTGATGAATCTGATTTTAGCTTTGGATTCAATGAAAATATTATTGATTTGTATTTTGATAATAAAACTCTATATTTATTAACAAATAAAAATATTTATAAATCTAGTTTATCAAATGATAATAATGATGCTCTGTTAAAGGAATTAGAGTTTATAAAAATTAAGACAAACCTTCCTCAAAATTTGAACTCATTTTTTGTAAAAAATAAATCAATATATTTAGCCACTAAAAATGGAATTTGGTTTTCGGAAAACTTATTTAATGGTAATTTTCAGCAATTAAATTTATTTAATAATGAGAATATATTATCTCTTAAATTATTAGGAAATTTATTTTATGTAATGAAAAATGATGGGTTATACTTAATTAATATATATGATTATATTTCTAATTTTTTAGAATTAAAATTAAATCATTCAAGTGCAATAAATTCGAAAGAAGTTAAACAGGTTTTTGTAAATAAAAATAAAATATTAGCAATACAAAATGACCAATTGATGTCATCGAGTGATAATGGAAAGAATTTTAATAATATTATTTTAAGTAAAAATAATATTAAAAGTAATTTTATTTTTCCTTTTGGAGATTCGTTATATTTGGCAACAAATAAGGGATTATTTGTATCAAATAATAATGATAATATATTTGATATTAATTTAGATAATCGCTTTTATAATTATATCACTAATTACAAAAATAAATTATTATTGTCATCAAATGATGGTGTGTATGAACTCTTAAATAACGGAAGTATTCATAAAGTAAATTCATTAAAAACAAATAAAATATACTCATTTAATGATAATATTTATTTTATTACAAATAAAGGAAAATTACTTAAATCTGATGATGGAATAAATTATAATGAAATTTATAAAGAAATAATAAAAGAGGAAAAAATACTATCCCTATTTTTTGACAACGAAAATTTATATGTGGGAACAGATAATGGATTATTTATTTTTTATAATAATGATAAATATTTTAAAAAATATTTAATTTCTGACATCAATTTAAATATAAATCATATTAACTCTATTCAAAAATTTGGATCTATGCTCTATCTTGCAACAAATAGCGGTATTGCAATATCAGAGGATGGAGGTGAATCTTTCAAAGTGTTAGGAGAAGAAGGTGGTCTCGGTGCTGAGAAAATAAACGATATTTATTTAAATTTTTCAAATTCTCAAAGTGTCTCATTATCTTTCTATTTTGCAACAGAAAATGGTTTGTTTGTTTCAAATTTATAAAAAGGGACTAAAAATCACCTTTTGATTATTATTAAATAATTTATTTGTTCATTTCTATTTTATATTGTTCGATTGCCATTTTAGACATGTACGAATCATTTTTCATGGAATCAATCATTTTTTTTGCGTTTAATAAATCTTTTTTGCCATTGTTATCTGTTTTTGAGTCTTCAAGAGTTTTTAAATTTGGATTTAAGGAAGGATCATTTTCTTTCATCCAATTTAAAATTAAATCACGAATTCCAAAACTCTGTGAATCCGCCATTAATTTTGTATATTCCCCATCCAGCATCCCCTGAAAAATATCATGAGCATTGCTTTCATCTTCTGGTTTTGCCGTTTGTCTCATACTTTTTAGCATCATGTCTAAATAAATGGTTTCAAACTCTTTTGCTACATTTTCTGCATCTTTTACTTTTTGAAGAAGTTTTGGATTTTTATTTTTATCATCTGTTTTTTGATTATTTATTTTTTCATCAGGTCTTAAATACTCATTGCTTTTATTTAATGGTGCATTATCAATTAAGTTTATTCTCATTTTTCCCTCTACATCAGTTTTATTTGAGCTCTTAATGCTTTGGCACTTTCAAGTGTTTGAATAATAGAAACAACATCTTTAGGACCTGCTCCAAGCGTGTTTAGGGCTCGAACCAATTCGCCGATTGTAGTTGAAGTTGGTATTTCACCTACTTTATTTGTTTTTTTACCTATCTGAATTTCAAGACGTCCATGGCTTATGGCAACGGGCTCAATAATTACATTATTTCCTGATATAATTGTTCCTGTTCTTTCATTAATTACAATTAAAGCTTTTGAATCTGGAGTTACTTTAATTTGTTCTAATATGGACATAAAGGTAACAGGGTTATAGCTAGGATTATTTCTAGCAACTGTTCTTGGTATTTTTACAGAAATTAAACCGCTATTAACGGGATCAGCAATAAACTCACCAAAATAATCATTTAATGCTTTTGCAATTCTGCTTGCCGTTGTAAAATCTGCATTTTTTAAACTTAATTCTACATTATTGTTACTCATAAAAGTAGATAAAAACTCTTTTTCTACAATTCCACTTAATGATAAAGAAACTGTTTTGGGAGTAGTACTTTTTGCAGGTTGTCCAGCACCACCTTCATTTCCTGCCATGGAAGTTCCTTGGCTAATACTCCCTTGTGCTGTAGCATAAACCTGACTATCTGCCGCACTTAAACTTGTTAATAATAAAGTACCACCTTCTAAACTTTGGCAGTCTCCAATACTCGAAATTCGAATATCTAATTTATCTCCTATTCTTGCGAAAGGAGGCAACTCGGCTGTTACGACAACAACAGCAATATTTTTTGTAATAACTTCATTAGGAGTTATAGCCATACCAAGTCGGTTCATAACGGAAGCTGCTGCTTTATTTGTAGCAATACTTGATTTACTATCGCCTGTTCCCTGTAAACCAACAACAATCCCAAGTCCAGTTAATTGATTTGATCGAACTCCTCTAAATTCAACTAAATCTTTGATACGAACAGGAAGTTCAATTTCTTCTGCAACTAAGTTATTTCCTAATATGAATAAAAGAGAAGTGAATATTATTTTTATAGCTAAAATCAAATTCCTTTTAATCAAGGTAAATTCCTTTTTACTATAATTTAATTACTTGGTTTTTTGGCATTACTTGAGTTTTGGTTATTACTGCTTTGTGTTTTCCCACCGCCAGATTTATTTTCTTTTCCATCTTCTGCAGGAGGATCCATAATTGTCGCTGAGTCTAATAATTGTTTTGCTTGGGCTGTTTCTGCATTTAATCTATTTCTATCTTTTTTGAGTCTATCTGCTTCTTCAGTTAAAGCTTTTTGTTGATCTTTTAATGCTTTTTGTTGTGTATCTAATTCTTTCTTTTGGCCATCAAGAGATGCTATTGCTGAGTTCAGGTCTGGAGCAAATCCTGAAACTTTTCTTGAAGTCGTAATATCCCAACCTGCAGAAGAATAGTCTGAGGAAGCCCCATTAATGACGCTATTAACCGCTACTTGAGTAAGATCTTTTGCATCTACTTCAAATTTATTTAAGCTTCTTTGCGGCATTTTTGCCATAACCATAATGGATCTTTGTTCACCGGATTCGTTTACGTAAGTTTTAGTGCCTCTTAAATAAACATCACCACCAGGTTCAAACCCAACAATTTCAAATTTTAAAGATTTAATAGGATCAAATTTTTGTCCCGTTGTTCCATTAGCGCTTGGTTCTGCTGAAGGTTTGTATTGAAGATCATCTGGAATTGTTACTGTAATGACTTCACCGGTTCGAGTAGGTTGATATTCTGTTGCAAGTGATTTTGGTTGTGAAGAATCCGCCCAAATGCTTCCCGATGGAGATCCTGGTTCTTTATGTTTTATTTGTAAATTTTCTCTTTTTATAAATAAACGCTCTTGTTCTTTATGACTCTCTATCCGTTCGTTTTTATCTTGTCTTATTACACTTGGATCTGTCATTTCATTTGATTTTGTTATTGAAAAAACATTATTTTCTGCATTTGGAGAAGTTACTTGAGCGTGAGCATGACAACTTGTAAAAAAGATAATTAAGGCTATGAATGCAAAGCATATGGTTAATCGTACTACAATTTTTTTTGAAGTAGGCTCTGGAATATTATCTAGTGCATGAGATACCTTTTTTCCTGTACTGTTTCCTTTATCAAAAGCATATTCAACGGAATTAAGATATGTTTCTACAATTGAAAATTTATCATTCTTTTTTGTTACCGTATCTCTTTCTTCAATCAATTTATTTGGTCTTTTTGTTTCATAATGTATCTTATTTTTAATGGACTCTACATATCCTTCTTCTTCTTGAAGGTTAATCTCATCTAAAACTTCTTTATATTTTGTATACTTACTATTTGGTTGCATATTCAACCTCACCAGGAGCTATTACGATTCCTTCAATAATCCCTGTTGGATGCAAAACAGAACTCTTATCGAACCAGTCGCTTATTTGAACACGAATTGTTTCTCCTCGTCCAGCATTTGAAAGAGATTTTCCAAATGTTTGAATGATTAAAGAACGATTCGGAGAATAAGTTACTTTTGTTTTTTCCCCTGTATGGATTAGGATTTCTTGGGAAAGCCATTTAGGGTCTATCTCTTGTCCAACACGAATTTGATTTGAAGATTTTTTATTTTTGAAATTTAAAATTGAATTTTCTGCTTCTTTGTTACTTAAATAAAAATGATTAGGACTGCATTTAGATTCTTCTGTTGTGCATGAAAGAATATCTATATCTTTTTCATTTAAAATTGAGTTTATTGATATGTTTTGTTTAGCTGCAAGATAATATATTTTTTTCTTTTCTTTGAGTTGAATTTTCCAGGTGATTTTGTTGTTCGTATCATTTTTTATTTCAAAAATATATTCTGAGCTAAAATTATTTTTATTTTTTTTAATAGTTGAATAAATAATTTCATTAAAAGATAAATTAGGCAAATTACATTGAATGCAATGCGCTATAAAAAGATTGTCATTATTTGAATCCATTATTTTATCAATTACAATGGTATCATTTTGTTTATTTAATTTTATAATTTGAACAATAAAATCCTTTTGAATTTCAGCAATACCTTCATCCTTTGAAAGGTCTTTATATTCGACATAAACTTGTGGAGGAGAAAGTATCATCTAAATATCCTATCATTTCATTTGATTTGTTGAAGCGAGCATTTCATCGCCTGTTTTAATCACTTTACTATTTAATTCATAAGCGCGTTGCCCAACAATAAGTTGTACCATTTCTTCAACAATATTAACGTTGCTTGTTTCAAGCTCACCTTGATCTATGTTACCTAAACCATTTTCTCCAGGAATTGAAACAATGGGCTCTCCAGATGCAGGTGTTACTGTATAAAGATTTCGACCCATTGAATTGAGACCGGCTGGATTAATAAAATTAGCAAGTTGAATTTGTCCCAAATTTCTTGGCTCTTGTTCTCCGCTTACTTTAGCTGTAACAATACCATCTATACCAATATTTAAATGCAATGTATTTTGAGGAATTACAATTTCAGGAATCAAAGGTAACCCTTCTGAAGTAACAATTCTTCCATCAGCACTTCTGCGAAATGTTCCGTCTCTAGAATATCCTATTGTTCCATCAGGCAACTGAATTCGGAAAAATCCTTTTCCCATGATAGCCATGTCTGTGTCTTTATTTGTTATCTTTATCGCGCCTTCATCAAATGATTTTTCTACAGAAACGATTTTTGAACCATTTCCAATCTGAATACCGCTTGGCGCAATGACTCCTGTCGCTGTTTGTAAACCAGGGGCTCTAATATTTTGATAAAGTAAATCATGAAAATAAGCTCTACTGGCTTTAAAACCTATTGTGTTCACGTTTGCCATATTATTTGACAATGTATCAATAAGCCTCTGCTGTGAATCCATACCTGTTGCGGCTGTGTTTAAACTACGCAGCATAAAAGCCTCCTTTTTCGATCCTTCAAAAGAATTTTGAATTCTTCTTGAAGGATAATTTGTTTTAGTCTGAAAGTTATGTGAAAACATTGCAGCTATCTGAAATGCTGTAGGAAAATTTGAAGCAAGGAGACTAATGTATGTTTCAAGAACGTGCTGAAAATATAAAAAGTTTTGATGGAAATGAACTTTTCTTTCGTGTGTATACACCCGCCAAAAAAGATTTTTCAGAGTCAAAATTAGATGGGGTTGTTCTTGCCGTGCATGGATTTGGTGAACATAGTGGCAGATATCCACATGTCGCTAAAGCGGTATGTGCAAAAAATCTTGCCTTCGCTATTTTTGACATCAGAGGCCATGGAAAGTCAGGGCCATCTCGTGGTGACGCAGAAAATTTACATGCCATGGTTTTAGATGTGATATTTATGACAAATCATGTAAAACAATTGCTTGGCTTAACGAAACAAAAAAATTCATTTTTTGGATTAATGGGTCATAGTTTTGGTTCTTTACTTGTTACTTATGCAGCAGCTCATTTAGCAGATTCTTGTCCCCCCATATTTTTAAGCTCTCCTTGTTACGGGGTGAAACAATCCATCCCTGCTTGGAAGCGGTTTTTAGCGGACAAAGTAGCAAAATTCCTTCCTCAAATTGTTGCTCCCATAGGAATTCCACCAGAAAATCTTTCAAATAATGATGAAAATAATAATGCAGCGCGCGAAGATGCTCTCATATTAAAAATGATTACGGCAAGAATGGGTAATACTTTTTTGGGGGCTGTTGAAGAAAAAAAGATCATTCAAGCCATACGTTTAATAAGTGCCCCCGTTACAATTGTAGCAGCTGCAGATGACAAACTTGTTCGTTTGGAAGTGACTAAAAAGTGCGTGCCTTATTTCTCTCATAATGATAGCACTTTCAAAGTGATTCAGGGGGCTGGACATGAAATCTTCAATGAAACGGAGCAATTTCGTTCTCAAGCTCTATCTGATTTAATCCAATGGACAGAAAAAAGAAATTGAAAAAAGAAATGGAAATTAGGAAATGATCCGGATCGAAAATTTAAGCAAAGCTTATGGAAAGAAAGTACTTTTTCAAAACTCGTCATATCATTTTCCGGATGGAGAAAGAGTGGCTTTAGTAGGACCAAATGGCGCAGGAAAGTCCACTTTATTAAATATTATTTGTGCGATTGAAGAAGCAGATTCGGGTCAAATTTTAAAACCAGCAAAAGTGAATTTAGGGTATTTACCTCAGGAACCTAATGCAAACCCCAAACCAACCATTTTAGAAGAATGTGTTGATGGTGCTTTAAAATTAAAAGAATTAAAACGTCAATTAGATGATATTCTTATTGAAATGGAAACAAATTACAACGAAGAAGTTCATAAAAAATTTGAAAAAATTGAGGATGCTTTTCGTGAAGCTGGTGGCTATGCCCTTGAAGCCAGAGCAAAAGGTATTTTAGTCGGTCTTGGATTTTTAGGTTCTCAATTAAATAAACATCCCAAACAACTTTCGGGTGGATGGCGCATGCGTCTAGAACTTGCAAGAGTTTTTTTAAACGATCCCGACTTTTTAGTATTAGATGAGCCTACAAACCACCTCGATCTTCCTAGTTTAATTTGGGTTGAAAAATTCTTACAAAGCTTTAAAGGAACACTTTTATTTGTCTCTCACGATAGAGCTTTATTAAACAGATTATCAACAATTACTTTGCATTTATTTAATGGTAAATTTACGCCATATAAAGGTAACTTTGATTCCTTTTTAGAACAGAGAGAACAACGACTTGAATTAGAAACTGCTGCTTATGAAAGACATAAAAAACGTGCTGATGAAATTCAACGTTTCGTTGATCGTTTTAAAGCAAAAGCATCTAAGGCAAAACAAGCTCAAAGTAGAATGAAAATGCTTGATCGTATGAAAGATCTTGAAGGAAGTTTTGATATTGATGACTCCGTCGATGAAATTTCATTTACCTTACCTAAGGTAACAGCTAGTGGTAAAGAAGTTTTAAAAATTGAAGCTATGAGCATTGGATATAATTCAATTCTTTCTAAGGACATTAAATTAAATGTTTTAAGAGGACAAAAAATTGCAATTATTGGACCAAACGGTATAGGAAAATCAACATTTTTAAAGACAATTGCAAGTAAAATAAATGCTATCAATGGTGGTTTTGAATTAGGCCACAATGTTTCTTTAGCATTTTTTGCACAAGATCAATTAGATATTTTAGATGAAAAGAAAACAATTCTTGATAATGTCATGGGCATTTCAGATGATGTTGGCGAAAAAAGAGCAAGAAATTTATTAGGAAGCTTTTTATTTCGAGGTGATGATGTTTTTAAAAATGTAGGTGTGCTTTCTGGAGGAGAAAAAAGCCGTGTTGGTTTAGCTTGTTTACTTTTACAACAAGCAAATTTTCTTTTATTAGATGAGCCTACAAACCACTTGGATATGTCTAGTGCTGAAATTTTAGCGAGCGCTATTGAAGAATATGAAGGTACTGTTTTATTTGTAAGTCACGATAGAAGTTTTATCGATTCTATTTGTACCCACGTATTTGCAATGACAAATGACGGTCGTTTTGCTTTATTTGAAGGCAAACTCGATGATTACGAACGGCTTGCTCCTCTTTCCGGTTTTCCTGATATTTTAAGCCCAGATAGAAGTATGGAAATGGCAAAACTAACAGAAGAATCTCAAATTCAAAATGAAAAACCTGCTGAGACCTTAAGGGAACAACAACAGGATTTTAAACGTGAAAAACAAAAGTTAGAACGTTCAAAAGAAAAAATTGAATCTGAAATTTTTGAATTAAATGAAAAAATAAAACATCTTGAAGCCAGATTAGAAAAAGAAGATCCAAGTAATTATAAAAAAATTGAAGAACTCGATAAAGAACTTAAAAAGTATAAAAATAAATTATTAGCTAATGAAGAAATTTGGTTGGAAATTGAATCACAAATTTTAAAACTTTCTTAACTCTTATATATAAAAATAAATTTTATTTTTATCAAATAGTACTTGTCGTGTTGAGAAAAAAATTTCCAAGTAGTAGGCTCGGCTATGAAGCGTTGATTTTGCCGGTATTTTATAATTTTAAACAGGCATTGTTAACTTTAATAGGGGGCACACTATGAGTGAATTTAAATATCCTGACCCAAATAATTTATATCCAATTCAAAATGTTAAAAGAACTATTTTTCTTAAAAATATCATAAAAAATCCAAATATAATTGTTGGTGATTATACTTATTATGATGATCCAGATGACGTTTATAACTTTGAAAAAAATGTTCTTTATCATTTTGATTTTATGGGTGATAAACTTATCATTGGAAATTTTTGTCAAATAGCAACTGGGGTTCGTTTTATTATGAATGGTTCAAACCATTCAATGGAAGGTATTTCCACTTATCCTTTTAAAGTATTTGGAGGTATTTGGGAAAAAAAAGATCCTATGAATGTTATGAGCAAAGGAGATACCATAATTGGAAATGATGTTTGGATAGGAAATAGTGTAACAATAATGCAAGGTATAAAAATAGGTGATGGAGCCATTATTGGAACGAATAGTCTTGTTACTAAAAATGTAGAACCTTACAGTGTTGTAGGGGGTAATCCTGCGAAAGAAATACGCAAAAGATTTAACGAAGAAACGATTCAATTTCTGATTGAATTAAAATGGTGGGACTGGGACGTAAAAAAAATTAGTGATCATCTTGAATTCATTACAAGTGGTGACATTAACGCATTAAGAAAAATTTTTATGAATCAAATAAATAAAAACTATTATTAAATGTGGTTTAATTATAAAATTCGGGACTATCTTTTAATAAACTATGCAGCATCCTTATCGTATTTGCAAATTAAAAAAGTAACATCATCATCTGGTTTTTTATTTGAGATAAACTCTCTAAAATCATTAATGATGTTATCTTTTATTTCTGTTGCTTCACTATCCGAATATTTTTGTAGAGCATTTTTTAATCTTTTTTCGCTAAACTCTTCTCCACTTGAATTAATAGCCTCAATCAAACCGTCGGAGAATATAAATAAAATATCACCCGATTCTAATTTAATTTGTTTTTGTTTATAGCCATAAGCAGCTTCGCTATCGTTAGAAAGTAATTCATATCCAAGAGGTCTTCCTTGAGCAACTAATTTTTCTACAACTTTTTTATCGTTTTTTCTTTTAATCATCATAGGAAAATTATGAGCTGCATTCGAAAAATCAATCACTCCATTATTCGGATCTAATATTGCAGCAAACATTGTCATTACTTTATTTCCATCACCACTTTGTCTAACAACAGAGTCTAATTGGCTTAAAATATCGTTTGCTGTAATATTTGGTTGAATATGAATAGAATCACAATATCCTTTTACAACTGCAGTCAAAATAGCGCTTGCAGTTCCGTGGCCAGTGACATCTCCTAATAAAAGAAGCAATTTATTATTGGGAAGAATATAATAATTCCACCAGTCTCCGGCACATTCTGTTGCCGCTTCAAAGTGATTTGCAATTTCAAAATTACCTACTTTACGATACTCAAATTTTGGCATGAGATTATTTTGAACAAGGCGAGCGGTTTCTTGTTCGCTAACAAGTCTTTGTTGTTCTTTTTGTTCTGCGACAAAATGAATATTGTCTAATGCGTTTGTGATACTAATTTGTAAAGCTAAAATAGCATTATAAATCGATTGTGCTGCAGTAAATGAATACATATGCGCGCTTCTTAAATCATCAATTTGCAAAACAATACAATTTTTTCCAGAACTATCTTTAATAAGAAAACGTTTTTTATTTGGTGGTTCATTTAATTCTTCAGAAATTTTAATGAAACTTCTATCACCTGCTTTTAGCATTTCGTGATATCCTTCTGCTTGTGTAGAACCAAGCATAGAATAAATGACAAAAAACTCCGTATGAATGTTAATTTTAGAGATCTTATTTAATGAGTCCGAAACTTGAATTGCCATGTCACTAATATCAAATTTACTCGAAATTTTAATTCCTTCTTCAGCCAGTAATTTTAAATTTTCTTGATTGACTTCAATCTGAGTAATCATCATATTAAAGTTACGAACAAGATCTACCATTTCATCTTTACTTCTTTTGGGTTCTTCAATTTTTGTAAAGTTACCTTTGGTTATATTAATACTAGCCTGGCTTAATTTAAGGATACTATTTATTAATGATTTTCTTAATAAAAATCCTATGGAAACAACTAACATAACTGTGATGCAAACAGCTAGTATAATCACACCACGAATCATAGATTGAACAGCAACTGCAATGTTATCTGTTGAATAATCTAATACAAAATAACCTATTACAGAAGAATTCGAACTTGTTCCTTTTTTGTGTTGCATTGCACCAATAATTCTTGAAGTTTCTTTTAATATATTGTCTTGGTAAATAAAAAAATCTTCATTAGTTAATGATTTTTTGTCTAACTGCTCTTTATAATCAGGTGTTATAATATTTGTGGATTCTGTAACTTTGTTGTCCTTTATGTTTGATATTTTACCAGTTAACTTATCTTTATAAAGATAAGTAACTAAAACGGAATCAGCGTCATATATATAAATTTTATTTGCATAATTATTTTCAATAATATTTGATAATGTTTCTTTAATTCCTGTGATGTCGAATTCCCAAAGGTAACGTGTTATTGTTGGTAAAAATAAAGAATAAATTAATTTGTGAGACCGAAAAGCCTCTTCTTCAAGGTTTTTCTGTAGCATATAGATAGCTAAACTTGTAAACATGATCATTACAACTACAATAGATGCAAGTAACCATGATAGAATTTTTGCCGTTAGCCTCATAATCTCTCCGAGTGAACCATTAAATTAGATATTGAGAATTTAAGCTGCAATATCTGGTGGTGTCGGGTCATCATCTGGTAAAAAATCATCTTTAATAGATTGGTTATATTGATCCAAATTAGAAACTTGTTCCCATTTATACAAAACTCCCGCTCTACCTTGAAACCAAAACTGTAAACCTACGGATGTAAACGTATACTTATCAAAAGCAATGACTTTTGTTGTTTCGTTAGCTAAACTTAAAATTACTTTATTTCCTGATAATTTTATTTTTAAGACCCTTTCGTGTTTTGTTCCTTCAAGCCATAATAAAGTGCATTTTGAAGTTACAAGTTCTCTTAATTTTTTCTGTAACGTAAAAAAAATCATAAAAAAGCCTCCATGGCATTTTCAGGAACACGTCTTGGATTCCTAAGGCGGAAAGAATTTTTAAGATTCATTCCTGCTTCCAGAAGATTTCGGAAAAACGAGTCTTCTATTAATGGAGTAAATTTTACCTATGGTGGAGAACTTGGATTTATTTTTATATTGAATTTTGAAGGATAATGAAATTAGGAGCTTTACTATATTTCTATAGAAAATTTAGCATTATAAATTGTTTGAAATGAAGAAATTTGAGCTTCAAAATCTAGTCCAATTATTGCAATTGCTTGAACTCCTATAATCGCATAGGTTTCAGACCAATTAGAGCTTTTTGATAACGTTTGATTTGATAAGGTACCAGTTAATGAAACAGATGTGTTTGCATTCGACCAATTATTTCCAACTCCACCATAAGGTTTTATAATTGGTAACGGAATGCCTAATAATATTTCAGCATTGCTTGAGCTTGCACTCATGGGAGTAAACCCAGAAATTTGAGTGTATCCACCTCGTATTGCTAAAGTAATAGGAACTACTTTGGGGCTAGCATAAACATATTGTGCTGCAAGTCCATAAAGTTCTAATGAGCTTTGAGGAATTTTTGCATAATTAACAGCAAAATCAATTCCAAATGGAACCCCTATTTTTCCAATAAATCTTGGAATTAAAATTGTTGAAGGAAAATTATTTGCGGAATCTGTATATTTATTAATAATATCGATCGTTGATTGTGGAATAGATAAATAACTTAAGCCACCCCCTAAAGAAATGCCCAAAGGTATTATTTTTCCTGCTGATGGTGTAGGTGAAGACATAAATTGAAAACGTGTTGGATTTATAATTGTTTTAGCTATTGTTTTGTAGTCTTCATCAGAAATTTGTGAAGTAAAATTAAAATTCATATTGGAATCGGCATTTGCATTCGTCAATATGGAAATTGATGTAATTCCAATTAATGATTTAATTAAATAAGAATATTTTTTAATTCTATAATAAAATTGCATTTTGTTCCTTTCAAAAAAACAATTTTACTAATATTATAGAGGTATAATTTTTTCAAGTGTTTCTTTAAGTAATTGAGTTGCAATGGGTTTTGTTAAAAAAGCTTTTGAATATTTTGCTAAAATATCGAGTATTGGTTTTGAAATATCATCTTCACTTGCTCCTGTTATAAAAATAAATGGAATTTTTGGAGCATTAATACTTAGTGTTTTTAGCAAATCTAAACCACTTTCTTGGCCTAAAAAAAGATCCGAAATTATTAAATCGATATGTTTTGAATCTAATATTTTGTTTGCTTCTGCAATATTTTCTGCCACACTGACTGCATATCCCATCTTGTTAATTTTTAAACTTAATATTGTTCTTAAATCTTTTTCATCATCAAGAATTAAAACATTTTTTACCGCTTTATCTTGTTGTTTCATTTTTAAAATATGCAATGGTTGTGGAATTTGATTTCCTGTTGCTTCAGAAACAGATAAATTTATATCTCCACATGGAATTGTTATACTAAAAATAACCCCATTATAAGCTGTTTTTGCACAATTTACTTCTGCTGAAATTCTTTGAGCAATTTTGGAGGTGTAGTGAAAAACGTAAGCCAAGTCTGGTTGTGGTGTTTGAGTTGAATAGGAAAGTGTTGTTGGGTCGAACTTTACTGTTCCGTTAGGTTCTAACCAAATATAAATAGTTAAATTATTTTTAAATCTAGGATTATTTATTGATTTATTTAAATCTATTTTACCAAAACACATGGATTGTACTAAGGTACCAGGTATTTGCCATTCTCCTAGAAGTTTCCATAAATGTACCCAAATTTGTTCAAAGATAATTTGGTCAAATTGAACATTTACGCTTGGAATATGTAATGAAGACCAATTTAAGGATTTGGGTGGCTGCTGTGTGAGTTCTTGAATGTTTTTAATAACATCTCTAATATTATGCTCTTTAATATTGATTTTTGTTTTTCCTCTAAGAGACCTAATCCTATTAATAATTCCAGTCATATGAGATGTATTATAAATTAATTTTTCTTGTATTGTCTTTAAATCACTTTTTAATTGAGGAGTTGAATCTGGTATTTGTTGATTGATATCCTCAAGCATTTCAGTGTAACCATGAACTTTTGCAAGAGCATTCATAAGTTCATGAAAACTCCAAACACTTAATTGTCCAATCGAAGTTAAAAGGGAGTGTAAGGTATCATCATCTTCTTTTGTGGCTTCTATTTCCTGAGGTGTTTCATCTTTCAAAACATTTTTAATCAAATTTTTTAAAACTGTAATATTCTCTTTAATGTTTTTTTTAATTTCTTCCGTAATGGAAAGATTTTGAAGCCTAATAAGATCAAATTCAGAATCTAATTTTGAAGTAATAAAATCGGAGATTTGATCTTGATGACAGGTCGTAGCAAAAGATTTTATGGCAGAAGTCGATCTTGCGATGGCATCAAAAAGCTCAGGTCTTGCCCCCTCTTTCAGGAGAACAGTGGCAACTCCATTTAATTCTTGTACCTTTTGAGTTGCATTTTTAATAAAAGCTAAAAGAATTTCTTTATCTGTTACTGTATTAGACATTTCAATTAGACTCCTTCTTGAAAACAAGCAGATATCTAATTATAACTCTTTTTTATGTTTATTTATGTGCCAATTTTACGTGTAGAGCAATTTGCTATTTCGCCGGATTCAATACCGCTGTTTTCTAATGAGCCCGCAGCTAAATGCCGTGAACGAAACATAGTAAAAGGATATGTTTCTTTATTTGCTTTTGGCGCATATCCAACAATGGATTTGCAAAAAAAAGATTTCAAAAATCTTTCAACTTTGACAAATTCATTTTTTGCATCTTCTGAAAAAGTGCAGTTAACACAATTAAAAATAACACTATATGGTGTATGCCAAAGCATAAGTATATTTTGAAGTTTAGATTTAAGGATAGTAACATCTTCTTTTGTCATAAAATCAGTGTCACCGATAAAAGTGATTTCCATTACATGGGCATTAAAATCATTATCAATTTGAATTTTACTTCTTAAATCGGTAATATTTTTTTCAAATCCTTTTCCTCTGGCAAGACCTGTTTGTGCAGATGCATTATCTATTCCTAATACCGTTTCAAATTTTACATTTATTTGTTTAGAATTTTCATCATAAAAACCAATGATTTTTCTCATAAAAAAATTTTTAAAAAAATGAATCAATTTTTCAAAAGAAGGTTCAAGAGCAGGAGAAATGTTAAAGTCTCTTAAATCAAAAAGGCAAGTATATGGAGAATGCCAAGATTTTAAATTTTTTGTCCAAGCATTTTTAATTTCTAGGAGATCTTGTTCACTATTTACTTTGTATCCATTTGGAAAAACAATCACTACGACTCTTGCTGAAAAATGATTTTCAAATTCAATCTTATTTTTATTTGTGCTTTCGGATTCAATATCTAGAGGCATTTTATCACTCCGCAGGTTTTATTGCCTGTAATTCTTTAGAAAGATGCAACTAACTATAAAAAGTGATTTTGCATCGAACATTTTCTAACATACAATAAGGGCTTGACTGAGGCGAGAGATAAAACCTATTGCTATTCATGTTTTTTAGTTTAAGGAAAAACAATATGAAGTCTCTTTTTTTATTTTTTACACAATCTGAAATGGGTGCGCCTGACTATTTAAGTCGAACTGGCGAGCAAGGTGCTGAAACTCTTGCAGAAACAATAATTTCTTTTTTGTCTGAAAGTTTGAAAATTCCTATTTTAGATAATTTTGAAGCTCGGGCTCAATCTTTAAATGAAGATGTTCTTTGGCGTTCATTTAAGGAACAAAGTTCTTTTCAAAAAGCAGTTGTTGCATCTTTATCACTTTATCCTGATATTCTTTTGTTATCTGGTAGTGATTTAAGAAGCATGAAGACCTGTGAAGTTTTAGCAAAAAGTCTTGCTCTCCCAATTTGTGTTGAAAATCGATTTGATAAACATAAAAAATCAGAACCACAAATAGGAACTTTAAATGATGCCATGAGCACTCTTTTTGAAAATATTCAGGAAGAAAATTGTCCTAAGGTTTTTCTCGTAGCAACCTCAATTGAATCTTTAATTGAATGGGTCAAAGAAAAAAAAGTAGATGATTATACCGATTATTTTGAAAAAATAATCCATTTATCTTCTGAAAATAATGTAATTCCAACAGTATTAGTTTCTGGATTAGAAAAAGAAAATAATCAGTTTAAATGGATTTTTGATTTGCCTAAAGAAACAAATTAATGGCGGGTAATTTTTAATATTCCAATATTAAGATCTTTTTTCTCAGACTTTCCTTTAGCAAGACTCAATATGTTTTGAGCTAATCCGGTAAATTGTTCCATCCCCATATTTTGTTGCTGTGTGGAAATTCCTTTTGGCATATTGCCGCTTTCTTTTTTCATTTTTCTAAGCATAAATCGGACTGCAATTATGGCATATATTCTTGGAATTATAAAATGAGTATCCTTGGGAGTGCTGTTTAACATTTTATTCATTTCATCTAAAATATGCTTTGGAACATTACGTTCAAAACCTCGTGGTGTTAATTTTTTCCAGTCTATTTCCATCCAAAATCCAGAACCATTTAATTTTTCTGGAGTGATGAACTTATTTGATATATATTTTATCAATAAAAGAGGTAAAAAAGCAGCTAATCCATAATATGAGTTTGTTCCAAAACCAAAAATTAATGAGATAACAGAATAAACAATATAATCAGCAGTAGCGAGGTTAAAAGCTAATTTAGGTACTTTTTGGTAAAATTGTAACAGAATATAAATGATTGCTGTTAGAGATCCTATAACAAAAAATAAAATGCGAAAAATAAGAATTACGATTTCCATATTCCAACCAAGTTAAAAGTTAATTTTAGTAAAACTCCATAAACATCAAAAAAGAATAATGTAACATATACTTTATAATGCTTTTCCTATGGGGTGAATCCCTGCATTGATATAAATGAGCTTGAAAATTTATGCAATAGACCCCTGCTTTAGCTCATTTTAATGGATGAAATAATCTTCTTTCTTAAGAAAACCAGGTTTTGGTGCTTGTTGAAAAATATTTCTGCAAAGCTCTAAAGCACCTTCTGCAAATAATTTCCTCGTGTGAGCTGTATGTTTCATTTCTAAAGCTTCAGAGTCACTGCTTAAGTATAGAATATGTTCTCCCACAACTTTTCCAACCCGAACAGAACTAATTTGATTTTTGTGAATGTGAGCACTCTCGGCAAGAGTTATTGCGGTCCCACTTGGAGCATCTTTCTTTTTAGTATGATGAATTTCGCTCATTGCCATGTCAAAGCCTAGGGCTTTGGCGAGATCGGCAACACTCATTCCTTTTGATGTCTTCGCTTTTAATAACTCTTCAAAAAGAAATACTCCCTTTGAAAAATTAGAAACAAGACAAATAGGAACTTTTTTAGAAGATTTATAAAGGAGATCTTTTTGATGCTCATCATGCCCGGTTGTTCCAACTACGATTCCGCGTACTTTTCGCAATTCATCAACACTCAAGTCATTTATAATATTACATAAACTAGTGGTGCCTGTAGGTAAACTGACGTCCAAAATGATAATATCGTCTGGAATATTCTTTAATAATTCAGAAAAGTTATTTATGTTTTTTAGATCTTCTCTTGAGATCTGTGTAAAAGGGATGGATTGTTCTTTAAAAAGTTCTTTTGCAAGGGTTCCCAATCTTCCTGATGTTCCAATAAGTCCTATATGCATAAAAAATCCTTAATAATTAAGATATTCGCGATCAGACAGAAAGATATAACTTTTGTTTTGAAATGAAAAGCATCTTTGTTGTGCAATTATAACTAATTGAAAATAAAGAATAATATTTTTTATTTAAAAAAGATTTTAAAAAATTTGACAAAAGATTTTGGTTTCTGTAGCTACTTCATTCACCAGCAGGGAAAAAAAGTTCGAAAGAACTTAATAACCCGAAAATACTGGTTAAGTTATTTGACAAGAGAAGAAAGCAAAAACAGAGTGCGGTTCCATGGTTTTAAGTAGATTTTCTCGCGAGAGGAAAAGGAAAGAAATCAGGTTCCGTAAAAAGAACCGTCAAGATAGTAAAAAAAGCGGATAGGTAGAA
>RRZT012408046.1_pt1 | contig 32158 bp, 31 predicted proteins | sample 2165551 | NCBI WGS metagenome assembly RRZT01 (sample SAMN10456910, study PRJNA506462) | wastewater metagenome | biome: wastewater; feature: sludge; material: wastewater sludge; isolation source: wastewater sludge with Escherichia coli K12::gfp cells carrying plasmid... | place: USA: Moscow, Idaho...
ATGTTTCGCGAAGAATTTATACGATTCAAATCAAAGATTTAACAACTTGAGAAATTCTTTCTGATAAAATAGAGAATACAAATGGAGGGTCTGTTTGACACGCCGATAATAAAACATTGTTTAATACAAGAAAAGATGAAACATTGCGTGCTTATCAAATTTGGAAACACAAATTAGGTACAAAACAAGAAGATGATATTTTAGTTTTTGAAGAAACTGATGATACGTTCAATGCGTTTGTTTACAAATCAAAATCAAGAGATTACATCATTATTGGATCTTCAAGTACTGTTTCAGATGAGTTTAGATATATTCCTTCTAATCAACCAGATGCAGCGTTTAAAATCTTTCAAGAAAGGGAACGTGATTTAGAATATTCAATCGAACATTTTGGTGATTCATTTTATATTCAAACCAATAAAGATGATGCGTTTAACTTCAAATTAATGAAAACTTCTGTCGAAAAAACAGAACAAGAAAATTGGATTGATGTGATTCCTCATCGTGAAGAAACATTGATTGAAGGTTTCGAAATTTTCAAAAATTATTTGGTTATCGAAGAGCGCACAAATGGTTTATTGCAGATGAATATCAAAGCGTGGGATAATTCAACGGATTATTATTTACCATTTAACGAAGAAACTTATACAGCAAATGTTGGCACAAATCCAGATTTTGATACTGACATTTTACGTTACGGATATACATCATTGACAACTCCTTCTTCTGTGATTGATTTTAACATGAATGATAAAACATTCGAAATCAAAAAGGAGCAAGTTGTTATAGGTGATTTTGATAAAGAAAATTATATTTCTGAACGTATTTGGGCAAAAGCGCGCGATGGAGAAATGATTCCAATCTCATTAGTTCGTCGAAAAGATACGCCTCTTTCTGCCGATACTCCTCTTCTACTTTACGCTTATGGTTCTTATGGTTACACTATCGAGCCTTATTTTAGTTCGGTTCGATTAAGTCTTTTGGACAGAGGCTTTATTTATGCAATTGCGCATATTCGTGGTGGTCAATATCTTGGTCGCGAATGGTACGAAGATGGAAAAATGTTAGAAAAGAAAAATACATTTTTCGATTATATTGATGCAGCAAAATATTTGATTCAACAAAATTACACGTCATCACAACATTTGTATGCGATGGGAGGTTCTGCTGGTGGATTGCTGATGGGAGCTGTGATTAATTATGAGCCTACATTATTCAATGGAGTAATTGCGCAAGTTCCTTTTGTGGATGTTGTAACAACAATGTTAGATGATTCTATTCCATTGACAACAGGGGAATATGATGAATGGGGAAATCCAAACGAAAAAGAATATTACGATTACATGAAATCGTATTCGCCTTACGATAATGTGGAAGCGAAAGCTTATCCAAACCTTTATGTTTCGACAGGTTTACACGATTCTCAAGTACAATATTGGGAACCTGCAAAATGGGTAGCAAAGTTGAGAGATTTAAAAACAGATGATAACATTCTACTTTTAGATACGAATATGGATACAGGACACGGTGGTGCTTCTGGTCGATTCGAATCGTTGAAAGAAGATGCAAAAGAAGATGCTTTCTTATTTATGTTAGAAGGGATTACAGAATAAATTTCAAATCAAAAAGTCAACAAATTTGTTGGCTTTTTGTATTTTTAACCAAACCTACTCTATGACCTTTATTTTCTTAATTTTTGGATTAGCGATTGCTGGATTTCAAACACTTATTTTCAAAGAAATTTGGCAAATAAACCTTCGCCCGAAATGGATTTTGTTCCTTATAATTCCTCTATTAATAACTATTACAGATTATTTTTGCGACGATCAAATCACAGCTTTTGTATTTTTTGGAGCAATAGCTTCAATATTCTTTATTGCAGTTACTGGTATAATTTTTCATTATTCTACCAATTTTAATGAAGAATCAAATAGTTTCAGAGATAAAAAAAGTTATAGCGAAATTTTTCAAGATTATAATCAGCCTTTTTACCTAAATCCTGTTTGGGGAATTGTTTATCAACTCTATGTCGTTGTGATGATTGGAATTTATATTTTTGTTCCAAATGAAGTTTATGAATCTGATTTAAATTATAAATTGATTGAACAAGATTTAGTTTTACAATTATTATCACTTTTCATATTTACAGGATTTTCCATTATTATTTTGTTGTACAATTATTTAGACGGAAACAAAAACTATATCCCTTCCATTTTCACTGGAAAAAGATTAGTTGCAACACCTAAAGAAAGCAGAATTAATAAGGCAATTACGATAAGTATTACGCTAATTTCATTCATTATTTTCTGTAAATTTTGTTACGATAAAGGAATTTATTTCAGCTTAAAATCAATCTTTCATTCATTTGATTCATCATCATTTTTATCGATAAATACAGGAATAATTGCATTTATCATTTTCAATTCCATTATCCTGATAATTAATCCATCACAAGTTGCAAAACGAAATATGATTCGCATTGCAACACTTATTCAATCTGCTTTTTTCAGTATTTTTTTATCAGCCGCAATTGCAGTCCCTTTTATGATTTTGGAAGATCAATTAGCTTACTTCAATATGAGTTCGGAGATTCTTTTATTTTTAGGATTTAATATTGTTTTATTAGTGAATGAAATTTCACTTTTTGTAAAATACAGAAAAGGTATAATCGATTAAGGTGAAGTTACTTTTCCTGGTGCATAATATTTTTCTTTTTCAATAAATTCTCCATTCGGCGAATATTTATAAAGATATTTTTCGCCATCAATATTCTTAATAATTTCTTTTCTTATAAATTTATCATGCTCATAAACAAGCTTTACCTCTTCCTTATCCTTCGTTTCATATTGTTTAGACGATAGTTTTCCTTTGTAATAATTCTCAACATAAAAAACACCTTCTTTCGTATATTGTTTTGTTTCTAAAGTTCCATCTTCATTGTACTTTTCATAACTTTTACCATGAACTTCCATTTTATTTCCATTTTCATAATATCTCGTATTTATTCCTAAAATTGAATTCTCCACAGAAGCTAAACCTCCACTTTTATAATACGATTTTGTAATTCCTTTTTTATAATGCGCTTGACGATTCAAAGACACAAAACCTTCTTTGGTTAGTCTATTTTGATCATTATAGCTCTTGAAATTTAATTTATTATTTGCTCTAAATGCATCAGTTTCTAACAAATCATTATGATATATTTTTAATGTTATAATCTTAGAATTCTCAATCGCATACTCTTTTCTATAACTTTCTCCTTCATACAAAACAATATCTCCATTGATTAATTCATTTTTTATTTCAAATTTTCCTTTCTGAGAAGAATTTTCAAGAATATAAAATCCATCTTTAAGCGTTTTTCTTTGGTGAGATTCAAGGTCTTTTACGTAAACATTCTCAAAAAAATCTTTTGAATTTCCAATAGAAAGTTCAATATTATTGATTTTTTCTTGCCCAAAAATCGATGATGAAACCATCAACAAGATTAATAAAATTAGATTTCTTGACTTCATAGGTTTTTGATTTTTATTTTCAATATTATCTCAATGTCAAACTATTCATTCTAACATTTGCTAAATCTTCAACTTTATATAGTTTTCGAATAAAAGCTTCTCTATTTGATTTAATATCATAAAAATCTCTTGGAAAATATTTTTCACGTTGCTCTTCATTATCAATATTGAATTTTTCAGGTAAATTATAAGGAATATTAACTGAAACTGTTTTTACATTTGCTAGATATTTAGTGATATAAAGATCTCTAAATTGATAAATTCCTAACCATTTTTCTTTTATTTTATAAGCAATATCAAATTGATATTTGTATTGATAGAATTCTTTCTTTTTCTTATTGAATCCTAAATATAAAATTGGATATTCTACAGATAAAAAATCTGGTTTACCATAATGATCAAATGAAACAAATTCTATTGTATCTTTTTTAATATCATTATTCAACCATTTTATCACTTTTACTTTCGTTACATACATTTCATCCATTAAAATTGGAGCTTTATCAATTAATTGATAATCATTTTTAGTATCTCCTATTTGTAAAGAATAATTGGTTATTTTATCTTTCAAACCATAATGTTCTTTGTAATCTACTTTATTTGATTCTATTACTTTTCCTATAAAAGCATAAATTGAATCCTTTTTTTGAGAAAAAAGAAGAATTGGAAGTATATAAATAACTAAACTAAAAATCGTCTTCATAAATCATTAGATTTTACCTAAATTTACAACAAAGCTTTGTAATTTCTGGAAACTATTTTAAAATGAAATTTAAACTTACACCAATATTAATTGTGTTGAGTATTTTAGAACTCTTCCTTTTATTTTGTCTATAAACTATCTTTTTATTGATAATAATGGAGGAAATGCCTTGGGTGGAACAATCGCTTTTTTTGGATTAATTATTTTCTTTTTTATTTTATTAATTGAACAACTTATTATAATAAGTATAAAAATTCCGATAAAATTTATTTGGATCATTGAATCTATAGTCCTATTGATTTCAATTATTTATGTTTATTATAATGGGATATCTATTGGATAATATAAAAAAGATATAAACTCATTAAATATTAAAACCAAAAATCACTCAATTTCTTTGCTATAAAAGCATAAAATTATTTACAATTAAAAAATAATTAACTTATGAAGTTTTAAGTTTAAACATAAAATCACATATTTTACTTAAATTTACAACAAAGCTTTGTAATTTGACACCAAAAGAAATTCTTTTTAAGTATTGGAATTATCCTTCTTTCAAAACGCCGCAAGAGGAAATCATCTCAAGTGTTTTGGAAGGTAAAGATACGTTGGCTATTTTGCCGACTGGTGGCGGAAAATCTATCTGTTATCAAGTTCCAGCAATTATTTTTGAAGGATTAACATTGGTCATTTCACCGCTTATTGCGTTAATGAAAGATCAAGTTCAGAATTTACAATCCAAAGGAATTTCTACGGCATATATCACCAATGAAATTGATCAAAATACCATTGGAAAAATTTTAGACGATTGTCAAAACAACAAAATCAAATTATTGTATGTTTCGCCAGAGCGTTTGCAAAGTAGAATTTTTGTCGAGCGATTGAAACAAATCAATATTAGTTTGCTTGCAGTTGACGAAGCGCATTGTGTTTCTGAATGGGGACATGATTTTCGCCCTGCATATCATCGAATTTCAAGATTAAAAACTATTCTTCCTAAAGTTCCGATTTTAGCTTTGACGGCAACGGCAACAGAAAAAATTCAGCAAGAAATTGTAGAAAAATTAGAGTTAAATCAACCAGAAATATTTAAATCTTCTTTAAAAAGGGAGAATCTTTCATACAATGTTTTTCTTTCTAATGATAAGAAAAATGATTTGATTTATTATTTAAAAAAACATCCTGGTTCGAGTATTATTTTTGTTCGAAATCGAAAATTAACCTATGAAATTGCTAGTTTTTTGAGTCAAAATGGTTTTGATGCCGATTTTTTTCACGCCAAATTAACGAAAGACGAAAAAGAACAAAAGCAACAAGATTGGATGTTGAGTAATTCTAGAATTATGGTTTCTACAAATGCGTTTGGAATGGGAATCGACAAGCCAAATGTTCGCACCGTTTTTCATATCGATTTACCGCAAGGAATAGAAGCGTATTATCAAGAAGTTGGACGCGCTGGACGTGATGAACAGGAATCGCATGGAATTTATTTATACAATCCTGATGATCGAATTCAGGCAGAAAATATTTTCAAAGCGAATTTACCTTCGCAACAAGATTTTATCAAAATTGGTAATTGTTTATTTAGTCAATTGCAATTGGCGGAAGGCGAATTAACGGAAATGAATTATCAGTTGGATCTTCCAAAATTTGCAGAAAAATTTGGTTTAAATCTTAAAATGGTTCTTCAATTTTTAGAATTTCTCAATACGAAAGAAATCATTCAGCAAAAAAATTATTCACAAAATAGTAGCATTCAAATTTTGGCTTCACCACATTCGATTAACTTGAATGAAAACCGAATTTTTGATTATTTACAACGACATTATCCCGGAATTTATACTTATAATAGAGAGATTTCGGAGAGTAAAATGGCGTTTGAATTGCACATGAGTATTGGCGACATTAGAAATAGTTTGCACGAATATGCAAAAAATGGTTCTATTGATTATTCGGATCGATTTTTAGCGCGATTTAGATTTCTTGTTCCGCGTGATTCGAATGCGTTTAAAAATAAATTGTGGAAAGATTTCGAATCAATTCAAGTGAATAATTGGAAACGTTTGCAAGCAATGGCTTATTATGCCGAACAAAATACTATTTGTAGAGAACGTTTGTTATTTGGCTATTTTAATCAAAAATCTGATCAAAATTGTGGTAAATGTGATGTTTGTCAATCCAAAAAACAAAATGAAAGCTTTAATTCATCTGATTTAATTGAATATTTGAAAGAAGGTACAAAAACGCAAGCCGAAATCCTTTCAAAATTCATAAATTCGCCAAAAGATAAAATCGTCGAAGAATTGCAATATTTGATAGACGAAATGCGAGTTCAACCAATTGGATTCGATTCTTATAAACTAATAGAATAAAAATGCGAGTAGTCTTTATGGGTACGCCCGAATTTGCGGCGACATCTTTGAATGAAATCAATACAAATAGTCATCACGAAATAGTTGGAGTTGTTACTGTTCCAGATAAACCGTCTGGTAGAGGACAAAAAATGAATATTTCTGATGTCAAAAAATATGCAGTTGAACATAATTTGCCTTTGGCTCAACCAGAAAAATTACGCGACGAAGCTTTTATCGAAACATTAAAAAGCTGGAATGCTGATGTTTTTGTTGTTGTAGCTTTTCGTATGTTGCCGCAAGTTGTTTGGTCAATTCCGTCCAAAGGAACTTTTAATCTTCATGGATCACTTCTTCCGCAATATCGTGGTGCAGCGCCTATTAATTGGGCTGTAATGAATGGTGATCAGGAAACTGGAGTAACGACTTTTTTAATTGATGAAAAAATTGATACTGGAAATATCTTAATTTCTGATAAAGTAGAAATTGGAGAAAATGATAATGTAGGAAAAATTCATGATGAATTGATGCATATCGGTGCAAAATTAGTTGTGAAAACGTTGGATGGTTTAGAAAATGATTCATTAAAACCGCGTCCTCAAGACGAAACAACAGAATTGAAACATGCTCCAAAAATCTTTAAAGAAGATTGTAAAATAGATTGGAACGATTCAATCAATGCTATTCACAACAAAATTAGAGGACTTTCTCCTTACCCTTGTGCGTGGACAACTTTTGGAATTGATGAAAATTATAAATCGTTAAAAATATATGCTGGTCTAAAAACGGATATTGTTGTTGATGGAGAAGATTATCAATTAATTTTACAAAAAAATAACCTTTATGTCAATCTACCTCAAGGAGTTTACGAAATTTTAGAACTTCAACCCGAAGGAAAGCGCCGTATGACAGCCAAAGATTTTATCAATGGACATCAAAACGAGGATACCTTATTCGTAAAATAAGTACTTATTTACTGATTTTTGACACCGATTTCATAAAATTTTGCATTTTTATTGAAATTTATTGCGTTGAAACTTGCACAAATAAAGGGAAAGAGTATATTTGTGTATAAATTAATTTAAAAAGTTACAACTATGAACAAATCAGAACTTATCGATGCAATTGCAGCTGACGCTGGAATTTCTAAAGAAGCTGCTAAAAAAGCCTTAAACTCATTTACAGAAAATGTAACTAAAGCTTTAGCAAAAGGAGACAAAGTTGCTTTAGTAGGATTCGGTACTTTCTCAACATCTGAGAGAGCTGCAAGAACAGGTATCAACCCACAAACTAAAAAAGAAATTAAAATTGCTGCTAAAACAATAGCTAAATTTAAAGCTAGATCTGAATTATCAGGAGCAGTTGATACAAAAAAGAAAAAATAATATTTCTGATACAATAAAAAATCCACTCGTTTGAGTGGATTTTTTTTATGCCTTGAAATTTAATTAATTCCTCAAAAATATCCTTCAAGAATACTTGAAGGATTTTTACATTTTATCTAATATTGATTTAATTATCTTCTGTTAAATCTGTTTTGTACGTTTCTGGAATTGTAAAATAATTCACTAAAATCGCAATAAAGATTAATATCAATGGATAAGCTAATCCGATATAAGGCGACATAGCAGCCGAAACAATAATCGTACTTTTGATTAATTCTGTGACAAAAGTCGTTGCTCCACCAATAAATCCATTCCCCATATTTTGCGCAAATCCCATACTTGTGTAACGAATTTTAGTTGGGAAAATTTCTAACATAAATGCGCCAAGTGGTCCGTAAGTTGCTGCTCCTGCAATTGAAGTAATTAAACTTACAACTACAATTCCGAAAACTGCTAAATTCGAAATATCATGAACTTCTTTCAATCCTTCTGGATTTCCTAATTTCATGTACAAGAAAAATGATAATGGAATTAAGATAAAACTACAAATCATTCCTCCTAACATAACAGGTTTACGCCCGATTTTATCACTTAATGCTCCAAACCATTGATAGAAAAATGAACTAAATAATGTAGAACATAAAACAACAATTAAAACTGTTTCGTAAGGTAAATTAACCGCTCTTTGTAAAAAGAAAAGAGTTACGAATAACGTTGTTTGCATAATTGTACTTTGCGCAGCATTTCCTCCAAAAATTGCTTTCAACATCAATTTTACATTTCCTGGCGTTGTAAAAGCATCTTTAATTGGTGTTTTAGATGTTTTTCCTTCTTTTTTTAATTGTTCGAAAATTGGACTTTCATGTAAACGTTGACGAATAAAGTAACTCAAAATCACTAATATTCCACTAAATAAAAATGGAATTCTCCATCCGAAACTTGCAAAAGCCTCTTCTGATAAAAATGATTGTGTTAAGAAAACAACTGATAAACATAATAATAATCCAATTGGAACAGTTGCTTGAATAAATCCTGTATAAAATCCTCGCTTCTCTGCTGGCGCATGTTCTGCGACATAAATTACCGCACCTGCATATTCTCCACTAATTGCAAGTCCTTGCATAATGCGGCAAAACAATAATAAAACAGGAGCAAACCAACCTACACTATCAAAAGTTGGAATACAACCAATCAAGAATGTTGCTGCTCCCATCATAATTAAAGAAACTAAGAATGAATATTTTCTACCAATACGATCCCCAATACTTCCAAAAATTAATGATCCAATCGGACGGAACATAAATGATGAAACCACTACGGCAAGTGTTTCTAAGAAATGTGACGAACCATCGTTAGGAAATAATTGTGTCGATAATACACTAGCCAAGATGATTGCCAAGAACATATCGTACCATTCGATTAAGGTTCCGACAGATGATGCTAAAATAATTTGGAAAATATTATCCTTCTTCGCTACTGTTTGCGAAGTATCTAAAGTATTTGTACTCATGTTTTTTTTGTGATATTAGAAGTTAAATAATGTTGTAAGTTGAAATCTATTGTTATTTGCTAAATATTTGTTTTCGGTTCCCGTACCTTTTATCGTCGCATCTGCCCATTGCGCTGTACTACGATCATATTCGAATCTAAATTTTAAGGCTTTGCTTAAGGTAAGATCTAAACGAGGAACTACTTTGTACAAATAATTTACAGTACGTGTACCTGGAGTTGCAGAAATTGCGCCCCAATTTGTCGTTACACCATAAGATGTTGATGCAATTGCTCCTTCTACTGGATCTTTGACACCGTTATTTCTAACATAACCTGCAAATAATCCGAACGAAAATTTACCTGTTGAGTTTTGTTGCAAATCAATCCACATACTATGTGTATTCATCGGTTTGTATGTTTCAACAGCTGTCGGACTTGTTTGATAACCTACAATTCCACCTAGTTGTACAAAAGACGACGCATCTTGCATCAAATATCCAGCAACAGTTACTTGTAAAGGTTTTGTATTTAACTTTGAATAAGCCATAAACGAAACATTTTCAACTCGTTCACTAGACTTAACGGGAGGATTTCCTGAAGATAATTTTGGTTTAAGATTCTCATATTGAGCACCAATTCCCGCAGTAAAAACTTGTGATTTATATTGAAATTGAAGATGAGCCGCTGGCATTCCACTATTTCGGAAAGGCTCTGTATTTGGAGTAAAATCTCGTTGAGAATGTAAAGCAGCAATAACTTTAAATTTGTCCGTGAATTTATGCGTTAAACGAACTTGAGGATTACGATTCAAAGCATAAACAGGCGCACCAGTTCCATAATTTGCAACGTTTGGTAAAGCTTCTAACACAACGAAAGGATGCCAATATTGTCCAATCCCTAATTGCGTTTTCTCCCAATCCAACATCACATATGCGTGACGCAAACGAAACTCGTTGATTCCTCCTTCTGTTGCTCCAAAAAATTCTCCTTCTAAAATACCAGAAGTTTTAGCCCCAAGTAATTCTGGACCTTTCAAATTAACGCCAGCTCTCGAAACAATCGACAACATGTGAAATTTAGAAGCTGCATTGATATCAGCACCGTTTACATCCGATAAACGATCTTTTGGATAAAGCGGCACTAAAGCCTCTCCTGCTCCAATCATTTGACGCGTATCCATAAAAATATCATTCCTGATAAATCCATAAAACTGCACATCAACTTTGTCCTTGTTTTCTTTTGGTTGTATTAATTCTAATTTTTCTACAACCACACTATCTGTCGTTTTCTGTTGAGCAGAGACATAGCTATAGCTGCAAAATATAGCTAGACAAGCCAATTTTGTTAAATTTTTACTCATTTTTTTGTGATAATTTGAACGACTAAAATAATCAAAAGAAAAAAACTAACAAATGTTCGTTAATCATTTTTTGATAAATTTTTAAAGCTTTATTAAATTCATCAAAATTTTAAATAATTTTTGAGAAATAGATATTTTGAAATAAGTTTTGGAAAGAAATTTTGAGAATTTGACATTTTAATTAGTGTACGAAATACACTTTACTAGAATTCTTCGAGGCTTATTTTTCAAAAAAAATCGAGAGAAGAATAATTGTTTCAACAAATGAGGAGAAAGTTAGACTTCTCTCGTAGTTTTAGTTTTAAAAATGTATGCAAATTTATCGATTACAGAATTTTCTTCAGCATAATCAATAATAAGCTTATGTTAAATCATAAAAAAAAGAAGTTTTCTTAATTCTATTTATTATCCTCTACACTATTTTTAAAATTTATGTATAATTATTCAGTCAATATTATTAAATAAATTATATTTTTATCAAATTCGGATTACATAGTTCAAATAAAATTCAATCTTTACTAATTTTTTAAGATTTTTTTTAGAAAAAACTTAAATGTTGGGGCTATTTTTGCTTTGCAAATTACAGCTATGCAAACAAACATTGAAATACACTCATTAACTCATGTTGATTTGGAAGAATTATCAGCCTTATATAATCTTTCTTATCAAAATTATTACGTTTCTATCAACCTTTCGACTGAACAATTTCAGGGAAAATTAAAAATGGAAGATATCAATCTTGATTATTCTGTAGGTGCTAGTATTGATGGAAAATTAGTTGGTTTTTTACTTTATGGAATTAGAAATTATAACGATGTAAAAACAGCTTATATTGGTGGAACAGGCGTTTGTCCTGAACATCGTGGAAAAAAAATCACGCAACAAATGTTAGATTTTAGTTTTCCAAAATTGAAAGAACAACAAGTGAAAAACATATTTTTAGAGGTAAATACTAAAAATGATTTTGCAATTAACGCTTACGAAGCTTGTGGTTTTGAAAAAACAAGAACTTTAAATAGTTATAAAGGAATTCCTATTTTGGTCGTAAATCCATTACATGAAATTGTAGAATTTAGTGATTTGGATTTGATTACAAGTGAAAATTTTTGGGACATAAAACCTACTTGGAAAAATGATATTCAAAGTGTAAAAAATATCATCGAAGATTGTCAAATAAATGGAATTTATGAAGATGGAATTTTAGTTGCTTATAAAATTATCAACAAAAATAATACACGTATTTATCAATTTGGTGTTCATCACGATTATCGAAATCGTTATTTAGCTTCAATTCTTTTTAGCGATTTGAAGAACAAAGAAATTAAGATGATTAATGTTGACGAAAGAGAAATCTCTACAAATGATTTTATTCAATCAATGGGATTAGAATTGTACGACAAACAATACGAAATGAAAAAAGAATTATAAATCAAAAGCCTCTGTTTTAGAGGCTTTTTTTCATTTTATTATTTACTTCAACTCGAAGAAATCTCGTTTTCCTATTTTAATTTTAGTTTCGGTTTTTAATTCAAAATCATCAAAAGCATCCATTTTTTTTTCTCCATTAATTTGTACAGCGCCGCTTTCTATCAAACGTCTAATCGCATTTCTCGACAAATCTTTCTTTAATTGATGACAAACATCTAACAATGTAATTTTATCATTTTCAAAATTGAATGAATCAATTTCAATTATTTCAAAAACTCGATTATCATCATTTCTTTTCTGAAATTGATTATTAAAAAATTCTTCTGCTTGCTCAGCTTCTTTTTCAGAATGATATTGTGTAATAATATTTTTTGCAACTAATTTCTTAATTAACATTGGATTATCTGTTTTTAATCGTTGATTTAAGTTTAATTTTTCCCCAATAGAAAAATCAGTTGCTAAAGCAATGTATTCTTCTAATAAATCATCTGGAATAGACATCGTTTTCCCAAACATTTCATTTGGTTCGTCCGTCAAACCAATAATATTATTCAGCGATTTACTCATCTTTTCTTTTCCATCTGTTCCTCTCAAAAGTGGCATACACATCACAATCTGAGCAGCTTCTCCATTGGTTTCTTGCAATTGTCGTCCCATTGTACAATTAAATAATTGATCGGTTCCTCCCATTTCGATGTCAGCATTTATCTGAACAGAATCAAACGCTTGCAAAATCGGGTAAACTAATTCGTGCATTGCAATTGGCGTATTTTCTGTGAAACGTTTATTAAAATCATTGCGATGCATCAATTGCGCAACAGTAACTTTTGATAACAACTGAATAACATCCGAAAAAGGTAATTGATCTAACCAATCCGAATTAAATACAATTTCAGCCTTTTCTACATCAATAATCTTTGACAATTGGTTGATGTATGTTTCTGCATTGTTCTGAACTTGTTCTGCATTCAGCGGTTGACGACTTTTATTTTTCCCTGTCGGATCACCAATTTGAGCTGTAAAACTTCCAACCAAAATAACAATTTGATGTCCTAAATCTTGAAATTCTTTCAATTTCTTCAACACAACAGCATGACCAAGATGCAAATCGGGCGCTGTAGGATCAAAACCTAACTTGATTCGTAATGATCGATTTTCTTTTTCAGCTAATATTAATTTTTCTTCCAATCCATTTTCTGGTAAAAAAATAGCAACGTTTTCTTTTAATTTTTTTAGATTTTCCATGATTTTTTTAATAAAAAAAGCCCGAGCAAAACTGCTCGGGCTTGTAGATTTATGATTAAATTTTTACGTACAAAATTAATACGAAGTATACACATAGCCTACCCGAGCAAATATTGTACTATAATAAGTGCTAAAAAATGGTAAACGTAATATGTGTTGTAAAAACTTCATTTGTTGTGCAAAGTTAGTATTATTTTTTAGTTTAAGGATTTTCTTTCCAAATTTTATCCGAAGCCTCTAAATAAATAGGAAGTGCAACCGATCCATACCAATTATAAATCTCGATATCCAACAATTTGACTTCTATAGCAAGATCAGTTTGTAGAATTTTTTCCAATTCTTCTTTCGATTCAATATTCTAAAAAATAAAAATCCCGCAATAATTCTTCTCATTTTTGCCCATCGGACCAGCAACCACTAATTTTTCCTCTTTTACCAAACGATTAATATTATCTAAATGTCCTCTAAATTTTTCATTAATCATTTTTATATCAGTTGATGTATTAGAACCAGTTTTTAGAATAACAAAAAAAAAGGATTTCATTCCATAATCATCACCTTTCAACTCTTTTGCTAATGCTTCATCATAATTTGGATTTGATTTTTGAGCAAATGAAGAAAAAGATATTGTCATAAAAGTTAATACGTATAAAAATTTCATTTTAGATATTTTCATTTAATTTTAAAATTTTATTCTTAAAATATTTATTTTTAGAATAGTAAACAATCCCTAAACAAAAAAGCATCATTGATATCATAAACTTTTTATCAAAAAATCTTTTTTCATTCTCTGTTTTTATTTTTCCTATTTCAATATTAGTTTGTTTAATAACATTTTTTAAATGATCTAAATTTTCTGACTCATTAGTTTTTTGTAACAATTCATAACGACTAACTTGAAAACTATACTTCATTAACAAATCATCTTTATAATTATCAGAGTTAAAATAGAATTGTACTAATACAAATACGAACCCTGCAATTAAAAAATTAATCCATTTATTAATACGTATAATTTCATCTAAAGTCATTGGTATTTTTCTATAAAAATAGTCTAAAAAAGTTTTTCGTTTTAACTTTGTGTAAATTATTATAGAATGAGTAATAAAACTGCTAAAACAAATGCAGTCCGAATTTTAGACACGCACAATATTTCATACGAATTGCGTGAATATGAAGTTGATGAAGAACATATTGATGCTTTGCATGTTGCAAAATCATTGGGTGTAAATCCAGAAGGAATTTATAAAACTTTGGTTTTAAAAGGAAATATAGAACCATTTTTAGTTGCCGTAATTCCTGCGAACACACATCTTGATATGAAAAAGTTTGCGAAAGTTTCTGGAAATAAAAACTGCGAAATGCTTCCGTTGAAAGATTTACTCAATGTTACAGGTTATATTCGTGGCGGTTGCTCACCTATCGGAATGAAAAAGCAATTTCCTACTTACATAGAAGAACTGGCAATTTTGCAAGATCAGATTTGTATCAGTGCAGGAAAAAGAGGTTTGCAAATTATTCTAAATGCCGAAGATTTAGGAAACTTGATTGAAGCTAAATTTGAAGATATTACACAATTTGATTCATAATTTACTTACTATTCAGAATGATTTTTTCTAAAATAGTTGGAAATTTTGCTTCATCTTCAAACGTCAAATCTGGATTTGCATACACTATAATTCCATTTTTATCAATCACATAAGTCGCTCTATTGTTGTAACCTAAACGATTATACGAATTATACATCAACGAAATTGTATAATTCTCATCATTCAAATATGTCATATTATTTGTTCGCAAAGCTGATTTCCATAATTCTAACAACGGATTTGTAGAACTAGAAATCGCATAATTTTTCACATTTTGTAACAAAGGATTATGATCAATCAACTGAATTTGAGCAGCACAAGTCATTGCAGCTTTGGTATCAATCGAAGTAAAATCTGGTAAAATTTGTCCACTAAACGCCGCTGGATAAAACGTTAAAACTTTAAAAGTTGATTTATCATCTAATAATTTTTCCGTTGAATTACTATCATAATTTGGTCCATTCAAGATAAAATCTGGTGCTTTATCACCAACTTTCAAGGTTTTATTTTGAGTAACATTTACTTCTATATTATCAGTTTTAGACGTTCTTTTTATCAATCTTTCCAAAGGTTTCAGATGTTCGCCTTGCGCACGATAATCATTGTCTCGCATCAAAATTTTATTGTTTTTATCCACTAAAAAAAGAATCGAACTCTCTACTAAAACATTGTTAGAATTAGAAGTTGGAATTATATTCGAAATTGAATTTTGCTTAAAAGGTTTCAAACCAATTGCATTATAGATTTTTCCAGATTCATCATAAAATACTTTTGTTCCATCTAACTTATTTTGATTCGAAGTTTCGCTAAAAGCAAACGCTTGTTGCGGTTCTTTACTCCATTTATCATCTTCATTTACGATATAAATCACATCAATTTTTGGAGAATTTTGAGACGAAAATGCCAAATTCTTCACAAAATAATAATTCAGCGATGTTGTCATCATGCTCGCATACGGATTCGTTTTGTATAAACTTGGCGTAAATACAATAATTTTCAAGTTTGAAGATTGATTGACATTTTCAATTTTATTAATCGGGAATTGAGCACCAACATTCAAATTTTGAGCTTTTGTAAAACAAAAACCACATATAATTATTAATATCGAATAGATTCGTAACATAAAACGTTTATTTTAAACAAACTAATAAATAAAAACTACCACAAGATAACTAAAATTCTACTTTCTCAAAAAAACTATTCATTAAATTCTCATTAGAATTGACGATTAACTTTTGAAATTATCGAGTCTTTTTCGCAGTAAATCAGTTATCTTTAAGTTGATTTTAATTTAATGATTATTGCTTGTATAGGTTTCTTTTTTCGTCCATCAAAAAAATAGATAAAAATGGATTAAATGGTATAGTCACGCAAGGAATAGATCCTGGAATGCCTTTAGGTAAAAAACACTTTCAGATTATTTGAATAAGTAAAGTGAAAATAGTTTGATGAATAGAAAAATGATTTGCAATATTATCAAAAATAACTTATTTCTGATTTTAACTCTTGGAGTCAATCAACTTCTTTTGCGCAAGAAAAAATTCAATCTCCATTATCATTATGTAAAGTAGAACCTTATTTAATGAAAGTTACCTACGATAAAACCTCAATTCGTTTGAAAGTAAGGGAAATTTCTTTGTATAATTCTTCACCTATATTTTTTTATACATTTTCAAGCGATGATCTCTTTTGATAAATGCACAACTTTCAGCTTTTAAAACAATCCTTCGATCTCTATCCTCAATCACTTGTTCTCCAGAATACAAATAAACCAAGGTATGCTCGGGTGTGGCGTGAACGCACTTTTCGCTATAATCTGTAAAAACAAAACAGGAAAATTCCTGAAAAGCTGATTGTTTTTAATTTTGATTCTTCTGCTGTTTCCATTCTTGACTCGATATGATTACGAATAACAAAATTAAACAATTTTCACGCTTTTCGTTTTGCTCTAAAATTCAAGTTCATTTGCTGAGAAGTTTAAGCACTAATAGATATATGCTATAAATATGAGTAATTTAACCTTAGTAAAAATTAAACAACCTAACACTTCCCTTAAAAGCTTATTCAACATCATAGCTCTATATAAATGGATGAAGCGTAATTTCTATGCCAATCATCGCAATAAAGATGAAAAAGCAGATACGAAAGGTTTTAATACTGATTCTCTTGCGAACGATACCTCCAACCCACATACCCATTAAAGCAGGAATAATCGCAATAGCTGAGTATAGAAGATTATCCATCTGAAAAACACCACCATTCGCTAATCCTGTTGCGAGTGCGATTGTTGAAACTGTAAATGACAATCCAAGTGCCTGTATAAGGTCGTCTTTTGAAAGATTCAGCGCTTGTATGTATGGAACTGCAGGAAGCGTAAAAATTCCCGTTGCGCCATTGAGAAGTCCGGTTGTGATACCAATTATTGGTGATAATTTTGACTCTAGTCTGGTAGGGATTGAAAATGCTTTACCAAAAAGTCCATGTACCGAATAGATGATCAAGGCTAAACCTAATCCAACACTCGAATAAGGCGTATTGATGCTTGTTAAGAGCCAAGATCCAGCCAATGTTCCAATAATAATTCCGACCATCATCACCCAAAATCTTTTGATTAAATCAAGAAATTTTGGTCCAGTAAATAATTGCCAAACGTTGGTTACAAAGGAAGGAATGATTAGCAATGACGCTGCACTTAGTGGTGACATGATGATACTTAATATTCCCATTGCTATGGTAGGCAATCCCATTCCTGCAACGCCTTTAACAAATCCAGCAACGAAAAATGTAATTAATATCAATAAAAAATTTAAAGTAAGAAATTCGATCATTTTGAAGTATTTAGTTACGATGTCTAGACACATCATTTTATTTTTGACAAAGGTAAAACGCACAAACACTTAAAACAATCGGAATTATTTGTAGTTTTACTTCAATAATTTTGAACTATGGATATTCATCAACTTAAAAGCTTTAAAACCATTGTAGAAAAAGGTAATTTTCTAGATGCTGCGAACGAACTTAATTACTCGTTATCTGCTATTAGTTATCAAATGCAGCAATTGGAAAATGAAATCAAGTTTCCCTTGTTTGAAAAGATTGGGAGAAGAATGGTACCCACCGAACAATCCCTAAGACTTATTCCACATATTAAAAATATTCTTGATGAAATAGAGCAAATTCGTTTGTTGAACGCCAAAAATAGAATTATTGAAGGCAGTTTAACTATTTCGGTTTCGGACAGTATTTTGACTTATATCATTCAACCTATTTTAATAGAATTTATGAAAAAAGCCCCTAATGTACAACTGAAACTTAAAGTCAAAAATTCCTATGATATTCAAAAAGATGTCGTTCACAACGAAATAGACTTAGGCATTCATTATCAAGTGTTTGGCTATGATAATCAGATTAATGTTGTTGAAATAAAAGATTTTAGTATTGGTTTGATGGTTTCACCTAATTTTTCCAAATCAGAACGTGATTTTAATACTAAAAATCAAATAAAAAAAACAACCATCATCAACAATGATCCCAACGCAGTTTATCAGATTTATTTGAGAGATTATTTAAAAGAAAAGAATCTGCAAATGACAGGTCAAACACTAGAAGTATGGAGCATTGAAGCAACCAAACAGAGTGTCATGAATAATCTTGGAATCGCATGTTTACCGCAATTTGTCGTTACTAATGAATTAAAAAATGGAAAAATTGAGGAAATTGTTGTTAAAGATTTTAAACAGAATATTACTTTAATTGCAGCTCATCATTCCAATAAATGGATAAGCCCAGCAATGGAGCTTTTTTTAAATTTGTTAAAAGAGAAAATTTGAAATCATTAAAGAATTTGCTTACACAAACTCTCCAATATCAAAATCATCAAGACTTTTCTTTAAAACAGAAAAATTAGAATCCATTTCAGATGAAATACTATTATCCAATAATTTTGCAATTTTGATAGTTTCATTTTCTATAGAATTTTCAAGCAGACTGATTAATTCGGTTCCTTGTAGTTTGTGAACAATAGCTAGAGTGGTTTCACTGTCTAAAAATCCTTGTTCATTTTCTAAAAAATTTCCAATTTGATTAAATTTGGAACAGAAAGTTTTCTAGTAGTCTTCTATTTTTCCATTTAAGGGAAATTAAGAATATTTTCTTCATCTTTTTGGTCTATAATTTTCGAAGTAATGGTATCTTATCGTATAAAGTAAAGATATTATAATTAAGAAACTAAAATCATCAAAAAGGTATTATTTGGCAAACTATGGAAAAGTTCGGCCTAATATTTTCTTATCAAAAAACATCTCAATAAAATTTTACTTTGTAAGACTTAAAATGTTATTAGAATAATTAGTATGACGAACTTCCGCCTCAAAACTTTCATTGGCTAATTTTGAAGTTTGCGGATTCATTCCGATTTGTCCCGAGACAAAAACATGTTGACCAGAAGCTAAGGAAGAACTTAGCGGAAAACCAGTAGGTTTTGTTTTTTGTGCTTGTGCAAAACCAATTCCCGCAATTAATAACGTACCCAATAGTATTTTCTTCATTTTTACTTTTTCTTGAAATTTACTGTTTATTACTGAATTTCAACAGCCTTTTGCAATAATTTCTCAAAGATATAAAAACAAATTTAATAGACAGACTTGTCTATATGTTTTATAATATTTAGTTTTGCCAAATCAAGAGTACAAAAATGGATAAAATAAAGAATGACAAATATTTAGCTTTAGCTGCTTTTATAGCTTTAGGATGCATTTGGGGCAGTAATTTCTTGTATATGCGTTTGGCTGCGCATTACATTTCGCCCATACAAGTCGTATTTTTACGCGTTGTTTTGGCAACAATTCCAATCGTGGCATTCGGGTTTGCAAGAAAAGCTTTTAAAAAATGGCACTTCAAATATTGGTATCATTTTTTGGTGATGTCGTTGTTGGCAGCGGTCATTTACTATTATTGTTTTGTGATGGGTTCGCATCTTTTGTATTCGGGAATTGCGGGTTCCATCAGCGGTTCCACGCCTTTATTTTCGTTTATTTTAGGTTTGATATTCTTAAAAGAAGAGAAAAGTTCAGCATTAAAAATTCTTGGTTTAATCATCGGAATGTTGGGGATAATTCTTTTGGCAAAGCCTTTTAATGCAGCCATTACCGCGACCACTTGGGAAGGCGTTTTGTACATGATAATTGGTTCCATCAGTTTTGGTGCTTCCTTTATTTATGCTAAAAAATATGTCAGTCCTTTGCAGATTTCGGGCTTGGCATTAGCATCTTATCAATTAGTTGGTGCATCGATTATTTTATTGATTTTAACACCGTTTCATGGAATTCTGAATATTCTACAAGACAAGACTGCAACTATCGGCTTAATACTGGGACTTTCGGTACTGGGAACAGGTTTGGCGTTCTTGATGTATTATTTTATCATCGACAAAATGGGCGCTGTGAAGGCTGCTTCGGTGGCTTACATCGCACCCATTGTTGCATTAGTTGTTGGCGCAACTTTGGGCAAAGAACCTATCGGATGGGTCGACATTGCTGGGGTTTTATTAATTTTGTTTGGCGTATATATTTTAAAGAAAAAGTAAAATGAAATCATCTGTTGCCGTTAGAGACCGTATTTTGGACACCGCGTCTGAATTGTTTTATCGACAAGGCTACAATTCTACAGGAATCAACCAGATTATTGATGAAGCCGAGATTGCAAGGGCGTCTTTGTACCATCATTTCAAGTCAAAAAACGATTTGTTATACGCATATCTGGAAAAAACGAACGATGCTTGGTTTGCTCAATTGCATCAATTTATCAAGAAGCAAAAGACGCCTGAAGTTAAGATATTAGCGATGTTTGATTTTCGAATTAAACGCCAAACGACTAACAAATTTGGCGGTTGTCCCTTTTTAAAAGCAAGTTCCGAAATTCCTTTTGATGATACCAAAGCTTTTGAAATTATCAACACACATAAAATGAAATTCAAATCTTTAATACTTGAGATTCTTGAGGATGAAGAATCAAAAAATGATTCATTTTCCAAAACCGAATTGGCAGAAACTCTTTTTCTTCTTATCGAAGGCGCAACGATGACGGCGAATTATCAGAAAAATAAATCTGCGTTGGAATCAGCAAAAGCGATGGCTGCGAAGTTGTTAAGTTAAATTTTAAATTAAAAGAACATGACCATCAACATCATAAAATTAAACGATGAAAACATCGTCGAAATAACACGCAACGGAATTTTTTTGACAAATACCGAAGATGCAATGCAGTTGATGATGGATTGCAAGTATGAACATCAGGCGTACAAAGCCATTTTTTATCAAGAAAATATTACACCCGATTTTTTTGAGTTGAAAACAAAATTGGCGGACGAAATGTTGCAAAAATTCACGCAATATGGCTTTGAAATCGCGATTGTTGGTGATTTTAGAGTTTATGAAAGTAAAAGCCTCAACGATTTTATTTTTGAAAGTAATAAAGCAGGAAAGTTTATTTTTGTAGCCACAAAAGATGAAGCGCTCTCTCGATGGAATATAGCTTAAAGCTTAAGAAAATGAAATTAGAAAACGAAAGAATTATTTTGCGTCCTATTGCAAAACAAGATGCAGCGCGAGTTTTAGAATATCGTGCTGACAAAATCGCCAACGCTTATCAAGGTTGGATTCCTGAAAATTTGGAGGAGGTAGAAACATTTATTGAGAAGAATCCAGCGGAATTTAATCAGCCTGAATCGTGGTTTCAGCTGGTGATTTTGGAAAAAGAAACAGGAAATCTCGTTGGAGATATTGGTGTACATTTTTTTGGTGAAGAAAATTTGCAAGTGGAATTTGGAATCACCTTGGATAAAGCCTTTCAAGGAAAAGCTTTGGCTTCAGAATCTTTGAATTTGTTAATTAATTATCTTTTTAAGGATTTGAAAAAGCACCGAATTATGGCTTCTTTAGACCCAAGAAATACAGCGTCTGAAAAATTGATGCAACGTCTTGGATTGCGTAAGGAAGCGCATTTCGTGAAAAGTTATTACCAAAACGGAACTTGGGCAGATGACGTGGTTTTTGCTATTTTAAGCGAGGAATGGAAATAGAATCTTTTAATTTTCAAATTTCATCGAATTTCGACATTGCAAGATAATTTTTATTTTATTTATAAAAAGAATATTATTTTAAGAAAATAATTAAGGAATTTATTAAATTTACAAATGTTAAGTTATCAAAATGCTAAACAAGATTGTAATAATAAATTCAGAATTATATGCTAAAGCCTCTATCGACATTGGTGACAATACGAGCATCCAAATAACCGCTGAAAATAATGTTGGCAAAAGTTCTTTTCTGAATACGCTTAATTTCCTTTACATAACGGACAAAGACCAAATGAGATTCGAAGATGATAGAAAATTATCAGATTCGATGAAGCATTATTTTGACGGAACAAGTCAACACAGTTACATTATTTTTGAGATTTTCAAAAATGGCTTTTACTGCATTTTGGTAAAAGCTACACCCGAAAACTCTATTGAATATTACAAAATAAACGGAGAATACAAAGAAACTTACTTTATCCAAAAATCAGATGCTGGTTTTAAAGCTAAAAAATGGGAAAAAGTTTTACAAGAACTTACATCAGATAATCCTATAGATCCACCAGCCCTATTAAGAACTCAGGATCTTTATAATCTTGTCTATAATTCGGATAAAAATAAAAATCCAGTCGTTTTGATCAAAAGAGAGGTAAGAAGAAAAGGCAATGCTTTTTCTAACAGTTTTACTGATATTTACAAACATCTCATCAAAACAAGTGACATTAACGAGAAATCATTCAAAAATGCGTTGTTGATTGCTGATAACAGACAAGATGTTTTTTTGAACGTCTTTACGACTTCAAGTTTTGAAAAAATAAATGATTTTGAAAAAAAGAAAGCACATATAAGCAACCTTACCGCTGTAAAATCTGATTTTGAAAGACTAAAGTTGCTAAATGATACGTTTGTTGATGAAGAAAAAATTTTAGGCAAACTTAAAAATACTTTTTTCAGAAAGTTTGATGCAGCTGAAAATGATTTAACTGAAAAAATTAAGGACAATAGCCCCATTTCTATTGCTTTGCGAGACCTCGAAATAAAAATTAATCTTGTTCATAAACAAGAGCGGGATGGTTTAATTTCGGAAAAAACAACATTAGAAAACAAGATTGAATCTTTAAAGAATACAAATATCAAGATAGATATTGACTTAAAAGAACTTGCAGCTTATGAGCCTACAGAAAGTAATATGCTGTACCAAGGTTTAATTACAAAAGTAGAAACTGAAGATAGAAAACGTAAAGAACTTGACGCACAACTTACACAATTAGAAAGAAGTCAGTTTACATTAGCGGAGGTTCAAAAATCGATAAACGATTTGGAAAAAGAGATTAGTAAAAAAGAAGATTCTATAAAACAATTTGACAATTTACTGTACCAAAATATCTCAGAAGACCCCGAAATAATTCGTAAAGCTTTTTCCTATCTGAATAGCGATGTCGCCAATCTAGACAAATCGAAAATAAAAAAAGAAGTCAGCCAAGATAATTTTCTTTTAACTTTCTTTGATGGACAAATTGATGTTAGTGATATTGAAATAAAATCTTTACCGACTATTAAAGAATTACAAGAAGATATTAAAATCAGGAAGAAAGAATTATCTGAAAAAAAGCTTCAACTTGAAGCCATAAAAAATCAAAACTCTTTACAGAAAGAAAGTAGCGATCTCAGAGAATCCATTTCGGAAACCAAGATTTTAATTGAAAAAATAACACAAAAACCTGATTTACAACAAACTAAAGAGAAAAACGAAATTCAAATAAATGATACGCTTAGAAAAGCTGTACTTGCAATTCTACAGAAAATTGAGCATAAAGATGATGAAATAAAAAAGGATCAAATTGACTTAGAAGCTAAAAAGAATGAGAAAAAACAATACGAAACCGATCTTAAAAAATACAAAAATCAATATCAATATTTTCAAGAGCGACATGATATTTATGAAATTGAAGAATTGCTAGATGAAGATTTTGAAAAATTACATGATAAATTCTTTAAAATCTATGAAGGCTTCAGAACAACAAAAGAAAATCGCAAAGATTTAAAGGATAACATTAATCAAAGATTGAATAAAGACATCCTCGACATTAAAGAATTTATCCGCCAAGTTGACGAGGAAATGAAAAACATTCCCGAAATGAACAAAGTAATAACAACTTTGTTAGATACACTTTCCTATGAAATTGGCAGTCCAACCTTTTCATTTCTCGCTTCTTTTAACGATTTCAAAACATTTATTTATAAAAGCTATAATACCAAATTGGCAGAGTATCCAGTTTCTAATATACAAAACGTGAAAGTAAAAATTCACGAAGCCGAAGAATTAATTGAGGACTTGAATCGAATTTCTAAACTAAAATTTTCGAATGGATTAGATTTTGACAATGCTTATTCCGACAGTAAAAAAGCTTTGGAAAAACAGCTGTCAGAAAGCAAAGGAAAACCCATTACGATATATGATTTGTTTTCCATAAAGGTAGAAATAACCAAAGTAACAGGGGAAATTGAAGAAATTGACTTATCAAAACAGGTCCAATCCAGAGGAACAAATATTGTTTTGAAGCTATATTTATTTCTCAATATTCTGAAAGATTTGGTTCATTCTCAACCAGAAAATAAAATCATAATTTATGTGGATGAATTAGATGCAATTGGGCAAAAAAATGTAAAGCATTTAATTCAATTTTGTAAAGATCATCATTTTGTGCCCATTTTTGCGGCGCCAAGAAAAGTTGAGGGTATTCAAAAATATTATATGGTTAAAGAGCCACAAATTAAGAATAATCAAAAACCAAAAATCACTTTTGGCGAATTACAATCTTTCCCAGTAGAATATAGAGATGCAGAATAAAACCTTTAAAAATTTTATCCAAAAAATACTGAACGAACATAAAATAAATGCTTCGCAAATTGGTATTTCAATTAAACGATCTACTGATTTTATAACTTTATTGAATGCTGGCTTTATCGAACATTTGCCAGCAAAAACAGGTGGTGGAAGTTATCATCTTAAAAAGGCGAATGCTTTAGAAAAGTATTTTTTTGAAAAATTTCCAGAAGCACAGTTAAACAATTTGACTGCAATAGATAATGTTCATAGTTTTAGAAACACAAAAGCAGCTACAAGAAAGAGTCAAAACCTAGTCTTGTTAAGAGGTCAACACGCTGTTATATTGAATGGTTTCGAAACAAATCTTAGAGAATACACTGAAAAATATGGGACATTTTCAGCAACTTTAAAGTCTCTAGAAACAGAAAAAATTTGTTTTGTCGAAAATCTGGATTCTTACTTGATAGCAGAGCAAATCATATCTAGTGAATTTGTCTTTATGCATACGTATGGCGGTCTCGGGAAATCAACATTAGACAAAATTAAAGCAAAAGAAATTCTCATTTTTCCCGACTACGACTATATAGGTTTACACAATTATTTGCTTGTAAAAAGTGTTTTCCCGAATGCTAAATTATTTGTACCAGATAATTATGAAATACTTTTGAAAACCAAATCAAGAACGATCAAAACAAAACATGGAAGACTACAACAACCCAGCAAAACAGTTTTGGAAAGCCAAGAAGAAATTGTAGTAAAAATAAGAACAGACATTTTTAAAACAAGTCACTTTGTAGAACAACAAGCAGTATTCTGATGAGTAGCTTAAACATTTCAGGCAAAGATATTCTCCGTTTTTTGCTAAATCATTATGATTTCGTACAGAAAGCTTTTGATATTAGTAAACCTGATTTCATCCTTGATTCTGAGCCTTTCCATCAACTTATTTCCGAATATAATACCACAAGCGAAAGCAAAATTTATCTCTCTAGAATTTCAACCGATTTGAAGTTCTGCCGACAACTTCCGACAGGAGAATATAAGCTAAATGGCACCTATACTTCTTTTTTAGAATTCATTTTTAATGATTTTGTTCTAGACTTACCCGAAACATTAAAAAATAGATATCAAGCTATTTTTAGTCATTTCACAAGTTTGCAAACTGAGAAAGACGAAACCAAAATCATCTTATTTATTCGTGAAATCATCAAAGTAATAGAAGATTTTCTTAACGATATACAAGCGCAAACCTATCGCTTACTGCGGGATACGGAATCATTAAAGGTAAACACAGAAAATAATGCCGATCTTTCTATACGGATACAAAAAGCAAATTATTGGATCAACGAATATATCATTCCTCTAAACGCTATTTTGAATATCGATAATCCAAATTCCATTATCAACACAATTATTCAGGTTCAGCATTATGCCAGCGAAAAAAGAATTCTCGCAGATACATATGCATTAAAAAGAGAATTTGAAAAACTATATGCTAGTACTGTAAATGCAAAATTAGAGCTGGACCAAACAATAGGTAAATTGACACGAGAATTATTACCTTTACTAGAAAGGATTAAAAATGATTCTCTTATTGTTAGTGGTTTTTATCATTTCATTGAAAACATTGACTATCCCGAAAACTATAATATTCCATTACCAAATCTACTTCGAAAAACGAGAACAGCTGTAATTTCTAAAACATTTAGTAGTGAAGCAGAGTTTTACATAGATCAGTTCAATTACAAAACACCTGAAATTTTGTATGAAGAAACAATTGAGGAAACAGAATGGTTGCCAGATTCTAGCTACTTCAAAAAACGTTTGTTAAATGAAAAAAAGCTTGATAATTTCTATCAGTGGTGTTTTGATGTTTTGCAAGAACATACCGAAAATATAACATTATCTAAGTTTTTTGCTGTTTCTAATTTAATTTTAGAAGAAGACCTTGTTGCGGAATACACAGACGAAATGCGATTCCCCATTCAACTTTCCGATGCCCAATTAAAAATGCCAAAAGTAAAAGTATATGAAAAATTATCCGAATGAACATAAGGACATTGTGAACAGCTTATTAGATGGTAAATTCATCATTTATCCAAGTCCTCTTTTTGCTATTTTGCAACAAGATGAATATGCCGAAGATTACAAAGAGTTTTTCAAAAGAACCTATGAATACGAACTAATTATTGACGCCGAATTTGCTTACTTGTCTTCTAATGAACTCAACGAAAAGCGCACAAGAGATTTTGTACTTTTTCTAGCAATACTATGTCGAGAACTTGATTACAGCGGAAAAAATTTTAAAGACACTATAGAATTGGCTAGCTTTGACATTTCGGAGACGGAACAATTGCTCAGACAATCTTCAAAGTGGGAGATTTTAGAAAAAACTTCTGTTGATAAATTTGACACTTTTATTGAGGCTTGGCATCGAAGAAATGTATTGAAAAAATCAAATAATCAATTTAAATTTACAAAGGCAGTTAAATTATTTTTCGAATTTGCCGTAAACATTGCAAACACCAAATTGAAAGAACAACAAGAAATTAATTAATTTTAAAACAAAACTATCATTAGAACGATGACAACAACATTAAAAGAAAAATTGGCAGAAACGCTTCAACTTTCGTTGGAACGTGTGGACGAGTTTTTGGGAATTTGTTATGTTGTCAACTATGATAAAAACAAAATGATAGAGCCCAAAAACGGCGTTTTCGACCGTTTGGGATTCATTTTGAATGGTGCTGTTCGGATTTTTTACATCAACGAAAAAGGAGAAGACATCAGCTATCTTTTGCAGGTTAATAATGATGTCATCGGCGATTATGCGAGTTATATCACGGGCAAAAAGTCGGTCGCTTTGATACAAACCTTGTTAAAAACCGAAGTTCTGTATTTCGATAAGAAAGATGTTGAAGCTTTGATTCAGAAAGATATTTTTTGGCTTCGTTTGGCAAAACACATGTCCGATTTGGCTTTTTTGGATGCAAAACAACGTTTGGACGAATTGTTTTTTTACACGCCCGAAGAGCGTTATCTAAACCTTTTGAAAAAGTCGCCTGAGATTCTGAACAAAATTCCCCAGAAATATATTTCGTCCTATTTGGGAATTACACCACAATCTTTGAGCAGAATTCGGAAACGGATTTATTGATGTGATTATTTTAAAACGCAAAGACGCGAATTATTTTAAATACTTCATTTTTAAGGCACAAAGAATTTATCTGCGATAAATTAGATTTCTTATAAAAACAAAGCATGAAACGCTTCGTCAATTCGAGTAGCGAAGCGTATAGAGAACTTTTCAAAAAAGGAAAATTTCTCGGTAAATCATTTGGAAATGAGGAGGTGACAAAGGAAAATCTTTGATTTCTTGCGCCTTGATTATACTTTCAGCAAACTTTAAATTTGCGCCTTAGCGTTTTTGTATTTCCGAAATTAACTTAAGTGAACGTTTTTGGCTTTTCGGACTTGTAATTTTGCCTCATCATTTAAACATAATCACAATGAAAATAGCAATTATAGGAGGCGGAATTGGCGGTTTGACAACAGCTTTAGCCTTACAAAAAAACAACTTAGATGTAACGATTTACGAAAGTGCTCCCGAAATAAAACCTGTCGGCGCTGGGATTATCATGGCAAATAATGCAATGCAGGTTTTTGATAAATTGGGTATTCGACACAAAATTGAAAATGCTGGTCATAAAATTTCAAATATTAAAATTACAGACCCGCAGTTGAAGACCTTATCTGACGTACAACTGAATAAATTCGAAAGTAAATATGGCGTTCATAATGTTGCCATCCATCGTGGCGATTTGCAGCTAATTTTGGCTGGGGAAATCGGTTTTGAAAACATTCAGCTTTCCAAACGTTTGGCAAAAATTGAGAAAAACGAGGACTATAAATTCACTTTTGAGGACGGAACTATTGCAAATGCGGATGTTGTTATTGGCGCCGACGGAATAAAATCGGCGGTTCGAAATCAAATTTTGAACATCGGAACACTTAGAGATTCTGGACAAAAATGTTGGCGTGGTGTTGCAGACATGGATTGGGCAAGGAAATACAACCATCAGGCTCATGAAGCTTGGGGAAAAGGCCGACGTTTTGGTTTTGTGCGAATCAACGACCAAAAAGTCTATTGGTATGCAGTTGTGAACGAAAACTTGGTAAAAAACCCAAACAATCTTGCGGAACTTTTCACCGATTTTAATAAAGATGTTGTCAGAATGATTTCTGAAACCCCAAAGGAAAACATCTTTGTGAGCGACATTATCGATTTGGAACCGATTTCGCAATGGCAAAAAGATCGTGTTTGTTTAATTGGCGATGCAGCGCATGCAACCACTCCAAATATGGGTCAAGGTGCTTGTCAAGCGATTGAAGATGCGTATGTTCTCGGAAAGCTTTTTGGCGAAGGAAAAACGGTGGAAGAAGTATTCACACAATACGAAAACTTACGTATGAAAAAAGCCCATTATATCGTCAACACCAGCGCTGCTATTGGTAAAGTTTCGCATTATGAAAACGCTTTGGCAGTTTGGCTTCGCAATACTTTGGTAAAAGCAACGCCAAATTCGGTCAACGAAAAACAAATGGAAAAAGTCTTTGATATTGCTTATTAGCAGTGATATCAATACATTCTAAGTATAATCAAGACGCAGCAAAACGAGTTGAGCAAAATCCTGCGTCTTGATTTTGTTTTAGGTCAAATTACTTCCTTCATTCCAGTAATAACTGTCAGGATAAATGCGCTCTCCGAAAATGGCAGAACCTACGCGAATAATACTTGCGCCTTCTTCAATCGCAATTTCCAAATCGCCGCTCATGCCCATCGACAACTCGTTCATTTCAACATTTGGAATATTTTCAGCAATGATTTTTTGTTGCAGATTTTTAAGGAGTTTAAAGCAAGCTCGTACTTTCTCCGAATGATTGCTCAACAGACCAATAGTCATCAAACCCTTTATTTGCAAGGTTTCCAGATGAGAGACTTGACGTACCAACTCAATCGCTTTGTCAGGATGAATTCCAAATTTACTTTCCTCGTCAGAAGTATTCACTTGGATAAAAACGTCCATCTTTTTTCCCTCAAACAGAAGACGTTGATGTAATTTTTCCGCTAAATCCAATCGATCTAAAGATTGCAAACATTGCACATCGTATTTGATGATATCTTTAATTTTGTTGGTTTGCAAATGCCCTATAAAATGATTGGTGTGGGGCGTCGTTTTTAGAGCTTCGTATTTTTCTTTCAATTCTTGCACTCTGTTTTCTGCAATCATGATATAACCAGCATCCAAAGCTATTTTTATACGTTCTGCATCCACGGTTTTAATTGCCAAAAGTAATTTCACATCGTTTGGATTTCGACCTCTTTTTTGACAAGCATTATGCATGCGGTCGACGATTATTGCGATATTTTCGAGGATGTTCTTGTTCATAATTTAATAAATTTTAATTAACCACCTTTCTGAATGTATCATAAATCAACTTTCTCAGCATGATCTGAATTCTTGGCATTTTCTTTTTCCAATTGTTCTATCAATAGCGATTTAACCTGTGTGAAAGCATCATCTTTGGCTTCGGCGTACGAAATTTCATATTTTCTGTCGAAGTTTTTTAAATGCGTTGGGATTGCTGATAAAGTATTGTCGTAAAACAAATTCAGTTCGTTTTTGGTCGGTTTTTCAAAAGAAATATGCAACTGAAAACGTCTTAAAAGTGCCGTATCTATAATCTCCGAATGGTTGGTAGCAGCGATTAATAAGGCATTTTCAGGAAAATAATCAATCAACTGAATGAGCGTATTTACCAATCGTCGCATTTCCCCAACATCTTTGTCGTCGCTACCTCTCGCCTTGCCAATTTGGTCGAATTCATCAAAGAAAAGCGCCGCTTTTTCTCGTCCAGCTTTCTCAAAAACTTCTTTGATATTTTTAGAAGTTTCGCCAATTCTTGCGTTGACAATACTACTGAGATTTAAGATTAAAATCGGTTTCCCTAAAGCATTGGCAATCGCTTTCGCAGTCGTCGTTTTACCACAACCAGAGCTGCCATGCAACAAAATTTTGTTATTCACAGGAAGTCCATATTTCTGCAATTCTGGCAAATAACTATGCTCTTTTATGAGTTGCGAAATCGCTTTTTTGTTCGCCGCATTCAGGAAAACATCTTCCAGTTTTACCGCTTCTTTTTTTTGAATAATTAAATCAAATACGCTCATTTACTACAAGAATTAAGGTTTAAAATATTCAGTGAGGCAATGATATCTTCGCTGTTAAAATCCATTCTGCCGTTGTTGAACATTCTCAATAAAACATTTGAAAGAATATCGCCCGATAACAAAACGGCTTCGTTTAAATGAATTCCTTTGAGTAAAAACGACAGTAAATGTGCAGCGAAAAGTTCGCCCGTTCCCGCCATTTGAACAGGAATTTCCTTATTTCGGATGATGGTCATTTCGCCATTTTCGATGATGCAATTATCCAAAGTTTCGTGTAAAGTGGTTTTGAATTTTGCGCCAGTAATAATGATTTTTTGAGTAGAAATCAGCGTATTAGAACGGATTAAATCCAATATTTCATCAGCCGAATTTGTATTGGTATCCAGAATTTTTTGAATTTCAAATTGGTTAGGCGTCGAAATATCGGCAACGGGTAGTAAAAGCATTTCAATACTCGTCGAAACATTCGGATTTACGTACAAACCTGCGTCAATATCACCCATCACAGGGTCGCACAAATACGTAATCGATGGATGCGATTTTTTTATTTTTTGAACAAAATCAGCCGTCATTTCCACCTGAGTTTCCGTACCAATATAACCGCTAACAATCGCTGCAACGTCGTTGAGCAAATCCAACTTCAAAACACCATCTAACAAATCCAGAAACAAATCGTCTGGAACAGGACCGCCACCAACCGTGGCTAATCCCAGATGATTGGAATAAAGCACCGTCGGTATGGTGATGACTTCGAAACCGCTCAATTGAAGCACCAACGCCGTCGTATTAAGACCTACAAAGCCGTTGGAAACCTTGCTGTGGATGATGATAATTTTCTTTTTGTTCATGCTTTTTCTAAAAATAGAGGTCGGAAATGGATTCGAACCACTGTAAAAGACATTGCGTGCCTTCACCTAACCACTCAGCCATCCGACCTTAATTAACAATGCAAAA
>RRZT011137786.1_pt1 | contig 32140 bp, 29 predicted proteins | sample 2165551 | NCBI WGS metagenome assembly RRZT01 (sample SAMN10456910, study PRJNA506462) | wastewater metagenome | biome: wastewater; feature: sludge; material: wastewater sludge; isolation source: wastewater sludge with Escherichia coli K12::gfp cells carrying plasmid... | place: USA: Moscow, Idaho...
AAGACTTGTTCTTTTACCTGAGGATCGATCCCTTCACCTAAATATTCTTTTGGCAAGGCAATCTTCAAGCCTTTAACATCTTGACCGATTTTAGATGTGAAATCAGGCACTGCAACTTTTGAAGAGGTTGAATCTTTTGGATCGTAACCTGACACAGCGTTGAGCAAGAGGGCGTTATCTTCAACATTTTGTGAAAATGGTCCGATTTGGTCAAGTGATGAGCCAAAGGCAATCAAACCAAAGCGCGAAATACGACCATAAGTTGGTTTCAGACCAACCACACCATTGAATGATGCAGGTTGCCGGATTGAGCCACCCGTATCAGAACCTAGTGAGAGCAAGACTTGATTAGCCGCAACAGCTGTTGCAGAACCACCTGATGATCCACCCGGTACTTTCGTTTCATCCCAAGCATTTTTCGTTGGTTTGAAAGCTGAATTTTCAGTTGACCCACCCATGGCAAACTCATCCATGTTGGTTTTACCAACGATAATCATGTCGTTGGCATATAATTTTTCGACAGAAGTCGCATCAAAAACAGGCTCATAGTTATAGAGCATTTTTGATGCTGCTGTCGTCAAAATCCCTTTAGTTGAGATATTGTCTTTCACAGCAATCGGAATACCAGACACTGGGTTTGAAGCATCAATCCCACGTTCGTCAATGGCAGCAGCCTGTGCAAGCGCGGCTTCTTCTGTAATCGTGATAAAGCTGTCAACTTTCCCTTCACGATCTTTGATATCCTTCAGTGTTGCTTTGGCAAGCTCAACTGCTGAAATTTCTTTATTGACCAGTTTATCATGGAGTGCTTTAATCGTTGTCATGCTTAGTTATCCTCCATAATTGCGGGTACTTTAATAAAGCCATCTTCAGCTTCTGGCACGTTTTTGAACAATTCGTCACGATCCCATCCTGCAACCGCAACGTCTTCACGCCAAGCATTGATATTATCTGCCACATTTGATGTAAATGGGACACCTGTTGTATCTACTTCTTCTAATTTCATAAACATATCAACGATTTTTGTCAATGTGCCAGCAAATTCAGCAGTTTCTGCTTCATCAAAGGCTAATTTTGACAAATTCGCAACGTGTTTCACGTCATCTTTTGTGATTTCCATTGATTTCTCCTCTGTTTTTTTCGGGAATCAAACCTATAATTTCATGTTTCATACTCATTTAACTCAAGAAAAGGAACAAATTTTTGAGCTAGTTTTTTGCCAATTCGGTCAACGGCTAAGCGATAAAATCGCCAAGCCACGTTACCCATAGCTTTTCCGTAAGTCGCTAAAGCGACAACTTCAATGCCAGATGCGATAAGGCGAAGACGTACAGGTGTACGGCAAGACTTATCAACGATGAAGTGGCGGAAAATAGCCCAAAAATGTTTGTTTTATTTGGTTAATTGAGTATATTATATCAGTTTTTGACACTTTTAGTCAAAATCAATATCCAAAACTAATTTCAATTCGTTTAATTGTTTCGGGTCAACATCGCTCGGTGAATCCATCATCAAGTCAACGCCAGCCGCACTTTTCGGAAAGGCAACAACTTCGCGGATGTTCTCTTCACCAGTCAAGACCATGAAGATACGCTCAAGACCAAAGGCACATCCAGCATGTGGTGGCGCACCAAATTTGAAGGCTTCTAACATAGCCCCAAATTTTTGCTCAACAAAATACTTGTCATACCCAATCACTTCAAAAGCTTTATACATCACTTCTGGATTATAGTTACGAACAGCACCTGAACAAATTTCATAACCATTCATGACCATGTCATATTGGTCTGCCTTAATCGCCAACTTATCTGCATCTGTTTTCGCTGCCTCAAGCGTTTGAACGCCGCCTTTTGGCAATGAGAATGGGTTATGACCAAAGTCAACTTTGCGATTTTGTTCGTCGTATTCGTAAAATGGAAAATCAACAACCCAGCAAAGTGCTACTTTATTTTTATCTTTAAGGTCGTAGAAATCCGCAAATTCATTACGCATCCGACCGAGTACACGGTTAACGATGGCAGGTTTACCCGCACCAAAGAAGACGATATCGCCATCTTCAGCACCCGTTTTGGCTGTAATTTCAGCCAGTTCAGCTTCTGTCAAGAATTTAGCAATCGGTGATTTGATGCCGCCATCAACGTAAGTCAAGTAAGCCAAACCGCCGGCGCCTTCTTTTTTAGCAATCTCTGTGAAGGCATCAATTTGTGAGCGTGACAAACTAGCCGCACCTTTAACACAAATCGCTTTAACTTTTTTAGCATTTTTAAAGACAGCAAAATCAGTCGTTGCAAGCGTTTCATCCAAGTCAACCAAGGTCATGCCAAAGCGCAAGTCAGGTTTATCGCTACCATAGATGTTCATGGCATCTTCGTAGGAAATACGTGGGATTTCTTCTGAAACAAGTGTTTTACCCGCGAAATCTTTAACCAGATTTTGGATCAAGACTTCCATTTCAGTCCGAATTTCTTCACCATCTTCTACAAAGGCGCGCTCTAAGTCAAGCTGGTAGAAATCACCATAAAGTCTGTCCGCACGTGGATCTTCATCACGGAAACATGGCGCGATTTGATAGTATTTATCAATACCACCGACCATGAGCAACTGTTTAAACTGTTGAGGTGCTTGTGGCAAGGCATAGAATTTACCAGAATGGATACGACTTGGGATTAAGAAGTCACGCGCACCTTCTGGTGAAGAATTAGCCAAAATCGGCGTTTGCACTTCCAAAAAGTCTTGGTCTTCCATGAAACGGCGGATAAATGATAAATATTTCGCTCGTTGTTTCAAGGTTTCTTGCATTTTAGGACGACGCAAATCCAAATAACGGTATTTCAAACGCAAATCTTCGCTTGATTTATTACTTTCATTGAGTGAAATTGGCAAGGGCTGAGATGCATTCAAAATCGTCAGTTCATCTGCGACTAACTCAATCTCACCCGTCGCCAAATTAGGGTTGGCAAGGCCTTCACCACGCGGACGAATCGTCCCTGTGACTGAAATGGCATATTCATCACGCAAATGTTCCGCAGCCGAAAAATTTGCAACTTTTTCAGGTTGAATCACGACTTGCAAAAGACCAGAAAAGTCACGCAAGTCAATAAAAATAACCCCACCGTGGTCACGACGTGAGTTGACCCACCCTTTTACCGTCACGGTTTCGCCCTGCTTCGAGATTGTTTCAATTGTTTTTGTTCTCATATTTTCCCTCTACTTGTTATCGTGCTTAACCTATTTTACCATAGGCGAGCTTTGATCTATCTTAAAATTTAGTTTTTTTTAGTCATTTGAGACAATGGTGTATGACCCTAGTACAACGATGTTTTTGCTATCACCATTAGACACTAGACCACTGTTTAAGCAATTGACCTATAGAAACTTAACAAAAAATAGCACCCAAAAATCGTCAGAAAAGGACGAAATTCGTGGTGCCACCTTAATTCGTTGTCAAAAGACAACCTTATTATGCTTTATTTAATTGTAGTATACGCGTTTAACCCTAAAAACTAACACTTTTTAGAGTTAAACGCGTATAAAATAGTGTTCTTCACCAGAATCATCAGGCGCTATTCCCAGCTTCAAGCGCTCTCTTAACTGATTTGATTCTGCTTACTCCTATTTATTAAAAGTTGCGACCTTCAAGTTTTTCATAAATACCTGAATTGACAACTTTAAGGTAAGTTCCCTTCATGCCAAGTGAACGAGATTCGATAATCCCAGCTGACTCTAGCTTACGAAGAGCATTCACGATCACTGAACGTGTAATACCAATTTTATCAGCAATTACTGAAGCTGTCAAACGGCCTTCGATACCACCTAATTCTTCAAGAATCGCTTTAACAGCTTTCATTTCAGAATAAGAAAGTGTGCTAACTGCCATATTAACTGCTGCCGCCTTACGGATGTTTTCTTCCATCTTCTCGATTTGAAGATTTGACAATTGAATCCCGATAACTGTTGTTGCCAATTCAACCAAGACAAGATCATCATCACTAAACGCTTCTTCATTGCGCCAGATGATAAATGTTCCTAAACGCAAGCCACTACCATAAATCGGTGCAACTGTTGTTTTACCATGCGGGTGATCTTTGACAACTTCTTGTGGATAAAGTGATAGCATCGCATCTGCAGGTAAGTTAGCTTCAGTATCATAAGTACGTGATGCGACTTGAACGTACTCATCTGATAACTTGCGTTCATCAAACATCGCTTCAACACGGTCGTTGTTTGTCTTGTATGGCATGGCATAGCCAAGCACAACACCCTTGCCATCGATGACAACAGAGTTACAATCAATTACCGCTGATAAGCGTTCTGATAAGCCATTGTACGGTAATTCTTCGCTAGAATTATTGAGTCCTTCTTGCAAAATCGCCGTGATTCTTCTTGTTTTTTCTAATAAAGTAGTCATACTTCTCCTATTTTTAAAAGTTTCTATAGCTTTATTATAACAATAACAAATCAGAAATACAACAATATTCAGAAAATTATTTATTGTTTTCTATTTTGAAACAATTTACTGGCGATATTTAGACAAGAAACGAGTCATTTTCTCCTGAATCTGAGCTAATTCATCGACACGTGGCATATAAACGATTCGAAAATGGTCTGGATCTTTCCAGTTAAATCCACGACCATGAACCAACATGACTTTTTCTTGTTTGAGGAAATCTAAAACAAATTGTTCATCATCATGAATATTATACATAGCTGTATCGATTTTAGGAAAGATATAGAAAGCTGCCTTAGGTTTCACCGCTGAAATCCCTGGAATTTCATTCATAGCTTTATAGATAAATTCGCGTTGTTCATAGATACGACCACCTGGTAGCAATAACTCATCAACAGACTGCGTGCCACCTAACGATGTTTGAACGACTTGTTGTGCCAACACATTTGAACATAAACGCATATTAGCTAGCATATTTAAGCCTTCAATATAGCCCTGAGCCCGTCTCTTATCCCCTGAAAGTATCATCCAACCCACACGGAAACCAGCCACTCGGTGTGATTTTGATAAGCCATTCATGGTCACGACAAACAAATCTGGTGCCAAAGTCGCGATTGGGACATGTTTAATGCCATCCATAATGATACGATCATAAATCTCATCCGAGAAGATAATCAAATCATTCTGACGTGCGATTTCAACGATGTCTAACAAAACCTCACGTGGATAAACAGCACCTGTTGGATTATTGGGGTTGATGATGACAATCGCCTTCGTATTAGACGTGATTTTTGACTTGATATCATCAATATCTGGATACCACTCTGCTGATTCATCACAAAGATAGTGCACCGCATGACCACCGGCCAAGCTAATTGATGCCGTCCAAAGGGGATAGTCTGGCATTGGGACTAGAACTTCATCTCCAGTGTTTAATAGACCATTCATGGACATAGAAATGAGTTCACTCACACCATTACCGGTGTAAATGTCATCAACGTCAACATTTGGAAAACCTAGGACTTGGCAATACTGCATAATCGCTTTACGCGCGCTAAAGATCCCTTTACTGTCTGAATAGCCCTCACTATCACGCGCATTCATGATTAAGTCACGAATCACTTCATCAGGCGCTGTAAAGCCAAATTCAGCTGGATTACCAGTATTGAGACGTAAAATTTTCTCACCATTCGCCCGCATACGATTCGCTTCGTCCAAGACTGGGCCCCGAATATCATAAGCAACATGGTCAAGTTTTTGAGATTTTTCAAATGTTGTCATAGGTGTCGCTACTTTCTCGTTAGTTTTTTCCGTTAGTTCGTCCAAATTTATGTCATATAATACTGCCAGTTTTTTAAGACTTTCTGCTTTAGGCTTGGCATTCCCTTTCTCCCAAGCCCAGTATGTTGGCTTAGAAACGCCGATTTTTCTGGCGACCTCTGCTTGACTAAAGCCAGATTGCTCTCGCATTATCGTTAGTTTATTTTTGATTGTCATATGCACCTCGTTAGTTTTTAAGAAACTAACGTTAGTTTACTACTTCCGTGGTTATTTGTCAAGCTAAATCCCGATAACCAAGAACACTTTTTAACATCGGATAAAACACGTTAACAGGGACCATCCTGACACATCTGATCTTTTTCACCTCGTTTCATCTGTATATAAACTGTTTTATTTAAATAATAAAAGATATTCCGGACTTGGCAATATTTTGATAAAATTTATAGTATATGAAAAATAAATGGAAAAATAATTTCTTTACCCTGTTTGTCGGGCAACAATTATCTTTTTTTACGAGTATGATTGCCCAGTACGCTTTGGTCTGGTACATTACCGATATCTCTAAAAGCCCGACACTTCTTGCCATGTATATGTTAATTGCTTTTATTCCTGGCATCATCGTTGCGCCCTTGGTGGGCCCTTTAATTGATCGCCTAAATAAGAAAATTCTTTTGCTATCAGGCGATTGGTTAGTGGCACTTGCCGCGATTATTCTAGCTATTTATGGCCAGGGCGGTCCATTACCTTTTTGGTTATTAGGCGTCGCCATGTTTATCAGAAGTCTTGCTGGTGCCGTCCAAACACCTACCGCCCAATCTATCATCCCAACACTTGTTCCTGAATCATTTGTTCCTAAAATCAGCGGTCTAAACGGTGCCTTTAATAGTGCTTCAATGATTATTACACCAGCTATCGGCGCCTTTTTTTATGGCTTTATGCCTATTTCACAAATCATGCTCATGGATGTTGCTGGTGCGATTATTGCGACCATCACTGTTCTGATAACGAGAATACCAAGTTTTGATCACCTGGAAAATCCAAATTCTTATCTTCACGAACTGGCTGAAGGCTTTAAACTCGTCCGGCATCATAAAGGTATTTTTCACTTTTTACTGATTACGACTTTAATCGGGATGTTTTCTTGGCCTGCTTTCTCACTTTATCCCTTGATCACGACTTCTTATTTTCACGGCACGATTTCCGATGCCTCTATAGTGGAAGTTTTTTGGTCGATTGGTTCCTTACTTGGCGGTTTGCTCATTGGTTTATTCGCTACGACCAAACGACGACTAACGATCGGCGTAATGTGGTATTTTTTAGCCGGTATTTCTTTTTCCTTTATGGGCTTATTGCCTGATAACCGACAAGGACTTTGGCTCTTCATCGTACTTCAGCTTCCTGGTGGTATTGGCTTTATGGCAGCAAATGGACTCTTTGCTTCAATCATCCAGCAGGCTTTCCCCGCTAGTCAAACTGGACGTGTCATGGGCATTACACAAGCCTTGATCTCTCTCGCTAGTCCCATTGGCTTGATTTTTGCGGCACCACTTGCTGAAACGATAGGCATCCCACCTCTCCTCATCCTTGCTGGTGGCAGTATCTTTGTCGGCAATATCGTGAGTCTGCTCTTACCGGATGTCAAAAAACTCGATCATATGACCATTATGACTGATGCCGAAGCTAATGACGTCTAAACCTCTATCTATCTTTTAAAATACCAAAAAAACTCTGAAAGCCAACCCAATCCTGTTTTGCAGGTAGGTGTGCTTCCAGAGTTTTTTAGTGATTTAGTCTTGTTCTTCAACAAAAGTATTGAAGACTTCTTCAATCATATCCCATTCTGCATCAGCATCTTCAGGGATTGGTAAGAGGTCACCTTCAGTACCATCTTCATTTTGTGTGTAAGCGTAAGCTTGGATTTCAACTTCACCATTCTCGTCTTCTTCCGCACCAGCTGGTACGACTAAGACATAGTTTTTACCAAATTCTTCTTGACCGTCGATTGTCAAAAGAATTTCAAACAAAGTTTCATTGCCATGATCATCTACCAAAGTGATAAATTCTTGCTCATGTTCGTGATCGTGGTCATGATGGTGTGTATGTTCAGTCATTTTTTACTCCGTAATCTAGTTTATAAAGTATGGCTATCAAGATAGTTTTGTAAAATCAGCACGGCTGCTAACTTATCAATATATTTTTTGCGATTTTCACGACGTGTGTGGCCTTGAATTAAAATTTTCTCTGCCTGAGCTGTTGTGAGCCGCTCATCTTGATAGTCAACAGGAATGCCGAATTTTTCAAACAACAAATCACCATAATGGCGACTAGCTTGCGCTCGAATTCCTTCGTCATTGTTCATGTGCTTAGGTAAGCCCAGGACAAATTTAGCAGGTTGATATGCCTTGACGAGCTCTGCCAAACGTTCAAACCCATAATCTGCCTTTGCTTCATTGATCCGAATCGTCTCAACAGGCTGAGCTGTATAGCCTAACAAATCGCTTACGGCTACGCCGACAGTCACACTACCGACATCTAATCCCATTAAACGTTGCATCAAAGTGCGACACCTTGATCCTTAAGGTAATTTTTAATTAATTCTTCAACGATATCATCGCGGTCAAAACGACGGATTTTGTTTCTAGCATCGTTATGGCGCGGAATATAAGCTGGATCGCCGGATAAGACATAACCGACCATTTGGTTAATCGGATTGTATCCTTTTTCACCGAGAGACTTGTAGACACTGACAAGTGTTTCGCCAATTTCTTTTTTGCTCGAGTCATCAAACTCGAAACGAACCGTTTCATCTGTAAAACTCATATCTGTCACCTCACTTCTGTATTTTATTGAGTTAGTTTCATTATAAGTTATTTTTGCTTAAAATTCAAACAATAGTCATCGTTTTAACGATTTATCTTACTGTAAAATAAAGAAAATGCTGATTTTTCCCTTTATACCGGAAATCCTCTAGCATTTTCTAGTCTTATGGCAAGATATTCCCTGCTGCCATGTATAAGCTATACCATTCTTCACGTGTTAAGACGATATCAGCAGCCTCTGTCGCCTCAATAATCCGAGATGGTGTCATGGTACCAAGAATCGTTTGCATCTTAGCTGGGTGGCGATTGATGAAGGCAACAGCGATACCTGATGGCGTCACCTTGTATTGATCCGCAAGCTCCAGCAATCTAGCGTTAAGCTCCGGGAATTTTTCGGTATTCCCCACAAAGACACCTTCGAAGAAGCCATATTGGAAAGGAGACCAAGCTTGGATTGTCATATCATGAATGCGTGAGTACTCTAGAATACCTCCATCACGAACTAGACCAGCTTGATTTTCCATATTAACATTGATACCAGCATCAATCATACCTGTGTGTTTAAGACCAAATTGAAGTTGATTGATATTGAGTGGCTGTTTGACTGCCGTTTTCAGGAGTTCAATCTGACCTGGATTTTGATTGGATACGCCAAAAGCACGAACTTTTCCAGCTTTTTCAAGCTGAGAAAAAGCTTCCGCAACTTCTTCAGGCTCAACCAAAGTATCTGGCCGGTGTAAAAGGAGTGCATCGAGATAATCAGTATCTAGACGTTTTAATGAGCCTTCTACCGCTTCAATGATATGTTGTTTTGAAAAGTCAAAAGCAATCCCTGGTTTAATCCCAACTTTAGATTGCAGATAAATGTCTGAACGTGAGATACTGGTTTCTTTCAACGCTTGAGCGAAAATCGTTTCACATTCACCAGCACCATAGATATCAGCATGATCAAAGAAGTTAATGCCATGATCATAGGCTGTCTGAATCGTCTCAACAGGATTTTTACCTGCTTCGTTGATTCGCATACACCCTAAAATGATTTGGCTAGCCGTCATGTCCGTATTGGCGATTTGAATTTTTTTCATAGTAAGAGCCTTTCTTTATGTGTAATCGTTTCCAATACCATTGTAACAAAAGTCAAGTAAATATGCTCACAAAAACTATATATCTTTTAATTCTATTAAGTTTATTTAAAAAGTTCTACTTTCAAATCGAGTCACAATCTAGCCTTAAACCTAAAAAGACAACAAAAAAAACATAGGCTCGAGTAACTATGTTCTTTTTATCGTATTTTATGCAGTCAAAACTGCGCGTCCTTTACGACGACGGCTAGCAACGACACGACGGCCGTTTTTAGTAGACATACGTTTACGGAAACCGTGTGTTTTTTGACGTTTACGTTTACTTGGTTGAAAAGTGCGTTTCATGATGTTTCTTCCTCCTGTACAGAATTTTTGATAACCGGTAAACCGGCGATCTTATGTCTAGCCTAGGCTTTTGATCAGTTACTAAACATACCATAATATTCTATCGTTTTTATCGATATTTGTCAAGGTATTCTAAAGTTTTATCTCAATTTTCTTTTGTGACAATGATATATCGACCACTATCGCGTCCGATAGAACGGCTGTTAACGCCTGGTTCCCGAGAAATAATGGCATGAACGATTTTACGTTCGTTACTTTGTAAATCATTGATATAAACCGTTTCGCCATTACGTGCACGCTTAGCTGCATGATGGGCAAGGCTCGTGATATAGACTTTACGTTTTTCGTGATAATCCCCAACATTAATCGCTAGAATGACACGTTCTTCCATCAAACTATTAGCATAAGCCTTAGCTAGAACTTGCAAGGCCTGAAGAATTTTGCCATGCTTACCAATCAATAAACCATCTTGTGTCGATTTGAGGTTAAAAATAATTAGATTACCATCATTTTGGGCTGAAACTGACGCAGGCACACCCATATCTTGTGTAATTAGGGTCAAGTATTTTGAAACTTCTTTGATGACTTTACTTTGATTTTGCGTCAGAGTTTCAGCTTCGGCTGCAGGACCAATATCCCCTTCGAGGTCGATCAATTTTCTTTCAGCAATTTCATTTTTAGCTTCTTCAATAATCGCATCTTTATCTTCTTGGCTTAAATCACCTGTGCTGGCTTTTTCAGCAGCTTTAACTGCCTTAACCACTTGTGACAATTCAAGCGTCGCTTCCATAGCGGATTGAACTTTAGGTGAGTCTGCGATAAACTCAGCATCTAGCCCCCGAGTTGCTAGGCGGTCAGCCTGACGGACTGTTTCTTCATGAATCGCATCAATGTTAACGCGAGCCCGTTTCTTCCCAATGCCTAAAAAGCCTTTTTTATCTTTTTGTTCGATTTGAATATGGACATTTTCACGTTTGACACCGAGTTTTTTCAACCCGCGTTCAATCGCTTCATCTACTGTATTTCCTGTAAAAATAGCCATCTCGTTAACTACTCCTTTATTAGGTATTACTTAAGTACTACTTTAATATTGCTTAACTTTTCTGATTGCTCACAGCAAGCCTTGCTGTATCACTTTAAATCTTAACTCATTTTTTCTTCTTAGCTTTTGCTAATGCCTTTTGACGGGCTTTTTCTTTATTTTTTTCTGCGTTCGCCTTGGCGTCACGTTCTTCTTGAAGCTTGAACGGATTGTTCAAAAGTAAGGTTTGGAAGACTTGGTAGGCATTTGAGACGGTCCAGTAAAGGGCGACACCGGCTGCGACGCTAACCCCCATCACAAAGATGAGAATCGGCATGACATAAGTCATGCTGGTCGTCATGGCGTTCTTCTCAGGCGCTGCTTTCATGGTCAACCATGAGCTAGCAAAAGTGAAGAGGGCGGCAAGAATAGGTAGGACAAAGTAAGGGTCATGACCCGAAATGTCAAACCAAAGAAAATGTCCGTCGCGCAAAAAATCAACACGGGTAATAGCCTGATACAAAGCCCAAAGAATCGGCATTTGTACAAGCAATGGCAAACAGCCCATATAAGGATTGACACCATTTTCGGCATAAAGTTCCTGTGTTTTTTCAGCAACGATGCGCTTACTTTCCGCATCTTTACCTGGGTATTGTGCTTGAATTTTTTTCAATTCAGGCTGTACTTCTTGCATTTTACGCGTTGATTTCGTTTGCACGTGCATCAAAGGTAATAAGAGCGTTTTGATGATTAGCGTAAATAAAATGATTCCTAGACCGACTAGGCCACCGAACGAGAGGAAATGAATGATTTGAGCAAAGCCGTAAACGAATTGCTCCCAAAGGCCACTTGACTGTCCTGTAATATCTGTTCGACCACAGCCTGTTAAAACAAGGATTGCTAATCCTGATAAGGCGACTAATTTAAGTTTTTTCTTCACAATTTTCCTTTTCTATTAACAATATTCCTAAAAATGATACTAACTATGTTTCTGTTTTTTGATAAATTTTTGCTACCTTCAAAACATGCGTCAGATTTTTTTGCACCTCATCAAAGGACAAACTTTCAACACCTTTTCGACAGACAATGACAAAGTCTGTCGTTGATAAATTGTTCGAAAGTGGCATCAAGGCATGCCGGACGAGACGTTTCACGCGATTTCGGGTGACAGCATTGCCTAACTTCTTACTCACTGAAATCGCTGCTCTAAAATGTGTCGTTTCCGAAGGCAATTGGTAGACGACGAATTTTTTATTCGCCGTTGATTTTCTGGCAGAAAAAATTTTATCAAAATCAATCTTTTTCTTAATTCGTAAAGCTTTTTTGATTGCCAAAATGGTTTCTCCTACGGTAATTTATCTAATCAATTTTACCACAAATATGCAAAAAATGCACCATTTCAAAGGTACATTTCTATTATATTCGATTGAAACTGACTAGCTTATCCTTTTTCAGAATCCGATTGATTTAAAGCATCCTTGGCTAAATCAATTTGCATCTTAACTTGCTCAAAGCCTGTCCCACCATAAGAATTACGGCGTTGAACAGCAGTCCGCGACTTCAAAGTCTCATAGATGTCCGAGTCGATTAAGGTCGATACTTCTTGGTAGCGCGTCAATGGCACATCTTGCAAGTAATAACCCGCCTTCGTACATTCTAGCACCATTTCCCCGACGATTTCATGAGCTTGACGGAAAGGCAGCCCCTTAGCAGCCAGATAGTCGGCAAGTTCTGTAGCGTTTGAAAAATCTTTTTCAGTTGACTCAGCCATGATGCTTTCATTGACCGAAAGCGTCGACAGCATCCCTGCCATAACATCCAGACTGGTCAAAATCGTATCTGCCGTGTCAAACATGCCTTCCTTATCTTCCTGCAAGTCCTTGTTATAGGCCAAAGGCAGAGATTTCATGACCGTGAGCAAACCAAAGAGATTGCCATAAACCCGACCAGACTTGCCACGGATCAACTCAGCCATATCAGGATTTTTCTTCTGTGGCATGATCGACGATCCCGTTGAAAAAGCATCTGACAAGGTCACAAACTGAAACTCATTGCTGCACCAAAGGATCAGCTCCTCGCAAAAACGCGATAGGTGCATCATGAGAATGCTGGCATTGCTGAGAAATTCCAGGATGAAATCACGATCACTGACCGCATCCATCGAGTTCACATAAACATCGCTAAAGCCCATGAGTGCCGCCGTTTCCTTCCGGTCAATAGGGAAAGTTGTGCCAGCAAGTGCCGCCGCCCCTAGCGGCGAAATATCCGCGTGTTTCATGTTAAACGCAAAACGATCAAAATCGCGGGTTAGCATACTATAGTAGGCCATGAGATGATGACCGAATGAAATCGGCTGCGCATGCTGCAAGTGTGTATAACCTGGCATGATCGTTTCGACATGTTCTGAAGCCAAGGTCACAATGACTTCACGCAAGTTCTGCAATTTATCCATGGTTTCTGATAAGGTATCTTTCATCCACAGGTGCATATCCGTTGCCACTTGGTCGTTACGCGAACGAGCGGTATGAAGTTTACCTGCGACTGGTCCGATTTCAGCATGCAGATAAGTTTCCATATTCATATGAATATCTTCGTTTTCTATTTTAAATTCGATTTCGCCTGCTTCGTATTTCGCTTCGACTTTTTGAATGCCTGCCTTGATTTGTTCAGCTTCCTCAGCTGTTAAAATTCCTGTTGAGGCGAGCATGGTCACATGTGCAAGGCTACCTTTTAAGTCTTGGCGTGCCATTTTTTGATCAAAAGTAATCGACGCCCCAAAAGCTTCAGTTTTCTTATCTAGGCCTTCTTCAAATCTACCGCCCCATAGTTTTGCCATGTTGTTCTCCCTTAGTTTATATTGGTCGCTGTTAATCAGCGGATTTTTAGTGATTTTAATTATGGTAGTTTTTTACCGATTTCGTATTGTTTTACCAAAAGAATCACTTTTTGGTAGTAAATCAACAGATTTTCAACCACCGCAATTAGATTTAACATCTTGATTGATACCGTTAGTTCATTATATCAAAAAAGCGCCTAGTCTAGCGCCTTCAAGCGAAATTGCAACTCTCTGTTTACTTTTAATTTCTAGGTGGTGAAATCTCACGGAATTTCTTAACCAGACCAAGCGCTATCTCTGTAGCGATTATTGGTTTATACTCAATTAAACATAGTGTCTCAAATCCAGTTCTCCGACTTGGTTTATTTGATAACTAACTTATTTTTCTTTGTCAAGTTTATCCCAAACTTGAGCATTAACTTGTGATGGTAAACCCCAAAGTTTAATGAAGCCAACCGCTGCATCTTGGTCAAATTCATCAGCTGATGTGTAAGTTGCCAAGTTTTCATCGTAAAGTGAGTTAGGTGATTTCCGTCCGATACAGATGGCGTTTCCTTTATAAAGTTTCACTTTCACTGTCCCATTGACAACTTCCTGTGTGCTGTCGATGTATGCTTTGAGGGCATCCGTTGCTGGATTAAACCAGAGACCATTGTAGATCGTGTTTGAGAGTTCGTTTTCGATGACTGGTTTGAAATGTGATACTTCACGAACAAAGGTGATGTCTTCAATGTCTTTATGGGCTTTCAGAATCACTGTTGCACCTGGACATTCATAGATTTCACGTGATTTGATCCCAACCAGACGGTTCTCTACGTGGTCGATCCGGCCGATGCCATGTTTACCTGCAATCACATTGACATCATTGATAAGTTGGTACAATGGCAACTCTTGACCATTGAGCGCAACTGGGATGCCTTTTTCAAAAGTCAATTCGATGAATTCAGCTTCATCTGGTGCATTTTCGATAGAGGTTGTCATGAAGAAAGCGTCTTCTGGACACTCGTTCCATGGGTTTTCGAGGATTCCCGCTTCGATCGCACGTCCCCAAAGGTTCATGTCGATTGAGTATGGATTGTCAAGGTCTGCGGGTACAGGGATGCCGTTCTTTTTAGCATATTCAATCTCTGCTTCACGTGACCATTTCCATTCCCGAACGGGCGCTAACACTTTCAAATCAGGGGCAAGTGAATGAATGGCCACTTCAAAACGAACTTGGTCATTCCCTTTACCTGTACAACCATGGGCGATGCCGGCTGCACCTGTTTCACGCGCTACTTCAACCAAGGCTTTTGAGATCAATGGGCGAGACAAGGCCGAAACGAGTGGATATTTTTGCTCATACATGAGGTTACCTTTGATGGCGTAACCGACATAGTTATGTGTGAAATCTTCTTTGGCGTTGATCACGTATGACTCACTCGCACCAACGGTCAAGGCTTTTTCTTTGATGAAGTCGAGGTCCTTGCCTTCGCCAACGTCTAAACAAGCTGCAACAACATCATAGCCTTCATCAACGAGCCATTTGATAGCAACCGATGTATCTAAACCACCTGAATAAGCGAGTACAATTTTTTCTTTTGACATATATAGGTCCTCAATTTTCTTTGTTTTTTGATTATATATACAGTTTACTGCATAAAAATACATTTGTCAAGCGGTTTTTTGTATATTTTTTCATTTTTGTTCTTTATAACTAAAAAAATCGCCCTAATTGAGCGGTTTTCATTATTTTTATTCATAAAACGATCATTGAACACCACATATTCCAGCCCAAAAACAAGACCAATGCCTCATTTTTTGTTACAATATAACAATGATAAAAATGAAAACATTCTATAAAATAATCGCTAGTATCATCGTCTTCCTAGCCATCGCTTCAATCGGTGCTAGCTTTTACTTCTTCCATGTGGCGCAGGTTCGTGGCGATAAATCCTTTATCAGTCATGCTGCAACACCTAAGTCTTCTCCCGTTTATCAGGATGAGAAAGATTTTCTCAAGCTAGACAAAGAAAACTTGTCACTGAAAAATGACGGTTTAAATCTCAAAGCTTGGTATGTGCCAGCTGAAAACAAAACAGATAAAACTGTCATTGTGGTACACGGTTTCAACGGTAGCAAGGAAAAAATGACGGCTTATGGCATGCTTTTCCATAAACTTGGCTATAACGTACTCATGCCTGACAACCGCGCACATGGGGCGTCTGACGGAACCTTGATCGGCTATGGGGTGACGGACAAACGCGACCTCATCAAATGGACAAATCAACTGATCAAGACCAACCCTAAGTCTGAGATTACCTACTTTGGTCTTTCTATGGGCGCAGCCACTGTGATGATGGCGTCCGGTCAAGATTTGCCCAAGAACGTGGTGAACATCATCGAAGACTGTGGCTACAGCTCGGTCTGGGATGAGCTGACTTTCCAAGCCAAGGATATGTACAACTTGCCAGCCTTTCCGCTGCTCTATGAGGTGTCGGCGCTCTCTAAAGTCCGCGCAGGATTCGCCTATGGTGAGGCTGGTGCCAGCTCTGTCAAGGCGCTCGCCCACAACAAACTGCCGGTCCTCTTCATCCACGGCGATGCGGATGATTTTGTGCCGACGACCATGGTGGATCAAAACTATGCTGCAACGAAAGGCCCACGCGAAAAATTCATCGTCAAGGGGGCCAAGCACGCTAAGGCTCTCGAGACGGATAAGGCCGGATATTATGCCAAGGTCGCTGCCTTTTTAGCCAAATATTGACCTGAACGCAGCAGACCTAGGTTTGCCTTGACAAGAAAACAGGGCACTGATATAATGAAGGTATAAAAAGAGCTTGCGCTAACAAGCTCTTCCTGTAAGACCGTATAAGACGGTGGCAGGTTAATGTATAAATGTAACCAGTCAACCTATCAAAGTTAAAAGACTGGTTATTTTTTGTCGTTTTTTAGCAAATTAACGATCAACTGAATCAGCGCAATGATAAACATACCAAAGCCTAATAAAAGTTCAATCGTCTCTAATACTGACAAATAGGCATCTCTTTTCTACAGATTTGAACACTTACTCTCATAAGCATCACCTCCATTTCAAAGATAGCCACCATCTTCAACTTTCTTACTTTTATATTTTGCCATAAAAAATAACACGATGCAAGCGCTAACATTAGTTATCTATTGTTTAGAATGAAAATCATTTCGTCCCACTTAATATATTCTAATTAAGTCACGCCTGCCTTGACAAGAAAACAGGGTAACTGATATAATGAAGGTATAAAAAAGAGCTTGCGCTAACAAGCTCTTCCTGTAAGACCGCTTAAGACGGTGGCAGTTTATTGATTAAGAATAACCAGTTTAACGTCCAAAGTTAAAAGACTGGTTATTTTTTGTCGTTCTTTAGCAAATTGACGATCAACTGAATCAGCGCAATGATAAACATACCAAAGCCTAATAAAAGTTCAATCGTCTCTAATGCTGACAAATAAGCATCTCCTTTCTATAGATTTGAACACTTACTTGCATAAGCATCACCTCCATTTCAAAGATAGCCACCATCTTCAACTTTCTTACTTCTAAATTTTCCCATAAAAAATAACATGATTCAAGCGATAACATTAATTATCCATCGTTTAGGATGAAAATCATTTCGTCCCACTTAATATTCTCTAGTTAAGTCACGCCTGCCTTGACAAGAAAACAGGGCACTGATATAATGAAGATATAAAAAGAGCTTGCGTCAACAAGCTCTTCCTGTAAGACCGTATAAGACGGTGGCAGTTTTTGTGATTATATATAACCAGTCAAACTCTCAAAGTTGAAAGACTGGTTATTTTTTGTCGTTTTTTAGCAAATTAACGATCAACTGAATTAACGCAATGATAAATATACCAAAGCCTAATAAAAGTTCAATCGTCTCTAATACTGACAAATAGGCATCTCCTTTCTATAGATTTGAACACTTACTTGCATAAGCATCACCTCCATTTCAAAGATAGCCACCATCTTCAACTTTCTTACTTTTATATTTTCCCATAAAAAATAACATGATGCAAGCGCTAACATTAGTTATCTATTGTTTAGAATGAAAATCATTTCGCACCACTAACTACACAAATCTACTATAATATGATAAAATAAAGGCAATGAACTTTTAAATGGGAGAAAAAAATGACTGATGACAATACAGTAGAATTAAACGACCAAATGCTAGTCCGCCGCGAGAAATTAGAAACACTTCGCGAAGCTGGACTTGATCCATTTGGTAAACGTTTTGAGCGCGATGCTAACTCAGCTACCCTCAATGCCAAATACGCTGATAAGTCTAAAGAGGACTTGCATGAACTTGCTGAACGTGCAACGATTGCTGGTCGGATTATGACCAAACGTGGTAAAGGTAAAGTCTCTTTCGCCCACATCCAAGACCGCGAAGGCCAAATCCAAATCTATGTCCGCAAGGATAACGTCGGCGACGAAGCCTACGATATTTTCAAACACGCTGACCTTGGCGACTTCTACGGTATTGAAGGTGAAGTCATGCGGACAGACATGGGTGAGTTGTCTATCAAAGCGGATAAGATTACTTTTCTATCTAAATCCCTACGTCCATTGCCAGAAAAATATCATGGCTTGACAGATACTGAAACCAAATATCGTAAACGCTACCTGGACCTGATTTCTAACCGCGAAAGTTTTGAGCGTTTTGTCACACGTAGCAAAATCATCTCAGAAGTCCGTCGCTATCTCGACAGCCAAGACTACCTTGAAGTTGAAACACCCGTTCTTCACAACGAAGCCAGTGGTGCTGCCGCAAAACCATTCATCACGCATCACAACGCGCAAGACATCGACATGGTACTTCGTATTGCGCTTGAGCTTCATCTTAAACGCCTTATCGTCGGCGGCATGGAAAAAGTCTACGAAATCGGTCGTGTTTTCCGAAACGAAGGCATGGATACAACCCATAATCCTGAGTTCACCATGCTCGAAGTCTACACCGCCTACACAGACTACACCGACGTCATGGACTTGACAGAAGGCCTCATCCAACACGTTGCCAAAGCAGCTGTTGGTAAAGACGTCGTTGAATATGATGAGCAAACGATCAACCTTGCGGACAGTTTCAAACGCATCCACATGGTTGATGCCATCAATGAAAAAACAGGCGTCAACTTCTTTGACATCGTTGATTTCGACGAAGCTGTTAAAGTCGCTGAAACACACGACATCAAAGTTGAGCCTCATTTCCGCTGGGGCCACATCGTCAATGAATTTTTCGAGAAATATGTCGAAGCAACCTTGACCCAACCGACATTCGTCTATGGACATCCGGTAGACATCTCACCACTGGCTAAGAAGAACCCAGAGGACGGCCGCTTCACTGACCGTTTCGAACTCTTCATCGTAGGTCGTGAATTTGGTAATGCTTTTACAGAATTGAATGACCCGATTGACCAGCTAGAACGTTTTGAAAAACAAGCGAGCGATGCAGCAAACGGGGATGACGAAGCAACAGGCGTTGACTACGACTTCGTTGAATCATTAGAATACGGTATGCCACCAACTGGTGGACTTGGTATTGGGATTGACCGTCTGGTTATGCTTTTGACCGGTGCGCAATCTATCCGTGATGTACTGCTTTTCCCAACAATGAAATAAACCGAAATCATATAAAACCTGATGACAGTGATTTGTCATCAGGTTTTATTTTGTATGGCCACTCTATACTATTTTTGAATATAGAAGCAAAAAGAACGCCTACAATAGACGTTCTTTTCTTGATAAAAACTTAGAATAAGTTTGAAACTTATTTTGCTTTACGAAGAGCACCGAAGACAACACCTGAGATGACTGCACCGATAGCGACTGCTACCAAGTACATTACTGGGTTACTTGTCAAAGCGATAACGAAGATACCACCGTGTGGTGCCATGAGTTTGATCCCAAGCGCACCTACGAGACCACCTGTTACAGCAGAACCAAGGATAAATGACGGAATCGCACGCGCAGGGTCAGCTGCACCAAATGGAATCGCACCTTCAGTGATGAATGAAAGACCCATGACGATATTTGTCAAACCTGAATCTTGTTCTTCTTTTGTGAATTTGTTTTTAAAGAGCAATGTCGCAACAAAGACTGCGAGTGGCGGTACCATACCACCAGCCATAACTGCTGCCATGACGACTGAACCACCAGAAGCAACAGTTGCTGCAAGTGTTCCTGTACCGAAGACATAAGCTGTTTTATTGAATGGTCCACCCATATCAATGGCCATCATACCACCAAGTAAGGCACCAAGCAAGATGGCATTGGCTCCTGACAAGCTGTTCAAGAAGTTTGTCAAGCCACTGTTAATGGCTGCCATTGGGATGTTAACAAAGAGCATGAGGAAACCAGTAATTAAGACACCAAATACTGGGTAGATCAAAATCGAAACAATACCGTTAAGCGAACGTGGCACGTTAGCAAAGACTTTTTTAAGTAAGATGATGACACCACCGGCTAAGAAACCACCGACAAGCGCGCCTAGGAAACCAGACGGTACACCAGCCAGAGCTAATGTTTTCTCACCACCACTGGCAAAAGGTACTTTACCGAAGGCAAGACCATTTGACGCAATCGCACCAGCAACGAAACCTGCTACTAAACCTGGTTTTTCAGCGATAGAGTAGGCGATGTAACCCGCAAGGATTGGCAGCATGAAGCCGAAGGCAGCGCCACCAAGTTGTTTGAAGACTGATGCCAATTCATGGTAGCTACCGAGGTTGCTGAGTTGGTCTTTTGGTACACCCATGGCATTATCAATGAGGAAGGCAATCGCAATCGCGATACCACCACCGATAACGAATGGGAGCATGCTTGAGACACCACTCATCAAGTGCTTGTAGAAGGCTTTCCCGATGCTGAGTTTTTCATCAGACTCATTTTCTTGGGCTTGACCAGTTGATTTGTAAGTTGGCAGGTTACCAGAAAGGGCTTCTTTGATCAAGTTTTCAGGTTCACGAATCCCAGCCGCAACTGGTTTCAAGATCAATGGTTTGCCATCGAAGCGATCCATTTCAACTGCTTTATCAGCTGCGATAATTACGCCTTTAGCTTTTTTGATATCTTCTGCTGTCAGTTTGTTACCGATACCAGACGCACCGTTTGTTTCAACTTTAATCGCCACACCAAGCTCTTTAGCTTGTTTTTTAAGGGCTTCTTCAGCCATGTAAGTGTGGGCGATACCTGTCGTACAAGCTGTCACCGCAACGACGAAGTCTTCGTCATTGTTGATTTCAGCAACGGCTTCTTCAACTGTTGCTGCTTCAGCAGCGTTAAATGTTGCCAAGACTTGATCAGGTGTTGTTGTTGTCCGAAGTGAATCCGCAAATCCGTCTTTCATGAGGTACTTAGACAATTCAGCAAGTGCTGCTAAATGTGTGTCGTTAGCCCCATCCGGTGCTGCAATCATAAAGAATAAATCAGTGGGTTGACCATCTAGTGATTCATAGTCTAGTCCGCCATCTTTCTTCGCAAAGAGCACGACTGCTTCTTTAACTGCAGCATTTTTGCTGTGAGGCATTGCGATACCTTCACCAAGGCCCGTTGTTGTCAATGCTTCACGCGCTAAGATACCGTCTTTGAATGTATCAAAGTCAGTAACATAGCCTGTGTCAACAAGTTTTTGGACCATTTCAGAGATGGCATCTGCTTTATTTGTCGCGTTGAGCGATAAGATCATCGCGTTTTTTTGCAATAAGTCTTGAATTTTCATAAGAAAACCTTCCTAAATATAAAATAAGTGAATTAACGTTCTTCAATGACCACTTGGTCAGCGATTTCTTGGATGAATGCTGTTGATGCCAAGTCATCTGAGAAAGCTGTTGCCGTACCACAGGCAACGCCTTGACGGAAAGCTTTGACCACATCATGTGACTTGGCAAATTCTCCGACAAAGCCAGCAATCATCGAGTCGCCAGCACCAACAGAATTTTTTACCGTACCTTTAATCGCTTTGGCAAAGTAAGTTTTGCCATCCGCAAATAACAAGGCACCGTCGCCAGCCATGGAAATCATGGCATATTGTGCGCCATCAGCCAATAACTTGTGACCATACGGAATTAAATCATCTACACCGTCAAACTCGACACCGTAGATGGCACCTAGCTCATGATTGTTAGGTTTCACAACCAGTGGGCGATTGGCCAAAGATTTAACCAAGACATCCCCTTCGATGTCTATCACAAATTCTGCACCTTGGGCTTTGATTTTGTTGATGACGTCCAAGTAGAAGTCTTGTCCAAGGCTTGCTGGTGCTGATCCAGCGAGAACAACGATATCTTCAGTTGTCAACACATCAAGTTTGGCAAAGAAGCTATCCCGTTCTGCTGGTGAAATTTTCGGGCCTGCACCATTGATCTCGCTTTCGATACTGGATTTAATTTTGACATTGATGCGCGTATCTGATGCGATTTTGACAAAATCTGTTTGAATATCTTCTGCTTCTAGTTTTTCCTTGATGAAAGCGCCGGTGAAGCCGCCAAGAAAACCTAGAGCTGTTGAGTGTGAATCAAGGCGAGCCAGGATACGTGAAACGTTGATCCCTTTGCCACCAGGAAACTTATCGTCGCTGGTCATGCGGTTAACCTCACCAACCTTGAATTCTGGTAGTCTCACCAAAAAGTCGATGGATGGGTTAAGTGTTACTGTGTAAATCATGAATTTCCTCCGTAATAATGTCAATCTTGTCATCAAATTCTGCGATTTTGGCAAAATAGATCTGACCGAGTTTTGAACTGTCGGCTAAGATATATTTCTTTTTGGCCTGGCGCAAAACTAAGCGTTTAATCGTTGCTTCTTCTTCATCTGGTGTTGTAATCCCACCATCACGTGAAATCCCATTCGCCCCGATGAAGGCCTTGCTAAAGTTAAAGGTGACTAACTGCTGAATCGCGAAGTTACCAGTAACAGCTTCTGTCGTTGGCTTGATTGCACCACCGATAATAATCGTCTTGATTTTTTTATCCATCAGCGTTGAGGCGGTGTGGACTGAGTTGGTAACAACAGCAATGTTGTCAACTTCTGAAAGATAATCTGTCATCATAGCGACAGTTGTTCCTGCATCCATGAAAATGACATCGCCATTGTTGAGCTGGCTGACTGCCCGTTGTGCAATAATTTGCTTGGCCTGCACGTTTTTGACTGATTTTTCAGCCACACCTTCTTCATAGCGCAGGTTGAGCAAACTTTCCGCACCACCATGAACACGTTTGAGTTGATGACTGGTATCCAACTCTGTTAAATCACGTCTAACCGTTGATTCACTCGTGTCCAATGCTTGTGCCAACAACTCCAAAGTCACATAACCTTTTTGATTCACAAGGTCTAAAATCTTTTGTTTTCTAGCATTTTTTAGCATGGTCGTTCTCCTAGCGATTCAGCAATACATACCTTTGGGTATTTGGGTTTAAAAACTACTGTAACCGTTTACAGGTTAATTATACAAGCAAAACAAATCATTGTCAAGCATTTTCTATCAAAAACTATCAAAAATAATCATTTTATTCTTTTTTCTTCCAAAAACTATCATTTATTTCAAAAATAGAAAATTTAATCCACTTTTTTTGGTATAATAGTTTAAACTGAAACACCTTGAGCGAACCAAAGTTCGCAAATGACCATACTCGGGCGAAGCGCTAGCGTAGGTCAAGTTTCAAGATTTCACGAAGTGGAATCGTAGAAAGGACAGTCATGCACGATTTTGAAACAAGCGTTAAGCTACATTATGATGAGTTAACAGAAGCTGAACAAGAAATGACACGCTACATTCTCAACAATCGCGAACTCGTGTCGCAGATTGGTATTGTCAAACTCGGCACACTTCTCTTATCCTCTAAGAGTTCCGTTTTGCGACTCGCCAAAAAACTAGGCTTTAATGGCTTTTCAGATATGAAGCATACCTTGCAACATTCTCCCATCACCCCTATGCTAGAGCCAATGGATTTAATGGGTGATCTGAAGCAAGGGCTTAGCCATATGCTCAACTATAGTGTGCAGACTAACTTCCAGCCATTTCTATCCAAGCTCAAAAATGCCCGCATGGTTTACCTCTTCGCAACAGGTTTTTCACAAAATAATTACACCAAAGAATTTTCAAAAGACTTGATGATCAATGGTCGCAGTAATATGCTGATTTCAGGTGAGACCAATCTGGCCTTGTCGATCAAGTCCATGTCACCTGATGATTTGATTGTCTTTACCTCTCTATCTGGTGAGACACCTATCATCAAGGATTCTGTTCGAAATCTATCCTTCAAAGAAATTCCAATCGCTTCATTTACGCGATTTGGTAAAAATTTCCTATCTAACCACGCTACCTTCCCCATGTTCTTTGAGGCAAATGACATCCCCTCTCCAAACGATGAAGTACAAAGCTCTATGGTAGGTCTAACGCTGATTTTAGATATCGTCACGCGCAAATATCGCGAATTTATTTTATACGATGAATAATAAAAAGCTGACCCTATAAACGTCAGCTTTTTTGTTATTTCAGGTAAATCAAGGCCTCATAAGGTTTTAGTTCTAACGTTCCTAGAACCTCAGCGCTATCAGCATAATTAGACAATAGTAACTTAGCACCAAACAGATCATCGGGTACCTGATAGGTTACTTTATGATCACTAAATGAACAAATCACGATAAGTTTGTCATCTCCTAAGGTTCTCATATAGCCATAAACGTCAGAATCAGTCGCATTAATCAGCTCATAGTGACCATCACTCACCACATCATACTTTCGACGCAAGGCGATTAATTTCTGATAATGGTAGAAAACAGAGTCTTCATCCGCTAAAGCTGCTGCTGCATTGATAGTTGTATTATCCGGCGAGAAATCAATCCAGGGTTGACCTGTTGTAAAACCAGATTTTTCAGAACCATCCCAAGGAAAAGGAGACCTAGCATTATCACGAGATTTTAGAAAAATCGCACGTTGGATAGCCTCAAGTGGTTCTCCTGCTGCTAGCATTTCCTCATAAACCGCAAAAGTCTCAATATCTCGGTACTGATCAAGGCTGTCAAACTTGACATTTCGCATACCTAGCTCTTCCCCTTGATAGATGTAAGGCGTCCCTTGCATCATGTGCAGTAAGGTCGCAAGCATTTTAGCAGAAACTTCTCGATAGGCATCCGAATCATTGCCGAAACGTGTGACCGCACGAGGTTGATCGTGATTTGACCAGTACAAACTGTTCCAGCCACGGCCTGCTAATTTTTCCTGCCACTCAGTCATGACATCTCGTAGATCACTCATTTTAAAGCGAACATCCGAAAACTTACCAAAGGGACCGTAATCCAGGTGCATGTGATCGAAATGAAAGACCATATCCAATTCTTCACGCGCAGGATCCGTATAAAAAATCGCCTGATCAGAGTTTGTATTGGCCGTTTCACCCACAGTCATAATGTCATATTTACCTAACACTTCTTCATGCATTTCATGCAGAAACTCATGAACCCTTGGACCATTTGACGCGCCAATATAATAAGACTTGGTATAAACCGCATCATCTGGTGCATCTGGATAGTCCTGACGTTTTGAAATCAGGCTGATGACATCCATGCGAAAGCCATCAATCCCCAAGTCAAACCAAACCGTCATCATCTCATAAATTTTTTGCCGCACTTTTGGATTTTCCCAGTTAAGATCTGGCTGTTCTTTGGCAAATAAATGCAGGTAGTATTGGCCGCGACTTTCGACATATTCCCAAGCTGATCCACCAAAAGTCGAGCCCCAGTTTGTCGGTTCAGACCCATCCGGCAAAGGATCTTTCCAGATATAAAAATCCGAAAACTCATTGTCCAGACGCTCACAAGATTGCTTAAACCAGTCGTGCTGATCACTCGTGTGATTTACAACCAAATCCATGATAATTTTTATGCCCAATTCGTGTGCTTTTGCAAGCAACGTTTTAAAGTCGGACAAACTACCATATTCAGGATTGATCGCAAGATAATCCGAAATATCATAGCCATTATCAACTAAAGGCGATTGATAAATGGGATTGAGCCAAATAACATCAATACCCAGCTGACTTAGATAAGGCAACTTCTCAATAATCCCATTTAAGTCTCCCATGCCTGAGCCAGTCGTATCCTTGAAGGACTGGGGATAGACTTGATAGACGACTGATTTTTTCCACCATTTTCCAGACATTTTACACCTCTTTTTCACTTATTATTCATCTTTATTCGTCATCGTCATCATCAACAGCCATCGCTGCGACAAAATCATTGACATAAATTAACTGTTCCCGTGCTTCAGCAATCGCTTGGTGAATGGTCGCAGCATCTAGATAGGTATTCGTTGGTTGCAAGGCAAGGGACATTAACACTGGTAAATTCATCCCCGTAATCACATGAAAATGCTCGTGATTAAGGTAGGGAAAGAAGGCTTGGTTGACAGATCCACCGAGAAGATCTGTCAAGATAATCACTTCATCATCTGCTGAAACATCCGCAAGTGAGGCTTCAATTGCTTCATCTACCGGTGTATTATCCAAGTAAGCTGAAATTTCAACGACATGGCTTACATCACCTGTGATATAGCCTAAGGTTTCTTTCATACCAAATGCCAATTTGTTATGGCTGGCAATAATGATTTTTCTTTTGACCATTTTATACTCCTAAAATACCAAAGAACGAACAAACCAGTGCAAAAGCAATAATGATAAAGATAATTTGCGTTGTACTGAATTTTTTAGAGGCAATGAGCTTGTAAATGACAAAGGTCAAGACAGCAGGAATCAAGGCTGGCATGATTTTATCCAAAATCTCACTTTGAATCGGCAATTTTACCTTACCTGTTTTGAAGGTAATCGGGACATTGACCTGGACAACTGATGGAATCAAGGCTCCAACAACCGTCAAACCCATGATGGATGCTGCTTCGGTAAAGACACTCAGTTTATCACCAAGTGCTGTGACTAATTTAATCCCAGATGTGTGACCGATATGGAAGAGCTTAAAACGAAAGAGTAGGAATAAGAAGTTACAAACTAACCAAATAATGGCACCGATTGGATTGCCTTGCAAACCCATGTAGCCTGAAATAGAACCCATAATGGTTGGATAGAGCACCCAGATCAAGGTATCGCCGACACCAGCCAGAGGTCCCATCATACCCGTTTTAAACTTTTGAACCGTATCAATGGCCTCAGCACCATCTGCCTCTTCCATAGCAAGTGAGGCACCCAGCAAGATATTGGCCATCGGTGTTGTTGTATTAAAATAGTTAAAATGGCTGTTCAAAGATGCTTGATAATCTTTGTCATCTGGATGTATTTTACGCAAGGCCTTGTTTAAGCCGTAAACAACGGCCGGTCCTTGTTGATTTTCATAGTTAAAGGTATTGCAGGCCATAAACATATAGCGCAATGCCGCATTGTTAATATCTTTTTTTGTCAACTTTTCTGTTGTTTTAAGCTCATTACTCATCGAAATCATCTCCTTCTTCTACTTGTCCTGCGCCATTTGTGGCAGTCGCTGTGGGTTCATTCATTTTTGTCGTAAAGAAATGGTAAGCAAAGGCAAAACCGAGAAGTGAAATTCCTAGGATTGGCATGTTCAGGTAGGCTGAAACCACAAACCCGATAATCAGGAAAGTCAGATATTTCTTAACAGGCATGAATTGCATCAATAACGCAATCCCGACGATTGGGAGCAAACCACCCGCGATGGTTAAACCGTTGATAAACCAAACTGGTAGAACTTCCAAAATTAGCTTGACAATTTTATCACCAAAGATAATGAAAAGAGCTGTTGGTAGGGCTGTTGAGAGGCCGAAAATCAGTGGGCCAATCCAAAGGATGCGATTCATTTTGGCATACTTGCCAGCATTCATAGCTTTTTGTGCTGCGTGCGTCACTGAAGTACACAAGATTTTAGCGATAACATCTAGTTGGATACCGAGCATCCCAACTGGCACACCGACTGCTAAAGCAACAGCCTTGGCGTGTTCAAGATCATGTGTCGTTCTGATTGCCACATAGACGCCAATCACGGTAGCAAGACCATAGTTAGGGACAGATGACCCTCCGATATTGGCAACACCTAAGGACATGAGTTGGAAGGTTCCTGCAATCACCATGGCAGTTCCGATGTCTCCCATGATGATCCCTGCGATTAAGCCAACGATTGATGGGAACCAAGTTACGACCACAAATCCTTGTTGGTCAAGCACCATCCAAAAGGATAGGGCGATGATTAATATTGCTTGAAGTATTTCCATTTTCTTTTACTCTCTTTCTCTTTTTACTTGATGTAAGTATCCAGAGATACTTCTGTTTCTGAAGGCACGAAATGGAAAGTCACTGGAATGCCTTTAGCTTCTAATGCCTTCAAATCAGCCACTTCTTGTGCGTTGACTGCGACCATTTTTTTGACGGTTGTTTTATCTGGACCATCAAACATGATACCGATGTTGACTTTAGGAATGGCAACCCCACCCTCAGCTAATTTTAGTAAGGTAGCTGGCTCACGGACAAGTAGTAAAACATTGTGCCCCTCATATTTACCTGCATTAAAGTTATTGATGGCTGTCGCTGTATCTATAATTGACATCCCAGTCCCAGCAGGCTTACTCATCCGCATTGCTGATTTTTGCACCTCGTCTTGACTGACCTCATCATCAACAACCATTAAGCGCTTGGCTTTCGTTGCCCCCGTCCATTGTGTCACGACGATACCATGAATCAGACGTTGGTCTATTCTCGCTAATACTAATACCATCTTATTTCCCCTTTGTGTTTAAACTTGATTGGTTACGTTTACATGTTCATTATAGATTTTTAGGAAAACGTTTACAATAGATTTTGGCTTCCTTGGGAAACAGCTGATCTGACAGGTAAAGGGTTCGAAGCAATAGGAAATTTCCCACAGCAAAAGGCATCCATCTGACTTAACTTTTATCTGACATTTTCCCCACTTTTTTTGATATAATGGAATAGTTGAGCGGAGGTGGCGGAATGGCAGACGCGCATGCTTCAGGTGCATGTATCCGTACGGGTGTGAGGGTTCAAATCCCTTTCTCCGCATCACAATAAAAAACAGTCTAGAGATGCGATAACCGCATTTCTAGACTGTTTTTTATTTAGAAGGTATCATTAAACAGTGAAAATAAAAAAATCTGCTCTCGCAGATTCAATCTTATTTATCTTCACTATCCTTCTCATTGGCCTCAATAATTTCTTGGTCATGGAAGGTAACACGTAATTTGACGAGACGTGTCCCATCAACCTCTAGACTAGTTAAAGTCAAGTTGTCTTTTTCAGTCACAACGTCATAGTCAATTTGTTCTTTTTCACCTGGAATGGCACCAATACCCGCCATGAAATAACCGGCAATGGTATCAACATCATCAGATTCTAGGTAGGTATCGAAAAACTCATTAAAGTCATTCAGAGTCAAGCCGCCTTTGACGATATAGATATGATCATTAATTTGGAAAACATCTTTCTCAGCGATATCAGATTCATCTTCGATTTCACCGACAATCTCCTCTAAGAGGTCTTCAAGGGTCACAATCCCTTCAACGCCACCATACTCATTAAGCAAAATGGCCATTTGATTTTGCGTTTTCTTGAGTTCCCGCAAGAGATCGTCGACGAAAATCGTTTCAGGAACAAAGAGTGGTTCCTGTAAAATTGGTCGTAAATCAAGCTGATCGAAACCTTTTTCGTAAGCACTTTTCAATAAAGTTTTGGTATGTAAAACACCCACGACCTTATCCTTATCATCAATATAGACAGGAATTCTACTGTAGTTCTGCGAGAGAACGGCTGCGATATTGTCATGGATTCCTTCGCTAATATCAATCATAAAAGCATCGGTTCTTGGTACCATGATTTCACGCGCCATGAGCTCATCCAGACTGAAGACACCTGCCAACATCTCACGCTCGTTCTCATCCAGAACACTACTATCAGCATTTAAGATGTACTCAATCTCATCACGCGTCATGTTCTCAGCATTATCGTCAAAAGTCATGGGTGTCAATTTACTGAGGATATTGGTTGATGTGGCCAGTAACCAAACGAAAGGACTCATGATCCCACCCAAAATTTTCAGTGGAGTGACTGACGCTAAAGCATATTTTTCCTTAAGATTTTGCGCGATCCGTTTGGGATAAAGCTCACCAAAAACAATCGAGACATAGGTCAAGATAGCAAGAATGATGATTGATGCCAAGTTTTTAGCTGCCGGCGTCCCACCCAGAACAGGTGCAAGTTTTGAAGCCAAGGTATCGGCTAAACTTGCCCCTGACAAGATATTGATCAAGGTAATCCCGATTTGAATCGTTGATAGAAAGTTACTCGGTTGATTGAGAATGCCGAGTAATTGTTGATATTTCTTATCACCTTCAGCAGCTCTTTGCTCAACACGTGCACGGCTCGTTGACACAAGGGCCATTTCGGCGCCAGAGAAAAGGGCATTAATGATGGTCAAAACGATCAATAAACCAATTTGAAATAATAAGGACTGACTTTCGGGGTCAGGGTGCATGAGTTGTGTTCCTCCAATGTTTTTTCAGTATTAGTATTAAGCCTGCTGCCATTTTCCGAACCGATGCCAATGCAACACGTTCAAAATCTGGTAGTCAAGACATTATTTCTCTATTATATCATACTTCTTGTTTTCAGTCGCATCCAGTCGTGCCGCTTTGTGATTTTCCCAAAGGCGCCATGAGAATTTGACGATTTCTTTGACCAGCGAGTAGAATGGCACAGCGATTAACATGCCAACAAGCCCATAGAGGCTACCAACCACAAGCATGAGTACCATAATGGTCACAGGATGGACTTCAACGGCTGAACCCACGACTTTCGGGTAGATGATATTCCCATCAATTTGTTGCAAAGTCAGAACAACAACCACGGCAATGGCCGCTTGAACTGGATTAGTAAAGGCAACTGTTAGTATAACCGGTATCACACCAATATAAGGACCGATATAGGGAATGAGGTTCGTCACTGCCGCAAAAACTGCAAACAAGGAAGCATAAGGAATCCCTATAATTAAGTAGGAGATAAAGACTGTCACAAAGATAAACAAACAGTCAATAGCCGCACCACTGATAAATTTAGAAATGGTTCCGTTCATATCATTTAAGAGACCGACGATATTAAGACGGTCTGATTTTAAAACAGTTTTTTTCAAAAATGGTAGCATGTCCTTGCCATCTTTCAACATATAGAAAAGCAAGACCGGCACTAGAGCCAGTACCATTAAAATCTTTGAGACAACTGAAACGACGTTAGACACACTAAGCGTCACACCAGATAGTAAGTTCTGTAGGATATCCATGTAGCTGATATTAGCTTTGTTGAGCAGGGCCTTGAAGTCAATTTCGCTAAAAGCTGGATTCTCTGATAATTTCTCCAACCATTTTTGCAACTCGGGGTAGATGTTGCCAGATGCCGCAATCAGGTCAGATAGTTGGGTGATGATGCTTGGCACCAGTGACATCACGGTATAGACGAAGATGCCGATGATCAGGATGAAAACGAGCACAATACCCCATATTCTCTTGATTTTGAACTTTTTATCCAGATAAGAGACGAGTGGGTTAAAGACGTAATAAAGAAAGCCTGCGATGATGAAAGGCAGGAAAACAAGTGAAAATAGGGTGGTGATCGGTTTGAAGACAAAACTGATATGCGTCATCAACCAAATCAAGGCCACAACGGCCAGTATCTCTATCGTCCAAAAAAATAATTTCGAGCTTTTAAACATGTATCCCCCTAAGATTTTTATTTTTACTGAATAACTTATTATACCATTTCTATTTAAATAACCGACTCTCTTCATCTAAAAAAAAACTACCCACCTCTCCAAAAAGAAGTGGACGCATATTATGATATAAATATCTTAGTCTGAATTTGCAGTTGCAATTCCTAAAAGTACACCTCCTAAAACCCCTATAGAAATATCTATTTTTTGTGGTAATAAATCAGGATCTTTTTTAATAAAGAAAAAATATAGACTGATAACTACGTAAGCAATCATAAGTAAAAAGCAAGCTAGGTTTAATATAAGAGCTACATTTTTGGGATAGTTTAGTGACATAAATAAAGGAATTAAATATGCCACAAGAAACAAATAGAAAACTGGAAATAAAATATTAAAAAATAAATATTGCCTAAATAGTTCTGGCTCTCTTGAAGGATAATTTAACTCTATCAATCGAATGGATGCTAGACTGATAATAGAAAGCAAAGGGAAAAAATTATAGAATGAATTTCTTTTCAACTGAATCATTTGACTACCTCCTTTATATATTATACCACTCTC
>RRZT012559356.1_pt1 | contig 32127 bp, 18 predicted proteins | sample 2165551 | NCBI WGS metagenome assembly RRZT01 (sample SAMN10456910, study PRJNA506462) | wastewater metagenome | biome: wastewater; feature: sludge; material: wastewater sludge; isolation source: wastewater sludge with Escherichia coli K12::gfp cells carrying plasmid... | place: USA: Moscow, Idaho...
ACTGTATTTACTTTTACTTTTAATCCTCTTGCTTTTGCTGAATTTGTTAAAGCATTTACAGCTGCATCATCTACAACAATTACACGAGATCTTCCAGGAAATAATTTTTCCCTTTCTTGTATAGCATTAAAAAATTCAAGTGCATTTTCTGTTCCTTGCACCCCTACATGATTATTATAAGTAGTAGTAATGGGGGCAACAGTATTAGTTTTGCCATATACAGCTTCTTGTATTGTTGCTATTGGAGTTACAAAACTTCTAAATCTTGTACTTAAAGGAGTTGTATTTCTAACAAAATATGAAAGAGTCACATTCCCATATTCACGTAACCCATCAAACCTTCCTTTCTGGTTAGGATCACCAACAAGTATAAATTTAATATTTTTTTTAATTGCTAATCTTATTAAACCAATTTGTTGTTTTCTTGTTAGGGCATAAACTTCATCAATTACAACAACAGAATTTTTATAAACGTCCCATGCAGTAGAGCTATCAATTATTTTATCAAGATTTTCAAAGATAATATTAAAAGGTTTAAAATTATAATCATCATCTGAAATAGGAATAGAATTTAAATCAAATACTTTTGAACTTAGATTATTCTCTAAGTTTTTTTGCATATGCTCATAAGGAGAAGCAACAAACACAGAATCTTTTGGAAAAATTTTAGACAACATAAAAGTTTTTCCAGTACCAGCAGCGCCGTCTAAAACTAGCATATCAGTCACCTGTTTAGTAGAGCTTGTAAACATTAAAATTTGTTCTGCCACAACTAATTGCTCAGGAGATAAAGAATATTCAGAATCCTCTGTAATTAATTTTTCATAAAAGGATTTAAAATTAAACCCTGATGAAACAGCTAATATTGCTGTATTTAATCCAAGCAATTTTTTATAGGTATTAAAAATATCTGTTAATTCAGCTTGTTTTTCTTTTGCTACCTTTAACACAAGTGCATCAAAAGTAACTTGTTTTGTACGATCAGAAATTACAAAGTCACTTAATTCAGGCACTTCTTTTACAAACAAAGACAACATTCTGAAGGCAGATCCTAAATTGCTATAAACCTTATTAAAATGTTCTGTTTTTGTATCAGGATTATACAATAAAATATTAGCCGCTAACTTTTTTAGTAATTGGTGATATTCTTCTTGTAAAGGAATTAATAAAGATTTTTTATCATTTTCTGAAAGAGCCAAAAAATCATTTACAGAAAGTTGATTATTTACAACAGATAATCCATTTAATAAATCTGTTTCATATTCCTGCATAGTTGCGCTTAATTGAGCCTTTTGTTTAACTCTTCCTGCTTGTATTTTTTTTAGCAGTTCATTAATTACTTTAACTTGTTTTTCTATAATTTTTGATTTTTCAACATTCTTAAATTTACCTTCCTTTAAAAACTTTCCAAGTTCAATTGTAATACTGTCTATTAAAATGCCTGTTAAATTATTAGTAGTAAATACACCAAGCGCAAAGGAAGCAGAAGCTTGTTGAATTATTTGTTCATTATTTTCTATTAAAGTATCTGTTATATGTTTAACAATTTCTTGATCTAATTTAGCATTGTCAAGATGAGCCATTTCTGTAAACTTAACTTCTGTCGGATCTTTATAATTTTCTAAGTCTTTAAGATAATTTTTCATTGTTTGTATATTTGTTTCCATTGACTCAGTAGGCAATCTGTCAGGTGAAAAATTATTTAACTCAAATAAAGGTCCAATTCTTTCCTGGTGAAATACATTTCCTTCTACAATACTTAATATATTGTTTTTAATTACATCAAGATCTGTTGTACCTAACAACTTTTTAAGAAAAGTTACTATTTCAGAGTAATTTTGAAATTCATTAGCAAATTTAATTATTCCTTCTATGTCTTCACCTGCCAATGCTTCTATAAATTCTTCAACCATATAAAGCATACTATTATCATTGCTTTTATGCTTGTTCATTTCTTCTTCAGAAAAATTAACCTGTACCTGGTAAAAAGCCTTTGCCTTTTCCAGTAATTCATCTATTTTTTCTTTGTTGTCTGGGGTTAAGGGAACTTTAAGAGTTGTAATCTGTAATAAAAGATTTTTTATTGTATTAACTTCTTGAAAATCTAACTCTTCATCCAAACTTGACAAAGCATTTGCTATTTTTTTATTCATCATAATGTTTCTAAATACCTGACTTCTAATATTTTGCTTAAAAGTTTCTTTTGTACCTTTAAAGAAATTACTTGAAAGTAACTTATCTTCAAAAGTTTGTTCAGCCAAATAAGCATCAAAAGTAGCTTTTCTAAAAGAAGTATTAGTTGCTTCTAATTCTTTTTCTGTACTCTCATTATTTTTTTTTGTGTCTTCGTTTATTTTATTTGCTCTTACATATTCTTCTTTTGCTTTTTTTAACGTTGCCCACTCAGTGTATATAGAATTATCATTAAATGTAAAATCATTAACAAATTTTTTACTGTCTGCCAATACTGCTTCAACTTCTTCTGTCTTGGCTTTCTTTATCTCTTCATCTGTAATTGTGTCTATCTTATCTTTTTTATACTCCCTTATTGTAAATGTTTTAGCAGCTTCATATAAGGAAGCTCTTAACTTTAATTCATTAAATTCTTTTCCGTATTCTCTCCCAGAAACTGTTAATCTTTCAGTCATTTTTGCATATTCATCAGCTAAAAAATTTACTAATGATTCATTCTTTGCCATCTCTGCCATAAGATTGGGCTCATCTAAATCTTCTGATTTCTGTAAATTTCTTTTTAACTTTTCTTTTAGTATTATGTCCCCAAAAGGTTGCATAAAATACATTGATGCTAAATTTGCTATATGAGTTGCTTTTACCATATCTCCATGTACATCTTCTTCTGCCAAAGATGCCAAAATAGATTCTGTAAATAAATTTTGTTCTTTTCTTAACCTGTCAGCTTTTCCAATCAAAGCATCTGAATCATACTCAAATTCTCCTTTTGAATTTAAATATGTCTCTGTTTCTTTTTCTATATCTTTTCCTTCAGCATCTTTTTCTATTATAAATCTTTTGTGTTTTTTATACAGAGATTTATAATTTTCATTATAAACAGAATCTACTATAGTACTTCCTTTAATCAATTGTTTTAAATTATTACTTATTTCTTTATTCTCAATATGTTTTCCTACCCCGCCAGAAATAGCTCCAATTAATCCTCCTAAAAACATAGCTGATTGTTGGTCTGTATCTCCTAAACCTGCAATAAATTCATTTCCTATATTATACATTGAACTGAATATACCATGATCCTCTGAATAATCTTTTCTTTTAACTACTTTATCATGCCCATTTAACAAGTTAGTTTCATAACGTTCCAAAGCACTCTGAATACCTTCTTGCCAAGATTCAGAAAGAGTTCCATAAACACTTTCTTTAACTCTTCCTCCTAACTTAATTCCTTTATTATCCAAAGCCTGTTGAGCATGTTCTCGAGTTATTCTAGAATTAGCTTTAAACCACTTAGCTTGTAAAAGGTTAGGAAAATAAATTACAGGAACATTAAACAAAAAAGTCGCATTAGCTCTTTTAGCCGCTTCCATTTTTGCCTCTTCTTCTGATAAATTAGTTCCCCATTCTCCCCTTCTATACTCCTCCATTAATTGTTTATTAACACTATGTGCCTCTACACCTGCTTCAACCACAGTATTAGTAGCTGCCGCAATATGCGTATCTGCACCTAAAAGAAATTTTTGAGATTTTGTAAGTGGTTTGCCCAAAGTAGATGCTTCCATTGCCTGTGCTACTTTAGAACTTAAAGAAAGTTTTGGATTTACTTTACCTGCAAGAGAGGCTAGTCTACTCATTGTTCCAAGTAATTTAACAGCTCCTGCTCCTAAAAAATAAGAAGAACCTAAAAAACTAATAGCTTCGCCTCCTTCCCCTAACCAAAATTTAGATTCTCCCATTCTACCATAAAGATTTTTTTGCGCATAGTCAGAAGAACCATAATGAGGAAAAGTATTATCTACCCAACCTCCTATTTCATCCATTCTATCCAAAACAAAATTATCAAATATTGCAGAAAAGTTTTGAGCATCTAAATCCTTAGACGGATTTGCAGCGTCTCCAACTGCTTTAATTGCTGCAGGAGTAATTGATGCCATTATAGCAGCTCCCTGAGCTGCATATACTAATCCTTTTCCTATTATTCTAGGAATAGCATTTGCAATATTTCTTATATGCCCTCTATTTTTATATCTTGCATTTTGCAGTGCCCTTCTATCTGTTTCTGGATCTCCTGTTGGTATAAAAGCAGGAATACTTGCCTGATATCTTTCATTAGCATCAAAATATCCTGTATCAACTTCAAGAGGATAAAAAGAAGCTGCGCCTGCCCCTGTATCAGGAATAGGTTCTGCTGAAAAGACATTATGCCCTGTAGCATTACTAATTTGGCGTAATAAGTCATAGGGTTGTATTACATTTGATTTGCCCATTATTTTAATTTTATTCTTCTGATTCGTTTTGAGATTGTTGTTGTATTGTCAATATTTGTTGTCTTTCTGCGTCTGTCAAATTAGATCTTGTTACATTCGCACTAACATTAGCAGTATTATGTAAGTACATAACTTGTAATGTAGCAAGTGCTGTCGCTTGATCCATATAAGTAATTCCATTTGAAGAAGGGGTTAAACTACCTTTATCAATAGGTATAACAATAATTTTACCGTCAGGATCTTTATGACCTAATATATAATTAAAACCATTAGTAGCATCCTTAACATAGTAGACTGAAATACTTACTTTATTGCCGTTAGATACAATATCAACGCTTTGTCCTACATCAGTAATGTTTTTTGTAACCTTGCCATAAGCAGTGACTATGGTTTTAGGAACTGTACGGTTATCTAAATGTTTAGTATTTAAAGGTGCGTCAGTGTATCTATTAAAACCTGTAATTGTAGATATTGCTTTTAATTGTGCTCTAATACTTCCTAAATCTATTTCTTCGCCACTATGTTGTGCAGCTTGAATTTCGTCTAATATATTATTAGAAAGAACACCCTTTATTTGTGTTTTGTGTGATTCAGGGACATCAATATATTGTTCCTTTTCTTTGCCTGTCGTATCTGTATATTTTACTAAATACATAATGCCTCTATTACCACCTATTATTGGAACAATTACTTTACTTGTACCCGCCTTAGATGCTATCTTAACTACTTCACCATTAAACATAGCACCATCGAAAGTAACTCTATCTGCAATTGCCTTTAAGTCAGTCTGAAATTGCTTCATATCTGTACCAGTTGTTGTTCCTGTTACAGCAAAAAGCATATTTTCCGACGTACCCAAATCCTTTGCTTTGTTTCCGTATGCCCGTGCCTGTGTAAAAGGTGTTGTTCTGTTTTCCATTATATTTTTAAAAACCTCTTGTTGTGTTGTACCCGCAGGATTTACGGATGTACTAATTTTATCATATAATGCTCTGCCTGCTTTTTGTAACATATAAGGTAATGATCCAAGATTAAAAACAGAACTATTTTGCGCTTTAAGATTTTCTTTCGCTAATTCTCCTGAAAGTTCCCAGATTTTGTTTAATTCCTCTGGATCTAAATCTGTTTGTGCGGTTATTACTTCTAAGTCTTCTTGTGTGGTATTTAATTTATTATAATTTTGTGTAAATTTTTCAAAATTTCCAGGTGTGGTTACCCATGGTAATAAATCATTTACAAGAGTAGGAGACATATTATTTTTCTGAAGTGCTTTTGTTAGAGTATCTGCATTTGCTCCCATACCCCCTGCGGTTGTTAAAACATGAAGTAGCTTTTCAGGACTTTCTATTACATATGATAGTACACTTAAAGGAAGATCTACAACTAAAGCAGCATAGTTGCTCGTCGCTTGTTTTTCTGCTGCCATTGTTTCGCTAAGTATTTGAGCTATTTTTGTTGAATTTACTCCCACAGGAGTTTGTATTATACTGGAAATGCTTGTTCCTCCACTAGTTTGTAAATTTGCAATTGCTGCTGCATTACTTTGTCTGTTTTGTCTAGCCCTTTCATTAGCAGCATCTATTTTCATTTTTTCTATCTTCATTGTAAAAGAATGTCTTGAATTTACGGATTCCTGTAAGTCACTTATTTTTTCTTTTTTATTTTTAAACGCCTCTCCCGCATTAATTGCTTTATTTGCCACAAAATCATTAAATGTAATGAATTCTTCTGTACCAGGGATTAATAAGCTTTCTGGATTAGTGCTTTGAACATAATTATATTCTAATCTCAATTGTTCTTTACCGTCATCTCCAAGAGTACTAAAAACTGCTGTAGCTATTGTTTCCGCTGTTTTTTCTTCTGTGTTAATTATATACATAGTACCGTTTTTACTATCGTATTCAATATTAGAAAAGGCATTTGGTTCTACTAACTCAACAGCCTCTTTTATTCTTTCATTAATATCTACAAAAGGTCTTAGTTTAGTGTCTATTGATACTTTACTATTATATACATGTGAGTTATTATATCGTGCATTTTCTTCTTCAATGCTTTGTAAAACAGGATAAAAATTAGCCATTGATGTTTTACCTTCCATGACAGCCTTATCAAATACTTTATAAGAATTTCTTATTTGCTCTGTTGTAGATGCTATACGAAGTAGTTCAGGATCATATGCCCACTTATCTACTTCATCATATAATTGTTGGGTAGATTCAGGACTTAACAAATCCATTTTTGAAAACTTTGTTCCTGTCTCTTGTATACTTTCTAATGCTTTTTTCCTATAATCAATGTCTTGATCCAAATAAGCATCAGTTTTAAATACACCTGCTTTTAAATCCCTCATTGCTTTTAACTTATTCTCAACAATTTGATTTGCAGCCTCTGCAAATTTCATCATAGGTTCAATAGGTAAAGGCTGTGGTATATCAACTGGAGACCAAGTTGCAAAATCAGTTCTATAAAAAAATCTATCGGGATTTAACATCAGAATTAAATTTATTTTTAATTTCTTCAAGTAGTTTTATAACAGTGTCATTTCCGCCGTAAGTTTTTAACATTCCCTCATATATGGCATCACTTGTTTTTTGTGCATACTCCATTTTGTTTTTATCCAAATAATAATCTCTTAAAGTCTGCATATTATCTTTTATAAATTCGCCTGTAATTGATTTTTTATAATTACTTAAAGCTGTTTTATCTTGATTATATCTGCCTATACCAGCCTCTTGTTGAGACAACAATTGTTGCCACATTTGTGCTTTTTGATTTTTAAGCCCAATTTCTTGTTGCTGTCTTTGTGCATAAATATTATTTAAACTTTCTTGTGTGTTGCCTGTAAGATTTGATACAGCTGCATAAGAGCTTTGGTAATTTCTTGAATTATTAAAAACAGCGTCTGTTGCTGTTTTTTGTCCCCTCATCACAGCATTCTTATTTGCTTCAACAGGTATTTTTGTTTGCATAGAATGAAGTGCAGTCCAATCAGTTGAAGGTAAATCATACATCTTTTGTGACAAAGTTCCTGCAAGTTGTGTGCCAGTAGTAGCTAATGTTCCATATAACAATGCTTTTGAGGCTTTTTTAGCTTTTGTAGCATTATTATTAGCAGCATCATTATTAGTAGCATCATTATTAATTATTGTACTAGGAGTACTAAGAATACTAGAAGTACTAAAAGTACTAAGATCTCTAAGAATACTAGGAGTACTATGAATACTAGGAGTAGGCTTTTTAGGATTGCCTTCAAAATCTAAAAGATCCCAACGATTCTTAAAATCTTCCTCGCTCTCATATTCAGGTTTAGGAGGGTCAGATAATTTTAGTAGATTTCCTCCACCCCTAAATTTACTTGTATCAGTTTTTTCATTATTAACTACTTCATTAAATGCAAATGCTTGTTCTAATAAAATTTCTTTATTACGATCATTCAATAAATTCGTATTAAAAGAATGCGCAGTGGTTTTTCCTTGGTATTTTTTCATTATATTTTCAGCAATGTCTGCTGGACTTATTTTACCTTTTTTCTTACCTTTTCCTAGATTTAATAAATCCATATTTAACTGTCCATTAACTACATCATTAATAGCAGCCCATTGAGATTTTGTATATTTATTTCTAGCACTAAAAACTCTTGAACCTTTTTCAAGAACATCAGTTGCTTCATTATCCATAGATTCATGACTTTGATTTGCATTTGTATGTCTTATGTCTCCATCAGAATCTTGAATCATTTCTTTTTGTCCTTGATATTTTTCTGCTTGTATGGGCATATTAGCAAAACCACCTTGACTATATACTGGAGTTAAGAGTGGGTTATTTTTTGTATAAGCATCACTTGTGCCATAATAAATATCCTCTGCAGGTGTATGGTCGTTTCCATAAACATCGTCTATGTAATTAGACTTTTTATTCCTAAGTTCTGGTTTTACTTTTACTCTGCTGCCTTTGTCCAGCATTAAATAATCTTCAGAATTTAAAACTTTTCCACCATCACTAAACATAAAATTACCACTATCTTGTCCTTGTGTGTTTTGTAATATAAGAGAATTTAAATTTCTGGTGTCTTGAATACGCTTCATTTTTTTAGCTTTTATGGCATCAATAATTGATTTAATTCCTCCTGTTAATGCGCCTACACCAGCACCAACTGCACCGCCCATAGGACCAAATGCAGAACCTACTGAGACTCCTGCACTAATGCCTGAACCTATATTGCCCAGAGCATTATTTTGAGCAATTCCCCCAAGAAAACTAACGCCTGTACCAAGACCTGCAGCTACATCTGCAGTGTCTAACCCATCAGCAGCTTTTTTTATATACCGTGTAAAAAACTTGTCTTGTGTAGAAATTAAATTAGATTGCTGTTCTTTTTCTTTTTTCTCTTTTTCTAATTGATAATATTTAGCAAGGTCATCTAAAAACAATTGCTGCTGTATTGATTTTAGAGCATGTGTTTGTAATCCTGCTCTAATTAAGGGTCCATTTTCTTTTAAGGCACGTTCTCCTATTATAGTTATTTCAGGAAGTATTATAGATTTTTCTGGATCTCCTCCTCCATAATATTTTGGAATTCTTTTTTTGTTCATTTCTTTGTTTTGTTGTGCGGCTACGCCTGCTGTAATTGGAACTAATGCTGGAAGTTTATTCATATTGTCTGCAAGTATTTTAAAATTATGTGCTCTTTTTTCCGGAGTAGTAATATCTATAATATTAAATAGTCTTTCTCTTGGGGCACGATAAATAATGTCTATATTGTCTTCAAACATTTTAGGAGTTACTATATCATAATGATGTTTAATAATACCATTATCTATTAAAACTTGTCTTGTTTGTGCTAAAAAAGGACTTCTTTCAAAATGTTCTCCAAACTCATACTCCTTATTAAAGTATTCTAAATTTTGTTTATGTTGAGAATTATGCTTTGGTACTTCATAAAGTATCAAGTCACCTAAATTTTTATCAATTTCTGACTCCACGCCCTGTTGAAGAGCATGTGTTACTTCATGTTCTAAAATTCCTTGAGTTCTTTTGTCCTTTCCAAAAAAAACAGTTGGATCAAATTTAGTCATAAATCCATCTGGAAAAGGAGTAAAGTAAGCATCATTAGCTTGCGCAGCTTCTCTAGTACTTAATTCTTCTACAAGATTTTTCTTTTTGTATGGATTATATTTGTGAAGTTCTTCTATTCTTTTTTTACCTTCTTCTGATTGTAATCTTGGTAACACAACATCTCTATAATAGCCACTAAAATCTTGTAATTTTTTTGATCCTTTTGTTTTATCAGCAGTTAGAGCATCAATGTCTAAAACATACTTTGCATTTGCTTCTTGCCTTAATCTTTCTGGAGCTTCTTCTTCCCAGATTTTTTTCCTTGCTGCAATTGCTTCTTCAGTAGTTGGAAGAGCTAAATTAAAAGTTCTTTTTCGCGCCGCTTTTTTTAAAACAGATGAAACTACTCCTGCCCCTTCTGCAATTATTCCTGCACTTTCTATATCAGCTAAAAGTCTATCTGTATTAGAATCTTTTAGCCAATTTTGAAAACGGCTGAGTGGAGTTGGAGCCTGTATTTCTTTTAGTTCATCTGAATGTGCTGGATAAAATTTTATATTTCCCTCCACATCAGTTGCATAATTTCCATAATTTAATGGATTATTAGAAATAGGCGGTTTAACAGCTGTATTATCAATTCTTGCTGTTTGTTCTTGTTGTTTTGGAATTACAGTGCTTTTCTTTTTTGCCGTCACAGGTAATGGCTGAACTGCTTTGGTATTATCTATCGTGCTTGTTGGTTTTGGTTGCATCTTTTGTTTCATGTATTCATCATACAATTTATCATTTAATAAATAAATTGGAATTCCTTTATAAGATTCATTATTTGATTTCATCTTAATGACGGTAATTTTTTATGCGTTAAAAATGAAGTAACTAATTTAATGTCAAATTTTTCTGGGACATTAAAATAATATCTTTGCACTAAAAACAAATCCCTAAATTTAGAAACATTGTAATAAGGCTTTGTTAAATTAATTGCTGAAGTTTCTGTAAAATCTTGTGGGTAAGCACAAGGATAATGATGATTAGGAATAGTATAATCATCAACAAAATCTTCAAATCCATTTATAAGCCACACACGTTCCTTTTTAGCCACTTTAACCTCTCCTAAGGCATCTACCACTGCATTAGTCATATAGTTTGCTGAGAGGTCTGTATGAGGGCTTAAACGCAATATTCCAGAGCTCTGTGTACTGTTGTACAATACAGCATGTGTAAATGTTTCGTCTACTGGCATATATGTATTATATGTAACATTAAATTTAAAAGCATCTTGTATATATGTAATATTATCCCAAATTTTTAATCCTTCTGCCTTTTCAACAAATTCAATAATTGAAGGATAGTATATATTATAAAAAGTTTGATAAGTATGTAGTTCATTATGTTTCCATATTGTATTATTTACAACACTAAATAAATCATTTCTTGTTTGTAAATAATATTGAGGAATATAACTATGAAAAGATAACCAAGAATTACTTAAATCTGAATAAGATAAGGTATAATTTTTACAATCTAATTCATGGTTAGCTGTAAATAATAATCTATTATGTCTATAATCATATCCAAATAAATATTGTTCATTCTCTTTATTATTTTTAAAAAAGTTTCTTAATCCTTCTATTATAGGAGTTACAGTCTCAGAAAATCTATATAAAATTCCTGCTTTATTGTCAAAGAAATGATAACCCATTTGATTAGTATATGTACCATATTCTTTTTGTAATCCAGCAACTCCTTCTGCAGTAGCATACAAATATTTAGCAACTGCGCCAAATAAGTCCCCATGACCAATATAAACTTCATTTGCGTCCAAAGCCAATTTACTTTCTGCTGTAAATATTTTCCATAAATTATCTTCTGTATGTGCATACAAATTATTAGAAAGAGAAAATACATTATTTAATACCCCGTATGTATTTGGTACAGTTAAAATATTAGCAGCCCTAAATTTTTTCCAGTTAGATACTTCTGATACTGCAATGTCATTTAATTGCTCTGAATTACACTCACAAGTTTTATAAGCCTCAGTGAATCCAAAAAATGTACGTACTGAATTTTGTGTAGAAAAATCATTGTTGTAACCAAAATAATTATCTGTTCCTAAATTTACATATGCATTAGTGGCGTTGTTAAAATGAAACCAAGCCAAATAAGATAAATTGCTTGTATAATTATCTCCTATTGTATCTAATTTATATGAATCGTTTCCAAGCTTAGGATAGTATACTTCACCTAATGCAGTAATGCCTTCATGTCTCATGTCTACATTAACATCACTTTCATAATAACAATGTACTAATGTACTTATAGGTAATTCATCATCATCATCAGGTACATCTTGAAATACATTTTGATTGTAGTGTAATATTGCAGTTCTTCTGTAAGACCAATAATTAATAAAAGCATCTCCAAAAATCTTTGTAAATTCCATTGTATATTCACCATTACCTTCATTAGTAATAGTGCGTACAGGAAAATTTAATACTTTATAAGCTAGTCCTTCAAGTACACCATACTGATTACAAAGTATTCTTTTTATACTGCCGTAAAGAGCTTGTGCGCATAATAATCTATCAGTACAAGTATCTCCTATAAACCTAAGACTTGTATCCCTAAATTCCCTATAACAATAGTCTCCTCCAAAGGGCAATCCTACTCCTGGACCACAAACCGCACAAGGATTTATAAATTCTAAATTTTCTTTTAGTTCAAAAGCCACACCACTTTCTTGATATAAAAAAAAAAAAGGTTTACTAAATGAAGTATTTACAGAATTAGTAGCTACATAGGTAGAATTTAATATTTTTCTATTTTTTTGGTTTAAAAAAGGTCTACTTAAATCATTATTATAACTGAAATTTCTCATGTCAAAATTAAATCTGCCACAATATGTAGTCTCATCCAATTCATTCTTATCCTTACTGCCGTAACATCGTCCATTACCATTCCATTGTTGTTCTACTGAAAAGTAGTTTACTCCAAGATAAGGTTTATTATAAGAAGTATTAGGACTATGAAATTTATAAACAGTAGGTACTTCTGTTTCAATATTGTTTGAATTATCTACATTTGAATATGCACTAATAGAGCCATTAAAATTACTAGTGGCACTTAAATTTAATAAAGTGCCGTTTATATTATAGTGAGGATGTAAGGCAATATTTCCTGTAGCTAAGGTTGTTCCAAAACATTTATGAGTTATACCTTTTGCTACTATTGTCTTATTAGTTTCATTCCGTTCTACATAAACAATATGATATTTAGTAATAGGTATTTTACTTACCATCGGTTTTACATTTGAAACCTCAATTCCAATAGGATAAATAAATGTTTCTTCATAATTACTGTCAGGTAAAATGCTTCCTTTGTAAGGTCTTACTCCATTTACATATGCATTATCATTATTAATTTCATAACATTCTACATCAGGATCGTCTATTTTATTAAAGTGAGGTACTAATGCTCTGTCAGGCATTCTATGATGTCTTATATTTCCAACAGGATAAACTATTTCTTCTTCACAATTTTTAATGTCCAAATAAGTAATACATTGTTCATTGTATCCCATTTTGCCTCTTTCCCAAACCTTTAATTTAAACGTAGTAATTCCACAATCAGTTTCAAACACAGATTCGTTATGGGGAGTTTCTGTAATAGTTGCTGTGTTATATACTTCCCATTTTTCTTTATCACATTCATAAAAATTATCTGGATTAGTTGCACTAACAGGTAATGCATCTAAGGAATTTTTAGTCCTGCCTGGAATATGAAACACTGGTGTAAAACTTCCATCACAAAACTCTCCTACAATACCAAAAGCATAAACTTCATCGCCCATAAAAGTTTTAAGCCCCATATATTCAGGATATTTATAAGCTAGATTTGCAGGTATTTTATATGTAACCCAATTTATTTCGATTTCATTTGCTAATTGCTGATAATCTACATTATTCAAAGAAGTTAATTTACCTATAAGCAATTGGTCTTGAAATTCTGCAATAATATTAGCCTTATAATAATATGGACTAGTAATTAATAGTTCCTGCAAAGAAATAAAAGTTCCTGGAACACCGTTATAAATATATTGCAGATCATTGGTTGGATTAAATTCACCAATTATTTCAGCACTTACAACACCTCCAATAGTTTTAACTACAATTAGTTCAATTTTGTCAGGATCAAAATCAATATATTTAACATTAATTTTTATTGCTTTTGTTGTTTGTACACCTGTAACAGAACCGTCTAATTGTTCCCAACTTACAGAAGAAGATTCATCTGTAATATAGACAGGACTAGTTATAAATTGAACATTGCCATGATCATATCTATAAGCAAATTGATAGACTCCAACACCTAAAAATCCTCCTGCATCTATTATTGCAACTTCTATTTCTGTTGGGTTATGACATTTAAAAATATTTAAATCACAGTCTAAATATTCACTTGTATTATCTATGTTGATACTTCGTACAGGATTTACTCTATCAGTCCAATAAATTTCTCTTTCATCACAATTAGGAAGTAATTTATATACACCACTAACATTTGGTTGTATGTCTAATTCTGGACATTCAATTATTAATGTTGCAGTACAAGTTTCTGGAGTAAATAAATAAAGTTTAGTATTAGTAAATATTACAAATTCATTTTTATTTAAAGAAATGCTTCCTAAAATATCTTCATCTAAGGATAGACAAAGTGTATTACTTTGCTCATTAGACATTGTCAATAAATCCCCCTCAGCACTTTCATTTATTGTATTAAGTGCATATCTGTAAGTATTTTCTGGCTGTGTTATAAATGAATGGTCTAAATTAAGTCCTTGCATTTTTAAATCGTTGATTATAGTAAGGTATTGGAGAAGTAAGTAAAGGAATTAAAGATTTAGCTTCTTCCCATGAAGGGGTATTTAACATGCTTTTTGCTCTTCCCATATACTCGTCTTTTAAATTTTTTATGTCTGCAAAATATTGCCGTGAGCTGTTATCTTTATTTGCTCTGTAATTTATAAATGCATTCTTAAATTCTATATAATAAAATACAGCATTTACTACTTCTACTAAATCAGGAATCATTGGAAATCCTTCCTTATCTGTTTTTTTACTTATATACATTAGAAGAACTTTTCCTGATTCAAACTCTGTGTATAAATATTCGTCTTGAATTGTGTAATTAGAACCTAAAAGATTTGTAACAATACAATTTTCTTTAAAATATTTATTATATAAATGATGAGAGAATGTTAAAGGTATAAATAAATTACTATTATAACTTGAATTAGAAGTTTCAACAACTCTTTTATACCCTAACCAAGGATTTAATAACTTAAATTCTTCTGTTGCAAGTGTTTCTACCAAAGGAATATTACAATCATAACAATCATTATTTGTGATTACTTGTGTTTGTAATGTACATGCTGTTCCTAACATAGGAGTTAAAAATTCTTTAACGTCACATATGGGTAAATTACTTCCTGAATTTATTGAGGGTGTATATAAGTAAACACCATCAGTACTTACATGCTGTAAAGGTAATTCTGCTTTGTAGTTTTGAATATTTAAAATTACAACCTGTGGTACATATACAGCATAAGAACCAATTAAGTCCAAACAATCTGATGCCCACTGTAAAACCAAATCTTCGTCTAAATAATCTTCTTTTGTGCTATTTAAATAATCATTTAATACAGTTTTAATTGATATATATTTCATTTTTTAAAGATTGTTGATATTGATATATTAGCCTTAATTGCGTCATTAATAATTTTTTTTGCTTCTTTAGTAGATCTTATTTCCCAAAAACCATAATAATTTCTGTGCATTATGCTCAAAGGTTTTTCCCAACTAAAAAATAAAACCTCATTAAGAGCTCCATTTGGTCTTGCTATTCTTACCACAGTTTTTGTTTTGTTTGTTTCTACCCAATCTATTCTGTCACGTTTAGAGATTGTTTTCATTAACTTAAACTTTCCCATATTACAAGGAAGGGTAATCATTGCATGTTTAATTAATGTAGCTATTAATAATTCATTGTATCTTTTAAACATTCTAACAGTTATCCTAAAAAGAGCAGCAGAATATTGTAAAGAATATTCAGCACAAATATCTTTTAATAAATTTTTTATAGTATATTCTCCTTTTACACTGTCTGAAGTACCATGATGCCTTAAAAAGTATTCTCTTAAAAGAGTGCTTTTTTGAGCAGGTGACAAAAATTCATAAATATATTTACCTATTCTGTTAGCACGTGGCTTTAATGCCATTAAAATTTCGTCAGTAAACATTATAAAGATTCGTCTAATTGATTATTAATAGGGTCTTGTTTTCCTTTGTTCCATGCTTGTACTATTTCTTCTATTGTTAAAGTAACTACAGCATCTTGTAACTTAGGCAATAATTTAAAGTCTGTTTTTAATGCATTGTTACATCTAACAATTGTTTCATTATTTTCACAAACGTTTAATTTTTCAACTTCTAATGGGTCTTCAAAAACACCAAAAACCTTAATCCATTCTAAATCTTCTATACCTGAAACATATAAATATTCATTCATTATATAATATTTTGGATTATTTGTTTTTAATCTTTGATATTCTTTATAATTTTTAAAGGAAGTTGGGACAAATAAAATACTGCCATCAATAGAAACTACTTCATTTATAGTATTTTTTATAGGTACAGGTATTTTAAAGCTACTTCTTAATACTTTACAACCACCAATAGAAACACAAGCACATTCATGTTTAGGAACTTCAATTAAAGGCGCACAGAAAGATTGAATTAAAAACTTTTCTTTTAAATTTCTTTTTTCTCTTTCTTGTTCTAATACTCTGCTTCTTTTTCTTAAAGCTACTTCTATAATATAACGACTACTTAAACGTGAAGATTGTGACCAAATTCCCTTATTAAATGGTGTCTTTACTTGGGATATTATTTTTTCGTAATTCATTTTTTTTAAATTAATTTGTGCAAGTTAAAAAAAAAATTTTAAATTATGTCATTGAGGGTAACAGTTATAACCTGCTCTGCTATAAAATAAAAGAGGGGGCTTTGGCCCCCTCAAAAAAAAATCATACGCACACAATTTAACAACAACTTTGTAGTTGGTTTATTATAGTTTGCAACACAGCTTGCACTGATGTTGTGATTAATCCATTTGCATTACAGTTCATATACTTAACGTAGGATTGGTTTAAAACACTAAAACTGTTAAGTACAATTGTATCTGTGTAAGTTTTAATTTGTCCCGTATTTGTTATAAATTGTATTGTAATGTTGATTCCTTGCAACAATGTTGGTTTGGGCATACTTATTGAAGTATTAGCCCCGTTATAAATTATTGCACCTGTAGTTACATTACTTACAATCATATTAAACATGTTAGTTACAGGCTCATTAAATGCAAATAAATCAATAGTCATTGTAAAATTACTTGTCGTATTTAAAGGCGTTAAATCTGTTAAAGTATATTCAAACTTATAAGGATCACAATCCACTTGTCCAAAACTAACAGTTACTGTGTTTTCTAAGGTTGTACATGCTATTATAGATAAAGCAATTATTTGTTCTTGAAGATTGTTTCCTGCAACACACTGCATACCTTCAACGGGAGCAATACAGGCAGGTAAAATCATTTCTAAACAATCGTTTTGGCAACAGTTACTTACAGACATTCTAATAAAAAGTTAAAGTTTATGGTATCTTTTAAAGTGGCAGGAGTATAGATACGATCAGGCGCAATACTTGTAGAATTTATGTCATATTCAATGGCCATTGTTACACTATTTGCACCATTATAACACAAATAAGTGCAAGGTATAGCTGTGCCCTCCCCTCCTGTTGGTAATACAATGGATACAGGAGTTCCAAAAACAAGCGTATCATTTCCACTTTGTAAGCTTTGTATTGTTATTGTTGAAAATGGAACATTTAAAACAACTTGAAGAGATAATTTTAAATTGTTCGCCTCACATACTAAAGACACACTTTCAAAACTAAAGAAAGTAGAATAATAAGTTAATCCATCATTAGCGTCGTGCCAGATATTTGTCTGAATGTTATAATCAATGTTTTTTAATGTGTTTGTTAAAATAGAAGAATTTACATTATTCAATTCAATATAAACAGGTAAATAAACATTTGTAAGTTCGCTTGTTAAGTAGTCTAATGGATCTATAATGTGTGAAATAGATAACGCAGAGCCTGCTGGTGTATAAACATCAGCATCAATTGTTGTATTTCCATATGTTACACTTGCATCATTAGTTATAGTTGTTGTGCCCGATAGATCAGAAGTAACAGCATGTCCATAATGCCCATAATCTAAACCTAATCCGTTATTATTACAGGATATGGAAGATAAAATTCCAACATTATTATTTAAATCAGCGAAACATCCTGCACAATCAACTAACTCAATGACAAATAATTCAGTTTCTGTACAAACCCCTTCTGTTACTTTTATAGCATAATTTCCGCTTTCTAAGGCTATTGGACTTCCACTAACATTACTTGTAGCATAAATTCCATAAATAAAATCTAATGCTGCTGGTAAGTTTGGTAAAGATATGGTATAAGTATCATATCCAGGAATTAAAGAAACTGCATCATGTATAAGCTGAGACATAATGCCTCCGCTATTATAAGTAGAACTACTTCCTCCTAATCTGAGCCAGTAATTATTGTACATACCAACCGCACCCCCATTGTCTACTCCCAATGTAATAGTAGAAGGTGTAGTATGGCTTGAAAGAATCTCAGATATAAAATATTGATGATTTGGATTTCCTGACAAATTACTTGTGTTAATAGCTTTTAAACCAACTGGAGTACATGCAACTACACAACTAACTGTCATAGGCGTATCAATTTCGCACGTATTATCGTAATATAAGCCAATACTGTAATTACCGTCTGGTAAATTAACCATTGTAAATAATGCACTGTTTGACGTAGGCGTATATAAAGCAAATATACTGCCCATAGCTGCCATATTTATAGCACTTGAAGATTGGTAAAGATCCCATCCAGCTGTGTGTGAAACAAAATTTAATCCTACCCAATTAGCACAATTGTTTTGATCACAGCCAACTCCGTATCTTACTTTATGGTTATTATACTGTGCTGTATTTTCATTAACTTTAAGTTGTACATAAGCATTACTAATTGCTTCGCTATAAGAAGTGTATAGACCTGCAATGCCATTAGGATAACAAGTTGCACCAGAACTTCTTAAAGTAGGAAGTTCACAGGCACATTGTACATTTATTTGTGTTGTTTGGTAACAATTATCCACGTTAGGATTAATTACTTTTATAGTATATTGTCCATTAGGTAAAGTAATGGGTAAACCACCTTGTGTAAATGTAGTGCAAATTTCAGCGTTATTTTCATCTAGCTCACAATATTGATACACTAAGTTAGGATTCCAGCAGTTAGTTAATTCTATGCCATTAATACAGTCATACTCTACAGTACAATCTATCTCACATTCAATACAGTGGGGGCAAATGATTTTAAACACAGCTGCTGTACATCCTGTATTACAATCATTACTTTCAAGATGAACAAACAATTTTCTTCTGCCTGCGCCATTTGCATTTACACTGTTTAATGCAGGTGCAGTGATAGTTAGTCTACCACACCCAATAATATCAACAGGTTCACAGTCAGGAGTTAAGTTAGCACAGTTTTTGGGAATATTATAAGCTGCATTTATGTTAGTACAACCTGCACAAGGCAAATAAACTGCTGTAGATTGCTGCCAGTTGTCATTACAAGGGCGCAACAAAGACCAAGGAGGGCTTATTACATCCATTGCAAAAACAGACTGTGTTGCAGTTCCTGGTGTAGTATCAACAATTTCAACAAATCCCTGATACAAATTACTTATTACAGCCGGCGGATAACAACTTAAAAATTTTCCTACATAAGAAGTATCTGCAATAGGACTTAAAACACCTAAATTTGTAGGCAGACCATCAACAAAAGTTACATTTAATAAATCATAAAATTTTAATCTGTCGGCTACTTGAAAAAATGAAAAATCTACGTACAAAGGTTGTGCAATGTCGTTGTTAGTAATGTCTAGTATGTAGTACTTATCAGCATAACCCGCTGTTGTGCCGGCTGTATCAGTTGTTTGACAGCACTCTAAATTCCATTCTACTTGTGGAGTATCTGGGCACAGTACTACAATTGGATTACTTGTAATTACACATCCACCCTCTATTTGTGCATGAACATTAATAGAATATGACCCTGGAGGCAAAAGCCCTGTAATGGAGGCTAAATTCCCATTACTAATATTAGTGGCTATTATATTGTCTGTACAAGGTGCTACTGCTGTATTTACTGTAAAATACACACAGCTAATTAATCCTGTGTATGGAACACCTGTCCAAACTAATGAAAGCCCTGTGCCGCAATTATAATTAGCAGCAATTGTAAAATCATTACAAAGAGCCTCATAACATGTAGAACAATTTATATCTTCTACACAAGTTAAGCAAGTCTCTTCACTAGTAAATTGCCCTTCATTAGATTGTAAAAATATACATTCTTGTTGATTTTCTGTTGTTAAAACACAATTCCAAGAAAAATTATTATATACCACAGAACCAGAAACATTAAAGCATGTTTGAGTTGTGCAAATTTCTCCTTCAATACTTTCCTCAATGTACAAACAAACATGCAGCTCACAATTATCAGGAAAAGTTACTTGCTGTGTTAATGTTGTATTACCTGTTACAGTGCCTGTAAGTGGATTATTAAATGTAATGGAATTTAATGGGCAAGTTGTATTTACAATCACCCATTCAAAAGTGGCTGAGGCGGTCGTAACCACCTCAGCTGATAAGTTTCTTAATTGCATATTGTATTGTTTACGTATGTTGTTACTGGAATTAGTGCATCTAGACTATTTGGTTTATAAAAAGTAAACACTGTTTTTACGTAGTAAGGACTGTCTAACCAAGATGTCCATTGTTCACAAGGAGATGAGCCACATCCACAAATAACCTCTGTTACAGGCGTACAACAACTAGGCCCTGTATAACATGTATTTTCTAAACAAGTTCCTGCCGTACATCCTGTACTATTACCTGAACCTTGGCTATGAGCCAATCCCAATGCATGCCCAGCTTCATGTATGAAGTTGTCCATAATAGAACGACAGCTTGATGTAGGAGTCGTACTATTTAACCTAAAACAGTTATTTATATTTAATCGTATTATACGCATTACATTATTAGAACTAAATGTAGTGCCGTCCCATACATAAGAATTAACAGAGCCTGCAGGGCCAGCATTAGCCCAAAAACCTGAACCATCTATTGTTCCTATTCTTATGTTACCATACGTAGCAGACACACCAACTGTTTCAGTTGCTAATCCTCCATTTTTATTTACAAACGATAAGTTAATTTTAGGAAACAAACAGTTAAATAAATTAGCTATTTCTGCAAAAGCTACTTCAATTTCTTGTTTTGCTTGTGTTATTGAAACACCTGATTGCAAGTTTATTTCATTAAAGCTTCTTGTAGTACTGCTACCAATGACTCCTGTGCCATTTACGTAACTGTATGTAATAACCGTATTAACTTCTGATCCTGTAATATGTGTGTAATTAATTGCTTCTTTTATGACATTAAATGCAGTATATGACAGTGTTGGCGAAGAAACAGTATTTTCTTCATAGTAAACACAATCTTCTCCTCCATTAGTACCACCACAAGACAAAGTCAATCCTAAACAACTTGAATTAGTTGTAAAATTATTTACAGCGGCATTATTTTGAACACATACAGGAAGATTATTTTGACAAACAAGTTGATATTTATTTGGCGTATTTACTTGTGAATTTATTGTGGAAACACCAAATTCTGCAATACAGCTTTCTTCACAATTTAACTGGCACAATTCTGATGTTGCATAAGTCCCATTTAAAACAAGTTCATTGCAATTAGCACAATTATATCCAAACACCTCTTCCGTGGGCTGGCACATACAAGTAACAGGGTCAGTGTTTAGTATTGAATTTACACACACAGATGTTGGATTTACAAAAAGATTGGCTACAAATACCTCCCCTAACTGCGGTAATGTTTGAGTATTTGCTACAAACACAGCATTACTAATACTTTGTAAGTGTGTAATTGCATTGTAAGTAGAATTATACGCAACAGAAATAACTTGAGGTACTGTAACAATGTTTGCACCATTTCCATTTGGACCTTGAACAAATCCTGCGCAACTAACTCCTATTAAAGAAGCATAACATTGCGAACAAGTTCTTGCGCCCGTGCTTATACCATCTGTAATTAATATAATATAAGTACTGTTAGGTCCTACATAGGCATTTAGCATTTGATTAGCTAAAAATAATGGGCAGTCTAGATTAGTTTCTTGACTGGGAGTAACAGTGCTTGTAGCGTCAATTGCATTTTTTATTTGGGTTGCATTGCTATTTTGCCAAGCTAAATGGGTATTTACATCTCTGTCAAAATCTATAAAGCCAACCTTAGTACCTGGAGTGGTAAATAAGTCATCTACAATTTGTTTTGCAAAAGTTTTTTGAGTGTTAAAAGCACCAGATTGAGACCCTGAACTATCAAATGCTATAATAGCTACAATAGGTTCTTTCATCGCTGCTGTGCATTTTTTATGTCCTATTGAAGTACACTCCACAGGTAAGGAAATAGTATTACAGCATGTTACATTACAGCATATTGATAAACTAATTGAATTAATCTGTGCAACACTTATGAAAGGTAAAATTATATCTCCCCCAGTAGCTGTACCAATAGCTGCACTAATTGTCTGAACTCCTGTTGTTGTGTTTAAAGTTACAACAGCACTTAAAGTCTCACATGCAGCATTTATATTAAAAACACTAACAGATGTAGCTTGATTTTGACCATTACAATTTACAACAGCCTCACATTCAGGTATAACACAACAATCAACTGATTGTACTAACTCTAAAAAACAACTTTGATTTCCTGGGTCAATTATTTTTACTTTTATTTCTTCTGCATTTACTGGAATTGTTATTGTAGTTGTACTAATCATACCTGCAATAATACTGTATGTACATGTACTACTACCTGCCAATACAAAACAAAATTGATAGTACCACACCCCAGGATTTGTTACGTTTATAACTACCTGATTTAATTCACAATTAAGCTGTATAAACGCATTAATTGTACAATCAACACATTCATTTGTAATAATTTCAGAAGCACTGCAATTTTCGCAGTTAGTGAAATTAATTGTAATATAAGGCGAAGTACTTAATACGTTAAATGTAGCTCCTGAGGCAGTTAAAGCAAAATTGCTGATTATTAAACTATTTCCAAGATTATTTGTAGCAGTAATTTGTCCAGGCAGTACATCATTGCAAATAGATTCAGTAATTACTACTTCATACCTTTCAGTTTCGCAGTTATATGTACCTTCAATTAAAGGATTATTTAAACATCCCTGCTCAATTATCGTACAATTACAAAAATAACCGCATTCAGTATTTATTCCATAACATAACTGTCCTCTACTAAACCCTTCATTTAAACTTACTTGTATATTATTACCTTCCCAATTAATCACTGACAAAGCATTTTCTTGATAGCCCCAACCACACAAGTATTCAGGATTATCATTACAAACAACAGCAGGATTAAAAACTCCACATGTATTGCATGTATAAGGGGCTGTAATAGGCACAGGACTTGCTCCACTGTTGTTGGGAGGTGTACCACCCCCACACTCTTCTATTCCATTAGCTGGTTCACAAGTAGATAAAAGACCTGACAAAGTATTACCACAATTAATTAAAACTGTACTACTTGCAGCAATTATATTCCCCTGCACCTGCTGTTCAATATTTAAAATTACTGTATCAATAGGATTTTGAGGACAAGGCGCACAACCACAACCGCCATCACAAGGAGTTAATGAAAAAGTTTCAGTTACAGAAAGGCATTCAACGCCATTTTGTTCATTTATGCCTGTAATAGAAACCTCACAATCTGTTCCTGTATTGGTAAAAATTAAATACTTTCCATTATATACTTGATAATCTGAGCACTCTTCTTCTGTTTCAATCAAATAATTAGTAAAAGTACACGATGGACTTAATCGTAAAACTTGTGCGCAACTTACTCTAAATAGTCTTGGGTTTTCTGGTGTAATTAATCCTTCTTGTAATAAGGCACAAGAATTACTAAATACATCAAACTTAAATTCATAATAAGTTTCTATTCCAAAATACACTGCTTTTAATACTAAAGATTGTATTGGTATGGTTGAATCTGTCTGTATTTTTTATATTTTTAAATCGTTTCCAAGTACAAATCCATCTATTGTATTAGTACTTTCGAAGAAAACAGACCCTGTTGTATTGTAAAATAATCCTACTTGCCCATTACTGGTTATTACATTGTAATCAGTAGCCCCTACAATACTGTCATAATCACATCCTGTACTTAATAAAAAAGGATCAGGCAATGCCCTCCACTCAAATATATAGTATTCATTTGCGTTGTCACACCCCTTAAAGACAGGGTAAAAAAAGTTAGGACAATATTCGTAAATTTCAACTGTGCTACAAGTAGGGCATGGAAGACAACAAGGAGAAGAATTAAGTGGATTAGGGTATGTAGTAGGTGAACATGCAACAGGAGTACAATTACCACTAATGCATTCTTGACAAGCAGGACAACTTATGGTTTGTAATGGTTCCCCACAAAATAGCCATTGTCCTGTTACCACACTACACCCTGATGGGCATGGTTTACAGCGCAGTGCTGGATTTGGTTCCAATCTATCTATACAATAACCAGCTGTACAGTCACATACACACTCACAATTTTCATTTAAAATTTGTCCTTCAGCACATATGGTAGGAGCAATTAATGACCCATTAATACATTCATAACAACCAACAGGAGCAGTACATTCACCACAACAACCATTAGCTAAAGGTTCTACATAAACACCATCAATTAGACATTTACATTCACCATTTACACATGTAGGGGGATTAATACAAACTGCTGTTATTGGCACACATTGTGTGTCATTACAGCACTCTAAACAGTAGTTATTTATATATCTACAATTATTGTAACAGTACTCAAATCCCTGATAAGTATTGCCTTCTACAATTTGGCTGTGCCCATTAAGAGGTCCAGAAGGTATAGGAATTGGTCCAGGAATAAATTGGAAAAAATGCACTGCAGTTAATCCACCTACTCTATATAAAAAAGAAACAGATAAAGGTGTATTAATTATATTTAAGGCAGTAGTTACTTTTAAGTAAATAGTTAAAACACCATTAATATCAATATTTATTGAAGAACCATTATCCTCAATAACTTGCTCATCTGAAACTAAAGCACAGGTTGAAGCGACTGAATTGTTAAAAGAGCCTGACCAAGTACCTCCCAATAAACTTGGAGTAAGTACTATTTTAACTCCCGTTGTATCTACTTCATGACTTATTTCAGTTAATGTTAAAGTAAGGCAATCTTCAACAGCACAACAATTTTTATTTATTGTTTCAATACAACAAAGTAATTTTGGTTTAATTGTTTTATTTGTTGCAGTAACAGTACTAAAATCAACTCTTTCAAATGCTGCAGTTGCAGTAGTAGCGGAATTATAATTAGCACTAAAAACGATTCTTTTAAATTCTTTTAAAACACCACAAGGAGTGGGGATTTCAAAACCAAATACATAGCCATTTAATGCCTGTAAATAATTTACTCCTAATGCATGATAATTAAGTTCTTCTGCTGAAAAAGTATAATTACCTCCAAGAATTACATTACTTATTAATATTTGATTTGTTCCTAGAGTAATAGTAGTAGATCCTGCAAGTAAGTTTGTAAGTTGTGAATAGTTTATATTCCCTGTTGCGTTGTCAAGTGCTGTTGGTGGTCCGAAGAAAACACCTGAGGGAATTAAATCATTTACCTGTCCTTGAATTTTACATGCATAAGTGCTGTCATCTTGTACAAAATGGCTTATTTTATTAATAGCTGTACAGTGATTTATAACCTCTGGTACACATATATTTTCACAATTTCCTGTATTAGGATTATATTCTTGACAAGGCGAGGGACAAAAGCATTGTTCTTCTTCACAATTTCCCACACAAACGGGAGGTATCCAATAAAAAGTTTTACACTTACAGCAATTAATACAACTACCACAACAAACATTTACTTTAAATTCACAAATTTGTGATTCTAAAGGTAATTCTGGGTTATAGTTATTTACAATTACTTGTATTGTAGAGTTATATATTGTGTAACCTGTTGCTAAAGAAGCACATGGAGGAATTGTCCATTCATACGTAGGAGTTCCTATTTCACATTCACCTTCTGCAATTAAAGTTATTAAAGTTTGAGTTTCTTCAATACCTTCCTGAACAGTAATATTTACGATACAAAGAGACACACCACAGGTAAATGTAAAACTATCTGGATTTAAGTTTAATCCTGTGTGTGTATACACATATGTATTTGTTATTGAAGAATACGTAACAGTACCAAAAATAGGTTGTGTTACAAGTGAAGGAGAAGAACAGCCTGGATTTATTATAACATGACTTCCATTACATACGATTGCAGTTTTATTGCACGTACTTGGAATCGTTGTTGAACTGCCGCAACCACAAGGCATAATTAGTTAGTTTAAATTTTGTTGTTTGAATCATGATAATTGAATTATACATGTATTTTGTATTATTGTTTGAGCAACTGTATTACACAGCTGTTCTTGTATTATTTGAGGATTAGAATTACAGCTTTGAATTAACTGCGTTAAGACAGTTGTCGGTAAATTGCAAATATTTTCCATATTAACAGTAGCTAAAACATTACAGTTAATTCCGCTTTGGGCAATTTGTACAGTGATTGCTTGACATAATTGTTCTTGATTTATAGTTACATTTAATGAACCACAAAGATTTGTTAAATTAGAAATACTTGTAATAAATCCATTATGTTCTAATTCATAAGCCAAACAATCTAAATACTCTTGACTTTCATACCAAAGTGTATAGTCGCCATTTTTAATTATAATTACTTCTTTATATTTTTTTGGTTTACAATTTCTACAATAACCTATTAACTTTGCAATTGCTGTTTCTAATTTACATTTATCTCCACAGCCATTATTATATGCCCAAAGAAGTAAAGAAATATTAAAAAATAATTTCTCATCTTCTTTACAATTTATGCCATAAACTTTTGAAATATAAAAGTCCATTGCAATTTCAGCCAGCTTACAACTAGCTACACTTACAATTTTTAACATTATTTAATTTTTTATTTAGCATTGAAAGAAGCACTTTTACCTCTTCTTTATTACACCAGTCACAATCAAATTTTGCTTTTGCTGCTTCTAGCCACAATTTAATTGTCATGTATTGTTCTAATTGCTCTTCTACTACATTGTTTTTACAAGAAAAGTCCATCATAGAAATTAAATTAGCCAACTGGCATTCATATGTACATAAATTTAAAAAATCATATTGGAAAATATCCCCATTACAATTTGTAACTTTTACACAATAAATGCCAGAAGGCAAATTTTGATCAAATCCAATTAATTGAACTGCCGTAATTGTAGTTGGCACATTAGTATTAACAATAAATTCTTTCCAAATAGTTGTTCCAGGAACTAAAATATTAATTACATATGTTTCAGGAACTTCTACCCATAAAGAATTATCTATATAAATTATAGATTTACAATCATTAAAATGTATGTTAAATGAAAAAGTATTTATACAATTACACGACATGTCCTGTATTTAATTTATCGTTTTTAACATCGTATTTTACAAAATAACTATAAGTTTTTCCTTCTATTCTTTCACGTTTATAAATAGCATAATAATCATGATTTGAAGAACAAATATAAAGTAATTGTGCTTTATTCATTATTTCCTTTTCTAATGCGTCTGTTTTAATTAATAGCCCTATGTTGTTAAATTGAAGATTGTTTAAAACAACTAATTCAGCTGTTTTAAGTATTTTCATCCTCATTGTATTAGATTTTGTCGTTACCATAAATTCTCCTTATTCCTTTTAATAGTGAAATGTTATATCCTGTGATATTACATTGATTGTTTTGATTAAACCCAAGTAAATAGATTACATTTTGTACAGGACTAAATCTTATAAATAATCCTACATGATTGCCTCCTTTTCTTTTTAATACTACAATATCTCCACTTTCAGCTTCTTCTAAATCTATTGAATCTCCAACAGAAAGCCAAGATGAGGCTGCAGGTGTTGTAGTTTTTATTTCTTCCCCTAATCCAAGTTCTTTAAAACACTCTCTTAAACAAATAGAACAGTTAGGAATTGTTTCATCGTCTTTTACATCAGGAAAATATTTATTTACCCAACGTAAAATAGTTGGGGAATAACCAGGACCTTCTACTTCTTTAAGTCCGTAATAGGTATTAAGTATGTAATTTACTATGTTCATAATTAGAAGCTAAGCTTTGTTTTAAGTTATCTATTGAGGCACACAATTTATTAAAGGCTTCTGTATTTGCAGCAATTGTAGTAAGCATCATTCTTTCTTGATTTACAAAAAGTTCTTGTAATACATCTAATCTTTTATCCCTTTCTGCAAGCTGCTTCATAAAATACCAAACAAAAAATCCTAAAATTAAGAGTGTGCTGCCTTCTTTCAGAAGGGTAAAAAATATTTCATTCTCCATTGATAAAAAGTTAAAAAAAAGGGGAAGGGTTCACCTTCCCCCTTAGTTGTTAAAATTAAGATTAAATAACCAACCATTCATTGTTGCCTAAACACATTAAAGCGGCACTATCATTTGTTGTGTTAAGCACAAGTGATGTAAGACCGTCAATAGCACCTCCTAAAAAAGGAACAATTGTAAGTTTATTGGCCAAAGATCTGTTTTTAAAGTACAGTATAGAACGTGATGCCGTTTGGTTAGGCAAATCAAGTGTTACAGATACGGCAGCTCTAAGAATGATTAAATCATCAGAGGCAAGTACTGGGCCATCTAAAAGTACTTCTCTTACATATGGCTTCATTACCCTTTCCAGAGTTGTAACATGCACAGGCAACATTACACCTGCCTGCGAATAATCTGCAGGACTTATTACAAAAGCTGTTTCAGGTAATCCTAAACCGTTTGTTGCAGTTACTTCAACAGAATCTATTTCGTGCAGTACGCCATAAATAGGTTTTGGCGGAGTAGGAAAATCTCCTGTGCAACAATTAATACCGCAACATTTTAATACATCATGTACCATTTTGTCAAAGGAGCGAAAATGTCCATCATTAGATTGACCTCCTTTTTTGACTATTCCAGAATTGATCCAGAATTGATTTTTATATGCCATAGTTTTTAGCTTTGGTGAGTTATAAAATTAAGAACAAGTAATTGTACTGATTGGGCAATTCAAAGTATTAATCCAAGAATTAATAGCAGTTTCAAACGCTGTTCTAGTTGTAGTATTATTTTCAGGAATTGCCACACTTGTGTACAATGTAGAATAATAAGCTTGACCTGTACCCATTTCATTGAAAGAATGAATGCGATGTTTAAAAGCATATTGGCAATAAGGAACACATTTAGCAGAAATGTTTTGAGGAATACGTCCAACATGAGCACCAAGTGGACCATAGGTAGATATTTGTGGAGCAAATACACGACCAGAACCGCCCATTTCTTGTTTAAACTCTTTCCAACGTAAATCTACGCCTTGACCTTCTGCAATTTGTAAATCTTGTTTTTGTACTGTTACCCAATTATTACAATCAAATCCAGTAGTAGGAAATACATGCAATCGTGTACCACGATTTCTTATATATTCAGCAGGAGGAAAACAACCACATTCTTGAGGAAATATTTTACCAATAAAGCGCATACCACAAGTATAAGTTTTAGTAGTAGTTCCAGCATCTCCGCAGTCTGTGCAGTTTGTATCAACAACTACTTCTAAAGGATTTTCATAACTAAGTTCAGACTCACAATCAGCTGCATATACAGCGCCTGCTATGGTAGCACAAGAATTTAAAGTAATTTCCCAACAAGTATTAGTACATTTCTGAGTTACATGGAATTTACCAGGAATTTCATTTGCAACCAATGCGTCATTCAATTGTTTTTCTAACATTTTTGTTTGTCCTATTAACATAGTATCAGGCACTGTAGGATTTTCAACAGTTGTTGGAATTGTAGTCGATACTCCGTTATAACTTACAATAATGCTGTCTAATTTACACAAATACTCACCGCCGCACTCACCTACAGTACAAGGGAGTTCTAAGTGACTAATTGTTGGATACAATCTTTCAACCGTAAAATCATAGTCACGTTTAACCAAAAGTGATTGACTGTCACTATTTTTTTGATTTATTTGATCCATAATCTTACAAACAATTTCATTGCAATTATGCTCTGTTGTGCATGTATCACAACCACAGCAATCTGTAATTACATTAAACGGATATGTTGGAAAATGTTGATCTGCAAAATAAGGAGCTTGACGTGTACTTTCTATTTGAACTTTGATGCCATACTCAGCCTCACAAGTTGTACAATCAAATAAAAAGTCCCAAACTTCAGGGCATTCGCCTGTTGGAGCAGCTGCAGTAGCTTCCAAACCTGAACAACCTTTAAAGTCACCGGCAGATTTTCTTACTTCTTCAGCAATGCCATCGCCGTCTGCGTCATGTCCAACAGCCAAATACACATCTGTAGGATTTACAAATGTAGTTATTGCTGTGTGTGTTTTTGAATTAAAAATACCTAATTGTCCAGGTAATATATTTAAAGAACCGTCGGTATTATATAATTGAGTTCCTGCTGTAACTAAGGGAAAGTTATTAGCAGCTACTAAATAGTTTTCTCTGTTAGAGTACATAATTAGTGATTAATTTATTTAATTTAGTTTGATAATTAGAATCATAGATATCTATGTGCACATTTAAAGCCGCAATGTCTGTAATAGTATTGAATTGCCTTCTAGAATCTAAAAGTAAACCTTGTTGCACCGCAAGTGTACCGTCAGGTAAATTATATGTACCATTCCTGCTTTGTAGTGGATTTGCTATTCTTGGATGTTTTTTTACATAAGTAATTTTTACATTATCAATGTCAAATTCACCATTTGTCCAAACAATTAATTTATTTCCTTGTAATTGATAACCAGTTTCTCTCCATTCTAAACTTGGTTTATAGAGAGGGTCACTCAAAAAAGCATTTAAATCATCATGTTGTACAGGATAATGGCTTATTAAAGATTTACATTCCTTTTCAATAGACATAGAATTTAAATGCCTATAATAATCAGAAGGTAAATCAAATACATAGTTTAATGCTGTAGCAGTTCCTGTAAGAATTTCTTCTTTTATTAATTGTCCAATGTACTCAATTTTGTTTTGATCAGCTTCTGCTAATTTCAACACTTCCTCAATAAAAATATTAAGGGCTTCATTTAGGTAATGGTCAATTTGTTCAACAAAAAAATTCCTATTTTGTAAACTATCTACCTTATTAACTTTTTGTTTAAATTCAAAATGCAAATTTTCAGGAGAGTACATATTAAGATTTTAGTTTTAATTCTTCTTGTATTGCAGTATATGTAGTTACATAATCAATGCTTTGCAAAGTTTTAATCAAGTTTTCCATTCCAGTAGCTATTTCATTTCCTCCATAAAAATACTTATCACCTGTACGTCTAATTACGCCCAAATTAATTGCCTGACCAATAAAATCACGTACAATTAATTCATTTTTTGGAAGTTTTACTAACTTTAAAAATAATTCTCTTGGGGTTAATCCTGACCTAACTGATGGATCATTTATCTTTTGAATCAATATTGCTTCAAGCGTTTCAGCCGGAGTATTAGGCTCAATTCTCATATTTCTGTCTTGAAAAGCATTAATTAAACTACGCATTTGTGCAGGTGTTAATTTATCTTTTGACCCATCTGTAAAATATTTCCAAATTTCTTTTTGACGTACATGTTTAGTTTCTAAATCCTCCTGTTCTGTTTTTGCATCTATAACTACCCACTTAGCTCCTGCTACAGTGTCCTTACCGGAGTGCGACTGAGCAACAAAAGGATAGGCTTTAAAAGCCGCAAGTTTTAATACGTCAAGAGGATTATTTAAATTAAATGTACTTATATCGTTTTTAATTTTCAATGTAAGTTGGGAGTGATTAAAAAATGGATCTTGTTGATGTGTAATATCTGCTGTTAATATTGGCTTACCTTCATCTTCTCCAAGCTCATAAGAAAGTTTACATTTAGTTACTAACTCCATTACTTGGTCATCAGATAAGTCCTTAAAAACAAATTTATGAAGATCAAAAGACCATAAAATAGGAAATGCCTTAGTTGTCTCTGGAAAATTACTGTAACCTTTTACATCTGTATTGTGCCAAAACTTAGAAACACTTGCTGGCTTTACATATGTTAATTGTGTGCTCATAGATAAATTCTAATTTTAATAATGCATGTTAAAAATTAATTCGCCTGTTAATTTAGGCTCAGTAAGTTGCATACCGCATTTTTTAGTACGAATTACTTCATAGTAA
>RRZT011030703.1_pt1 | contig 32126 bp, 29 predicted proteins | sample 2165551 | NCBI WGS metagenome assembly RRZT01 (sample SAMN10456910, study PRJNA506462) | wastewater metagenome | biome: wastewater; feature: sludge; material: wastewater sludge; isolation source: wastewater sludge with Escherichia coli K12::gfp cells carrying plasmid... | place: USA: Moscow, Idaho...
CGGATGCAGCCTTCGGCGCGGTCGGTGTCGAGTTCCGGGTAACGCATCGACTGGCTGAAGGCAATGGTGGTGCGCACGCCGCCCGGCGCGGCGCGGAAGCGCTCGCGGGCGATGTCGTCGCTGCTGGCGCGCTGCACGTCCCAGCGGTCGAGCGCGTCCTTGAGGCTGGCGGCGTGCACGGTGCTGACGCGGGTATCGAGCTTGCCGAGGCGGTCGAGTTCGCCAAGGATGCCCATGATGCCGCCGGCACGGTGCACGTCTTCCATGTGGTACTTCTGGGTGGCCGGCGCCACCTTGCACAGGCAGGGCACGCGGCGCGAGATGCGGTCGATGTCGGCCATTTTGAAATCCACCCCGGCTTCGCTGGCGGCGGCCAGGAGGTGCAGCACGGTGTTGGTGGAGCCGCCCATGGCCACGTCCAGGCTGATGGCGTTCTCGAACGCGGCCTTGGTGGCGATGTTGCGCGGCAGCACGCTGGCGTCGTCGCCCTCGTAGTAACGGCGGGCCAGATCGACGATGGTGCGGCCGGCTTCGAGGAACAGTTCCTTGCGGTCGGCGTGGGTGGCGACCAGCGAGCCGTTGCCCGGCAGGCTGAGGCCCAGTGCTTCGGTGAGGCAGTTCATCGAGTTGGCGGTAAACATGCCCGAGCAGGAGCCGCAGGTGGGACAGGCGCTGCGCTCGACGCGGCTGACGTCTTCGTCGGACACGGCGCTGTTGGCGGCTTCGACCATGGCATCGACCAGATCGAGCTTGCGGATGGTGTTGCCCCAGTCGACCTTGCCGGCTTCCATCGGGCCACCGGAAACGAAGATCACCGGAATGTTGAGGCGCAGGGCAGCCATCAGCATGCCCGGGGTGATCTTGTCGCAGTTGGAGATGCACACCAGTGCGTCGGCGCAGTGGGCATTGACCATGTATTCGACGCTGTCGGCGATCAGGTCGCGGCTGGGCAGGCTGTAGAGCATGCCGCCGTGGCCCATGGCGATGCCGTCGTCGATGGCGATGGTGTTGAATTCCTTGGCAATGCCGCCGGCTTTTTCGATTTCGCGGGCAACCAGCTGGCCAAGGTTGTGAAGATGGACATGGCCTGGCACGAACTGGGTAAAGCTGTTGGCCACTGCAATGATCGGTTTGCCGAAATCGCCGTCTTCCATGCCGGTAGCACGCCAGAGGGCGCGGGCACCGGCCATGTTACGGCCATGGGTGGAAGTACGGGAACGGTAGGCGGGCATGGCGGGAATTCCTTTTGCAAAGTCTGTTTTTTGATATTCGCTGGATATAATGGCCTCTTTGCACATGCAGAGATGACGCAATGCTGACTCATCCGCAGTTCGACCCGGTGGCGATCAGCCTGGGGCCAATGGCGATCCGCTGGTATGGCTTGATGTACCTTGTGGGTTTTGTCTTGTTCATTGTGCTTGGAAACGTCCGCATCAGGAAGGGGAACACCGTGTTCACCCCCAAGATGCTGGACGACCTGCTGTTCTGGGGCGTACTCGGCGTGATTCTGGGCGGACGACTGGGCCAGGTGCTGTTTTACGAGCCCGGCTACTACCTCGATCACCCGCTGGAAATCTTCATGGTCTGGAAAGGCGGCATGTCTTTCCATGGCGGTTTCCTCGGCGTACTGGCCGCCTCGTGGCTGTTTGCGCGCCGCAACCACCTGAGCTTCTGGCAGGTCACTGATTTTGTCGCCCCGCTGGTGCCGCTGGGCCTGGCGGCGGGCCGGCTCGGCAACTTCATCAACGGTGAGCTGTGGGGCCGGGTCACGGCACCGGACAAGCCGTGGGCCATGCTGTTTCCGCAGGCACGCGGCGAAGACCTGCAACTGGCTGCCGGCAACCCGCAGTACGCGCAGTGGTTTGCCCAGTACGGCGCCCTGCCCCGCCATGCGTCGCAGCTCTATGAAGTGCTGCTGGAAGGCATCGTGCTGTTTGTCGTGCTGTGGTGGTTCACCTCGCGGCCGCGGGCACGTGGACAGGCCTCCGCCGTCTTCCTGATCGGTTACGGCATCGCCCGTTTCGTTTGCGAATACTTCCGCTCACCGGACGAAGGCATTTTCGGCCATTCCTACCTCATCAGCATGGGCCAGTGGCTGAGCCTGCCGATGATCCTTGCCGGTGCCATCCTGTGGCAATGGTCGCGCCGGCATGCCGACAACCGCTTCCTGCGCTAGCCGGGGGATGACTGATGGAAAGCCTGTATCTGCTGATTCCGATGAGCATCGTGCTGGCCTTCGGCTTCGGTGCGCTGTTCTGGTGGGCTACCCGCTCGGGGCAGTTTGACGATCTGGAAGGGCCGGGACACCGCATCCTGATGGATGACGACAGCACCCATGCCGAAAAACAGCCGGATGCCGCCACGCCTCCGGCCACACCACGCACCTGAACCGGCAGTCTTTACTGCACATTCGCCCGCTCTTGTCCCAGGAGCGGGCGAAATTCATTTCAAATAACCAAAGGTTATAAACAATGCTCACGGAGCATGGGTTTGCCTTTAGGATGACCGTTCCGACTCTGTAAGTAGAGGTGCGCTGCCTAAGAGTAAGCGAAAGGAGGGGGAGCCCGCCGATCTTCGCCAAAAGGAGTCAGCGCCGAAGCAGCCAGACCGTCGGGTCCGGCTGCTGGTGCCCTTCCGAACAGGAATGGCACTGCCATAGTCCTTAACCAACTATGGAGCGCTACTGAAGGGGGGAGAAGTCCTCATCCAACACCCTTGTTGCGTCTGCTGTCTTCTGGTCCTCTCGGTAGATCTCCACCTGACCCATAGGTGAATCGAGATCATGGAATTGACCCACTATTCCGACTCTTTGCTGTCCATCCTGCCACCACTGGTCGCGGTCACGCTGGCCGTTCTCACCCGCCGCGTGCTGCTGTCGCTGGGCCTTGGCATCCTGATCGGTGCCCTCCTCGTCACCCGGGGCAACCCGCTGGATACCGTGCAGTATCTCGGCCTCAAGCTCATGGCCATCTTCCGGGAAGCCGGAGCGCCCAACTGGGCCAGCATCAACATCCTGCTGTTCCTTGTGCTGCTTGGCTGCCTGATCGCCCTGATGACGCTCACCGGCGGTACCCGCGCCTTTGCCCTGTGGGCCGAGCAGCGCATCCGTACCAAGCGCCAGGCCAAGATCATGACCGGCATGCTGGTGTTCCTGTTCTTCATCGACGACTACTTCCACAGCCTGGCCGTCGGCACCATCTGCCGGCCGATCACCGACCGCTACCGCATCTCGCGGGCCAAGCTCGCTTACCTGCTCGACTCCACCGCCGCGCCGGTGTGCGTGCTGATGCCGGTATCGTCGTGGGGTGCCTACATCATCGCCGTGATCGGCGGCATCCTCGCCGCCCACGGACTGCAAGGCCAGAGCCCGATCTCGGCCTTCATCGCCATGGCACCGATGAACTTCTACGCCCTGTTCACCCTGCTGATGGTCATCGTGCTGATCGCCGCCAGGCTCGACTTCGGCCCGATGGCGCGGCATGAAGCCGCGGCCCAGGACGGTGAACTCTACGACGCCGACAAGGGCATTCCGCCCGGCGCCACCGAGTCGCTGAGCGCCGTGGCCGAAGGCAAGGTGCGCGATCTGGTCCTGCCGATCTTCACGCTGGTCGTTACCACGGTGTATTTCATGGTCGCCACCGGCGCCGAGGTACTGGCTGCCGGCGGACAGGCCTTCAGCGTGCTGGGCGCATTTGAAAACACCAATGTCGGCCTGTCGCTGGTCAGCGGCGCCCTGAGCGCGCTGGCCGTGGCCATCGTCCTGTCGCTGCGCCTGCGGCTGGGCCTCGGCGTGTGGGGTTCGGTGGTGCGCCACGGCTTTGCCTCGATGTGGCCGGCCCTGCGCATCCTGCTGCTGGCATGGGTGATTGCCGCGGTGATCCGCGATGTGGAAACCGGCAAGTACCTGGCATCACTGACCCAGCTGGCACTGCCGGTCTGGCTGCTGCCGGCGGTGCTGTTCCTGCTGGCCGGTGCGATGGCGTTTTCCACCGGCACCAGCTGGGGCACCTTCGGCATCATGCTGCCGCTGGGTGCCGACCTGATGATGGCCGCCGAGCCCACCCTGCTGCTGCCGGCCCTGTCGGCCGTGCTGGCCGGCTCGGTATTCGGCGACCACTGCTCGCCGATTTCCGATACCACCATCCTGTCGTCAACCGGTGCGGCCAGCCATCACATTGACCACGTCACCACCCAGCTGCCCTACGCCCTTGTTGTCGCAGGCTGCTCGGTGGCCGGCTATCTGGTACTCGGTGCCACGGGATCAGTCGGCATGTCCTTGCTGGTCTGCACGGCCTGCTTTGCCGCCAGTCTGCTGGTGCTGCACCGCCTGGCCGTCATCCGCCCGGCTGCCACACCGGCCGGAGAGGCCGCCCGGGCCTGATGTCCGGTGTCCGGCTGGCCGGACACTCCTTTCTGCCGCCGGCCTTCAGGGCCGGCTTTTTCATGCCTGCGGCTGACCCGTACCGGGTTTGCCGCCGTGGCACGCCGGCGCAGCCACCGGGGAAACCCGGCCGGAGCAACCATTCCCGTCGTGACACCATGCCACCCCGGTCAGCCGGCTCCTCTCGGTGGCTGCGGTGTCATGCCCGGTTTCAGGCCGGATGGCGCAGCATCAACCGGGCGGCCTGTTACACCGGCCCTTGCCAGGCCGGTTACCGCCACATTTCCCCACCAGGAACTGTCAACGTGCGGCCTGCCGGCATGATGCGTTCGTCTGCACCACGGTCAGCAGCACCGCCCGCCCTCCACCCGGGCAACGGGCCGGCAGCCAGACCCGCTGCCGCCACCGCTCCGGCCAGCCGGCCGGCAATCCTGTCAGCCGGCGCGGGCCTGTTCCGGCCAGCTGCCGTATGGCTCTTTCATCAGCATCACGTTGTAGTAGCACAGGTCGCCGGTCACTTCGGCACCCAGCCAGCCGGGACGGGCAAAGTCCTCGTCTTCGCTGGAAAGTTCGATTTCTGCCAGCACCAGTCCGGCATTGCTGCCGGCAAACTCGTCCACTTCAAAGACGTGGCGGCCGATGTGGACCTCGTGGCGTACCTTGTCGATCACGCCGGGCTCGCACAGCGCCAGGAGGGATTCGGCTTCGGCCAGCGGAATTTCGCGCTCCCACTCGAAGCGGGACACGCCGGAAGCATTGCCGATGCCCTTGACGGTGATGAATCCGCGCCCGCCCTTGATGCGTATGCGGACGCAACGCTCCGGTGCGGAGTTGAGATAGCCCTGCACGATGCGTTCCTGCCGGCTGACAAAGGGCCGGAAGTCGCCCCGTACCAAGAATTTGCGCTCGATTTCCTGTGCCATGTCCGTCTCCGGTTACGTGTCCGTCTCCTGACCCGCAACCCGGGTCGTCCTCAGCAAACGATACAGGGTCCGTTCGCTGATGCCCAACTGTTGCGCCAGCTGGCGGCGGGTGCCGCTGAATTCGCGCACCTGCCGGGCCAGCTCGTCCGGGGCGGGCGCAGCCGGCGCGGCAGGCTCCGCCGGTTCCCAGCCGTCCAGGGCTTCGTCGACGTGGCTGCGGCCGATGACAGAGCCGCTGGCAAACAGGCTGGCACGCTCGAGGATGTTGCGCAGCTCCCGGACATTGCCGGGAAAGTCATAGCCGGCCAGCCGGTCAAGCGCACCGGCAGACAGGTGCTTGTCACCCTGCCCGGCCTGGCGTGCCAGCAGGGCTTCGGCCAGCAGGACCAGATCCTCGCGGCGCTCGCGCAGGGGCGGCACGCTCAGCGGTACGCAGGCCAGACGGTAATAAAGGTCGGCCCGGAAGGCACCGGCAGCCACCCGCTCGCGCAGGTTGCGGTGGGTGGCACTGATGACGCGCACATCGGCCCGCCGCAATTCGGGCGAGCCGATGTGGCGATAGGTGCCGGTTTCCAGGAAGCGCAGCAGCCGCGCCTGCATGGCCAGCGGCATGTCACCGATTTCGTCCAGGAACAGCGTACCGCCGTCGGCTGCCTCGACCAGGCCCTGCTGGCGACGCACGGCCCCGGTAAAGGCGCCGCGCTCGTGCCCGAACAGTTCGCTTTCGATCAGGTTTTCCGGCAGGCCGGTGCAGTCGACCGTCACGAACGGCCGGCCGGCCCGGGCGCTGCCACGGTGGATGGCATGGGCGACCAGCTCCTTGCCGCTGCCGGATTCGCCCTGCACCAGCACGGTGGCGTGACTGGGTGCCACGCGGGCGATGCGGTCCAGCAGGGTCTGGAAGGCCGGGCTGCGGCCAACCAGCCCTTCATTGCGCGCCGCCGCCAGCGGCAGGGGCTGCATGCGTTCGATAAAGAATTCGCACAGGCCGTCGTCGCCGAACACCGGGGTCAGCTCGATTTCGACGAACTCCTCACCCTGCGCCGAGTGGTGCAGGTGTACGCCCCGTTCCATCTGCCGCGATTGCAGGCTGCGCTGCAACGGGCAGCTTTCGCCGCAGTCGTTGCAGGGCTGCCGGTAGTGGTGCGACACGGCAAAACACGGCTGGCCGACGATTTCGGCACCGTGGGCAAACCGTTCGCGGTAGGCCCGGTTGGCAAAACAGATGCGGTAGTCGCGGTCGCACAGGATGTGGGGAGCTGCCAGGGCATCCAGATAGCGTGAAAGAACGTTCAGGGATGAAGACATGGGCAAGGAACAGGACAGGAATACTGTCATTTTATGACAAAAAAACTGCCATTTACTGCCAGTGGCAGCCAAAACGTCACGCCTGTCAGAAGATGTGCGTCAATAACAGGCTGATTCGACTATGATTTTCGTGGATATGTCATGTGGCATGGATATTGATATCCAACGGGTTCCGGTTCGCCTGGCGCAAGACATCCTGCCGGCTGTCCTGCGCCAGCCTGACCGGAACATACCGTGATCCTGTCAGGAGAAAACCATGCGTCTTGCCGACCGCCGACTGCGCCGCGAACTGGCGTGGGTCGTCGTCATCAAGCTCGTCTTGCTGACCCTGCTGTGGTGGCTGTTCATCGCCCCGCAGCGGGTCGAGGTGGATAGCCGCAAGATGGCCGATGTCGTTGCGGCGCCCGCCGGATCACCTCTGCAATTCAAGGAGAACCCTCATGCCAATTGACAGTGTGGTCGATCTGTCGCGCCTGCAGTTTGCCGCGACGGCCATGTACCACTTCTTGTTCGTGCCACTGACGCTGGGAATGGTCTGGCTCCTCGTGATCATGGAGTCGGTCTACGTGATGACCGGCAAACTGGTCTACAAGGACATGACCCGTTTCTGGGGCAAGCTTTTCGGCATCAACTTTGCCCTTGGCGTCACCACCGGCATCACGCTGGAATTCCAGTTCGGCACCAACTGGGCGTATTACTCCCACTACGTCGGCGACATCTTCGGCGCGCCGCTGGCGATCGAAGGCCTGATGGCCTTCTTTCTGGAATCCACCTTCATCGGCCTCTTTTTCTTTGGCTGGGACCGGCTTTCGCGCCGCCAGCACCTGCTGGTCACCATCCTGATGGCCGTGGGCACCAACCTGTCGGCGCTGTGGATCCTGATCGCCAACGGCTGGATGCAGAATCCGGTCGGGTCCGAGTTCAGCTACGAAACCATGCGCATGGAGCTGACCGACTTCTGGGCCGTGGTGTTCAACCCGGATGCCCAGGCCAAGTTCGTGCACACGGTATCGGCCGGCTATGTCACGGGCGCCATGTTCGTGCTGTCCATATCGAGCTGGTACCTCTTGCGCAAGCGTGATGTCGAATTTGCCAAAAAGAGCTTCCGCATTGCGGCGGCCTTCGGCTTTGCCAGCGTGTGTTCGGTGATCGTGCTGGGCGACGAGTCGGGCTACACCGTGGGCGAGGCGCAACAGACCAAGCTCGCGGCCATGGAAGCCATGTGGCACACCGAACCGGCCCCGGCAGCCTTCAACCTGATTGCCTGGCCGAACGAAGCCGAGATGAAGAACGACTGGGCGGTCGAGATTCCGTGGGTGATGGGCCTGATCGGCACGCGTTCGGTGGACAAGCAGATTCCCGGCATCCACGAGATCGTGGCCAAGAACCGCCTGCACATCGAATCCGGCATCGAGGCCGTCAAGGCGCTGGACCGGCTGCGTGCCAACCGCAACGACGCCGAAGCCAGGGAGCTGTTCGAACGCCACAAGGCCGACCTCGGTTTTGGCCTGCTGCTGAAAAAATACACGCCGGACGTGACACTGGCGACGGCGGCCATGATCGATGCCGCTGCACGCGACACCATCCCCGGCGTGACACCGATGTTCTGGACCTTCCGCGTGATGGTCGGGCTGGGCTTCTGGATGCTGCTGCTGTTCAGCGCAGCGCTGTGGTTCTCGATCAAGGGCTGCTTTGCCGACCGGCCGTGGCTGCTGCGGGCCGCGCTGTGGAGCCTGCCGCTGCCGTGGATTGCCTGCGAAGTCGGCTGGTTCGTGGCCGAGTACGGCCGCCAGCCGTGGACCATCTACGGTGTGCTGCCCACGCGGCTGTCGGTGTCCACGCTGTCGGTCGAATCGCTGTATGGCTCGCTGGCGGGTTTTGTCGGCTTTTACACGCTGCTGCTGGTGGTCGAAATGTTCCTGATGGTGCGCTTTGCCCGTCAGGGGCCGGGGTCGCTCGGCACCGGCCGTTACCAGCATGAAGCCCATTCTCACTAGGAGCGCATCGTGATCGATTACCCCACCCTGAAAATCGTCTGGTGGCTGCTGGTCGGCGTGCTGCTGGTCGGCTTTGCCATCATGGACGGCCACGACATGGGCGTCGGCACCCTCTTGCCCTGGGTCGGCAAGAACGATGTCGAACGCCGCGTCATCATCAATACCGTCGGCCCGCACTGGGACGGCAACCAGGTCTGGTTCATCACCGGCGGCGGCGCCATCTTTGCCGCCTGGCCCCTGGTGTACGCCACGGCGTTTTCCGGTTTTTACTGGGCAATGCTGGCGGTACTGTGGGCCCTGTTCTTCCGGCCGGTCGGCTTTGACTACCGCAGCAAGATCAATGATCCGCGCTGGCGCTCGACCTGGGACTGGGGGCTGTTTGTCGGCGGATTCGTGCCGCCGCTGATCTTCGGCGTGGCCTTCGGCAACCTGTTGCAGGGCGTACCGTTCCGCTTCGATGCCAACCTGGTGTCGTACTACGAAGGCTCGTTCTGGGGGCTGCTCAATCCGTTTGCCCTGCTGTGCGGCGTGGTGTCCAGCGCCATGATCACCTGCCACGGAGCCATCTACCTGGCACACCGGACCGAAGGCGACATCGCGGCCCGCGCCCGCCGCTGGGCCATGGCCACCGGCCTGCTGGCCCTGGCCGGCTTTACGCTGGCCGGCGTCTGGCTGGCCAACGGCATTGCCGGCTACGTGATCACCTCGGCCCTTGACCCGGCCGCCCTGCCCGACCCGCTGGCCAAGACGGTGGTCATCCAGGAAGGCGCGTGGATGGCCAACTATGCGCGCTGGCCGCTGGCCTGGGTGGTGCCGCTGGCAGCCTATGCCGGCCTGGGGCTGGCCCTGTGGCTGCTGCGCCGCGGACACAGCTTTGCCGCCTTCTGGGCCTCGGCCGTCGGCCTGACCGGCATCATCGGCACCGCGGCCGTGTCGATGTTCCCGTTCATCATGCCCTCGTCGCTTGATCCGGTTTCCAGCCTGACCGTGTGGGACAGCGTTTCCAGCCCGCGCACGCTGACCATCATGCTGGTGGCAACGCTGATCTTCATGCCGATCATCATCCTCTACACCCGCTGGGCGTACCGCGTCATGCGCGGCAAGGTGACAGCCGACTACGTGCGGGAAAACAGCCACAGCGCCTACTGATGAAGCACAAGGAAACACGACTGATGAAAATAGCCCTGACCAGCCAGAACCGCCGGGATCTGACCGCCCACGCCGGCCGTTGCCGCCATTTCGTGGTGTATGACACGCACTCGCCGCAGCTGCCGGTGCAATGGCTGCAACTGCCGCTGGCCGGCACGCTGCACGAGGCCGATCCGGTTGCGGACCATCCGCTGGCCGGCATTGACGTGCTGATCACGGCCGGAGCCGGTGACTGCCTGCGCCAGCGTCTGGCCAGGGCGGGCATCCGGCTGGTCATCTCCGGCCAGCCGACGCCGGACATGGCGCTGGCGGACTATCTTGCCAATCCGGCGGCACAACCCCTGGACACGCACGGCGACTGCCAGTGCCAGTGCGCCCACTGAACAAAGGAAGGATTCCGAATGTGGTATTTCGCCTGGGTACTGGGCATCGGCTTTGCCGTGCTGCTGGCCATCCTCAATGCCTTGTGGGGCGAGCATGAAGAGGAGCGCCGCCTCTCGCTCCAGCAAGATGCCGAAGCCGACCTGCATGGCTGAACCGGCTGCATCCCGCGTGCATGGCCCGCTGCTGCTGCTCGGGATTGCCATCATGCTGGGGCTGACGGCCTATCCGGCCTTGCTGGCCACGCCGGACGGCAAGGCCGATCATCCGGCAGCCCTGCTGCTGTTCTGGGCCATGAGCGCCAGCTTTGTCCGTGGGGTGGGCTTCGTGCCGCACAACCGCCTCATCCGCCTGCTGCTGGGCGGACCGGCAGCGCTGCTGGCCCTGCTGGTTGCCGCCATCCGGCTCTGGCCCTGACAGCCGACGACCCTAACCAACGCCCCGCCCAGCGGGGCGTTTTGTTTGCCCCGGTATCTGCCGCCCGGACTTTTTGTCCAGCCGATGACAAGGACAAATACGGTAAACCTGTCTCAGGTCAAAACCTGACCGTAGTGGCCTCGGGTAAATTACACAATATCTTGTGTTTTGTAGTCATTAAAATCATACATATTGATCGAGCATGACTTATCCCCCTTCCCGAGGCTGTTCATGAAACCCGTAATCATCAAGCGCGACGGCTGCCGCGCCCCCTTTAACGCCACCCGCATCGCCGAGGCTGTCGATGCTGCCCGCCGGGCCTGCGCCCATGCCGATGCCGGACTGGGAAACGCGCTGGCGCGGACCATCGGGGATGAACTGGCCGGACGCGAAGAAGTCGACATCCACGAAATCCAGACCCGGGTGGAAGACCTGCTGATGGCACAGGCGCCGGAAGTGGCACGGGCCTATATCGAATACCGCCACGACCGCGACCTCGCACGCGAGGCGCGCGGACGGCTGGCGCAGGACATTGCCGGGCTGGTGGAACAGAGCAACACGGCACTGCTGAACGAAAACGCCAACAAGGACGCCAAGGTGATCCCGACCCAGCGCGACCTGCTGGCCGGCATCGTCGCCCGCCACTACGCGCTGACCCACCTGCTGCCGCGCCATGTGGCCGAAGCACACCAGAAGGGCGAGCTGCACTTTCACGACCTGGACTATTCGCCGTTCTTCCCGATGTTCAACTGCATGCTGATCGACGTCGAAGGCATGCTCACGCACGGTTTCAAGATGGGCAACGCCGAGATCGACACGCCCAAATCGATCACCAGTGCCGCAGCCGTCACTGCCCAGATCATCGCCCAGGTGGCCAGCCACATTTACGGCGGCACCACCATCAACCGCATCGACGAAGTGCTGGCACCGTACGTCACCCTCAGCCACGCCAAACACCTGGCCGTTGCGGCCGAATGGGGCATTGCCGACGCCGAAGGCTACGCCATGGCGCGTACCGAGAAAGACTGCTTTGACGCCTTCCAGTCGCTGGAATACGAAGTCAACACGCTGCATACCTCCAACGGCCAGACACCGTTCGTGACCTTCGGCTTTGGCCTCGGCGAAAGCTGGCAGGCCCGCATGATCCAGCGTGCGATCCTGAAGAACCGCATTGCCGGTCTGGGCAAGAACCACAAGACGGCGGTGTTTCCCAAGCTGGTGTTTGCCATCCGGGACGGCCTCAACCACAAGGCCGGCGACCCGAACTACGACATCAAGCAACTGGCACTGGAGTGCGCCAGCAAGCGCATGTACCCGGACATCCTCAACTACGACGAAGTGGTGCGCGTCACCGGTTCGTTCAAGACGCCGATGGGCTGCCGCTCGTTCCTGTCGAAGTGGGAACAGGACGGCGCAGAAAAACATGAAGGCCGCAACAACCTTGGCGTGGTCAGCCTCAACCTGCCGCGCATTGCGCTGGAAGCGCAGGGTGACGAAGCGCGGTTCTGGCAATTGCTGGACGACAAGCTCGCCGTTGCCCATGACGCCCTGCTCTACCGCATCGAACGGCTCAAGGGCGTAAAGGCGCGCGTGGCACCGATCCTCTACATGGAAGGCGCCTGCGGCGTGCGCCTGAAGGCTGACGACGAGATCAGCGACATCTTCAAGCACGGCCGCGCCTCGATCAGCCTTGGCTACATCGGCCTGCACGAAACCGTCAACGCACTGTACGGTAATGCCGTTCATGTTTTTGACAGCGACGCACTGCGCGACAAGGCCATCGCCATTGTCAGCCGCCTGCGGGCCGCCACCGACCGCTGGAAGGCCGAAACCGGCTACGGCTTCAGCCTGTATTCCACGCCGTCGGAAAACCTGTGCTCGCGCTTCTGCAAGATCGACGCCCGCGACTTCGGCATCGTCGACGGTGTGACCGACAAGGGCTATTACACCAACAGCTTCCACCTTGACGTGGAAAAGAAGGTCAATCCCTACGACAAGATCGACTTCGAGGCGCCCTACCCGCCGCTCGCCAGTGGCGGCTTCATCTGCTACGGCGAATACCCGAACATCCGCCACAACGTCGAGGCGCTGGAAGACGTGTGGGACTACAGCTACCGCAAGGTGCCGTACTACGGCACCAACACACCGATCGACGAATGCTACGACTGCGGTTTCACCGGTGAATTCCGCTGCACCAGCAAGGGCTTTGTCTGCCCGGCCTGCGGCAACCGCGAGCCCTCGCGGGTATCGGTCACCCGGCGCGTCTGCGGCTATCTGGGCAGTCCTGATGCGCGTCCGTTCAATTCGGGCAAGCAGGAAGAAGTGAAACGCCGCGTCAAGCACCTGTAAGCGCGGAACAGTCCTCATGCATTACCACAAGTACTATCCGGTCGATGTCGTCAACGGCCCCGGCACGCGCGCCACCCTGTTCGTGTCGGGCTGCGAGCACCGCTGTCCCGGCTGCTACAACGCCAGCACCTGGCCGTTAGACAGCGGCCGGCCCTTTGACGATGCGCTGGCCGACCGCATCATCGCCGACCTGAACGACACCCGCATCCGCCGGCGCGGGTTGTCGCTTTCGGGGGGCGACCCCCTGCATCCGGCCAATCTGGCCACGGTCAGGCAACTGCTTGAGCGGGTTCGGGCCGAGTGTCCGGACAAGGACGTGTGGTGCTGGACCGGCTACACGCTGGCCACGCTGAGCGCGGCGCAACACGAGGTGGTTGCGCTGGTCGACGTGCTGGTGGACGGCCGGTTCGAGCAGGACGAGGCCGACGCCACGCTGGTGTGGCGCGGCAGCCGCAACCAGGTGATCCACCGGTTGACGCCGGACCGGACGGAATGAGTCGGCCGGACAGCCAAGGCCGCACGCCATGCCGATTGTCTGACAATCCTGCTTGTCCTGTGCCGCAGGCCACGCTACGTTGACAGAGTGCAGTTCCGCGAAACACAACCTTATGTGTGCAGGAGGCCTCCATGCTGTCACCGCGCTTTGCCATCGTGCTGTGGACGTCGTTCTGGGTGGCCGGTCTGGCCACTACGGGCATTTTCCTGGTCATCGACCCTGCCAGTCCGGCGCTCGCCGGCCAGCCGCTGTTTGATTCGCCCCTGACCGCTTATGGCACCGTGTTCCTGCTGGCATGGGTGTTTGCAGCGTTCTGCGCCGCTTCAACGCTGTTTTTCATCCGGACGCGCGACGAGGTCAACGGCTACTGTGCCGTCCGTGTCCAGCCTCGCCGGCGCCGGCACGATCTTCCGGCACCGCAGGCTGGCGTGCAGTCCTTCGACTGAACCGGATCAGCTGTCCTCGTGGCTGCGGGCCACGATGGTCATCGCCATTTCAAAGCGGGAACCGGGTTCGACGGCACAGCAATGCATCACCTCGGTAGTCAGCCGCAGGGGTGCAACCGGCTTGCCGGCCAGATCGGGGGCCATGACGATGATTTCGAGCATTTCGCGAAACTGCGGCACGTATTCGCTGTGTACGGACAGCCCTTCAACGGTGAGCTCCACGCACTCGCCATAGAAGGTTTCCCCGCGACGGGTGCGGATACGGGCCGGACAGCGCAGTTTCATGACCAGGGGCTCTTGGGCTAGGGGTTAGACAGCAGCGATGCGTTCAATCCGGCCGGCAAGAAACTGCTCGTACCAGTAAAGCCCGGCCAGCGTCTTGCCGTCACACAGCTCGCCGCTGGCAGCAAGACGGCGGACTTCGTCCAGAGACAGGGTCAGCACTTCGAGGAATTCCCCTTCGTCCAGCCGGCGCTCGCCGGATACCAGCCCTTCGGCCACAAAATAGACGATGCGTTCGTCGGAGTAACCGATGCAGGGATACCCGGTCGGCAGTTGCCACCAGTGTGCGGCGGCATAGCCGGTTTCCTCCAGCAACTCGCGCCGGGCAGTGGCCAGCGGTGATTCATGCGGGTCGATCTTGCCGGCCGGAATCTCCAGGAACTCACGCCCGGCGGGATAGCGGAACTGTCGCTCGAACACCAGCCGGCCATCAGGCAAAGCGGCAAAGACCGCAACGGCACCCGGATGCCGGATGAACTCCCGCTGGCTGGTCCGGCCACCGGGCAGGCGCACCTGGTCGCGCGTGACCTCGAAAAATCCGCCCTGATACACCACGTCGCCGTCAATCCGGTTTTCGGTCAGATCCATGCCGCCACTTTCTTTTTCTCCAGGCATGCACGACGTGCATGCGCCATACACCTTCAACCACGACATAGCCTGCCAGTGCCAGGGTCAGGGCCAGCGCCACCAGACCGACCAGCAATGACGGCCCGAGCGACCACGCCCAGTCACCCAGTGCATGGGCCCACGCCACCAGACCGGCCTCTCCCGGTTCGGGCGGCTCGGTCATTCCGGCGCCATGATAGCCAGTAATCAGCTCGCCATATTTAAGCGCCAGCAAATACAGCGGCACAATGGTAAACGGGTTGGTGTAGAGGGTGGTAAACAGCGCCACCGGCAGGTTGACACGGAACAGCCACGCCAGGATACCGGCCGACAGCATCTGTGTCGGTCCGGGCATCAGCCCGCAAAACAGGCCGATCGCCACCGCCCGGCTGACATTGCGCCGGTGCAGCTGCCAGAGCTGCGGCTGCCGCAGCGCCGGCCCCATCCACGCCAGCCAGCGGTTGTGCACGATCGACTCGTGGGAAGGCAAAACCCGCCTGAACCATTTTCTCGACATATGTTCTGAATCATTCAAACAACAGGAAAACCCTGCGGGCCGGTTTTGCGCCACAGAATCCAAACATTCGTTTGAAATCCGCTTGCGCCATTTCAAACGGTCGTTTAACCTATGACAAAAGAGGTCGGGACAATCATGTCACCGGCCGATCACTCCCAGCTTAACCCACCGGAGACAAGAGAGATGCCTGCCTATCAAGCCCCGCTGCGTGATTTTGATTTCGTCCTCAATGAACTGATCGGCGTGCAGGACATCCTGCCGAACCTGCCGGGCTACGAAGACGCCTCGGCCGATGTTTTCGCCTCCTATCTGGATGCTGCGGCCAAGTTCTGCGAAAACGAACTCGCCCCGATCAACCGCGCGGCTGACGAGGAAGGCTGCCACTATGACGCCTCCACCAAGAGCGTCAAGACTCCGGCCGGCTTCAAGGAAGCCTACCAGCAATACTGCGAACTGGGCTTTACCGGCCTGGATTGCGACCCGGCCTACGGCGGCCAGGGCATGCCCAAATCGCTCGCCTTCCCGGTCATGGAAATGCAGTGTTCGGCCAACGTCGCCTGGTCGATGTACCCGGGCCTGTCGCACGGTGCCTATTCCGCCATCCACGCCCACGGCACCGACGAACAGAAAGCCACCTACCTGCCCAGGCTGGTAGACGGCAGCTGGACCGGCACCATGTGCCTGACCGAGCCGCACTGCGGTACTGACCTCGGCCTCCTCAAGACCAAGGCCGAGCCGAATGCCGACGGCAGCTACAGCATCACCGGCACCAAGATCTTCATCTCCGCCGGCGAGCACGATCTCTCCGACAACATCATCCACCTTGTGCTGGCCCGCATGCCGGACTCGCCCAAGGACGTGAAGGGCATCTCGCTCTTCATCGTGCCGAAATTCCTCGAGGACGGCAGCCGCAACCCGGTCTCCTGCGGCGCGCTCGAACACAAGATGGGCATCAAGGCCAACGCCACCGCCGTCATCAACCTTGATGGTGCCAAGGGCTGGCTGATCGGCGAAAAGAACAAGGGCCTGGCCTGCATGTTCACCATGATGAACGCTGCCCGTCTGGGCTGCGGCATGCAGGGTCTGGGCATCGGCGAAGCCTCGTTCCAGGGTGCACTGGCCTACGCCAAGGAGCGCCTGCAGATGCGCGCCCTCAACGGCCCGGCCTGCCCGGACAAACCGGCTGATCCGATCATCGTGCATCCGGACGTGCGCCGCATGCTGATGACGCAAAAGGCCTATACCGAAGCCGGCCGTGCCCTGACGGCCTTCCTGGCTCTCCAGCTCGACATCGAGGAAAAATCCACCGACGAAGCCGCCCGCCAGGACGCAGCCGACACCGTCGCCCTGCTGACCCCGGTTGCCAAGGCCTTCATGACCGACAACGGCTTCCTCGCTGCCAACATGGGCGTGCAGGTTTTCGGCGGCCACGGCTTCATCCGCGAATGGGGCATGGAGCAACTGGTGCGCGACTGCCGCATCTCCCAGCTCTATGAAGGCACCAACGGCATCCAGGCCATCGACCTCCTCGGTCGCAAGGTGCTGATGGACCAGGGCGCCAAGCTGCGCAAGTTCACCAAGCAGATCCACAAGTTCTGCGAAGCCAATGCCGGCAATGCCCAGATCAAGGAACTGGTCGAGCCGCTCAACGCGCTGAACAAGCAGATCGCCGAAATCACCATGGGCATCGGCATGGCCGCCATGATGAACAAGGACGAAGCCGGCGCCGCCGCCACCGACTACCTGCGCCTGATCGGTCACCTGACCTACGGCTACTTCTGGGCCTGGATGGCCAAGGTGGCTGCCGAGAAGATGGAAGGCTCGCCGGAAGCCGCGTTCTACAACGCCAAGATCACCACCGCACGCTTCTACTTTGCCAAGCTGTTCCCGGAGACCCAGTCGCTGATCGTCACGCTCAAGGCCGGCGCCAAGCCGCTGATGGCACTGGAAGCCAACCACTTCGCATTCTGATTTTTCTCCTGCAGGCTCCATTTGGGTACGGCACCTCCGGGTGCCGTCTTTTTTTTTGCCTGTCACCGGCCAAACCGGCAAAAAAGCGGGCCATGCCCGCTTTTTTTCATCACCTGCCAGAGCAGCTCAACACTCGGTCATGTTCACCGTCACCGCCAGACCGGCCAGCGAGGTTTCCTTGTACGTCGCCAGCATGTCGCGCCCGGTTGCCAGCATGGTGGCGATCACCGTGTCGAGCGACACCTTGTGCTGCCCGTCCTCCAGCAAGGCCAGCTGGGCAATCTTGATGGCCTTTTCCGCAGCAATGCCGTTGCGCTCGATGCAGGGAATCTGCACCAGCCCGCCGACCGGATCGCAGGTCAGCCCCAGGTGGTGTTCCATCGCCATTTCGGCGGCGTTTTCCACCTGCGCCGGCGAGCCGCCCAGGGCAGCGCAATAGGCTCCGGCAGCCATCGAGCAGGCCACGCCCACTTCGCCCTGACAACCCACCTCGGCCCCGGAAATCGACGCTCCCATCTTGTAGAGCATGCCGATGGCCCCTGCCGTTGCCAGAAAATCGACCACGGCCGCATCACTGGCCCGCGCATTGAAATTGCGGAAATACTGCAACACCGACGGCACGATGCCGGCAGCACCATTGGTCGGCGCCGTCACCACCCGGCCCCCGGCGGCATTTTCCTCGTTCACGGCCATGGCGTAGAGCATCGGCCACAGCATGATGTCCATGCGGCCGGCCAGTTGCTGGCTGACCAGCTTGCGGAAAATCGACGGCGCGCGGCGCTTGACCTGCAACCCGCCCGGCAACACGCCATCGTGACGGCAACCGGCCTCGATGCAGCCCTTCATCACCTCGGCAATGTCGAGCAGGCGCTGGCGCACGTCGGCCTCGTTGTGCCAGAAAAACTCGTTGGCCAGCACGATGTCGGCCACCGGTTTCTGCTCGCGCCGGCAATGTGCCAGCAGCTCGGCCGAGGATGAAAACGGATACGGCGGCATTTCCCGCTCGGCCAGCGGCTCGCCGAACTGCTCCTCGGTCACGACAAACCCGCCGCCGACCGAGTAATAGCGCTGTTCGCGCAGGCAATGGCCCGCAGCGTCAAACGCGGCAAACTGCATGCCGTTGGAGTGCGGCTTGAGGAACTGGTGCCGGTTCAGCCGCACGTCGGTGGCAAAGTCAAAGCCGATTTCGCGCCGGCCGGCCAGCTTCAGCGGCGTCCCGGCCTGCAAGGCACGAAAGCGCGGCTGCACTTCGTCCGGATTCACCAGATGCGGCAAGGCGCCCTCCAGCCCCAGCAACGTGGCCGACACCGTTCCGTGCCCCTCGCCTGTCAACGCCAGCGAGCCATACAGGTCAGCCTGCACGCGCGCCACCCGGTCGATCAGTCCGTCGGCCTCCAGCCCGGCCGCAAACTCGGCCGCGGCTTTCATGGGCCCGACGGTATGCGAACTCGACGGGCCGATGCCGATCTTGAACATATCGAACAAACTGATCATGAACTGCTTTCCTTCCAGCGCGGCCAGCCTGGCCAACGCGATTGTGTCTACTCCGGCTGGCGCGAATCCAGCCACAACGTGACCGGGCCATCGTTCACCAGCGCGACCTGCATGTCGGCACCGAACACACCGGTCGGCACCGGGCGCTGCAATGCTTCAGACATGGCAGCAACAAATTGATCAAAACGGCAGCGCGCAAGTTCCGGCGGCGCGGCACGGCTCCACGACGGCCGGTTGCCTTTGCGGCAGGAAGCAAACAATGTGAACTGGCTCACGGCCAGCACCTCGCCGCCATCCTCCAGCACCGAGCGGTTCATGCGCCCTTCGGCGTCGCTGAACACGCGCAGGTTGACGATCTTGCGCACCAGCCAGTCAATGTCGGCCGCACTGTCTTCCGGCTCGACCCCGACCAGCAACAGCAGCCCCCGGCCGATCTCGCCCACAACCTGCCGGTCAACTTCCACGCTGGCCTGACCGACCCTCTGCAACAGAACTCGCATGCCTGCCCCTTTCTGGCGTGAGTGTACGTTATAGATTCAGTAAACTCTAATAAACAATGGGTCCGCTGGTCGCACCGACCGCACCAGTCCAGGCAAAGAAAAGGCGCGCCTCCAGCCAGGAGTGCGCGCCAGCGTCAACCGGCCTTGCGGCTAGCGGCCTGGAGCGGCCTCCAGCACGTAATAAAACTCCTTGCGGTCCCCCGAGCGCAGCCCCTGCCACAAAGGATCAACCGGCTTGACTGCATCACGGTCACGCATCGTGAAGAAATGCCGGCACTGATGGGCTCCGGCACTATCCAGCGGACGCAGCACCACGCCTCCGTGATAGCGGGCCAGGGCGATCAGGCTCAGCGACACGTCAGTCACCATGCAGGCATCGGCCAGCGGTGACACGGCCAGCGACTCGAACACCTTGCGGTAGCTTTTCTGCCCGTCGATCCACGGCAGCCACAGGCTGGCCGCCAGCGACCAGATCAGCGTCACGCCGGCCGCCCAGTTGGTTGCCGCCTTGCGGCCGCCCATGTGCCGCCGCGTCACCGCCCAGATCCAGACTCCCGTGGCCACCAGCGCCAGCAACAACAGCGGTACGCTGACCTGCGGCACGTAGTCCGGATTGAAAAAATGCGCCCGCTGCGCCAGCCTGGCCGGCCAGCCGAAATTCATCGCCGCCCAGCCAATCCACAGGAACGCGGCGATCAGGCCAAAGGTCATCAGGCCAAACCAGTTGAAAAACGCCGCAGCTCCCCGGCGCAGGCCATCCAGCTCGACCGCCGCCAGCACGGCCAGTGGAATCAGCAGCGGCAGCGCCAGCTCCTGCTCCTTGACCGGTGACAGGAACAGCATCGCCGAGATCACCGCCACCATCAGCAAGGGCAGCTGGATCACCGGCGTTTGCCAGTGTCCCCGCCGGCGCCACAGCGTCCAGACCGCCAGCGGCCACAACGGCAGCGCAAACCACGGGAAAATCTCGAGGTAATAACCGAACTCGCGCACCGAGAACGCACCGCTGAAATCATGGAACACGCCCAGCGCCCGCTGGTGCAGCCAGAAATCGAACAAGAGCGGTGACGACTGCGCCAGGGCCAGCGGCCACACCAGCACCAGCGGCAGGCCGACGGTCAGCCCCACCGCCCAGGTCTTGGCGTGTTCCGGCGTGCGCCAGGCCCGGAACACCGGCAGCAGCAGCGCCACCAGCCAGACCAGGCCGGCACCGACCACGCTCGACGACAAGGCCAGCGCCCCGCTGGCCAGCCCCAGCAGCGCTCCGGCCAGCCAGCCCTGCGTGCGGGCACGCGACAGTGCCCACAGTGCCAGCGCCATGGCGGCAAAGGATGCCACGTCGGGCGAGGCTGAATGGCCGAACAGCATCAGGCCCAGTGCGCCCAGCAGCAGCATGGCGGCACTGCGCCCGTGCCGGTAGCCGATCAGGTCGCGCCCGGCCAGACCGGCAAACCACAGGGCCAGCGCCATGAAAAGCGGCGTGGCCAGCCGCATGCCGTCTGCCAGCGGCATCACCGGCCGCAGCAGGCCGGCAAACCCGGCCGCCACCCAGTAATACAGGGGCGAGGCATCCAGATAGGGAACACCGGCAATGGTCGGCACCAGCCAGTGGCCGTCCTCCAGCATGGACTGCACCACGCCGACGACGTAACCCTCGTCCGGTTTCCACGGGTCGTGACCGAAAATGCCCGGCCAAAGCCAGAAAAAGCACAGCAGCAGCAGCATCCACGGCCGCTCGACGCTGTGGGCGGCCGGACTGTCCTGCGTAGGGGTATAGGTAAGCATGCCTGAACCTGGAGTCACGAAAAACCGGCGCCACAAAACAGCGCCGCCCGCACACGGGGCGGGCGGCAATGATACCTGTTAAGTCTGCTGGCCCGCATCCCGCAGGCCGGCAGCCTAGCGGGCAGCCACGATCTTGATCTCGACCTTCCACTCCGGATTGGCCAGCTGCGCCTGCACCGTGGCCCGCGCAGGCGGGTTGTCGCGGTCTAGCCAGGCATCCCACGCCTCGTTCATGCCTTCATAGTCGGCAAGGTCAGCGAGGAAAATCGTGACATCGACAATGCGCGACTTGTCCGAACCGCAGCGCTCCAGCAGGCCGTCGATGGCCGCCAGCACGTCAGCCGTCTGGCCACGGATGTCAAGACTGGTGTCGCCGGGCACCTGGCCTGCCAGAAAAACCAGATCGCCGGCAATCACGGCCTCGGACAGCCTGTGGCCGGGGTCAATGCGTTCGAGAAACATGCAGTCCATCCTTCCAGTGGGTTAAAGCGCTGGTGATTGTCGCCTGCGCCCGGAATCCCGGCAATGTCCTTGTCCCGACCTCAGCCGGCCTGCAGGTCGGCCACCAGCACGCGCAGGAAGCGCGCGGCCTCCATGCCGGTGGCAGCCCGGTGGTCAAAGGTCAGCGATACCGGCAGGACACGGTGGACGCCGACCGATTCCCCCACGGCCACCGGCTGTGGCCGGATGCGGCCGGCCCCCACGATGCAGACAGTAGGCGGCACGATCACCGGACTGGCGTAACGCCCGGCCACCATGCCGAAATTCGATAGCGTGATGCTGTGGCCGCGCAGTTCTTCCGGCGCCAGCGACCGGTTTTTCACATCACGCTTCATCGCTTCGATGCCTGCACGCAGGTCTGCCTCGCTGCGCGCGCCCACATCGCGCAACACCGGCACGAACAGCGCGTCATCCATGTCCAGCGCCACGCCGAGGTCGATCGTGTCGCGACGACGGAACGACAGGCTGGCAGCATCAAACCAGCCGTTGAGTACCGGCACGGCGCGGCAGGCTGCCACGATGGCGCGGATCAGCCGCAGGGTCGTGTCGCTGCCCGCAGGCCAGGCATCAATGTCGGCATCCTCCACCAGCGTCACGGCAGCCACGTCCGCATGGGCCCGGCTCATCGACTGGGCCATGGCACGGCGCGGGCCGCGGATGCGCTCGTAGTGTTCGGGCGGCTCGGCCACAGACGGTGCCGCCACCGGAGCCGGAGCCTGCCGTCCGGCCTGCGCCTCGACATCCGCCAGCACGATCACCCCGTCCGGGCCGCTGCCCGTGACCGCAGACAGCTCCACTCCCAGCCGGGCAGCCAGCAGGCGGGCGGCCGGCATGGCCCGGACCACACCTCCGTCCGGTGCCGTTTTCCGCTCGAACACCACGCCGGGCGCGGCGGCACCGGCTGCCGGACGGACGGGTTCCACATGGCCGACAACCGTGCCGCTGTCGCTGCACGCCGCGTCCTCGTCAATGTCCACCAGTGGCGCACCCAGCGGCACGATGTCGCCGACCCCGGCATGACAACGCATGACCAGCCCGGCAAACGGAGCCGGTACGTCGACAATCGCCTTGGCCGTCTCTACCGACAGGAGCGGCTGGTCAAGCACCACCCGGCTGCCCTCGCCGACATGCCAGGCCACGATTTCCGCTTCCTGCAGGCCTTCGCCCAGATCGGGCAGACAAAAGGTTTTCATGCAGCTTCTCCCTCGTTCGGATCAACAGGCCAGCACGCGCTGGCAGGCTGCCAGGATGCGCGCCGGACCTGGCAGGTAGTCGTCCTCGCGGCGCGCCAGCGGCATCGGGATGTCAAAACCGGTGACCCGCTCGACCGGCGCCAGCAGGTACGCCAGCCCGTCACCGGCCAGCCGGGCGGCAATCTCCGCGCCCAGGCCGCCGCTCAATGGTGCTTCGTGCACGATCACCACCCGCCCGGTACGGGCGCCCGATGCCAGCACGGTGTCCATGTCCAGCGGCTTGAGCGTGGCCATGTCGATCACCTCGGCCTCGATGCCCTGGCCAGCCAGCGTGTCGGCCGCCAGCAGGGTTTCGTGAACGGCCGCACCCCAGCTGACCAGGGTGAGGTCGCTGCCGGGTCGCAGCACAAACGCCTGGCCCAGCGGCAATGCCGTCCCGTCGTCGGCCACCGGCTCGCGCAGCAGGCGGTAGAGCCGGGTGGGCTCGAGGAACACCACCGGGTCCGGGTCCCGAATGGCGGCCAGCAAGAGGCCGTAGGCCCGGGCCGGCGAGCTGGGCGACACCACCTTGATGCCGGGAATGTGCGCCAGCCAGGCTTCGGGCGAATCGCCATGATGTTCGGGCGCATGGATGCCGCCGCCGACCGGCGTACGCAGCACCATCGGGCAGGCCAGCCGGCCGCGGGTACGGTGCCGCATGCGGGCGGCGTGGTTGATCAGCTGGTCGAAGGTGGAATACATGAAGCCGGCAAACTGGATTTCGCAGACCGGCCTGAGCCCCTGCGCCGCCATCCCGACGGCCATGCCGGCAATCAGCCCCTCGGCCAGCGGGGTATCGAACACCCGCCGTTCGCCAAAGCGGGCCTGCAAGCCCTGGGTGGCGCGAAAAACACCGCCGTTGAGACCGATGTCCTCGCCGAACAGCAGGACGTCCGGGTCGTGTTCCAGCTCGTGCGCCAGCGCGGCGGTGATGGCGTCCAGCAATGTCAGTCCGCTCATGCTTCAGTCCCCTTCGGCCACAAAACGGTCACGTTGCGCCAGCAGGTCGGGCGGCAGGCTGGCGTAGAGCCGGTCGAACAGCTCGCTGCGCGGCATCGGCGCCACCGCCTGGTATGTGGTGACGGCCTGCTGGACGGCGGCCTGGGTTTCGGCCAGCAGGGCTTCTTCGTCCTCTTTGGTCCACAGCCCTTCGGCGGTCAGGAAACGCCGCAGCCGTACCAGAGGTTCACCAGCCCAGGCGGCGCTGACTTCGGCTTCCGGCCGGTAACGGCGGGCGTCGTCGGCCGTGGTGTGGTCGGCCAGCCGGTAGGTCAGGCATTCCACGACACTGGCACCGTGGCCGGCGCGCGCCCGTTCGACGGCCTGCCCGACGGTCTGCCGCACGGCCACGATGTCGTTGCCGTCGCACTGCACGCCCGGCACGCCGGCCGCGATGGCCTTTTGCGCCAGGGTTTCTGCCCGGGTCTGCCGCTGGCGCGGCACCGAGATCGCCCACTGGTTGTTGACGATGACGAACACCACCGGCAGGTTCATCACGCCGGCAGCGTTGACGGCCTCGTAAAAATCACCTTTGGAGGTGGCGCCGTCGCCCAGGCAGCACACGGCCACCCGCGGCTGGCGCCGGTAGGCAAAGGCCGCTGCCACGCCCACGGCATGCAGGCACTGGCTGGCAATGGGCACGGCTACCGGAAAATCCTCGCGCGGCCCGGCAAAGTCGCTGCCGCGTTCGTCGCCGCTCCAGTACAGCAGCACGCAGTCCAGGGCGAGGCCGCGCCACAGCAAGGCACCGGTGTCACGGTAGGTCGGCAGCAGCACGTCCTCCGCCCGCATGACGCTCGCCAGCCCGACCCGGCTGGCTTCCTCGCCCAGCGACGAGGGATAGGTGCGCAGCTGTCCGGTGCGCTGCAAGGCCACGGCCCGCGCGTCGAACACGCGGGTCAGCGTCATGGCGCGGTACACCGGCACCAGGGCCGCCGGATCAAATCCGGCCGGACGGGCAGCCAGCCGGCCACCGGCATCCAGCCAGTCCTGCCTTTCGACCGTAAAACTCGCTATCGTGTGCATGCACTGCCTCCCGGTCATCCCCGCTGTCATGCGGGAGCACTACTTGCTGGATAGGCATTGCCGGAAGATTTGTCATGCTGCGGCGCGGCAGCCGGGGCAGACGTTTACAATGCCGTCCATTCATTTTGCGGAGTTTTGTCATGTCGCCCGTCCTTGCCTTCGACATCGAGACCATCCCCGACATCAGCGGACTGCGCGCAGTCCGCCAGCTGTCGCCGGACATGCCGGACGCCGACGTGGCCGAATGGGCGCTGCAACGCCAGCGCGCGAAGTCCGGTTCGGACTTTTTGCCGCACCATTTGCAGCGGGTAGTGGCCATTTCCTGCGTGTTGCGCTGGGGCAACGACAAGCTGCGGATCGGCACGCTGGGCGAGCAGGACAGCAGCGAAGCGGACATGATTGCGGCGTTTTTCGACCTGATCGGCCGCTACAGCCCGCAGCTGGTCAGCTGGAACGGCGGCGGGTTCGACCTGCCGGCCCTGCACTACCGCGCGCTGATCCACGGCATCACCGCTCCGCGCTACTGGGACATGGGGGACGGCGATTTTGCCGACAGCCGTGATTTCAAGTGGAACAACTACATCAGCCGCTACCACCAGCGGCACCTGGACCTGATGGACCTGCTGGCGATGTACCAGCCCCGCGCCAATGCCCCGCTGGACGACATGGCCAGGCTCTGCGGTTTTCCGGGCAAGCTCGGCATGGACGGCAGCCAGGTGTGGCCGGCCTACCAGGCCGGGCAGCTGGCCGACATCCGCGACTATTGCGAAACCGATGCCGCCAATACCTATCTGGTGTACCTGCGTTTCCAGCTGATGCGCGGCTCTCTGACGCCGGCGGAATACGCCACGGAAATCCGCCTGGTCCGCGACTGGATCGGTACCGAAGCCGGCAAGGCGCACTGGGCGGCATTCCTTGCTGCCTGGCCCGAAGCCTGACCGGCCACGCCCTGCCCTACCAGCCGGCGGCCAGCCGGGCAACCAGATCGGCCGTCGCCAGCGGATATTCCAGCGGGAACAGGTGGCTGCCAGGGGCTGGCTCCACCTGCATGCCCAGCCGCCGCCGGATGAAGCGCAGGTCTGCGGGCTTGATCACGTCGGTCTGCTGGCCGACCACGTAGACCGCAGGCATGGCCAGCGGACGGGCCAGCCGGCTCCAGACATGCGGCAGGGTGCAGTACACGCGGTATTCGATTTCCGGCCGGAAGGCCAGCCGTACGCCACCGTCGCTGGGCTCGCTGCCGAGCCGGGCATAATCGGCCAGCACGTCCGGATCAAAACGGGAAAACGGCCGCTTGGCAGCGAAATACGCCTGCATGGCATCGGTGCTGTCAAAAGCATCGCGGCGCCGGAGCGTCACGCCGGCCGGCGTGATGGCCTCGATCCGGCCCAGCCGTTTGGCCGCCCACAATCCGCGTGAACGCCACGGCGACATCAGGGGCGAATCCAGGATCACCAGCCCGCGGAACAGGTCGGGCCGCCTCAGCGCCACCATGACGGTCAGCGCTCCGCCCAGAGAATGTCCGACACCGATGACCGGGCGACCGACGGCGGCAATGGCCCGCTCCATTTCATCAACGAGGTGCGGCCAGTTGTCGCTGACCGGATAGCGCGGGTCATGACCGATGCGCTCGATGGCATGAACGTCGAAAGCATCGTCCAGACGGGACAACAGCTTGCGGTAGCAACCGGCCGGATAACTGTTGGCATGGGCAAAGTGCAGGGCTGGGCGCATCGGCTTTTAAAACGATCGTTTGACGGATGTTGCAGGTTAGCATACTGTCCTCTCCGGCACGTAACCGGCATGCGCCGCCGGTCCGGCATCCGGCCCTGCATCCCCACATGCCGGCGAACAGGGACCGCAGCAAACCGGACACTGCCCCCTCCCGCCACGGCCGGCCCGGACACCAGGCAAACACCGCACAAAAATTGTGCAATCCGGCTTACGCATGTCATGATCCCGCGATCACAGCCCACACCCGCATTCATGAACACCGACACCGAGACCTCACCCCAGCCCGCCGGTTTGCGCGGATACCGGGTGTTGTCCCGCCGGGATGTCGGGCTGGTCATGCTGTTCTTCCTGCTGTTCGAGTGCGTGGCATTGTGGAGCTGGTACCGCAACGAACACGCCAGGCTCGAACGCGGTTTCATGCACGACAGCGAAGCGCTGTACCAGCAGGTTTCCCAGCGTTTTGACCAGAACGAAGCAGCCCTCAACAGCCTGGCCGCCCTGTTTTCCACCTTTGACGGCCTCAATTACCGGGACATCAACACCTTTACCGGCACCCTGCTGGAACAGTACCCGCATCTCTTTGCCATTGACGTCCTGCAACGGGTGGACCACGCCCGGCGACCGGCCTTCGAACGTGACCTGGCCCAAAGCGCCGGCTCCGCCCTGACCATCCGTGATTACGTTGACGGCAACTGGCAGGTGTCGCCTCACCGGCCGCAATACCTGCCGGTCATCTTTGTCGCACCTCCCCGCGTGTTGCCAGGATCAGCGCTCGGGCTGGATGCGCTGGAGTCCCGCCCCCTGCGCTCGGCCCTCAGCCAGTCGCTGGCCCACGGCCGGGTGGTGGCTTCGCCACCCTACCGGCTGTTCAACGGCAAGCCCGGTTACGCAGTCAGCCTGCCCCTGAAACTGCGCGACGTGCAGGCGTACAGCAATGCCTCCAGCAATTTCGCCATCCTGCTGGTGATCGACACCCACCGGCTGCTGTCGCAGCTGGATCTGGAAGAACTGCCCAGCCGGGTCCGCCTGTATTACCGCCGGCCCGGCAGCAATACCGCTCCGCCGCTGATTTTCGACAACCGCGGCGAACGGGTGCCACCGATCACGGGCGACCTGCAGTTCAGCCGCACGCTGGCATCCAACTACCAGCCCTTCACCCTCGACATCCAGCGCGACATTGTCCTGCGCGACCTCAACCTGTCGCTGTTTGCCCTGATCGCCACCGCCGGCCTGCTGCTGACCGCCCTGCTGACGGCCTGGCTGATCCAGCGCCGCGAAACCGCAGAACAGCGACGGCTGGCAGCTGCCGAGCTCTACACTAGCCGCGAACGGGCCAGCGTCACGTTGCAGGCCATCAACGATGGTGTCATTACCTTCGGCTTGTCGCAGCGCATCGACTTCATCAATCCGATGGCAGCCTCCCTGACCGGCGTGTCGGCCAGTGCGGCCATCGGCAAGCAGATCGACCAGGTGGTGCGGCTGCGCTACGACTTCGCCCAGAGCCTGCCCGCCAATCCGTTCAGGCTCTGCCTGCGCAGCGGACATGCCATCGACCTCGCCGACAACAGCCTGCTGCTGCACCCCGGTGGCGAGGAAATCCTGCTTGAAGGCAACATTTCGCCACTGTTCGATCCCAACAGCCAGGTAATCGGCGGTGTGTTCGCCTTCCGCAACATGGGCCCGGTCCGCCAGCGGGCACGTCAGGCACTGGAAGAAAGCGAGCGGCGCCTGCACGAGCACGAGGCCCATCTGGCGCATGTGGCGCGCCTGCACACCATGGGCGAAATGGCCAGCGGCATCGCCCACGAACTCAACCAGCCGCTTGCGGCCATCGTCAACTACAACCAGGCCTGCCTGCGCCTCATCGAAGAAGACGAGCCGGATTTTCCGACGCTGCGGCATGCGCTGTCGGCCACGGCCACCCAGGCCCAGCGTGCCGGCGAAATCCTCAAGCGCCTGCGCGCCTTCGTGGCCCGCCAGCCCATCCACCTGGCGCCGGTCGACCTGAACCAGGTCGTCAAGGACGTGCTGGCACTGGCCGAATACGACGTGCGCCGCCACGAAGTCACGGTGGATACCGCGCTCAGCCACGATCTGCCGCCGATCATCGCCGATGCCATCCAGCTCGAGCAGGTCGTGCTCAACCTTTTGCGCAATGCGCTGGATGCCATCCAGACCGTAGCGCCGTGGGGACGCATCCACCTTGCCACCAGCCATGCAGAACAGCACGTTCGCCTGACGATTAGTGACAATGGCTGCGGTTTGGGCGAACATGCCGACCGCATGTTCGAACCGTTCTACACAACCAAATCCTCAGGCATGGGTCTGGGCCTGACCATCTGCCAGACCATCATCGAGTCGTTCGGCGGCCGCATCCGTGCGGCCAACCAGGCCGCCGGTGGTGCCGTGTTCACGATCGAGCTGCCGCTCAACACTCCGTCTTCAGTGGAATCCCGCCATGTCCCATCCGATGCCTCCCCGACAGCAGCTTGACCCGACCGTCTACGTGGTCGACGACGACCCGGCCGTGCTCGATTCGGTCGTCCTGCTGTTGCGTTCGCACGGCATCACCGCCCAGCCGTTCGATTCGGCCCGCCACTTCCTCCAGACCTACCAGCCAGGCCAGATCGCCTGTCTGGTGCTGGACCTGCGCATGCCCGGCATGGGCGGACTGGAGCTGCAACACGAACTGGCTGCGGCCGACTTCGACATCCCGATCATCTTCCTGACCGGGCACGGCGACGTGCAGCAGTGCAGCCACGCCTTCCGCGCCGGCGCCATCGATTTCCTGACCAAGCCGATCGACGAACTGGCGCTGGTATCCGCCGTGCGCCACGCCGTGCAGGAAAGCATCCGCCGCCACACCAAGCAGGCGCAGACGCGCGAAGTGGAAGAACGCCTCACCCGCCTGTCCAAGCGCGAACTGGAGATCGTCCGCTACATCGTCGACGGCATGTCCAGCCGGGAAATCGCCCATTTGCTGGAACTGTCGCCGCGCACCGTCGAAGCCCACCGCGCCAACATCTACGACAAGCTCGAAGTGGTCACGCTGGCCGACCTCGTGCGGCTGTACCTGACTGCCCTCTCTGACCGCAAACTGGCTGAACGGCTCAATGCCATGGCGTCAGCCTGACCGGCTCCGGCACAAGGCGGCGTATAATCGCGCGTTTTTTGCCCTGTGCCGCTGCCGATGTCCCGCGACCTGCTTGCCCCGATCGATGCCCTGCTGACCCGTTGCCTGGTCCGCGACCGCCACGCCCTTCTGCGCCGGCGGCGCGAACTTGCGGAGCGGATCAAGGCCGGCAAGCCGGCTGACCGGCTGGCCGCGCAGCTCCTGGCTGCCGCACAGGCGTCGGCCGACAAGGTGGCTGCTCGACGCGAGCGCCTGCCGGTGCCCGCGTTTGACGAGGCCCTGCCGGTCAACCAGAAGCGGTACGAACTGCTGGCTGCCATCGACGCCAACCAGGTCGTCATCGTCTGCGGCGAAACCGGCTCCGGCAAGACCACCCAGCTGCCCAAGCTGTGCCTGCAACTCGGCCGCGGTACCCGCGGCCTGATCGGCCACACCCAGCCCCGCCGGCTGGCGGCGCGTTCGGTGGCCAGCCGCATTGCCGAAGAACTGGGCACGCAGATCGGCCAGGGTGTCGGCTTCAAGGTGCGCTTTACCGACCGCACCTCCGACCAGAGCTTCATCAAGCTGATGACCGACGGCATCCTGCTGGCGGAAACCCAGACCGACCGCTACCTCGAAGCCTACGACACCCTCATCATCGACGAGGCGCACGAACGCAGCCTCAACATCGACTTCCTGCTCGGCTACCTGCGCCAGCTCCTGCCGCGCCGGCCCGATCTCAAGATCATCATCACCTCGGCCACCATCGACGCCGAACGCTTCAGCCGCCACTTCAACGGCGCCCCGGTCATCGAAGTGTCCGGCCGCACCTACCCGGTCGAAGTCCGCTACCGGGCGCTGGGCGAAAAGGATGAAGACGACCGCGACCTCGCCATGGAAGACGCCATTGTCGATGCCGTGGACGAACTGGCCCGTCTCGGCTCCGGCGACATTCTGGTGTTCCTGCCCGGCGAGCGCGAAATCCGCGACACCGCCGAGGCGCTGCGCAAGGCGCGGCTCACCGTGCGCTACGAAGTGCTGCCACTGTTTGCCCGCCTGTCCAACGAGGAGCAGAACCGCATCTTCAAGGGCAGCAATGGCCGGCGCATCGTGCTGGCGACCAACGTCGCCGAAACCTCGCTCACCGTCCCCGGCATCCGCTACGTCATCGACACCGGCCTGGCCCGCATCAAGCGCTACAGCCCGCGCGCCAAGGTCGAGCAGCTGCTGGTGGAAAAAATCTCGCAGGCCGCCGCCCGCCAGCGTGCCGGCCGCTGCGGCCGGGTCGCCGCCGGCGTGTGCATCCGCCTGTATGCCGAAGACGACTTCAACGCCCGCCCGGCCTTTACCGACCCGGAAATCGTCCGCTCCAACCTCGCCGCCGTCATCCTGCGCATGGCATCGCTGCGGCTGGGGGCGGTGGTGGAATTCCCCTTCATTGACCCGCCATCGGCACGCCTGATCGCCGACGGCTACGACGTGCTGCACGAACTTGGCGCAGTCAGCGAGCGCGGCGAGCTCACCCCGCTGGGCCGCGAACTGGCCCGCATCCCGGTCGACCCGAAAATCGGCCGCATGCTGCTGGCAGCGCGTGACTACCACTGCCTGCGCGAAATGCTGGTGCTGGTGTCGGCGCTGTCGATCCAGGACCCGCGCGAACGCCCCTTCGATGCCCGCGAGGCAGCCGAACGCGCGCAGGCACGCTTTGCCGACGAACGATCGGACTTTCTCGGATTTCTGGCGCTGTGGGATTTCTTTGACGATGCACTCAAGCACAAGAAATCCAACCGCCAGCTGGTCGAGCTGTGCCACAGCCATTTCCTGTCGCACCTGCGCCTGCGCGAATGGCGCGAACTGCACGGCCAGCTGGCGCAGATCGCCCACGACCTCGAACTGCGCGAAAACCAGACGCCGGCCACCTTCGAGCAGCTGCACAAGGCACTGCTGACCGGCCTTCTGGGCAACCTCGGCATGAAGTCGATGGAAGGCGACGACTACCTCGGCGCCCGCGGCATCCATTTCCACGTCTTCCCCGGCTCCGGCCTGAAAAAGAGCAAGCCGAAATGGCTGGTGGCAGGCGAACTGACCGAAACCAGCCGCCTGTATGCACGCACGGTGGCCAGGATCGAGCCGGAATGGATAGAGCCTTTGGCCATGCATCTGGTGAAGCGCCACTATTTCGAGCCGCACTGGGAAAAAGCCCGTGGCGAAGTGGTGGCCAGCGAGCGCGTGACGCTGTACGGCCTCAATATCGTGCCGCGCCGCACGGTCAGCTACGGCCGCATCGACGCCACCGAAGCACGACAGATCTTTGTCCGCGAGGCGCTGGCCAACGGTCAGCTGCACACGCAGGCACCGTTTTTCCGCCACAACCAGCGCCTGATCCGCGAAGTGGAAGAACTCGAACACAAGGCGCGCCGGCAGGACGTGCTGGTGGACGAGGAAACGCTGGTCGCCTTCTACGACGAGCGCATTCCGGCCGACATCTGCGACGCCCGCAGCTTTGACGCCTGGCGGGAA
>RRZT012597518.1_pt1 | contig 32079 bp, 28 predicted proteins | sample 2165551 | NCBI WGS metagenome assembly RRZT01 (sample SAMN10456910, study PRJNA506462) | wastewater metagenome | biome: wastewater; feature: sludge; material: wastewater sludge; isolation source: wastewater sludge with Escherichia coli K12::gfp cells carrying plasmid... | place: USA: Moscow, Idaho...
ATGGTCGGCACGCTGCGTGCCGGCTCGGGCTCGTTGCCGGACTGGTAGATCGCCCAGCCCAGGAGGGCAACCACGACTGCGGCGGCGGCCATCAGGAGGGGGCGGCGCGAACGCGGGGATGATTCTTCGGGGCTCTGCGGCTCGTTGGATGAGGTCATGGACTGGCCGTAACGTAATGGGTCGGTAAGGACGGCGAAGCAACAAGGCTGTTAGAATGCCCGGTTTACCGCTGGATGCTTTGTCCGGCGGTAGAGGTTTTGCATCCCAACTCTCTGGAGGTTTTTATGGCAATCGAACGCACCCTGTCAATCGTCAAGCCGGACGCCGTGGCCAAGAACGTGATCGGCAAGATCTATGATCGCTTCGAATCCAACGGTCTGAAAATCGTTGCTGCCAAGATGAAGCACCTGTCGCGCCGTGAAGCCGAAGGCTTCTACGCCGTGCACAAAGAGCGTCCGTTCTTCAACGATCTGGTCGAGTTCATGATCTCCGGCCCGGTGATGGTGCAGGTGCTGGAAGGCGAAAACGCCGTGCTGAAGAACCGCGAACTGATGGGCGCCACCGATCCGAAGAAAGCTGACGCCGGCACCATCCGCGCCGACTTCGCCGAGTCGATCGACGCCAACGCCGTGCATGGTTCGGACAGCCTCGAGAACGCCGCGATCGAAATCGCCTACTTCTTCTCCGCTACCGAAGTCTGCCCGCGCTGATTTCACTCAGGTCCGTCCTGAACCGCGCCGGTCCCGCGACCGGCGCGCTTTGATTCCGAAGTGTGTGTATGAAGACCAACCTGCTCGACTTTACCCTGCCGGCCCTGACCGAACATTTTGCTGCCATGGGCGAAAAGCCTTTCCGCGCCAAACAGGTCATGCGCTGGATGCACCAGATGGGGCAAAACGATTTTGACGCCATGACCGATCTGGCCAAATCGCTGCGTGCCAAGCTGCACGACACTGCCACCGTCACCGTGCCCAGCCTGATGCTGGAACAGGCGTCGAGCGACGGCACCCGCAAGTGGCTGCTGGATGTCGGTACCGGCAACGGGGTGGAAACCGTGTTCATTCCCGAAGACGACCGCGGCACGCTGTGCGTGTCGAGCCAGGTCGGCTGCGCGCTGGAATGCACCTTTTGCTCGACCGGCCGCCAGGGCTTCAACCGCAACCTCAGCACCGCCGAGATCATCGGCCAGCTGTGGTGGGCGAACAAATCGATGGGAGTGACGCCGAAGAACGAACGCGTTATTTCCAATGTGGTGATGATGGGCATGGGCGAACCGCTGGCCAACTACGACAACGTGGTGGCGGCCATGCGCATCATGCTCGACGATCACGGCTACGGCCTGTCGCGCCGCCGGGTCACGTTGTCGACCTCCGGGCTGGTGCCGGCGATGGACCGCCTGCGCGAGGATTGTCCGGTGGCGCTGGCCGTGAGCCTGCATGCACCGAACGACCGCATCCGCGACGAGATCGTGCCGATCAACAAGAAGTATCCGCTGCGCGAACTGCTGGCGGCATGTGAGCGTTATCTGGAAAAAGCCCCGCGCGACTTTGTCACGTTCGAATACGTGATGCTCGACCAGATCAACGACCGTCCCGAACACGCCCGCGAACTGGTGGCGCTGGTGCGCGACGTGCCGTGCAAGTTCAACCTGATCCCGTTCAACCCGTTCCCGAATTCCGGCTACGGTCGTGCCAGCAACAATGCCGTGCGCGCCTTCCGCGACATTCTGGCCGAGGCCGGTTACATCACCACCGTACGCAAGACCCGGGGTGAGGACATCGACGCGGCCTGCGGGCAACTGGCCGGACAGGTGCAGGACAAGACCCAGCGCAAGGTGCGCTGGCTCGACAAGGGCGGCAGCACAGAGGCCGGCGTCTAGCACCAACTTCCCGCGAGGGGGCTGCGTGCCGGCGCGATCGCGGTTATCCTTCAGCATTTCATGATGTTTGGCTCGCCCTTGTGCGAGTGAAGCGCAGGGCGGCCGGATGCCGCCGCCCCTCACCCTCATACCCAGCAGGCGACAGATTCGAATGAGCAGCGAAGTCAATCCGCAACCCAGTTCTCCGCTTCAGTCAGCGGGGGTGGTGCTGTCCAACGAGCGTATCAAGCGCGGCATTTCCATCCAGGAAGTCGCAGACCAGATCAAGCTCTCGCGCAAGCAGATCGAGGCCATCGAGGCTGATGCCTACGACCGTTTGCCCGGCCCGACCTTTGCCCGGGGATTCGTGCGCAACTACGCCAGGTTTCTCGGCCTGGATCCGGTGCCGCTGCTGGCCTGGATGGACCAGAACCTGCCCAGTACCGCCGTGGCAGCTCATCCGGAACCTGTGGCTCCGGTCGAGCCTCAACCGGAAATGCCGCAGCGCCCGGCGCCCGGCAGCAGCAAGCGCGGTAGTGGCCGGCTGATCGGCGGACTGGTGCTGCTGGCAGCCATCGGTGCGGCCGGCTGGGCGCTGTTCGGAGCCATCCGCCAGCCGTCCATGCCGCAGGCTGCCCTGGTTCCGTCCGAGGCCACGACCGAAGCCGAGCCGGCACCGCCGACCGAAGAGGCCGCTGATCCGCAGGTCGAGGCCGCCGTGACCGAACCGGCAGCCCCGGCGCCAGCAGAACCGGCCGCAGCGCCGGCTGAACCGGCTCCGGCACCTGCTGCCAGTACACCGGCCAGCGTGGATACTGCCAGGCCCACCACGACCGACAGCGCAGCTGCCGGTATTCGTGTGCAAGCCAGGCAGAATGCCTGGGTGTCGATTACCGATGCCAATGACGACAAGCTGGTCTACGGCGAAGTGACCGCCGGCAGCGAACGCAGCGTCAGCGGCAAGCCGCCGTACCGGATCGTGATCGGCAATGCCCAGCATGCACAACTGTTCTTCAACGGCCAGCCGGTGGATCTTGCCAGCAAGACCAAAGGCAGCACGGCCAAACTGACGCTTGAGTAATCACATGAGTTCCACGGGTCCGGGCCGCCGTGTCTGCCGTCAGGCACGCATTGGCCATGTGCTGATGGGCGGGACGGCTCCGGTCGTCGTGCAGTCGATGACCAATACCGATACGGCTGATGCCGCCGCGACGGCCTTGCAGGTATTCGACCTGTGGCAGGCCGGCAGCGAGGTGGTGCGCATCACGGTGAATTCGCCGGAGGCCGCCGCGCGCGTGGCGGAAATCCGCCAGCGGCTGGACGACATGGGCTGCACGGCCCCGCTGGTGGGTGATTTCCACTTCAACGGCGACCGCCTGCTGCGCGATTACCCGGATTGCGCCCGGGCGCTGGCCAAGTACCGCATCAATCCCGGCAATGTCGGCAAGGGTACCAAGGGTGACGACAAGTTCGCCTTCATGATCCGGCAGGCTATTGAACACGACAAGGCCGTGCGCATCGGCGTCAACTGGGGCAGCCTTGACCAGGCCCTGGCCAACCGGCTGATGGATGAAAACGCCCGGCGTCCCCATCCGTTGCCGGCCGAAGCCATCATGCGTGAAGCGCTGATCATCTCGGCGCTCGACAATGCCGAAAAGGCTGTCGGGCTGGGCCTGAGTCCGGACCAGGTCATCCTGTCGTGCAAGGTCAGCCATGTGCAGGACCTGATTGCCGTTTACCGCGAACTGGCCCGCCGTTGCGATTACGCCCTGCACCTGGGGCTGACTGAGGCCGGCATGGGCTCCAAGGGCATCGTGGCTTCCACGGCTGCGCTGTCCGTACTGTTGCAGGAAGGCATTGGCGACACCATCCGCGTATCCCTGACACCGGAGCCGGGAGAATCCCGCACCAAGGAAGTGGTGGTGGCGCAGGAAATCCTCCAGACCATGGGGATCCGCTCTTTTACTCCGCTGGTGACGGCCTGTCCGGGTTGCGGCCGGACGACGTCCACGTTTTTCCAGGAGCTGGCGCAACGCATCCAGGGTTATCTGCGCGAGCAGATGCCGCTGTGGCGGGCCGAGTATCCCGGCGTGGAAATGCTCAACGTGGCAGTAATGGGATGCGTGGTCAACGGGCCGGGAGAAAGCAAACTGGCCGATGTCGGCATCAGCCTGCCTGGCACGGGCGAGGTGCCCGTGGCTCCGGTGTATGTGGACGGTGAAAAGACCGTCACCCTCAAAGGGGAACGCATCGCGGAGGAGTTCCAGGCCATTGTTGATGCCTATGTCCGCAAAAACTACGGTGAAGGGGGCGCAAAACGCCGCCGCGTGATCGCGGTCAGGCCGGCCTGACACTGGCCTGAAAGCATGCCCGCAGCGCCGGAAGGGGCGGGCATGATACCCTTGTGCCAAAAACCGGCACCGTTTGCTGCCAGGCTGGCAGCCATGACGGTGCCTGCATGACAGAGTGAAGCGAATCCATGGCAGAAAAAATACAGGCGATCCGCGGGATGAACGACATCCTGCCGGCCGAATCGCACCAGTGGGAATACTTTGAAGGCGTGCTGCGCGGGCTGCTGGCCGACTATGGCTACCAGAACATCCGTACGCCGATCGTTGAATCAACACCGCTGTTCATCCGCTCGATCGGTGAAGTGACCGACATCGTCGAGAAGGAAATGTACACCTTTACCGACAGCCTGAACGGCGACAGCCTGACGCTGCGTCCGGAAGGTACGGCCGGTACCCTGCGCGCAGTGGTCGAGCACAACCTGCTTTACAACACCACCCAGAAGCTCTGGTATACGGGACCGATGTTCCGGCACGAGCGTCCGCAAAAAGGTCGCTACCGCCAGTTCCACCAGATCGGCATCGAAGCACTTGGCTTCGCCGGACCGGACATCGATGCCGAAATCATCCTGATGACCGCCGACCTGTGGAAGCGTCTGGGCATCAGCGATTTCGTACAGCTGGAAATCAATACGCTGGGCAACAAGGAAGAACGTGCAGCCCATCGTGAGGCGCTGATCAAATATCTGGAAGGCCATGTCGACATCCTCGACGAGGACGGCAAGCGGCGCCTGTATACCAACCCGCTGCGGGTGCTGGATACCAAGAATCCGGCCATGCAGGACATGGCCAACCAGGCGCCGCGCCTGATCGACTACCTGGGAGCCGAGTCGCGGGCCCACTACGATGGCTGGAAAGCCATGATCGAGGCCGTGGGCATCCGTTATGTGGAAAATCCCCGTCTGGTGCGCGGGCTCGACTACTACAACCAGTCCGTGTTCGAGTGGGTGACCACCGAGCTGGGCGCCCAGGGCACGGTCTGTGCCGGCGGGCGTTACGACGGCCTGACCGAGCAGATCGGCGGCAAGCCCGCCCCGGGTATCGGCTTTGGCATGGGCATGGAGCGCGTGCTGTTGCTGCTGGCTGACAAGGACTTGCTGCCCGCCCGCAAGGCGGCAGATGTCTACATTGTCCAGCAGGGCGAGGGAGCACCGGTTTACGCCATGCAACTGGCGCAGGACCTGCGGGCTGCCGGCCTGTCGGTCATCCAGCATCTGGGTGAGGCCAGCTTCAAGTCGCAGATGAAAAAGGCCGACCAGAGCGGTGCCCGCTGGGCGCTGGTGGTGGGTGAAAACGAAATTCGCCAGCAGCAGGTAGCGGTCAAGCCGCTGCGCGACGGTACCGAGCAGCAGACCGTTGCCCGTACCGACATTGTCAGCCATCTGGCTGGCCGCATGGCCTAAGGGGAGAGCATGGCTTTCGACTTGCAGGAACAGGAACAGATCGACGCCGCCAAGGCGTTCTGGCAGCAATGGGGCAAATGGATCAGCCTGGCGGTCATCGTGGTGGCGCTGGGCTATCTCGGTTATCAGGGCTGGAAGTATTACCGCAGCCATCAGGCCGAACAGGCCGCACTGCTGTATGCCCCGGTGGAAACGGCCGTGACCGAAGGCGATGCAGGCAAGCTGGTAGCCAGCGCCAAGGCACTGCAGGATGCTTATCCGAAGTCCGGCTACGCCGCACGGGCCAGCCTGCTGGCAGCCCGGGTTGCCTTTGACAAGGGTGACACCAAGACGGCCGAGCAGGAATTGCTCTGGGTTGCCGGCAATGCAGCCGAGCCGGCAGTCAAGGCCGTGGCGCAGCTGCGGCTGGCCGGGCTGCAACTGGATGCAGGGCAGACCGATGCTGCGCTGGCCGAGCTGGCCAGGCCGATCGATGCCACATTCCTGCCGCAGCAACTGGAATTGAAGGGTGATGCTTTGCTGGTCAAGGGGGACCGCCAGGGGGCGCGTGCCGCTTATCAGGAGGCCATCGCCAAACTGGCGCCGGATGCTCCGCAACTGGCGCTCCTGAACGTCAAGCTGGATGCTCTCGGAGGAGAACAATAAATGATGACCCGCCTGCGTCTGACCTCGCTGTCCCTTGCTGCCGGTCTGGCCCTTGGCCTGACCGGGTGTGCCTCGTGGTTCAGCGGTAGCAGCAGCAAACCGGAGCCGACGCCGCTGGCCCCGATGCAGCAGTCCCTGGTACCGCTCAAGACGCAATGGACCGCGTCGGTCGGCGATGCCGAGGGGTATGCCTTCCGGCCCGCGTATGATGGCACGCGGATTTTTGCTGCAGATGCCAGCGGGCGGGTCAGCATCGTGGATGCCACGACCGGGCGGGATGCCGGGCGGGTGGATTTCAAGGCACCGCTGACTGCCGGCGTCACTGTCCAGGATGGTCGCCTGCTGGCGACGACCCGGCAGGGTGAACTGGTGTCGATCACCACGTCGGGCGAGCCGCGCTGGAAAGTCCGGCTGTCCAGCCAGGCGCTGGAAACGCCGCAGACCGATGGCAAGACCGTCATCGTGCGGACGGTTGACGGCCATGTCACCGCATTTGATTTTGCCAGCGGCCAGCAGCTGTGGGTTTACCTGCGGCCGCAGCCGGCCCTGACCGTACGTTCCAGTGGCAATACTGCGCTGGTGGGCTCGGAAGTGGTGCTGGTCGGTGAATCGGGCGGCAAGCTGTCGGTGCTCAACCTCGCCAGCGGTGACCTGCTGTGGGATGCCAATGTGGCACTGGCACGCGGAGCCACCGAAATCGACCGGGTGGTCGATGTAGCCAGCCCGCCAGTGTTTGACCGCGGCCAGATTTGTGCAGTGGCCTATCAGGGGCGGCTGACCTGCTTTGACGCCCGGTCTGCCGCACCGATGTGGTCGCGCGAGGTGTCGTCCAGCCGCCCGGTGGCACTGGATGCCGCCAATGTCTACGTGACGGCTGAAGACGGTACGGTCTGGGCATTCAGCCGGACTGACGGCAAGACCGTATGGCAACAACCCGGACTCAAGTGGCGGACCGTCAGCGGTCCGGCCATGCTGGGCCGCTTTGTCGTCGTGACCGACGGCGAAGGCTGGGCCCATCTGCTCTCGAATGAATCGGGCGACCTGCTTGCCCGCACCCGTACCGGTGTGACCGGAGAGCCGGTCGCTGCCGGCAATGCCCTGGTGGTGCAGGGTGACGGGCGACTTGCCCAACTGGGACTTTGATTATTGTGAAACCAACCGTAGTTCTGGTCGGCCGGCCCAATGTCGGCAAATCGACCCTCTTCAACCGGCTGACCCGCTCGCGCGATGCGCTGGTCGCGGACCAGCCGGGCCTGACCCGCGACCGCCATTACGGCCATGGCCGGGTCGGCGGCAAACCGTATCTGGTTGTGGATACCGGCGGCTTCGAGCCGGTGGTTGACAGCGGGATCATGCACGAGATGGCACGGCAGACCCTGCAGGCCGTGGACGAGGCTGACGCAGTCATTTTCCTCGTGGACGCCCGGGCCGGCCTGACGCCTCAGGACAAGATCATCGCCAACCAGTTGCGCCAGATCGGCCGGCCGGTATTCCTGGTGGTGAACAAGGCCGAAGGCATGAGCCGCGCCATGGTGGTGGCCGAGTTCTACGAACTGGGGCTGGACGAGCCGTGGAGCATCTCCGGTGCACATGGCGAAGGTGTGCGCGAGCTGATGGATGAAGTGCTGGCACCGTTTCCGGACGAATCGGAAGAAGAAACCAGCCGCCATCCCAAGTTCGCCATCATCGGTCGCCCCAATGTAGGCAAGTCGACGCTGGTGAATGCCATCCTGGGTGAGGAACGCGTCATTGCGTTTGACCATCCTGGTACGACGCGCGACTCGATCTATATCGATTTCGAACGCGAAGGCAAGACCTACACCATTATCGATACAGCCGGTGTCCGTCGGCGGGCCAAGATCGACGAATCGATCGAGAAGTTTTCCGTCGTCAAGACGTTGCAGGCCATCGAGGACGCCAATGTGTGCGTGCTGGTGCTGGATGCGGCGCTGGACGTGTCCGACCAGGATGCAACGCTGGCCGGATTTGCGCTGGAAGCCGGGCGGGCGCTGGTAGTGGCAGTCAACAAATGGGATGACTGCGACGAAGAGCAGCGCATCAACATCAAGCGCAGCATCGCCCGCAAACTGCATTTCCTTGAGTTTGCCAAGTATCACTACATCTCGGCCCTGAAGGGGCAGGGTGTGGCTGATCTGTTCAAGTCGATCGATCAGGCATACCACGCCGCGATGATCAAGATGCCGACACCGAAGCTGACCCGTGCCTTGCAGGTGGCCATCGAACGCCAGGCGCCACCGATGATGGGGCTGATTCGTCCGAAGATGCGCTACGCCCACCAGGGCGGGATGAATCCGCCAGTTGTGGTCGTGCACGGCAATGCGCTCGATAAGCTTCCCGACAGCTATACCCGATATCTTGAGCACAGCTTCCGTCGCATGTTCAAGCTGGAAGGAACACCGCTGCGCGTACAGTACAAATCGACGGACAACCCTTATGCCGAGCGGCCTGCTCCGGTGAAGTCGCGTACCAAGCCCAAGGCCGTGCGCTACGGACGACAAAAATAAGTGGCGACCCGGCGATTTTCCGCGTAGAAAAAACTAGACGCTATCCCGAGCGAATTACAACATTTCATAACTGAATTCGGAGATTAAAAAATGAGCGCAAAAGGGCAAATGCTTCAGGATCCCTTCCTCAACATTCTGCGCAAGGAACACGTTCCGGTTTCGATCTATCTGGTCAACGGCATCAAGCTGCAAGGCCAGATCGAGTCGTTCGACCAGTATGTCGTGCTGCTGAAGAATACCGTAACGCAAATGGTGTACAAGCACGCCATTTCCACCGTGGTTCCGGCCCGCCCGGTCCAGGTGCCGCATGAGCACCCGGCGCCGACTGCCGGTACTGCCGAGATTTGATGTCCGAACCTGAAAACGTGGCGGTGAGCGCATGCGCCATCGCCACTTTCCCTGTCTGCGGGGTTGATCCCATACGTGTTTGATCGTCCTGATTTTGGTGACCAAGCGGTCGTTGTATGCCTGAATTTCGGTGAGCCTGATTTTGCCGAAAGCGTTGAAGAATGCGTCGAGCTCGTCAAGGGCGCGGGCGTTGCTGTGCTGGACGTCGTGCTGGCCAAGCGGCAAAGGCCAGATGCGGCACTGTTTGCCGGCAAGGGCAAGGTTGAAGAAATCGCCATGGCGTGCAAGACGCACGACGCCAATGTGGTGATTTTCAATCATGCCCTCTCCCCGGCCCAGCAGCGCAACCTTGAGCGTGCGCTGGAATGTCGTGTCGTAGACCGCACCAGCCTGATCCTTGACATATTTGCCCAGCGTGCACGCAGTCATGAGGGCAAGTTGCAGGTCGAACTGGCCCAGCTTGAATACCTGTCCACGCGTCTGGTGCGAGGATGGACCCACCTCGAGCGGCAAAAAGGTGGTATCGGCCTGCGTGGCCCTGGCGAAACCCAGCTGGAAACCGACCGCCGGCTGCTGGGCAACCGGGTACGCCTGCTGAAGGAACGTCTGGCAAAACTCGAGCGTCAGCGTCATGTACAGCGACGCAGCCGCGAGCGTGGCGGCGTATTCAGCGTATCGATCGTGGGCTATACCAATGCCGGCAAATCGACTCTCTTCAATGCGCTCACCAAGGCGCGTGCCTATGCTGCCGACCAGCTATTTGCCACGCTGGATACGACCAGTCGTCGCCTGTACCTTAACGAGCAGCTAAGTGTGGTGCTGTCTGATACGGTCGGTTTCATCCGGGATTTACCGCACTCTCTGGTGGAGGCCTTCAAGGCCACCCTTGAGGAAACCGTGCGGGCCGACCTCCTTTTGCATGTGGTCGACTGCGCCAGCGACACCCGTGAAACCCAGCTGGCCGAGGTCAACAAGGTTCTCAAGGAAATCGAGGCTGATGGCATCGACCAGTTGATCATCTGGAACAAGTGCGACCTGAAGGGGCTGTCTCCCGCGATCGAGCGGGACGAAACCGGACGAATCGTGGCTGTACGTCTTTCTGCGCTGAAGGGCGAAGGTCTGGACCTTCTCCGTCAGGCGCTTGTCGAACGCGCTGACATACCCACATACTGACAGCGTATCAAACCAAGAACCGGGACACTGATCCATGGCACAAAACGACCCGCAATGGGGCGGAGGTCGACGCGGAGACGGACCGCCCGATCTCGACGAACTCTTTCGCCGGCTGAACCAGAAACTGTCCCGCCTGCTGGGCGGCGGCAAAGGCAATGGCCCGTCTGGCGGTCCTGCGGTACCTTCCCCTTCGCCGCGCGGCATCAAGGGCGGGGCCATCGCTCTGGTGGGCGTGCTGGCAGCCTTGTGGCTCGGCAGCGGCTTCTTTGTGGTCGATGCACGGGAAGAGGCCGTGGTACTGCGTCTGGGCAGCTACGACCGGACAGCAACTGCCGGCCTGCAATGGCACATTCCCTATCCGTTCGAGAAAGTCGAGATCGTCAACATGACCGAAGTGCGTTCGGTCGAGGTTGGCTATCGTGGCAATGCCAAGAACCGGATGCCCGACGAATCGCTGATGCTGACCGAAGACCTCAACATCGTCGATGTCCAGCTGTCAGTGCAGTATGACGTGCAGGATGCCCGCGCATTCCTGTTCAACAACGTCTACACCGAGCCGGGTGGCCAGGGCATCGTCAAGTCGGTGACCGAATCGGCCATCAGCCAGGTGGTCGGCCAGAACAAGATCGATTTTGTCCTGAATGAAGGCCGTACCAAAATCGCCAGTGATACCCAGACACTGATCCAGAAAATCCTGGACCTGTATGGCATGGGGCTGCGTGTGATCAAGGTCAACATCAACAACGTCCAGCCGCCCGATCAGGTGCAGGCTGCATTTGAAGATGCCGTCAAGGCCGGACAGGACAAGGAAAAATCCCGCAACGAGGCACAGGCCTACGCCAACGATGTCGTTCCGCGTGCAACCGGTATGGCTGCCCGCCTGATCGAAGAAGCCCAGGGTTACAGCCAGCGGGTGGTGGCCAGCGCCGAAGGCGAGGCCTCGCGCTTCAAGGCCGTGCTGGGTGAATACCAGAAGGCTCCGGTCGTAATGCGCGACCGCCTGTATATCGACACCATGCAGCAGATCCTGCAAAACACGACCAAGGTGCTGGTGGATGGCAAGAATGGTCAAAACCTGCTCTATCTGCCGTTTGACAAACTGATGGACATCAACAAAAAGCCTTCGTCCGGTACTGCATCGGCACCTGCCGCACAGGCTGACACGCCGCCGCTTGCATCCGAGCCTCCGGTCCGGGTGGTGACGCCGTCTGCCAACGGCCGGCCTACCGAACGCGCTGAACGTGGCGGTCGCAACCTGCAGGGAGGCCAGTAATGGAACGCCTGATTCCGAAACTCGTCGCCCTGGGGGCCGTGCTGATCCTGGCCAGCATGTCGTTTTACATCGTGGGGCCGCGCCAGAGTGCGCTGGTGTTCCAGTTTGGCGAGGTCGTGCGCATTGCCAACAACCCGGGTGTCCATTTCAAGGTCCCGTTCCTGCAGAACGTGCGCTTCTTTGACCGTCGCATCCAGACCATTGACCCGGATAATCCCGAGCTGTTCAACACTCGCGAAAAGATGAACCTGCTGGTCAACAGCTTCGTCAAATGGCGGATTACTGACGTCGAGCAGTTCTACAAGGCTGTCGGTGGCAACGAAGCCGCTGCCGTGACCCGTCTGCGCCAGCAGGTCAACGACGGCCTGCGGGCCGAGTTCGGCCAGAAGACGGTCGAGGACGTGATTGCCATCCAGCGGGCGGCCATTCTGGACGTGGTTCGCCAGCGTGCCGACCAGGATGCGCGCAAAATAGGCGTACAAATTGTCGATGTTCGCTTAAAGCGCGTGGATTTTCCGGATAAAATCTCCCAGTCGATCTATGACCGCATGCGGTCCGAGCGTCTGACGGTTGCCAACCAGCTGCGCAGCGAGGGGGCGGCTGATGCCGAGCGGATCCGTGCCGAAGCCGACAAGGAGCGCGAAGTGGTCCTGGCCAATGCCTACAAGCAGGCCCAGGAAATCAAGGGGGCGGGGGACGCCAAGGCCGGTGCAATCTATGCCGAAGCCTTTGGCAAGAGTCCGGAGTTTTACGCCTTCTACCGCAGCATGGACGCTTACAAGAAGTCGTTTGATTCCAAGAACGATCTGTTGGTACTTGACCCAAGCTCGGCTTTCTTCAAGTACCTGCAAGATCCCAAGGCACGTGGCCCGGTGGCACCGAAGCAGTAATTCGGGTGGGCTGCAAACCTGACAAGGCGGGGTAACCCCCCGCCTTTATTACGTTTTACGAAAATACATGCACAACTGGCTGCTTCCCGAACACATAGCCGACATATTGCCCGCCACGGCGCGGCAGCTGGAGTCGGCCAAAGCCGCGATGCTCGAACGGTTCCGCCGTTATGGTTACGAACTCGTAAGTCCACCGCTGATCGAATATACCGACTCGCTGTTGACCAATGCCGACCCGGCGCTGGACATGCAGACCTTCAAGCTGGACGACCAGCTTTCCGGTCGCCAGCTGGGTTTGCGTGCAGACATGACGCCGCAGGTGGCACGGATTGACGCACACCTGCTGGCTCACCGGCAGGGCGTGACACGCCTGTGTTATGCCGGCAGTGTGGTACATACCCGGGCCAGCGGACTGATGCGCTCGCGCGAACCGTTGCAGGTCGGTGCCGAGCTGTATGGCTGTTATGACCTGGCGGCCGACATCGAAATCATTGAACTGATGCTGTCGACCCTGGCCGGCGTGGGTATTGATGCCGTCACGCTCGACCTGGGACACCTGGGGGTATACCGCGCGCTGGTGCGCGAAGCCCAGCTGGATGGTGAAACCGAACAGGCACTGTTTGCTGCCTTGCAGGCCAAGGATCGCGCTTCGGTCGAAGCGCTGACCGCCGACGTGCGCGAGCCGTTCTGCTCGGCCTTTCGCCATCTGGTTGACCTGTATGGCCCCGAGGCCATCGGCAAGGCGCGAGCCCGTCTGCCGGGTCTGCCAGGCATCCGGGCGGCCCTGGATGATCTCGAGCGGCTGGCACAGATCTTTGCTTCCCGCGCCCGCATCAGCTTTGACTTGACCGAACTGCGCGGTACGCACTACCACACCGGGCTGATGTTTGCCGCTTATGCCGAGGGCTGGGCGGAAGAGCTGGCCCGCGGCGGGCGATACGACAACGTCGGGCGCCGCTTCGGCCGTGCCCGGCCGGCTACGGGCTTCAGCCTTGACCTGCGCGACATGATCCGCGTGCTGCCGCAGACGCATCCGTCCAAAGGCATTCGCGTACGGGCTGCCGATCTCTCCCGGCTGGCTGACGAAGTGGCACGCCTGCGGGCTGCCGGTGAAGTGGTGGTTGTCGATTATCTGGGAGAAACGGCCGCTGATCTGCATTGCGACCGTGAACTCGTCTGCCGTGAAGAAGGCCAGAGCCTCGAAGCGGCACCGGCCCATCCGTAAATTCTGAAATCTGTTTGAAAGGTAACAACATGGCCAAGAATGTTGTCGTGATCGGGACCCAGTGGGGTGACGAAGGCAAGGGCAAAATCGTTGACTGGCTGGCGGATCACGCCAAGGCCGTGGTGCGTTTCCAGGGTGGCCACAATGCCGGTCACACGCTGGTGATCGGTGGCAAGAAGACCATCCTGCGCCTGATTCCGTCCGGTATCCTGCATCCGACCATGACTTGCTACATCGGCAACGGTGTCGTGCTGTCGCCCGAAGCGCTGCTGAAGGAAATCGACGAGCTGGAAGCCGCTGGTATCGATGTGTGCAGCCGCCTGAAGATCTCCGAAAGCTGCCCGCTGATCCTGCCGTACCACATCGCGCTGGACCATGCCCGCGAAGCCGCCAAGGGCGCCAACAAGATCGGCACGACCGGTCGCGGCATCGGCCCGGCCTATGAAGACAAGGTGGCCCGTCGTGCCATCCGCGTGCAGGATCTCTTCAATGCCGGAAAACTGGCCGAGAAGCTGAAGGAAAACCTCGCCTATTACAATTTCCAGCTGACCGAATACTTCAAGCAGGCACCGGTCGACTTCGAGAAGACGCTGGCCGATACCCTTGCGTACGCCGAGCGCATCAAGCCGATGGTGTGCGACGTTTCCCGCACCCTGTACGACCTCAACAAGGCCGGTGAGTCGATCCTGTTTGAAGGCGCCCAGGGAACCCTGCTGGACATCGACCACGGTACCTACCCGTTTGTCACCTCGTCCAACTGCGTGGCCGGTGCGGCCGCGCCGGGGGCCGGCGTGGCACCGCAGATGCTCGAATACGTGCTGGGCATCGTCAAGGCCTACACCACCCGCGTCGGGTCCGGTCCGTTCCCGACCGAGCTGGAAGACGACATCGGCATGGGCCTTGCCCAGCGCGGCAACGAGTTCGGTTCAGTGACCGGTCGTCCGCGTCGCTGCGGCTGGTTTGACGCGGCACTGCTGAAGCGCTCGATCCAGATCAACGGTGTGTCCGGCCTGTGCGTGACCAAGCTTGACGTGATGGACGGCATGGAAGAAATCAAGCTGTGTGTCGGTTACCGCATTGACGGTGTCGAATACGACATCTTCCCGGTCGGCGCCGACAAGGTTGCAGCCTGCGAGCCGGTTTACGAGAGCTGGCCGGGCTGGAGTGAAACCACTTTCGGCGTCAAGAAGTTCGAAGAACTGCCGGTCAATGCCCAGAACTACCTCAAGCGCATCGAGGAATTCTGCGGTGCACCGATCGCCATCATCTCGACCGGTCCGGACCGCGAGGAAACCATCGTGCTCAAGCACCCGTTCAAGGGCTGAGCCGGTTCCCTGCCCGGGACAAGAAAAACGCCAGTCTGACCGACTGGCGTTTTTTCATGGATGGTCGCGCGTGCGAGCGCATGACGACCAAGGGCAGGAATCAGCGCAATTGCTGTTCCAGCTTGGGCAGGATGGCGTTGACCAGCTTGCCGTCAAGCGCTTCGCCCTTGTCGCCCTGGACGGTGACACGGCTTTCCTTGTCGCTGACCTGCTGCACCACGATCCGGTAACCCGGTTGCTCGGCAGCCGTCTTGCCTTCCTTGTCGCGCCAGAATGCGAGGCTCGACCAGAAGCCGCCTTCGTCCACTTTCTCGGTTTCGCTCTTGGCCGGACGTACGAAGTAGGTGCCGGAAGCACGGTTGCGGTCCACTACCACCAGACCGGAGCGGTCCAGCGCCAGACCGGTACGGCGCCATGCACGGTCGAAGGCATCGTCGACGACGACTGCTCCGTTTTCGATGCGGGCGCGCCGCTGGGCCACTGGTACCGGCTGGGCTGCATCTTCCTTGGCCTGCTTGGCCTTGGTTTCATCAACCCCGAGGGCCAGCATCAGGCGGCCGAGAAACTCGGCTTCAAGTTCCGGATCGTCGGCACGCGGCTGCCATTTGGTGTCGTTCTTGCCTTCGGTAAAGCTTTCCACCATGCCGCGGTGGCTGATGTAGATCTCGACATTACCGTTGGGGCTGCGCTCGAAACGGGTACGGAACTTGTCACGCTCGGGCGTGGCGTAGAGTCCGTCCAGACCGACCGTGGCTAGGAGCTTGCGCACGCCGTCCTGCGGAATCTTGGCGCGGTTTTCCGCCCAGTCGGTTTCCATGATGCCCAGCTGCGGTTCGTCGCGCTTCAGCACGAAACCGTTGTCCTGCCAGAATTCGCGGACCAGCGGCCACAGCTGTTCGGCGCTCTTGCCGCTGACGCTCAGCCAGCGCTGGCCACCGGCGCGTTCCAGGCGGACGGTGTCGGAGGCTGCGGTAGCCACCTGGGCCGTGCCGGCGCGAATGGCCGCCTGCTGGCCGGCCTGGTCTGCCTGCTGTTGTGCCATCAGCTTGGCGCTGACGCCGCCGGCAGGCATGGCATAGGAGTTGGTCAGTTCGGGGGCTGTCAGGTCGGGCGGCACTTCCAGCGTACGCTTGGGCGCTTCGGCCGACTTGTAGGCGATCTTGCTGTCGTCAGACGTCGAGGCGCATGCCGCCAGACCGGCAACGGCCACGACGGGGAGCAGATGGCGAAGGGATTTCATCCAGACTCCGTTGGGTAAGAAATCAGATCAGGTTGGCAGCCTTGAGTGCAGCTTCGACCTTGGATTGGCCGGCGTCACTCAGACGGGTCAGGGGCAGGCGGATACCGGCCGGGATGCGGCTCATGCGTTCGAGCGCCCACTTGACCGGGATCGGGTTGGCCTCGCAGAACAGGTCCTTGTGCAGGCCCTGCAGCGGGTCGTTGATGCGGCGGGCGGCCTGCACGTCACCGGCGATGGCCGCACGGCAGAGTTCGGCCATCTGGCGCGGTGCGACGTTGGCCGTCACCGAAATCACGCCGTGGCCGCCGCACAGCATGAAGGCCATGGCAGTGGCGTCGTCGCCGGTATAAAGGGCGAAATCCTTCGGGGTACGCTTGACGAGATCGCAGCAGCGGGCGAGGTCGGCAGTGGCATCCTTGAGACCGATGATGTTGGGGATTTCGGCCAGACGCAATACGGTGTCGTTACACATGTCGGCCACGGTGCGGCCCGGCACGTTGTAAAGGATGACCGGAATGTCGGTCGATTCGGCAATGGCGCGGAAGTGCCGGTACATGCCTTCCTGCGTCGGCTTGTTGTAGTACGGCACGACCGACAGGACCTGGTCGGCCCCGAGGCGGCGGGATTCGCGCGTCAGGTCGATGGCTTCGTGGGTCGAGTTGGCGCCGGCGCCGGCGATGACCTTGATGCGGCCGGCCGCGCGCTTGACCACTGCAGCCACGACCTGCAGGTGCTCTTCGACCGCGAGTGCGGCCGATTCGCCCGTCGTGCCAACAGCAACGATGCCGCTGGTGCCCGACTCGATATGAAAATCGACCAGACGGTCCAGTGCTTCAAAATCAACACTGCCGTCTTCCAACATGGGGGTCACAATCGCGACCAGACTTCCGGTGAGCATGTGCGTGCCTGTGAACGAAACAAGAAAATGGAAATTTAGCGGGAGATTGTAGCCCAATTCCTCAAATGCAGCGTGAATGCACTGGAGGCCGGACTTGCCGGTCATGCTGCCGCAGGCTGTCATGCCGGTCATGCCGGCGGTCTGCGAGCTTCGCGGGGCAGTGAGGGCCGGGTTTGGAGGGCGTGACAGTCCCGCTCGCCGCCTGCCTGCTGCGGCTGTGCTAGAATCCGCCATTTTCCGTTTACCGGACAATCTGTTAGCCAAGGATTTCCCGCGTGATCACTACCGCGAATATCACCATGCAGTTCGGCGTCAAGCCGCTGTTTGAAAATGTTTCCGTCAAGTTTGGCGAAGGCAACCGCTACGGCCTGATCGGTGCCAATGGTTCGGGCAAATCCACCTTCATGAAGATTCTGGGAGGGGACCTGGAGCCGACTTCCGGCAATGTGTCGGTCGAGCCGGGCATGCGTCTGGGCAAGCTGCGCCAGGACCAGTTTGCCTACGAAGACCAGCGCGTGCTCGACGTGGTGCTGCAGGGACACGCCGAAATGTGGGCCGCCATGAGCGAGCGTGACGCGATTTACGCCAACCTTGAGGCCACCGAGGACGACTACATGCATGCGGCCGAGCTGGAGGCCAAGTTCGCCGAGTACGACGGTTATACCGCCGAGGCGCGCGCCGGCGAGCTGTTGCTTGGCGTGGGCATCCCGCTGGAACAGCACAACGGTCCGATGAGCGAAGTCGCACCGGGCTGGAAGCTGCGCGTGCTGCTGGCCCAGGCCCTGTTCTCCAATCCGGACATCCTGTTGCTGGACGAGCCGACCAACAACCTCGACATCAATACCATCCGCTGGCTGGAGGACGTGCTCAACCAGCGCAACTCGACCATGATCATCATCTCGCACGACCGCCACTTCCTGAATGCGGTGTGCACCCACATGGCCGATCTCGACTACAACACCATCACCGTATACCCGGGCAATTACGACGACTACATGCTCGCCGCTGCCCAGGCCCGCGAGCGCCAGCTGTCGTCCAACGCCAAGGCCAAGGAACGCATCCAGGAACTGCAGGAATTCGTGGCCCGCTTCTCGGCCAACAAATCCAAGGCCCGTCAGGCCACCAGCCGCCTGAAGCAGGTCGACAAGCTCAAGGGCGACATGGTCGACGTCAAGCCTTCGACCCGCCAGAACCCGTTCATCCGCTTCGAGATGGACGAAAAGATGAAGCTGCACCGGCAAGCCGTGGAAGCGCAGGGCATCTCCAAGGCCTACGACGACAAGGTGCTGTTCCAGAACCTGTCGTTCATCCTGGAAGCCGGCCAGCGCATCGCCATCATCGGCCCCAACGGCGCCGGCAAATCCACCCTGGTCAAGCTTCTCGCTGGTGCCTTCAATCCGGCCTTCTCGGCCGGCGTGACCCCGGATGCCGGGCAGATCAAGTGGGCGGAAAAGGCCCAGGTCGGCTACTTCGCGCAGGATCACGAGGCCGCATTCGACAGCGACATGGACCTGGCCGAATGGATGCGCCAGTGGACGCAAGAGGGCGACGACGAGCAGGTGGTGCGTGCCACGCTCGGTCGCCTGTTGTTCGGCAGCGACGACGTGACCAAGTGCGTGCGCGTGCTCTCGGGCGGGGAAAAGGGGCGCATGCTCTATGGCCAGCTGATCCTTGAGCGTCCCAACGTCATGATCATGGACGAACCGACCAACCACATGGACATGGAGTCGATCGAGTCGCTCAACATGGCGCTGGAAAAGTACAAGGGCACGCTGATTTTCGTGTCACACGACCGCCAGTTCGTCAGCTCGCTGGCCACCCAGATCATCGAACTGGATGGCGAAGGCGGGTTCGAGCATTACATGGGCAACTACGAAGACTACCTCGCCAGCCGCGGCCTGCTGTAATCCTGCAATTCCGCGAGGCTCCGGCCCGAACAACCCGCCTGGATGGCGGGTTGTTCTTTTGGCGGGACTCCATGTCGCAATCCCGATAGTTGATTACCCAAGGTTTTTTGACCTGTTTAGGCGTATGGGATATAGTCCGCAGCGCTTGGGTGCGTTGCAACATTCTGTCGGCTCACCTGGCCAAAGAGCCTGTAAATGACATAAATAGAACAAGGCTATCTACGGATTTTGCATTGCAACAATCCGTGATGCTCGTCGCTGCCGGCCATTCCGGATCTCCTGTGCAGCGGAGTCGGTACAAACCCAAAGGAAATCAGCATGCGTTTGCAAGGGAAAGTCTCCATCATCACCGGTGCCGCCAGCGGCATCGGCCGTGCCACCGCCCTCAAGTTTGCCCGCGAAGGCGCCATTGTTGCCGTCTGCGACCTGAACCAGGGCGCGATTGACGAAGTGGTCGCCGAAATCAAGGCCGCCGGTGGCCAGGCTGTCGGCTACATCGTCAACGTGACCGACAAGGCACAGATCGCCGACATGGTCGGCGGCCTCAAGGGCCAGTTCGGCCGCATCGACGTGCTGGTGAACAACGCCGGCATCGTGCAGGATGCCCAACTGATCAAGATGACCGAAGACCAGTTCGACAAGGTGATCGACATCAATCTCAAGGGTGTCTACAACTGCACCCGCGCCGTGGTCGACACCATGGTCGAGCAGGGCAGTGGTGTCATCCTCAACGCCAGCTCGGTAGTGGGCGTGTACGGCAACTTCGGCCAGACCAACTATGCCGCCACCAAGTTCGGTGTCATCGGTTTCGTCAAGACCTGGGCCAAGGAACTGGGCAAGAAGGGCATCCGTGCCAATGCCGTGTGCCCGGGTTTCGTGGCCACCCCGATCCTCAAGGCCATGCCGGAAAAAGTGATCCAGGCCATGGAAGACAAGGTGCCGATGAAGCGCATGGCTGCTCCGGAAGAAATCGCCAACGTGTACGCCTTCCTCGCCAGCGACGAAGCCAGCTACATCAACGGTGCTGCCATCGAAGTCACCGGTGGCCTGACCCTGTAAGTCCCGCCGTACACCGGCCGCGAGCGGCGCGGCATGCGCATCCACACCCCTGCCCGTGCAGGGGTGTGCTGTTTCAGCCGACCCGGAACTGCCCGACCAGCGCTTGCAGGCGGCCGGATGCCTGCAGGGTCAGGGCAGAACTCTGACCGGTTTCCTCGACCGTGGCCCGGATGCTGTGGGCGGCATCACCGACCCGGCGGGCGGTATCGTCGTATTGCCGGCTGACCGTGGCAATGCCCTCGATGGCGGCAAGCAGCTGCTCGATCACCGCGTGGTCGGCCTGGTCACTGGCGGCTTCTTCGGCCAGCCGCAGGCCTTCGTCCAGTTCCTGCATGCCGCCGCCCATGCGGCTGGCGGCAACGTGCGCCTGCTCCTGCACCTGGCTGATCATGTCGCGGATTTCCACCGTGGCCTGTGCCGTGCGTTCGGCCAGTTTGCGGACTTCGTCGGCCACGACGGCAAAGCCGCGCCCCTGTTCGCCGGCGCGGGCCGCCTCGATGGCGGCATTCAGGGCCAGCAGGTTGGTCTGGTCGGCAATGTCGCGGATCACGCTGACCACCTGGCCGATGTTGCGCGTGCTGGCTGACAGGGTTTCCAGCGTGCCGGCGGCCTCTCCCACTGAATGCCGGATGCCCTGCGAGCGCTGGCGCAGGTTGGCAAGCTGCCCTTGCGAGGCCTGCATGACTGTTTCCATGCGGGTTTTCATGTCGGCGGCACTGCCGGCGGCGCTGTCGATTTCCTGCCGCTGGCGGTCCAGCGCCTGCATCATGTCGCCGATCAATCCCTGGACGCTGTGGGCTGTGGCGCAGGTATCGTGATGGCTGGCTTCTACCTGCCGGTTGGTGGCGGAGATTTCGTGCGAGCTGTGGATCACCCGGCGCACGATGCTTTCCAGATTGTCGATGAAGCTGTTGAACCACTGCGCCATGGTGGTGATTTCATCCGGATGACGGCTGTCGCGGTCGATGCGCTGGGTCAGGTCGCCGCCACCTTCGGCAATGGTGCGCACCATGCGGATCATCTGGCGCATGCGTGCTGCCAGCTTGCGGCTGCCAAGGCTCAGGAACACCAGTGCGCCGGCCAGGTGGCAGCCCAGCCCGGCCAGTGCGCTGGCGGTCTGGCCCAGGCCAAAAGCAGCCGTCAGCAGGTGCGAGCCGGCCCAGCCTGCCAGCATGGTGGCGAGATAGAGCTTCATCAACCGGTAGCTCAGGCTGCGGTTGCGGTAAACCTCTTCCAGATCGGCTTCGCACATCATGCCCCAGAGATCGGGGGAGCCCGGCAGCCGGAAAGTGACACCGCAGCCGATGACGGGGATGTGGCGGTAATCGGCGTAGCCCGGATAGGTGACGAACAGGTTGCTGCCGCAGCGGATGGTTTCGCGCACGCCAGGATGCAGGCGGCCGGTGGCCGGATCGTTGAAGACCAGTTCGAATTCGGTGTGCCTGTGCACCCGGACGGTGCCGAACGCCGTGCGTACGCCATCCTTGAGATTGTCACCGCCGGTAAAGGTGCGGTCTTCGAAGCGCGAGCGCGACAGGGCCGTGCCGGGTGCGACCGACGGATCGAAGTGCGACTGCGCCATGAACAGGTAGTTGTCGCCCGACTCGTGAAAGATGTGTCCGGCCTCGCGCTGGATCAGGTCGCCCAGCACGTCGTTGGGCACCCGGCCGCAGAGTATGCCGCGCGGTGTGCCGTCGGCGGCGGTGAGCGGACGGTAGAACATCAGGGTGACGCCGTCGTGAAAGCGCGAGGTCGACGGGCCGAGCTGCTCGGTCTGCGGATCGGAATAGGGGCCGTGCAGGAAACGCTCTTTCAGGCCGCGGGCCACGGCAGCGGCCGGCAGGCCGCTGGCACCGCTGCGCCCGGCACTGCTGGCCAGCAATTGTCCGGCGGCATCGATCACGAACAGCTCGGAAAAATCCGCTGCCAGCAATCGCCTCTGGCTCAGCGTGGTCCGTTCGATGTCCGGCCACTGCATGGCCAGACGCTCGGCCAGGGCATCAAGGTGCGCCCACTGTTCGTGGGCCCACTGGGTCAGCAAGGCCACGCGGGTCTGGGCAATGCCGGCAAATACCTGTTCCAGTGCATGGGTCCGGTGCCGGTTCAGCAGGCAGGCCCAGCGCAGGGACAGCTTGCCGTTGCGGCCCAGCCAGGGCAGCCAGTGCCATTCCTGGTCGGTCAAGGACATGGTTGCACTTCGGGTCATGGTCTCGCTCCTTGTCATCGTGTTGCCGGGGCTGTGGTCTGATACGGGCGTGAATCAACAAAGCAATTGTAATGCCAATGACATTGATATTGCCCTGTTTGCATCGTGTAGGCAGAGGCCGGCTGTCTGAAAGACGGCCAGGTGTGAAAAGGAGCTGGTGTTGCAAGGTGTACCGGTGCTGTCGCCGGCAGATGCCTGGGGGCATTGCACGGTTTGCCAGACGGTAAAGAACGACCGGGCCGGATGACCGGCAGAGAATGGCGCGGGAGGTGATCCGTGTGCACAAATGCGCGGGACGGGTAGGCAATCAATGACAATTATTTGTATATTTTGTCCCTGCCATTCATTTCCGGTCGCAGCCAGCCGGACATGTCCACGGGCCGCTTGGTCCCGGGCGTGGGTGGAGCCCGGCATCCGAGCAGAAACCATGACCGGATTCCGAGGGGCTTTTATTTTCAAGTAATTGATTTATTTGAATAAATTGACCAATATTCCAGCCGCGTGCAATAATCGGCTCAATCTCCCTTAACGGACCAACAACACATGGCCGCACAGACCCTCTACGACAAGCTCTGGGAGAGCCACGTGGTGCGTACCGACCCGGACGGCACCTCGCTCCTGTATATCGACCGCCATCTCGTCCACGAAGTCACCAGCCCGCAGGCCTTTGAAGGGCTCAAGCTCGCCGGCCGCAAGCCGTGGCGCGTGCATTCGATCGTGGCCACCGCCGACCACAACACACCGACCGACAACTGGGATCTGGGCATTGCCGGGATCAAGGATCCGGTCTCGCGCCTGCAGGTGGAAACGCTGGATGCCAACGTGCGTGAAACCGGCGCGCTGGCGTATTTCCCGTTCATGGACCGCAATCAGGGCATCGTGCACGTGGTTGGTCCCGAGCAGGGTGCCACGCTGCCCGGCATGACCGTGGTATGTGGCGACAGCCATACTTCCACCCACGGTGCGTTTGCCGCGCTGGCGCACGGTATCGGCACCAGCGAGGTCGAGCACGTCATGGCGACCCAGTGCCTGACCGCCAAGAAGTCCAAGGCCATGCTGGTACGGGTCGAGGGTGAATTGCAGGCCGGTGTCACCGCCAAGGACATTGCGCTGGCAGTGATCGGCAGGATCGGTACCGCCGGCGGCACCGGCTATGCCATCGAATTTGCCGGCAGCGCCATCCGTGGCCTGTCGATGGAAGGTCGCATGACCCTCTGCAACATGGCCATCGAAGCAGGCGCCCGCTCCGGTCTGGTGGCGGTGGACCAGGTCACGCTGGATTACGTCAAGGGGCGTCCGTTCGCACCGACCGCAGAGCAGTGGGAGGCCGCGGTGGCCTGCTGGAGTGAGCTCAAGAGCGACGAAGGCGCCGTGTTCGATGCCGTGGTGGAACTGGATGCCACGACCATCGCGCCGCAGGTGACCTGGGGCACCAGTCCGGAAATGGTGGTGGCGATTACCGACCGCGTGCCGGACCCGGCTGCCGAAGCCGACCCGGTCAAGCGCGAAGGCATGCAGCGCGCACTGGCCTACATGGGGCTGATCGCCGGGACGCCAATGGCGGAAATCGCCGTCGACAAGGTGTTTGTCGGTTCCTGTACCAACTCGCGCATCGAAGACCTGCGTGAAGCGGCCGCAGTGGTGCGCGGCCGGCGCAAGGCTGATTCGGTCAGGCTGGCGATGGTGGTACCGGGGTCCGGCAACGTCAAGGCCGAGGCCGAGGCTGAAGGGCTCGACAAGATCTTTGTCGCGGCCGGATTCGAATGGCGCGAGCCGGGTTGTTCGATGTGTCTGGCGATGAACGCCGACCGTCTGGAGCCGGGCGAGCGCTGTGCCTCCACCTCGAACCGCAACTTTGAAGGACGACAGGGACAGGGCGGGCGCACCCACCTCGTCAGTCCGGCCATGGCGGCTGCGGCAGCGATTGCCGGCCATTTCGTCGATATCCGCAAAGGTTATTAATCCCGCTGTTTCCGCCTTGGTTGACTATCTTGAAGCGTGCCACTGTCGGCATGCTTCAAGGAGTCATCACCATGAAAACCCTGATCGGCATCCTGCTTGCCAGCTGTTTGTTGACTGCCTGCAATACCATGGCAGGCATGGGACAGGATGTGTCGTCGGCCGGTCATGCCGTGACCAACGCAGCCGACGACGTCAAGTCCAAGATGTAGTCTGGCGTCGAGCGGGGGAGGGGCGGTGCGGTAAGCGTTTGAACGCGCAGCAGCATTGCTGCGCACACCCAGCATGAAAACACTGACACTGACCCTTCTGCTCGCCGTTGTGACCCTGACCGGTTGCCATACTGTGCAAGGCATTGGCCGGGACATCCGGGCAGGCGGGGCTGCCATTGAGAGGGCCGCACAATGAAAGCCTTTACCCGACTGACCGGACTCGTCTGTCCGCTCGACCGTGCCAATGTCGACACCGACGCCATCATCCCCAAGCAGTTCCTCAAGTCGATCCAGCGTTCCGGTTTCGGCCCCAACCTGTTTGACGAATGGCGCTACCTGGACCACGGCGAACCCGGCATGGACAACAGCATCCGGCCGCAAAACCCGGATTTCGTCCTCAATTTCCCGCGCTACCAGGGCGCGCAGATCCTGCTGGCCCGCGAAAACTTCGGCTGCGGCTCCAGTCGCGAACACGCACCGTGGGCACTGGATGACTACGGCTTCCGTGTGGTGATCGCTCCGTCGTTTGCCGACATCTTTTTCAACAACTGCTACAAGAACGGCCTGCTGCCGATCGTATTGCCGGCCGAAGTGATGGACCGCCTGTTTGCCGGATGCGAAGCCTCCGAAGGCTACCGGCTGACCGTGGATCTGGCCGCGCAGACCGTGACCACACCGCAGGGGGATTCGTTCGGTTTCGACATTACCGAGCACCGCAAGCACTGCCTGCTGAACGGGCTGGACGAAATCGGCCTGACCCTGAGGCATGCAGATGAAATCAGGGCTTTTGAAGACAATCGCCGACAAACCCAGCCGTGGTTGTTCCGCTAAGCGATACGGAAAAGGCAGCCGCCCCTGTGGACAAATCCCGCAGGGGCGGTTTTTTATGTAAAAATGGTTGCCGTTATATGCGGTTGGCACACGCAGGCCTGCCAACCTTGTTCGTCTGACTGTCAGGTGATGCTGTACCTGACTGCCCACTCGGATCGACATGACCGCAGCGAAAAGTTCCTTGCCTCTGGCTGATGCCAAAAACATGCCTGCCCTGGCGCAGGAAGTGATGCAGTTGCGGCAGGAAACTGCCTTGTTGCAGCAGTTGTTGCAACTGGCCGAGCAGGTGGCGGCCGGTTTGCAGCTCAACGAGGTGCTGGACCGGGTGTATGACGGATTTCGCCACCTGATTCCCTATGATCGAATCGGTTGTGCGCTGCTTGAAGAAGATGGCTGTACATTGACAGCGGTATGGTCCCGCTCGGAAGCGCATGTGCCGCACATCGGTGAGGGATTCCGGCGTGGCTATCTTGGCTCCGGACTGGCGTGTCTGCTGCATTCGGGCCGGCCGCGCATCCTCAACAACCTGCAACTGTACCTTGCCGATCATCCCGGTTCAGAAGCCACCCGCCTCATCGTGGCCGAAGGCATGCGCTCCAGCCTGACCTGTCCCTTGCTGGCGCAGGGGCGGCCCATCGGTTTCCTGTTTTTTTCCAGCATGCGTCCGCATACCTACCGGGAAGAACATGAGCAGGCCTTCATGGGCATTGCCCGCCAGCTGGCCCTGCTGATCGAACGCGGCCAGATGTGCGAACGCTTGCAGCTCCTCAACCACGAACTGTTGCAGGCCAAGAACCAGTTGGAAGTGCGGGCCACGTATGATCCGCTGACCCAGCTGCTGAACCGGGGAGCCATTCTCGAAGGACTCAGCCAGAGCTGCTGCGATCCCTCGCAGCCACTGGCCGTCATTCTGGCCGATATTGACCACTTCAAGAACGTCAATGATGTCCACGGCCACCAGGCCGGCGACATGGCGCTGGAAGCCGTGGCCCGGCGGCTGGGCCGGGTGCTGCGCGGGGGCGATGCCGTGGGACGTTACGGCGGCGAGGAATTCCTGATCGTGCTGCCCGGCGCCACGCCTGACGTGGCCATGATCGTGGCCGAGCGGCTGCGGCAGGCAGTGGCCGGCGAGCCGGTCGACCTGGGCGGCGGGCGCAGCCAGTCGCTGACCCTGAGCCTCGGCGTGTGCTGCCAGGCCGGCGGGCAGGCGCACGATGTAGCCTGCCTGATCGCCGAAGCCGACCAGGCGCTGTATGCCGCCAAGGCCGGCGGGCGCAACCAGGTCATGCTGGCCGCCTGAGCCGCCGGTGGGCTGTGCTCAGAGCGTGGCCGCATCACGCATCCACACGGCGCTTTGCCGTCGGACCAGGTCATTGAGCGAACCGCTGCGTTCGTAGAGCGTGCGCAACTGCCGGCTGGGGTTGTCGCGTGCCAGTGCCCGGGCCAGCAGTTGCTGGCGCTCGGCCTCGCAGCCCAGCGCCGCGGCTTGGGGTTCCAGCCGCGTCAGCGTCGTGACCAGATCCTGCTGCAATGACACCTGTCCGTTGTCTGCCGGGTTGAGGATCAGCCCTTCAAACCCGAAGCGGCACGCCTGGAAACGGTTGTAGCTGTAGGCCAGATAGTTGTCACTGTGGATGGCCTGCCAGCCGGATTCCATGCATTCGCGTGCCAGCATCTGCGCGTAGGCCGCCAGCAGTACCGGGGTCAGCAGGTCCAGCGGCGTGTCGCACACCCGGATTTCCACCGTGCCGTATTCCGGCTTCGGGCGCACGTCCCAGTAAAAGTCCTTCATGCTCGCCACGATGCCCAGCTGCTGCATGCGGACAAAATAATCGTTGAAACCGGCCCAGTCGGTGACGCAGGGCAGCGTGCCCGACAGCGGAAAGGCATTGACGCTGGTCAGGCGCGAACTCTGGAACAGCGTGTCCACGCCCTGGTAGTAGGGCGAAGCGGCCGACAGGGCAATGAAGTGCGGAATGTAGCGGGCAAGGAAATGCGCCAGCCGGATGGCCTGGTCGCCGTCCGGGCAGCCGATGTGGATGTGCTGGCCGTAGACCGTGAACTGCTGCGCCAGATAGCCGTACAGCTCCGACACCAGCAGATAGCGCTCCTTGGGGTAGATGCGCTGCTCGCTCCAGTGCTGGAACGGATGCGCGCCGCCGCCCGCCAGTCCGAGGTTGAGCGTATCGGCCGCGCGCACCAGCACCGCGCGGATGGCATCCAGCTCCTCGAGCATGGCGCGCGTGCGGGTATGGATGGCCGTACCGATCTCGATCATGCCCTGGGTGATTTCCGGCTTGATGTCAAAGCCGTGGTCTTCGCGCCCGATCAGGCGCAGCAGGTCGTCAGAACCCCGGGTCAGGTTGTAGTCGTGCCGGTTGACGATCATCAGTTCCAGCTCCACCCCCAGTGTCAGGGGCTGGCTGGCGCAAAAATCCAGCATGGGTGCGTCCTCCTTTGCGTCAGTCCGAAGCCTCGCCCGCCTGGCGCAGGGCCAGTTGCGTCAGCGACGGCCCGGCCAGTTCGGTCAGCGTCAGCACCGTGATGGCCAGCGCCATGCTGCCGGCCGGCAGCAGCAGGCTGCCCAGCCACGGCAACAGCAGCAGGCCGGGAGCGCCGCTGCTCATCGGGGTCTGTGCCAGTGCCAGCCACAGGGTCCGGCGTCCACGGAGCCCGCTGCGGCGGGCCAGCAGCACCAGCGGCAACCACTGGCACAGCAGGCGCAGGGCGATGTAGCCGGCAGCCACCAGCCCCGCCTGTGGCAGCAGGCGCCAGTCAAACTGCGAGCCGGTGAAGATGAACAGGGCGATCAGCAGGATCGGCGTCCAGTTCAGCGGCGCAGGTTCGGTGACCGCGTAATGGCGGTCGAGATTGCGCACGGTCAGACCGTAGACCAGCGCCGCCAGTGCCGGCAGCAGCGCCAGCTCACCACCCAGCCCGGTCAGCAGTGTCAGGCCGCCGAGCAGCAGTGCCTGCCGGGCCACGTATTGCCGGTAGCCCAGCCATTTCGACAGGTGCAGGGTCAGCACGCCCAGCACCAGCCCGGCCAGCAGGGCTGCCAGCAGCGGCAGGGCCGCCTGGCTGAACACGGTGGCGGGCGAAGCACCCTGACTGGCCTGGAGCCAGCCCAGTGCCAGGGCAAAGCAGGCAAAGCCGGCCAGGTTGCCCAGCCCGGTCAGGGCCAGCAACCGTTCGGTCAGCAGGCCCTCGGCACGGATATCACGCAGGATCGACAGCAGGACGGCCGGTGCGCTGCCCATGCCGAGCGACGCCAGCAGCAGCGCCTGCGATGCCGGCCAGCCCAGTCCGGTCAGGTACAGGCCCAGTACGCCGCCCAGCAGGGCCGAGCTGGCCAGTGAGGCTGCCAGGATGTGCCGTTCGCGCCAGAGCCACGCCAGGTCGATCCGGCGGCCGACCTCGAACAGCGCCAGCCCCAGTGCCAGTTGCATGACGGGCTGGGTGGACTGGATCAACGGGGCACCCAGCAGGTCAAGGGCATGGGGGCCGATCAGGAAACCGCCGAGCAGGTAGCTGGTGACGCCGGGCAGGCGGGCGGTGCGGAAAATCAGTTGTCCGGCCACGACTCCCAGCAGCAGGAGCAGGCCGAAGGCCGTGAGGGGCGACAGGTGGGGCAGCAGCGTACTCAATCATGTCTCCTTGGCGCGGCACCGTCCTGCGAGCAGCAAGCGTTCGGGTGCGAGTGGCCGGCAAGGAGAGCCGGCGGCAGCAGGCTGCCGGCTCCACGATGGGGTGCGGACCCGCAAGGCGGGTGGCGAAGGAGGCGGAAGGAGGGTGTCCTTCCGGAAAGAAGCGGCGGAACCGCCGGAAAGGGATGAAAGGAGAAACGGCTCAGCGGGCCCGGACGGCGGCGAGCACGGCTTCGGCGTGGCCCGGCACCTTGACGCCGCGCCATTCGGCTTCGATCCGGCCGTCTTCGCCGATCAGGAAGGTGCTGCGCTCAATGCCGCGCACCTGCTTGCCGTACATGTTTTTCAGCTTGATCACACCGAACAGGTTGCAGACGGTTTCATCCGGGTCGGACAGCAGGGGAAAGGGCAGGTCGAACTTGGCCCGGAAGTTTTCGTGCGACTTGAGGCTGTCGCGCGAAATACCGGCCACTTCGCAGCCGGCTGCCTCGAAATCGGCGTGCAGCGCGGCAAAGGCCTGCGCTTCGTTGCTGCAACCGGGTGTGTTGTCCTTGGGATAGAAATACAGCACCAGCGGCTTGCGGGCCGCCGCCAGCGTGAACGTGGTGCCGCCCGTGGCGGGCAGGCTGAAATCTGGGCAGGGAGTTCCTTGCATCCGGGTCTCCTGGAAGTGGACAGTCGGCAGGGCCGGCGGGTTTCGACGGCCGGGGCATTCATGGAACAATGCGTCCCTTTGGCCGGTTTTCAAGTTTGTCATGCTCTCATGGGATATTTTCTGCACGGTCATCGACAACTACGGTGACATCGGCGTGACCTGGCGGCTGGCGCGCCAGCTGGCGCACGAACGCCAGGAACCGGTGCGGTTGTGGGTGGATGATCTGGCCAGTTTTGCCCGGCTGGCGCCGGCGCTGGACCCGCTGGGCGGGTCGCAGTGCATCGACGGCGTGCAGGTCGAGCCGTGGGGGGCCACCCTGCCAGCCGGTGTGCAGCCGATGCAGGTGGTGGTCGAGGCGTTCGGCTGCCAGTTGCCCGACGGTTTCCGGCAGGCCATGGCCGGGCGCCGGCCCGCGCCGGTGTGGATCAACCTCGAATACCTGACGGCGGAAGACTGGGCCGAGGCGTGTCATGGCCTGGCCTCGCCGCAGCCCCCGCTGGACAAATACTTCTTTTTCCCCGGATTTTCCGGCCGTACCGGCGGCCTGCTGCGCGAGGCTGCGCTGCTGGCGGAGCGTGATGCCTTTGTGGCCGACCCGGTGGCACAACAGGCGTTTCTGGCCCGGCTGGGCCTGTCTGCCTTGCCGCCGGGGCAGCCGAGGATTTCGCTGTTCGCCTATGACAATCCGGCCGTACCGGTCTGGCTCGACACCGTGGCCGCAGGCGACGAGGCGCTGACCGTGCTGGTGCCGGACGGCCGGGTGCTGGATTCGGTGGCGGACTGGCTGGGGCGACGGCCGGCGGTGGGCGAGGTGGTCAGCCGCGGGGCGCTGACGCTGGCCGTGCTGCCGTTTGTCGCACAGCCCGATTACGACCGGCTGCTGTGGTGTTGCGAGGAGAACTTCGTGCGCGGCGAGGATTCGTTCGTGCGGGCACAGTGGGCCGGCCAGCCATTGACCTGGCACATCTACCGGCAGGAGGAAGACGCCCATCTCGTCAAGCTGGAAGCCTGGCTGCAACGCTGGTGCGAGGGGCTGGATGCGCCGGTGGCCGGGGCTGCCCGGGCATGGCAGCTGGCGTGGAATGCCGGGCCGGAAAACGTGCCGCAGGCATGGCGGCAATGGCGGGCTGCGCGCCCGGCATTGGCCGCACAGGCCCGGCGCTGGGTGAAGATGCGTACAGGCGACGGCGACCTGGCGTCCAATCTGGCGCGTTTTTGCGAAAGTCTTTTATAATCACGCGTTTTCCGAAACGCCGGCCCTTGGTGGCCGCTAATCAGACAGTTACAGGAATCAGATGAAGATCGCTCAGGAACTCCGCTCCGGCAACGTGTTCATGCTCGACGGCCAACCGATGGTGGTGCAGAAGACCGAATACAACAAGTCCGGTCGCAACGCCGCAGTCGTCAAGATGAAGATGAAGAACCTGCTTACTGGCAGCGCCAGCGAAGCGGTGTACAAGGCTGACGAAAAGTTCGACATCGTCGTGCTCGACAAGAAGGAATGCACCTATTCCTACTTCGCCGATCCGATGTACGTGTTCATGGACGGCGAGTTCAACCAGTACGAAGTCGAAGCCGAAAACATGGAAGACGTGCTGCCCTTCCTGGAAGACGGCATGACCGATCCGTGCGAAGTGGTGTTCTACGAAGGCCGCGCCATTTCGGTCGAACTGCCGACCACCGTGGTGCGTGAAGTGGAATACACCGAACCGGCCGTGCGCGGTGACACTTCGGGCAAGGTCCTGAAGCCGGCCCGCCTGCACAACGGCACCGTGATCCAGGTGGCGGCATTCGTCGAAATCGGTGACAAGATCGAAATCGATACCCGCACCAGCGAATTCAAGAAGCGCGCCTGATACGTTCCGGTCCTGCTTCGATGTCATGCCCCGGCCTTGCCGGGGCATGTTTTTTTTCAGCTGTGCGAAATCACCGTCTGTTCGGGCAGCTTGTAGCGGGTGATATCGATGCAGTTGATCAGGGCCACATGCTCGTGTCCGCACCACGACAGCAGCGAAGTCTGAACGTCCGACCAGATGCCCAGCGAGGGGTTGTAGACCTCGCGGCGGGCATGACGGCTGCTGGCAGACAGCTGGGGCAGCGGGCAGTGCTCGCAGGGTGTGACGCAGCCGTCAAAAAAGGCCTCGTGGCACAAGTCGTCAACCCTGGCTGTCGGAACCAGCTCGTGGGTCTTGCGGTTGAGGTAGAGCAGCCGGTGGGTGTCGCAGTCCACCACGTAGGTGGCGTTGTCGACGCTGTCGAGAATGGCCTGCAGGTTGTTGTGTGCCGATTGCAGTCCGGCGGCCAGCCGGGCCTTGAGCAGGAAGGTGCCGATCAGCTTTGACAGCGTGCTGAGCGCGCCGATTTCCTCGTCACTCCACTGGCGGGAGCCCTGGCAGTCGTCAAAACCGACAAAGCCGCGCAGCTCGCCGGCATCGATGATTGCAACCAGCAG
>RRZT010448619.1_pt1 | contig 32064 bp, 31 predicted proteins | sample 2165551 | NCBI WGS metagenome assembly RRZT01 (sample SAMN10456910, study PRJNA506462) | wastewater metagenome | biome: wastewater; feature: sludge; material: wastewater sludge; isolation source: wastewater sludge with Escherichia coli K12::gfp cells carrying plasmid... | place: USA: Moscow, Idaho...
CACCATCAGCGCCATCACCGCGTTGGGCGGAATACCCAGCGTCAAGAGCGGGATGAAGGAGGTCTGCGAACCGGCGTTATTGGCCGACTCGGGCGCCGTCACGCCGCGGATGTTGCCCTTGCCGAAGGGCACCTCGCCGGGCTTGAGCTTGGTCTTCTTCTCTATGGTGTAGGCGGCAAAGGCCGACAGCAGCGCGCCACCGCCCGGCAGAATGCCCAGGGCCGATCCCAGGGCCGTGCCACGAACCATGGCGGGGAACATGCGCTTGAAGTCCTGCGCCGTGGGGAACAGGCCCGTCACCTTGGCGGCGAACACCTCACGCTCGTGCTCGGGCTTGGACAGGTTGGCGATGATTTCGCCGTAGCCGAACACGCCCATGGCGATCACCGTGAAGCTGATGCCGTCGGTCAGCTCGGGGATGTCGAAGCTGTAGCGCGCCACGCCCGAGTTCACGTCGGTGCCGACCAGGCCCATCAGCAGGCCGAGCACGATCATGCCGATGGCCTTGAGCAACGAGCCCGAGGCCAGCACCACGGCGCCGATCAGGCCCAGCACCATCAGCGAGAAGTATTCCGCCGGGCCGAACTTGAAGGCCACCTCGGTCAGTGGCGGGGCAAAGGCCGCGAGGATCAGCGTGCCCACGCAGCCGGCGAAGAACGAGCCTATGCCCGCCGCCGCCAGAGCCGGGCCCGCACGGCCATTGCGCGCCATCTGGTAGCCGTCGATCACCGTGACGACCGAGGACGACTCGCCCGGCAGGTTCACCAAAATGGCGGTAGTGGAGCCGCCATACTGCGCACCGTAGTAAATGCCGGCCAGCATGATCAGCGCCGCCACGGGCGGCAGCGCATAGGTGGCGGGCAGCAGCATGGCGATGGTGGCCACGGGGCCCACGCCGGGCAGCACGCCGATCAGGGTGCCCAGCAGACAGCCGACAAAGCAGTAAATCAGGTTCTGGAACGTGAACGCGACGCCAAAACCCATCGAGAGGTGGTCAAACAATTCCATGATCTAGATCTCCCTCTCAACCTGCGATGAAGCTGGGCCAGACGGGGAACTGCAGGTTCAGCCCCCAGATGAACGCCGCGTAGCTGCCCGCGGCAAGAATGGTGGCCAGGATGAAGACCCCCTTGAAGTGGAAATGGGTACCCGCCAGGCTGGCCACAAAGGCCAGGCCATAGATGGCGACGATCAGGCCCATGGCCGGCACGCCCAGGCTGGGCAGGCCTGCCAGCAGCACGCCGAACAGCAGGTTGGCGGCAATGATGAAGAAGATCTGCTTCCAGGCCCATTTGCCGATTGGGGCGCCATCGACCGTTTCCACGACCAGGGCCTTGAGCATGATGATGGCGCCGAGGATGGCCAGCAAAATGCCCAGCATCAAAGGAAAGTAGCCCGGCCCCATGCGGGCGCCCGTGCCCACGTTGTAGGTGGTGGCGCCCCAGGCAAAACCACCACCCACCACCAGGAACATCAGGCCGGCAAAGAAATCTTGTTGGCTTTTGATTTTCACGAATGTCTCCAGATAGGAATCCCACTGGCGATTGTGAGAGCGTGGCCCGCATTCCTTGATGTGGATTCCACCTACCGAGAAATACAAGCTTTCCCTGACATGGGGCGGCGCCTGCGGCCAGCCGCGCCCGGCTCACTCCAGCGGCGGCGTGGCGGCGATGACCTCGTCCAGCGTGGTCAGGCCCTCGGCGGCGCGCAGCGCGCCGGCAAGGCGCAGCGGGCGCATGCCGTCCTGCACCGCCTGGCGGCGCAGCGCGTCGATGGACGGCGACTGGTGGATCTGGTTCTTCAGCGCCTCGCTCACCGTGAGCAGCTCGTACAGCCCCATGCGGCCGCGAAAGCCGGTCATGCGGCAGTCCACGCAGCCCACGGGCCTGTAGGCGCGATAGCCACCATTGAGCTTCCAGGGGCGAATCAACTCGGCCAGCGCCTCGGGGCTGGCGGCCTCGTCGAGCTGGCGGCACTGCCGGCACAGCGTGCGGACCAGGCGCTGGGCCAGCACACCCAACAGAGTGGCGTTGATGAGGTAGGGCGGAACGCCCAGCTCCATCAGGCGCGTGACGGCACTGGGCGCGTCGTTGGTGTGCAGCGTGGAAAACACCAGGTGGCCGGTGAGGGCGGCCTGCACCGCCATGTCGGCGGTCTGCAGGTCGCGGATCTCGCCCACCATGATCACGTCCGGGTCCTGGCGCATCAGGGCGCGCAGGCCCTCGGCAAAGGTGAAATCGAGCTGCGGCTGCACCTGGGTCTGGTTGAAGCTGGGCTCGATCATCTCGATCGGGTCCTCCACTGTGCTCACGTTGACTTCCTCGGTGGCCACGCGCTTGAGCGTCGAGTACAGCGTGGTGGTCTTGCCCGATCCCGTGGGCCCGGTGACCAGGATGATGCCGTGCGGACGCTTGACCAGCTGCTCCCAGCGCTGCGCGTCGTGTGGCGTGAAGCCGAGCGCGTCCAGGTCTTTCACCGCGTTGTCCGGGTCGAAGATGCGCATCACCATCTTCTCGCCGAAGGCCGTGGGCAGGGTCGAGAGGCGCATCTCCACCTCGTCGCCGCGCGGGTTGCGCGTCTTGATGCGGCCGTCCTGCGGGCGGCGCTTTTCCACCACGTCCATGCGCCCGAGCAGCTTGACGCGTGCCACCATGGCGCTCAAGACGCCCATGGGCATCTGGTAGACGGTGTGCAGCACGCCGTCGATGCGAAAACGGATCACGCCCTGCTCGCGCCGCGGCTCCAGGTGGATGTCGCTGGCGCGCTGGTCGAAGGCGTATTGCCAGAGCCAGTCCACCACACGGATCACGCCCTGGTCGTTGGCGTCGAGTTGCTTGTTGCTCTTGCCCAGCTCGACCAGCTGCTCGAAGCTGCTGCCGCCGGCGCTGCCGCCGGACTTGTTGGCCTCGCGCACCGACTTGGCCAGCGCGAAGAACTCGGCCGTGTAGCGCGTGATGTGCTGTGGATTGGCCAGCACGCGGCGCACCTGACGCTTGGTCTGGCGCTCCACCTCGGCCACCCAGTCATTGACGAAGGGTTCGGCCGTGGCCACGACCACCTCGCTGCCGCTCACCTGCACCGGCAGCACCTTGTGGCGCTCGGCATAGCTGGCGCTCATGGCGTCGGCGACGCGGCCCACGTCCACCTTGAGCGGATCAATGCGCAGAAAGGCCAGGCCGCAGCGCTGGGCGACATACTCGGTGAGCATGTCCACGTCCAGCGGTTTGTCGTCCGCGGCGCGCAGCATGCTCAGGTTGCCCAGGCGCACCAGCGGGTGCTGGCTGCTCTCGGCCTGGGCGCAGCGGGCAATGGTGCGCTCGGCCTGCTCGGCGCTGATCACGCCGTCGGCGCGCAGCCAGTCGACGATGCTGCGCCACTGCAGCGGGCCCGCGTTGCTGACAGGCTTGCGGGCGTGGTCTGGGCGTGTGGCGGTGGTCATGGCATCACAGCATAAGGGTCAGGTCAGGCCACGGGCTTGAACACCCGCAGCCACTTCGTGGCCGGCAGGCCCCAGCGCTCCTGGATCACCTCGGCGCGCGCCAGCAGCTCGGCGCGCTTGGGCCGCGTGGGCGTGCGCTGGGCCAGCACCACGGTGTTGCCCTCGCGCGTGGCCTTGAAGGCCCACAGGGCATCGTCGCCAAAGGCCTCTGCGAGCTTGTCCAGGCTGCGCTCGTAGCTGGAGGAGCGGCCGAACAGGTTCACCGTCAGGCAGCCGTCCTCTGTCAGCAGGGCGCGGCAGTCGGCGTAAAAGTCTGCGCTATCCAGCACGGGGGCAGCCGCGTCATGGTCGTACAGATCGACCGCTAGCGCATCCACCGTGCCGTGCCATTCCGGCTTCTGGATCTCCAGGGCCGCATCGGCCAGCACCACGCGCTGCATGGGGCCATCGTGCGGCAGCTTGAACCAGGCACGGCAGACGGCCTCGACGCGCGGGTTCAGCTCGACCACGGTGCAGCACATGCGCAGCTTCTTGCGGCAGAACTTGGTGATGGCGCCCGCCCCCAGGCCCAGCTGCATGGCGTGGCGCCGGGCCACGCTGGTGGGCTCGACAAACAGCAGCCAGGCCATCATGCGCTGCACGTATTCCAGTTCGAGGTCAAAGGGCGCATCTATGCGCATGGAGCCCTGGATCCAGGGCGTGCCCAGGTGCAGATGGCGCACCTCGCCATCGTCGGAGACGCTGACCTCGGGCAGTTCGGCGGTGGCGGTTTTCTTGCGAGTCAATTCGTGATCAATCCAAAGGCGGCCAGGGTCTCGCCCCAGGCCTGCAGTTTTCTGTCAAGGCTCCACGATGCATTCGCCGGGCTGGTGGACGGCAGGCGCAGCGAGGCGATGGCCGCGCCGTCCCCCTGCCCCAGACTGGCGCGCACGGCGGCGGCATGGCGGAAGCTCTCCCCGCCATTGTGGGCGATGGCGGCCAGCCGGGGCGCCTGCGCCCGCAGGCCGGCAAAGTCGTTCACCCGGGCATTGCGGATGCTGGCATCCAGGCTGCCCTGGCGTTCGCAGGCGGCGTACACGTCCCACAGGCCCAGGCCGCGCGCCAGCAGCCAGTCGCAGCGCGCGGCGTAATGGCCGCGATCGGGCAGCGTGTGCTGCGGCCACAGGGCCGCCAGAATGGGCCAGAACTGGTTGCGCGCATGGCCGTAGTACTGCCGCGCCGCGAGCGAGGCCGCGCCAGGGAAGCTGCCCAGCACCAGCACGCGCGTGCCCGCGCCCACCACCGGGGGCAGGCCGACAAGGCGGCCAGAGGACGTGGCGGCTTCCATTGAATTTACTATATTTTTAATAGCTGCTTGCGCTTGATATATAAGCGCTAGAGGCCAAAAATGCTTGAATATTACCCCAGCAGGGACGCCAGCCGCGGCAGGGCGGCGCAGGCATTGTCCCGCGTGGCGCGGGCCAGCTCGGCCCCTGAAATACCGCGCAGCGCGGCCACCACGGCGGCGATGCGCGGCAGCTCGGCCGGGCTGTTGCGCGCCGGCGCCCGGCCGGCGGCGCGCTCGGCGGCCGTCACGTAGAGCCAGTGCGGGGGAATGTCGGGCGCGTCGGTCTCCAGCACCAGGGCATAGAGCGGCAGCTCGGTCGCCAGGCGGCGCAGCTGCAGCGCGCGTTCGTAGGTCACGGCGCCACCAAAGCCGAGCTTGAAGCCCAGGTCGATGAAGGCCTGGGCCTGCTGCAGGCTGCCGTTGAAGGCATGGGCGATGCCGCCGCGCACGGGCAGCTCGCGCAGGGCTTTCAGCAATTGGTCGGCCGAGCGCCGTACATGCAGTATCACCGGCAGATCAAAGCGCCTGGCCAGCTGCAGCTGGGCGCGGTAGAAGCGCTGCTGGCGCTCCGGGTCGAGGCCGGGCACGAAGAAATCCAGCCCGATCTCGCCCACGGCCACCAGCCGCGGGTCTGGCCGGCATTGCTGCAGCGCGGCAGCCAGGGCCTGGATGTCGTCCTCGCCGGCCTGTGGGGTGTAGAGCGGGTGTATGCCCAGCGCATAGCTGTCGCCATGGCGCTGGGCCATGGCGCGCACGGCCTGCAGATTGGCCAGTTCCACGGCCGGCAGCACGCAATGCGCCACGCCGGCCTGCGCTGCGCGCATGCGCTCGGCGTCGGCATAGGCCATGCCGCCATGGGCCGCGAATTCATCGAGGTGGCAATGGGTATCTATCCAGCGCTGCATACGGCTGGATCATGCCACCCGCAAGGGTCAATTCTTTTTGCTGACAGGGCAGGTATTCACGCCCAGCAGCGAATAGGCCGGGCAGCCGCCAATCAGCCCGGTAAGCAGCGGCACCACGCCCAGCCAGCCCCACCAGCCCACCGTGCCCGTGGCGGCCAGCGCGATCAGCACCAGCCCGACGATGATGCGCAGCCCGCGGTCCAGACCTCCGACGTTTTTCATGACTTTTCTCCTGGTTGATGAAAAAACCCGTGCCGCGCGCCGCGCCAGCCGCAGCGTTCAGCCACAAAAAATATCCTTCAGCGCCGACACGAGCTTTTCCACGGCCGGATCGGCGATGCGGTAGTACAGCGTCTGCGCGTCGCGCCGGTAGGTCACCAGCCCCTCCTCGCGCATGCGCGCCAGGTGCTGCGACAGCGCCGATTGGCTCAGCTGCACCTGCTCGAGCAGGGTGCCCACCGCGGCCTCGCCCTGGTCGATGAGCAGGCACAGCACCAGCAGCCGTTGCTCGTTGCCCACGGTGCGCAGCAGCGCTGCCGCCTTGGCTGCTCCTTGCTGCATAAACTCGCGGTCGATGGCGGTGGTCACTTGGCACTCCTTTGGGCAAAGGTGCGACTTTACCGCCGACTAATTTAGATAGTTCTAATAAATATGTCAATATCGGCTTGGCATTTGCTTCCCCCATCCACCTCAACCACGGGAGTTTTTCTCATGCCCTCTTCCACCGACTTCAAGGCCCTCACGCGCGAAATCTCCGGCAACGTGAGCCAGTTGCGCACCAGCCAGCCCGAGGTGATGCAAAGCTTCAACGCCATGGGCAAGGCCGCCCTGGCCCCCGGCGCCATCGACGCCAAGACCAAGGAGTTGATCGCCCTGGGCATTGGCGTGGCCGCGCGCTGCGACGGCTGCATAGGCTTTCACACCCAGGCCCTGGCGCGCCTGGGCGCGACGCGCGCCGAGGTGCACGAGACCCTGGCCATCGCCGTCTACATGGGCGGCGGACCGTCGCTGATGTATGCCGCCAATGCGGTGGCCGCCTTCGACCAGGTGGCGCCCGAGCAGGTGCCGCCCCCCGCCGCCTGAGCGGCCCGCCCAGGCATGCGCGCGGGCGCTTTCCGTGCTACCGTGAGCGTCCACAGCCTGTCACGGAGGTGCCCGCATGCCACGGCCCGTACGCTACAGCCCTTCCCGCGGCGCCCGGGCCCTGCCGGACGCCGGGCCGGCTGCACCCCAGCGTGCCACCACACCCACCCCTGAGCCCGTCAGGCGGCACCGGCGCCTGCCCTCGCCCCAACAACTGCAATGGGCCGCCATGGCGCTGCTGGCCCTGGTGCTGGCCGCGGCCCTGTGGTGGCTGCAGCCGGCGCCGCAGCCGCGCATCACGCAAAAAATGATCGATGCCGCCGTGCTGCACACGCTGGAGCACAACAGCCTGCCCTCGGCCACGGCGCGCGCGGCCGAGGCCGTGGCGCCCTCGGTGGTGCGCGTGATCGGCTATGCCACCAGCAAGAAGGGCAAGGAGGTGGAGCGCAGCGTGGGCACGGGCGTGGTGATCGTGGACAAGGGCATCATCCTGACGAATCTGCATGTGGTGCGCGGCGTCGATCGCATCGGCGTGACCTTTGCCGACGGCACCGAGTCTGACGCCAGCATCACCGGCGCCCAGCCCGAGAACGACCTGGCCGTGCTGCAGGCGCACAAGCTGCCCGACGACCTACAGGCCGCGCCGCTGCGCGCCGCGCACAACCTGCGCGTGGGCGAGGGCGTGGTGGTGATGGGCTTTCCCTTCGGCATAGGCCCGTCGGCGTCGGCCGGCGTGGTCTCGGGCCTGCAGCGCGAATTCGAGTCCCCCGAGGGCGGGCAGGAGCTGCAGAACCTGATCCAGTTCGACGCCGCGGCCAACCCCGGCAACTCGGGCGGGCCGCTGGTCACGCTGGACGGCGAGGTGGTGGGCATAGTCACCGCCATCCTCAACCCCACGCCGGCGCGCACCTTCATAGGCATAGGCTTTGCCGTGCCGATTGAGAACGCCGCCCGGGCCGCCGGCATGACACCGTTCTGAAACCCAGGAGGCACAGCATGCAGACCACGCACACCACGGCCACGCTGATGGAGCAGATCCTCTACCAGGTCAAGCGCGTCGTCGTCGGCCAGGATCGCTTTCTGGAGCGCGTCATGGTCGCCATGCTGGCCCAGGGCCATCTGCTGGTGGAGGGCGTGCCCGGCCTGGCCAAGACGCTCACCGTGAAGACGCTCGCCAACTGCATCCAGGGGCAGTTCAAGCGCATCCAGTTCACGCCCGACCTGGTGCCCGCCGACCTGATAGGCACGCGCATGTACAACCAGCGCACGGGCGAGTTCAGCACCGCGCTGGGCCCGGTGTTCACCCACCTGCTGCTGGCCGACGAGATCAACCGCGCGCCGGCCAAGGTGCAGAGCGCGCTGCTGGAGGTGATGCAGGAGCGCCAGGTGACCATTGCCGGCCAGACCCACCCCGTGCCCGAGCCCTTCGTGGTCATGGCCACGCAAAACCCGATAGAGACCGAGGGCACGTACCAGCTGCCAGAGGCCCAGGTGGACCGCTTCATGCTCAAGGTGCTGATCGACTACCCCAGCGAAGAGGAAGAATTCGTCATCGCCCAGCGCGCCCTGGCGCCGCCCGAGCAGGTGGCCGCCGTGGCCAGCACCGAGCAGCTGGCCGCCTTGCAGCGCGAATGCCGCAAGGTGTATGTAGACCCCGCGCTCATCCAGTACGCCGTGCGCCTGGTGGCCGCCACGCGCGCGCCGCGCCAGCATGGCCTGCCGGACCTGGCCGGCCACATCGCCTACGGCGCCAGCCCGCGCGCCACGATTGCCCTGGCCGAGGGCGCGCAGGCCCTGGCCATGCTGCGCGCACGCGCCTACGCCTTGCCCGAGGACCTGCTGGACCTGGTGCCTGACGTGCTGCGTCACCGCATCTCGCTCAGCTACGAGGCGCTGGCCGAAGGCCTGGATGCCGACGCGTTGATCCAGCGCATCCTGAACCACCTGCCGCCGCCCGCGCGCGTGCTGCAGCATTCGGCCGAAGAGGCGGCCGGCGCCGAGGCCCGCCGTGCCTGAAGCCCGCCACGCCGCACCGCCCGCCGAGAGCCTGCTGCAGCGCCTGGAATGGAAGGTGCTGCGCCGCCTGGACGGCCTGCTGCAAGGCGGCGCGCGCACGCTCCTGCGCGGCGCCGGCATCGACCTGGCCGACCTGCGCGAGTACCAGCCGCACGACGACGTGCGCCATATCGACTGGAACGTCACCGCCCGCCTGGCGACGCCCCATGTGCGCGTGTACACCGAAGACCGCGACATCACGGCCTGGTTTCTGCTGGACTTGAGTCCCTCGGTGGACTTCGGCCCGCCGGGCCAGGCCAAACGGGACATGCTGGCAGGCTTCGTCGGCGTGCTGGCGCGCCTGATCCAGCGCCACGGCAACCGCGTGGGCGCCGTGCTGCACGACGGCCATGCCGCCATGGGCCGGGTGCTACCCGCGGGCGGCGGGCGGCGCCAGGTGCTGCAGCTGCTGCACCTGCTGGTGGGCGGCCAGGGTGTGGCCGACCCGGCAACGCCGCCCGGCACCACCGATCTGGCATTGCTGCTGAACCAGGCCCAGGGCCTGCTGCGCCGGCGCAGCGCGGTGTTCGTGATATCCGACTTCCTGAGCCAGCCGGGCTGGGACAAGCCGCTGGCGCGCCTGGCCCGGCGCCATGACGTGGTCGCCGTGCGCCTGCTCGACCCGCTGGAGCTGGAACTGCCCGACATCGGCCTGCTGCTGCTGCGCGACCCCGAGACCGGCGAGCAGCTGCAGGTGGACACGCACGAACGCGGCTTTCGCCACCGCTTCGCGCGCCTCGCCGCGCAGCGCGAAGCCGAGCTGCGCGCCAGCCTCGCGCGCGCCGGGGTGGACACGCTGGAGCTGTCCACCGACGAGGATTTGCTGAGCGCGCTGCTGCGCTTCATGCAGCTGCGCGGACACCGCCAGCACCTGGCCGCGAGAGCCTGAACCCAAGGAGCGGACGATGGTGTTTCTCTGGCCCTCCCTGCTGTGGCTGCTGCTCATCCTGCCGCTGCTGGTGCTGCTGTACCTGTGGCTGCTGCGCCGGCGCAAGGTACAGGCGCTTGCCTACCCCGGCCTGGCCCTGGTGCGCCAGGCGCTGGGCAGCCGCGCGCAATGGCGCCGCCATCTGCCGCCGCTGTTGTTCCTGCTGGGCCTGGCGGCACTGCTGCTGGCGGCGGCGCGGCCGCTGGCGGTGCTGAAGCTGCCGTCCGAGCAGCAGACCATCATCCTGGCCATGGATGTCTCGGGCAGCATGCGCGCCACCGATGTCGAGCCCGACCGTCTGACGGCCGCACAGAACGCCGCCAAGGCTTTCATCAAGGAGCTGCCGCGCCATGTGCGCGTGGGTGTGGTGGCCTTTGCCGGCACGGCCCAGCTGGCGCAGCTGCCCACGCAAAGCCACGACGACCTGCTCAAGGCCATAGACAGCTTTCAGCTGCAGCGCGGCACGGCCACGGGCAACGGCATCATGGTGGCGCTGGCCACGCTGTTTCCCGATGCCGGCATCGACATCGCCGCCCTGGGCGGGCGCCAGGCCATGCGCGTGCTGCCGATGGACCAGGTCACGCGCCCCGAGCCCGAACAGAAAACCTTCACCCCGGTGGCGCCGGGCTCCTACCGCTCGGCCGCCATCATCATGCTCACCGATGGCCAGCGCACCACCGGCGTAGACCCGATGGAGGCCGCCCAATGGGCCGCCGACCGCGGCGTGCGCGTCTACACCGTGGGCGTGGGCACGGTGCAGGGCGAGGTGATCGGCTTTGAGGGCTGGTCCATGCGTGTGCGCCTGGACGAGGACACGCTCAAGGCCGTGGCCCTGCGCACCAACGCCGAGTACTTTCACGCCGCCACGGCGCAGGATCTGCGCAAGGTCTACGAGACTCTGAGCTCGCGCATCAGCGTGGAAACCAAGGAAACCGAGGTGACGGCCCTGCTGGCGCTGGCCGGCGCCGCGCTGATGCTGCTGGCCGGCGCGCTGTCGGTGTGGTGGTTTGGCCGGGTCTTATAGTGTTTTATCGCTGTAGCGCCCGTTACATGGGCGTGAACAGCTATTCTTTTCATATCACCCCAGCACCCCGGACACCAGCCGCAGCACGCGGTCGCAACGCGCGGCCAGCTGCTCGTCATGCGTGACCAGCACAAAGGCCGTGCCCTGCTCGCGCGCCAGTTGCAGCATCAGCTGGAACACGCCGTCGGCCGTGGCGCGGTCCAGGTTGCCGGTGGGCTCGTCGGCCAGCACGCAGGCCGGGCGCGTGACGAGAGCCCGGGCAATGGCCACGCGCTGGCGCTCGCCCCCCGACAGTTCCGCCGGGCGGTGGTGCACGCGCTCAGCAAGGCCCACGGCGGCCAGCATCTGCCGCGCCTGCTCCAGGCAGTGCGCATAGGGCGCGCGGCGTATGCGCAGCGGCATGGCCACGTTGTCCTGGGCGCTGAACTCGGGCAGCAGGTGATGGAACTGGTAGATGAAACCCAGGTGCGCGTTGCGCAGCCGCCCCTGTTCGCCGGGTTTGAGCGCGCCCAGCGCCTGGCCCTTGAGGGTGACGCTGCCCGCGGTCGGCGCGTCCAACCCGCCCAGCAGGTGCAAGAGCGTGCTCTTGCCCGAGCCGGATGCGCCGACGATGGCCAGGGTCTCGCCGGCGCGCACCTGCAGGTCAACGCCCTGCAGCACGCTGACGTCGAGCCGCCCCTCGGTGAAGCGCTTGGTCAGGCCTTCAGCCTGCAGCACGATCTGGTGGTCACTCATAGCGCAGCGCCTCCGCCGGGTTCACGCGGCTGGCGCGCCAGCTCGGGTACAGGGTGGCGACGAAGGCCAGGATCAGCGATATGACGGCGATCGGCACGATGTCGCTGCTCTGCGGATCGCTGGGCATGCGGCTGATCAGGTAGATGTCCTGCGGCAAAAAGCGGGTGTGCAAGGCACGCTCTATGGCCGGCACGATGACGTCGATGTTGAAGGCAATGGCGAGGCCCAGCAGCAGCCCGGCCAGCGTGCCCACCACGCCCACCATGGCGCCCTGCACCACGAAGATGCCCATGATGCTGCGCGGGCTGGCGCCCAGCGTGCGCAATATGGCGATGTCGGCGCGCTTGTCGGTGACGGTCATGACCAGGGTGGACACCAGGTTGAAGGCGGCCACGGCCACGATCAGCGTGAGGATGATGAACATCATGCGTTTCTCCAGCTGCACGGCGGCAAACCAGGTCTTGTTCTGCTGCGTCCAGTCGCGGATCAGCAGGTCGCCCGACAGGCTTCGCGCCAGCTGGCGCGCCACCTCGGGCGCCTGGTGCAGATCCTTCAATTTGAGGCGCACGCCGGTCGGCCCCTCCAGGCGGAAGATGCGCTCGGCGTCCTGGTGCGCCATCAGCACCAGGGCAGAGTCGTACTCGTAGTGGCCCGAGTTGAACAGTCCCGCCACCGTCATCTGCTTGAGGCGCGGCAGCACGCCCGCCGGCGTGACCTGGCCGGAGGGCGCGATCAGCGTCACCGTGTCGCCCACCTGCACGCCCAGCTGGCGTGCCAGCTCTCCGCCCAGGAACACGCGGAACTCGCCCGGCACCAGGGCCTTGAGGCCAGCCACGTTCTCGGCCGCCAGATCCGTCACCTCGGGCTCGCGCGCCGGGTCTATGCCGCGCACCAGCACGCCCTTCATGTCCTCGCCGCGCGCCAGCAGCCCCTGGGCGGCGACGAAGGGCGCGGCGCCAATCACGTTCCGGTTGGCGCGCGCCTCCTCCAGCGTGCGCTGCATGTCGGGCAGGGCCGCGCCGCCGGGCGCGAAGATCTCGATATGCGAGACCACGCCGAGCATGCGGTCGCGCACCTCCTTCTGAAAGCCGTTCATCACCGACAGCACGATGATCAGCGCCGCCACGCCCAGGGCAATGCCCAGCATGGACACGCCCGAGATGAAGGAGATGAAGCCGTTGCGCCGCGTGGCGCGGCCGGCCCGGGTGTAGCGCCAGCCCAGGGCCAGTTCGTAGGGAATTTGCATGGTGTAAAGAGTGCAAGGCCACAGAAAAACACTGGCCGCACAGAGCCCGCGATTGTGGCATCCCGGACAATAGCCTACCGATGTCTGCCCTGCCTCCCATGCCCCATCTGATCGTCGCCCTCGCCACCAGCCCCTCCCAGGGCTGCCAGCAGGCAATGAAAAACCTGGCCCTGCCCCAGCTCGACCGGCTGCTGGCGCGCCTGAGCCCGGCCGGCCTGGACGCCGGCAACGAGACCGACTTCAGCCCCCCGCACGAACGCGCCCTGGCACGCCACCTGGGCCTTGCCGCCGGCCCCGCCGGCACCACGCCCTGGGCGGCCTGGCACCGGCTGCAGACGCCGGCGCATATGCCCACTGACCATGGCCTGGCCTGGGCCTTCATCACCCCCTGCCAATGGCAGGCCGACGCCAACCATGTGCTGCTGGCCGACCCGGCGCAACTGCAGCTGACCGAGGACGACTCGCGCAGCCTGCTGGCCATCCTCGCCCCCTGGTTTGCCGAGGACGGCATCACCCTGGTCTACGACCAGCCCACGCGCTGGCTGGCCCATGGCGCAGCGTTCGACGGCCTGGCCACGGCCTCGCTCGACCGCGTACTGCAGCGCGACGTGAGCAGCTGGCTACCCGACAAGCTACAGGCCCGTAACCTGCACCGCCTGCACAGCGAGATGCAGATGCTGCTCTACACCCACCCGTTCAACGACGCACGCGCCGCCCGACGGTTGCCCCCCGTCAACGCCTTCTGGGTGCATGGCGCGGGCGCCCTGCCCCAGCCCCCGGTGGCCAGGCACGCGCCCCAGCTGCCCAACGGCCTGCTGCAGGCCGCCCTGCACGAGGACTGGGGCGCCTGGAGCCGGGCCTGGGCCGAGCTGGATGCCGGCCCGGTGGCCCAGCTGGCCGCGCATGTGGGGCGTGGCGGCAGCGCCCGCCTGACGCTGTGCGGCGAGCGCAGCGCCATGACCTGGCACACCGCGCCGCGTGGCCTGGGGCAGAGAATTCAAAGCCTTTTCCGGCCTCGGCGCTTTGCTGACGTGCGCGAGCAGCTATGAAAATAATTAGCAGAGACATCCCTCCCCGCGCTGTCTGGGCGCTGGAGCAGGCCGGCGTGCACCCGCTGCTGGCGCGCCTGTACGCGGCGCGCGGCATTCGCGCCCAGGACGAGCTGGACGATGCCCTGGCGCGCCTGCTGCCGCCCGGCGGCCTCAAGGGCATAGGCGCGGCCGCCACGCTGCTGGCCGACGCCATCGCCCAGGACAAGCGCCTGGTCATCGTCGCCGACTACGACTGCGACGGTGCCACCGCCTGCGCCGTGGGCGTGCGCGGCTTGGCGCTGCTGGGCGCCAGGCATGTCCAGTATCTGGTACCCGACCGCGTGGTGGACGGCTACGGCCTCACCGCCTCGATCGCCAGGCGCGTGGCCGAGCGCGGCGCCGACATGCTGATCACCGTGGACAACGGCATCGCCAGCGTCGAGGGCGTGGGTGAGGCCAAGGCGCTGGGCCTCTCGGTCGTCGTCACCGACCACCACCTGCCCGGCCCCGCGCTGCCTGCGGCCGACGCCATCGTCAACCCGAACCAGCCCGGCTGCACCTTCGAGAGCAAATCCATGGCCGGCGTGGGCGTGATGTTCTACCTGCTGCTGCAGCTGCGCGCCGAGCTGCGCGCGCGCGGCCGCTTCGACCAGGCCAGCCAGCCGCGGCTGGAGCCGCTCTTGCCCCTGGTGGCCCTGGGCACGGTGGCCGATGTGGTGCGCCTGGATAACAACAACCGCCGCCTTGTGGCCCAGGGCCTCAAACGCATACGGGCCGGGCAGATGCAGCCGGGCATACAGGCGCTGTTCGACGCCGCGGGCCGCAAGGCGCCGGCCGCCACCACCTTCGACTTTGGCTTTGCACTGGGCCCGCGCATCAACGCCGCCGGCCGCCTGGCCGACATGACGCTGGGCATCGAATGCCTGCTGACCGACGACACCGCGCGCGCCGCGGAGCTGGCCCGCCAGCTGGACGCCATCAACCGCGAGCGCCGCGAAATCGAGGGCGGCATGCGCGAGCAGGCCATGCAGCTGGCCGAGGGGCTATTTGACGAGGGTGAGGAGCCGCCGCCGGCCATCAGCGTCTTCGACCCGGATTTTCACGAGGGCGTGGTGGGCATCGTCGCCTCGCGCCTCAAGGACCGGCTGCACCGCCCGACCTTCGTCTTTGCCGCCAGCAGCGCACCGGGCAAGGAGCATGAGCTCAAGGGTTCGGGCCGCTCCATCGCCGGCTTTCACCTGCGCGACGCGCTGGATCTGGTGGCCAAGCGCCATCCGGGCGTGATCCTGAAGTTCGGCGGCCACGCCATGGCCGCCGGCTGCACCGTGGCCGAGGAGCATTTCGAGACCTTCGAGCAGGCCTTCGCCCAGGTGGCCCAGGAATGGCTGGACGCCGCCACCCTCACGCGCCGGCTGGAGACCGACGGCCCCCTGGCGCCCGAATACTGCCGCGCCGAGCTGGTGGACCAGCTGCAGCTGCAGGTCTGGGGCCAGGGCTTCGCCCCGCCCACCTTCAGCGAGCAGGTGCAGGTGCTCAGCCAGCGCCTGGTGGGCGAGGCCAAGAACCACCTGCAGCTCAAGCTGCTGCACCAGGGCCAGCCCATGGACGCCATCTGGTTCGGCCACACCGAGCAGCTGCCCGAGCGCGCGCTGCTGGCCTTCCGCCTGGACGTGAACGAGTGGCGCGGCGAGCGGCGGGTGCAGTTTCTGGTCGAGGGGGTGGAGCTGCCCGCCTGATCAGGTCAAATACCCACAAAAATGCATCAAATCGCGCGCCCTCGACACCCCAAAGCCCACGGCATCCACGCGCGCCTACCAGGGCATGCGCAGCCCCATTTCGATAGGCGAGGTCGCCAATCGCTCCAACTTCCAGGGCGGCATCTTCTCCGACGGCGTCGATCGCCTGGGCGGGCAGGCACAGACCATTTTGGTGACCCACCTGCAGCAAAGCGGCCGCTGGCCGAGTCCGGCTACTACGTGCTGCCCGTGGCCGTGACCGAGGAGACCTTCCGGCACAACGGCATCATCTCCGCGCAGGATGCGCAGGAGCTGCCGGTGGCCAAGCTGCGCGAGATCTTTGGCGCCGATGCCGCGCTGTACCTGGACGTGCGCCAATACGGCTCGGTCTATGCCGTACTCAAAAGCGAGACCAAGGTGACACTCACCGCCCGGCTGGTGGATCTGCGCACGGGTGACCAGCTGTGGAGCGGCGAAGCCACTGCCTCCAGCGCGGAGACCAAGAGCACAAGCGGCAACCCATTGGGTATGTTGATTTCAGCTCTCATCGACCAGATCGTCGATTCACTGTCCGACCGCAGCGTGCAGATCGCCGAAATCGCCAATGGCCGCCTGCTCTATGCCGGCCGCCCCGGCGGCCTGCTGCACGGCCCGCGCTCGCCCAGGTACGGGGCCGACGGTCAGCCGTAGGCTCGCATGGCAGGTAGAAGAAGGCGCGGCATGGTCTGCGCCTTTTTTTACGTCAGCCATGCATGCTTGCCGGGGATCAATGCGCGTTGCCGCCGTGGTTGTGGCTCAGCAGGCGGTCGGTCAGCGCAATCGCCAGCGCGCTGAGCAGGAAGGCGATGTGGATGATGGACTGCCACATCAGCACCTTCTCGTCATAGTTGGCGGCGTTAATGAAGGTTTTCAGCAGGTGGATGGAGCTGATGCCGATGATGGCCGTGGAGAGCTTGACCTTGAGCACCGAGGCGTTCACATGGCTGAGCCACTCGGGCTGGTCCGGGTGGCCCTCCAGGTGCAGGCGGCTGACAAAGGTCTCGTAGCCGCCGACGATGACCATGATCAGCAGGTTGGAGATCATCACCACGTCGATCAGGGCCAGCACCACCAGCATGATGACGGTCTCGTTCAGGCTGGTCAGCGGCGCATCGGTCTTGTAGCCAATGCTGGTCACCAGGGCCTGCAGCGCCTGTTCGTCGCCCAGAGCGGCTTCGAGCAGGTGGATCAGCTCCACCCAGAAATGAAACACATACACCGCCTGCGCCGCAATCAGGCCCAGATACAGGGGCAATTGCAGCCAGCGGCTGGCAAAAATCATGGACGGCAGGGGGCGCGAAGCGGCGCTGGAGCGGGTAGTTGACAGCATAAAAAATGCAAAAAATGGGGCGGCGATTATAAAAACCGCCGCCCCCTTGTCATGATTCAAGGCCAAAAAGGCCTTTGGCGCTTGCCCCGTATGCGCAGCAAGCTATGGTTTTTTAAAAACTCTCCCAGTCATCATCACCACCCGCGGCCACCGGCGCCTTGGCGCTGGCGATGCGTGCCGGGGCTGCGGCCACCGGCTTGGGCGCGGGCTTGGCGATCTGCGGGCGGGCGCTGGCTGCGCCGGCCTTGGCCTGCGGCGCGGGCATGGCGGCCTTTGCCGCCGGGCGTGCCGCCACGGCCGCGCCGCTGCCGACGTTGAACACCGCCACCACCTGCGCCAGGCGCTGCGCCTGTTCGTGCATGGCGGCTGCGGCGGCGCTGGACTCTTCCACCAGCGCGGCGTTTTGCTGCGTCATCTGGTCCAGGTTGGCCACCGCCTGGTTCACCTGGCTGATGCCGTCGCGCTGCTCGGTGCTGCTGGCCGTGATCTCGCCTATCAGGTCGCTCACGCGGCGCACGCCCTGCACGATCTCCTGCATGCTCTGGCCGGCCTGGGCCACCTGGGCCGAGCCCGATTCCACGTTGTCCACGCTGGTGCCGATCAGCTGCTTGATTTCCTTGGCGGCCTCGGCGCTGCGCTGCGCCAGAGAGCGCACCTCGCCGGCGACCACGGCAAAGCCGCGGCCCTGCTCGCCGGCGCGTGCTGCCTCCACCGCTGCGTTCAGCGCCAGGATGTTGGTCTGGAAGGCGATGCCGTCGATGACGCCGATGATGTCGGCGATCTTGCGGCTGCTGTCGGTGATCTGCTGCATGCTGGTGACCACCTGGTCCATCACCTGGCCGCCCTGCTCGGCCGCCTGGGCAGCGTTGGCCGCCAGCTGGTTGGCCTGGCGCGCGGTGTCGGCGCTTTGCGTGACGGTGGCGGTGAGCTCTTCCATGCTGGCCGCGGTTTCTTCCAGGTTGGCCGCCGTCTGTTCGGTGCGCGCCGACAGGTCGTGGTTGCCGGTGGCTATCTGGCTGGAGGCGGCCGAGACCGATTCCACGCCCGAGCGCACCTCGCCCACCACGCTGCGCAGGCGTGCGCCCATGGCCGAGAGGGCGCGCAAGAGCTGGCCCAGCTCGTCACGGCGTTCGTCGTGCACGTCCTGCGTCAGATCGCCGGCGGCGATGGTGTCGGCCAGGCCCACGGCCCTGGCCAGGGGCTGGGTGATGGAGCGCACCAGCAGCGCGGCCAGCACCATGCCCAGCAGCACCACCACCAGGGCGATGCCAACGCCCAGCCATATGGCACGCTGGCGCTGATCCGCGGCGCGCTGCTTGGCGGCGTCGCGCTGGCGCTCCTGCAGTTGCACGAAGGCGTCCTGCTCGGCGACATAGCGCTCCACGGCGGGCAGCATCTTGCCGTCCAGCACGGCCCTGGCGCCGGTGTGATCGAGGTTGGCGCGCAGCTTGCCGGCCTCGGCGTTGTGCTCCAGCACCTGCTTGCGCGCCGCCAGCACGCGCTGGAACTGCTCCTTGTCGGCGGGCGAGAACAGCGCCGTCTCGATCTGCTTCTGCACCGCGTCGATGGCCTGTATGCCCTCCTTGGACTGCTTGACCAGCCGCTCGGTCAGTTCCTCGTCGTTCGATGACAGGGCATTGACCACGCGATCCACCGCCAGGGAGCTCAGGCTCTTCCAGCGCAGTGCGAGACCGATGCGCTCCTCGTTGAAGTGCACGACGCGCGCCGCATCGTCGTCGATATGCATCGAATAGCTCAACAGACCGGCCAGCAGCGCCAGCATGGAGATCATCAGGCCCAGTACCAGGGCCCAGAGTTTGCGTGCAACGGGCAAATGATTGAGATTCATGACACTCAGGGGCGCACCATCGCGCCACATCCACAAAAACAAGGAGGGAGAGAATTCCACGGCCGAACCCAAGGGTTCAGCTGCAGGCGTAGTGTGGCACCACTTACACGATTGTTTACATAATTTAAGGTAGCAAACACATGTTTTTTCCGACTTTGTCGCGCAAATCACTACGCCTGCGCGGCCCGGGGGCGCAACCTACAATGCCCTGGTGTCTCATTTGCTCAACGCCGACCTGCATTGCCATTCCGTCGTCTCCGACGGCACGCTCACGCCCGAGGCACTGGCCGCGCGCGCCCATGGCAACGGCGTGCAGCTGTGGGCGCTGACCGATCACGACGAGATCCGCGGCCAGCACCGTGCCGCGGCGGCGGCCCAGGCACTGGGCATGGACTACCTCACGGGCGTGGAGATCTCGGTCACCTTTGTCGATACCACGGTACATATCGTGGGCCTGGGGTTCGACGCCGATGACGCGCAACTGGCGCGCGGCCTGGCCGCCACGCGCGACGGGCGCGGCGAGCGCGCGCAGGAAATCGGCGCGCAGCTGGCCCGCGTGGGCATACGGGGCGCCTACGAGGGTGCGCTGTGCTATGTGGACAACCCGGAGCTGATCTCGCGCACCCACTTTGCCCGCTACCTGGTGGATACCGGTCACTGCCGCGATGCGGGCGAGGTGTTCCGCAAATACCTGACCGAGGGCAAGCCCGGCTTCGTGCCGCACCGCTGGGCCCGGCTGGGCGATGCCGTGCGCTGGATACGCGAGGCCGGCGGCATGGCGGTGATCGCCCACCCGGCGCGCTACCGCCTGACGGCGAACGAGGAATATGCGCTGTTCTCCGAGTTCCAGCAGCATGGCGGCCAGGGCGTGGAGGTGGTCACCGGCAGCCACACGGCGGCCGAATACGCCACCTACGCCGCGATGGCGCAAGAGTTCGGCCTGGCCGCATCGCGCGGCAGCGACTTTCACAGCCCCGGCGAATCGCACACCGACCTGGGCGCCCTGCCCGGCCTGCCCGGCCAGCTGACGCCCGTGTGGCAGCTGCTGCATGAACGCATACTGCGCGCCGCCCGATAAACATCTCACCATGGCCCAATATTTCGAAATCCATGCCGACAACCCGCAGCCGCGCCTGCTCAAGCAGGCCGCCGCGCTGCTGTCCGGCGGCGCCATTCTGGCCGTGCCCACCGATTCCAGCTACGCCCTGGTCTGCCGGCTGGACGACAAGGACGCCGTGGACCGCATACGCCGCCTGCGCCAGATCAACGACAAGCACCATCTGACGCTCTTGTGCCGCGACCTGTCGGAGCTGGCCAGCTACGCCCATGTGGACAACCGGCAGTACCGACTGCTGAAGCTGGCCACGCCTGGCGCCTATACCTTCATCCTGGACGCCACCAAGGAGGTGCCGCGGCGCGTCAGCCACCCACAGCGCAAGACCATTGGCCTGCGCGTGCCCGACCGCAAGGGCCTGCAGATGCTGCTGGAGCTGCACGGCGCGCCGCTCCTGGCCACCACGCTGATACCACCTGACGAGACCGAGCCGCTGAACGACCCGCAGGAAATACGCGAGCGCTTCGAAAAGCAGCTGGACGCCATCATCGACGCCGGCGCCTGCCCCCTGGAGCCGACCACGGTGCTGGATCTGACGCCGATGAACACCGGCGGCGACCCCGTCGTGGTGCGCGAGGGGCGCGGCAGCCTGCAGGCGCTGGGGCTGTGAGCCCGTCACAGGGCATTTGAAGCCAAAACAGCACCTGGCGCTTATGCAGCGAGCGCGAGTAGCTATTTTTTTCATAACAAACCAAACCTCAGGCTGAACACCGAGGCGCTCCTGCACCGGATCGCGTCGCGCGCCAGCCCTCAGCAGGCATCTGACACAATCGCCGCCCGTGGACCTTACCAACCTCATCCAGACCGTACTCATCTACGCCCTGCCCGTGCTGTTCGCCATCACAGTGCATGAGGCGGCGCATGGCTACACCGCCCGGCATTTTGGCGACAACACCGCCACCATGATGGGACGCGTCACGCTCAACCCCATCAAGCACATCGACCCGGTGGGCACGGTGCTGATGCCGCTGGTGCTGTATTTCGCCACCTCGGGCGCCTTTCTGTTTGGCTATGCCAAGCCGGTGCCGGTCAACTTCCACCACCTGCGCAACCCCAAGCGCGACATGGTCTGGGTGGCGCTGGCGGGGCCGGCGTCCAACTTTGCCCAGGCCATTGGCTGGGCACTGCTGCTGGTGCTGCTGGCGACCCTGGGCGGGCAGGAGCGCTTCTTTATCGAGATGGCCCGCGCCGGCATTGCCGTGAACCTGGTGATGTGGGCCTTCAACCTGTTTCCGCTGCCGCCGCTTGACGGCGGCCGCATCCTCGTCGGCCTGCTGCCCTGGCGCCAGGCGCAGCTGGTTGCGCGCATCGAGCCCTATGGCTTCTTCATCGTGATGGCCCTGGTCGTCGGCGGCATCGTGGGCACCCTGTGGCTGCGCCCGCTGATGTCGCTGGGCTACGCCGCCATCAACCTGCTGCTGCTGCCGATCACCGCCTTGCTCCGTTAATCTCATGACCACCACGCGTTTTCTCACCGGCATCACGCCCTCGGGCACCCCGCACCTGGGTAACTACGCGGGCATGATGCGCCCGGCCATCGCCGCCACGCGCACGCCCGGCGTCGAGAACTTCTACTTCCTGGCCGACTACCACGCCCTCATCAAATGCCAGGAGCCCGAGCGCATACACCGCTCGACGCTGGAGATCGCAGCCAGCTGGCTGGCCTGCGGCCTGGATCCCGAACAGGTGACCTTCTACCGCCAGTCCGACGTGCCCGAGATTCCCGAGCTGCACTGGCTGCTGACCTGCGTTACCGGCAAGGGCCTGCTCAACCGCGCCCATGCCTACAAGGCCGTGCAGGACAAGAATGCCGAGGCCGGGCGCGAGGCCGATGACGGCGTGAGCGCCGGCCTGTTCATGTACCCGGTGCTGATGGCGGCAGACATCCTTGCGTTCAACGCCCACAAAGTGCCGGTAGGGCGCGACCAGATCCAGCACATCGAGATGGCGCGCGACATGGCGTCCAGCTTCAACCACCTGTATGGCGAGCATTTCACGCTGCCCGAGGCCGCCATCGAGGACAACGTGGCCACCCTGCTCGGCCTGGACGGGCGCAAGATGAGCAAGAGCTACGACAACACCATTGCGCTGTTCTGCCCGCCCGAGCAGCTCAAGAAGCTGATCGGCTCCATCGTCACCGACTCGCGCGCGCCGGGCGAGCCCAAGGAGACCGAGGGCTCGGCCCTGTTCCAGCTCTACCAGGCCTTTGCCACGCCCGAGGAGACCGCCGCCATGCGCCGCGCCTTTGCCGAGGGCATCGCCTGGGGCGAGGCCAAGCAGCTGCTGTTTGCGCGCATCGACCGCGAGATCGCCCCGATGCGCGCACGCTATGACGACCTGATGCTCCACCCCGAGAAGGTCGAGGCCGCCCTGCAGATCGGCGCCCAGCGCGCGCGCGCCCTGGCCCAGCCATTGTTGCAGCGCCTGCGCGCCGCCGTCGGCCTGCGCCCCTTGAGCGCCACGCGGCCCCAGGCGCAGGGCGCGCACAAGGCTGGCAAGGCGCAGCTGCCGGCCTTCAAGCAATACCGCGAGGCAGACGGCAAGTTCTACTTCAAGCTCGTCGCCAGCGACGGCCGGCTGCTGCTGCAAAGCACGGCGTTCGACGCGCCACGCGATGCCGGCCAGGCCATCGCCCGCCTGCAGAAAGAGGCCGGCGCCCTGCAGGCGCTGGCCGCGCAACTGGCACCGGTGGCCGGCGTGGATGCCACCGAGGTGACAGCCGCCCTGCAGGCGCTGGCCGCGGCGGCCGATGCCTGAGATGGATCGGTTACTACATTTTTTGTAGCTTATAGCGCTTGTCAGTAAAGCGCTATAAGCCAATAACACCTAAAAAACCTGGACGGGCTGTATGCCCCATCCAACAGGGCAGCGTCATGCAGGCGGGGTTCTTCTGGCCTTTTCCTATACTTGCCCACTCCGCCCCCATTTCCAAGGAGTCCCATGCGCATCGCGGCACTGGACGACGATCCGCTCCAGCTCGAGTTTTTCACCCACGCCCTGACGGCCATGGGCCACGCCTGCCGCACCTACACCACGGGCGCGGCGCTGCTCAAGGATTTGCGGCGCGAAACCTTCGATCTGCTGATCGTTGACTGGCAGCTGCCCGACATCGAGGGCCCCGAGATCATCACCTGGGTGCGCCAGCAGCTGGACACCGAGTTGCCGATACTCTTCGTCACCCACCGCCAGTCCGAAAGCGACATCGTGCAGGGCCTGGGCTGTGGCGCCGACGACTTCATGGTGAAACCCGTGCGTCTGGCCGAATTCAAGGCCCGCGTGGGTGCGCTGCTGCGCCGCGCCTACCCGAACGACGCCCAGGACGTGCTGGAGTTCGGCCGCTTCCGCTTTCTCCCCGAGGCGCGCGGCCTGGAAATGGATGGCAAGCCCGTGGAGCTGAAGGCGCGCGAATACGAGCTGGCGCTGTTTTTGTTCCAGAACATGGGGCGGCTGCTGTCGCGCGACCATCTGCGCGAAGTCATCTGGGGCCATAGCGCCGAGGTCATCTCGCGTTCGCTGGACACGCATGTCTCGCGCCTGCGCAGCCTGCTGGATCTGCGCCCGGCCAACGGCTACATGATCACCGCCGTGTATGGCGTGGGCTACCGCTTCGAGGCTGTCAAGCCGACGGCCGAACAAACGGCTAGCGGCAGCGCCAGCCAGGCACAATAGGCACGGCCAACAAGCCATGCGGCCTGGCCCTGGACGGAGCCGGCACGCCTGGATCACGAGGGAGAAGCCGATGCAAGCCACACCCATGCCACACCGCCACGCACGCCAGGCACCACCTCTGGCCCTGGCCCTCTGCGCCGCACTGGCGCATGGCGGCGCGCTGGCCCAGCCACTGGACATAGAGCACCAGGTGCAACGCGGCGACACGCTGGAGGCACTTTCGACGCACTACCTCGGCACGCCGCGCCTGTGGCCGCAGCTGCAAAGGCACAACCAAGTCGCCAACCCGCGCCACCTGCAGCCGGGTTCGGTGCTGCACATCCCCATGCAGCTGCTGCCACTGGGCTCGGCCGAGGTGACCTTCGTGCAGGGCGAGGCCACGGTCACTGCGCCCACCAACGCCAGCGCCACCACCCTGCAAGCCGGCCAGCCACTGCCGGAGGGCGCGCGGGTGCAGGTCGCGCCCAACTCCTTCGTCACCGTGCGCCTGGCCGACGGCACGCTGATCCGCGTGCATGCCGACTCCGACCTGCGGCTGCAGCAGCTGCGCCGGCGCGGCCGCGCGGGCGATGCGCAGTCGGTGCTGGAGCTGCGCCGCGGCAGCGTGGAAACCTCCGTGCCCGCCAACAGCGGCGGCGCACGCCGCTTTGAAATCCGCACACCCAAGGCATCCACCAGCGTGCGCGGCACGCGCTTTTCGGTGGCCCTGACGGGCGATGAGCGCGCCCTGACGGCTGTCACCGAAGGCACGGTGGCCGTGCAGCCCCATGCCACGCGCCAGAGCGCATCGATACCGGCCGGCCAGGGCGTGGTCGTGGCGGCCGACGGCGAGCTGGGGGCACCGCAGCCCCTGCTGCCCGCGCCCGACCTGAGCGCGCTGCCCGCGGCAGTGCATGACGCAGACTTCCTCAGCCTGGCCCTGCCACCAGTGGCCGCTGCCGTGGCCTACCAGGTGCGGGTGGCGCGCGACGCCGACTTCACCACCGTGGTGCGCGATGGTGCCTTCTCCGGCCCCCAGGCGCGCATGCGCGCCGTGGACGACGGTAGCTACCACCTGGCCGTGCGCGCCGTGGACAGCACCGGCCTGCCCGGCCTGGTGGCACAGCGCACCATCACCGTCAAGGCCCACCCCGTTCCGCCGCTGTACCAGGCGCCACCCCAGGGAGCGACCATCTCGCGTACCCAGGGTGAGCTGCTGTGTACGCCGGTACTGGGCGCTGTGCGCTACCGCATCCAGGTGGCTACCGATGCCGCCTTTACCGCCCCGGCGCTGGACGAAACCCGCGACCAGCAGTGCGGAGCGCAAGTGCAGGCGCTGGCCCCCGGCAACTACTTCTGGCGTGCGGCCAGCGTGCGCGAGCTGCCCGGCGGCGGCGGCGACCAGGGCCCCTACGCACCCGCCCAGCCATTCAGCGTGGCGAACAACCCGAACGCCCCGGACGCCGCCGCCCTGCAGGTTGGCAATGAAGGCCCGGCCCTGCAGCTGCGCTGGCCCGGAGGCAGCGGCCAGAGCTACCGCCTGCAGCTGGCCAGCAGCCAGGACTTTGCCGCGCTGCTGATGGACGAACGCCTCGGCACAGCTGCCTGGACAGCCGCCAGTCTGGCACCCGGCGAGTACTTTGTGCGCATACAGACACGCGACCCTTCCGGGCTGGAGAGCGAGTTCTCCACGCCGCGCCTGATCCATGTCCGGGCGGCGGTGCAATCGAGCGGCGGTCTGCCGGTGACATCGTCCGACGGCCGCCCATTGGCACGGCCCTGAAACCCGCCCCAGCGCACCAGGCCTGGGGCCGCCGCGTGATATGACGCTATCTGCACAGGCGGGTTACCACCGCAACCTGCGCCGCGAATGGCTGGTGCTGTCGCTGCTGATGCTGGGCCTGGTGGCATGGCTATGCCTTGCCGGCGGCCTGCGGCGCATGGACTACCTGGTACAGGACGCAGGCACGCGCCTGTATGCGCATGCGGCACACCCGGACATCGTCATCGTGGCCGTCGATGACCGCAGCATAGCCTCGATAGGCCGCTGGCCCTGGCGCCGCGCGCTGCATGCCCAGCTCGTGGACCAGATCACGGCACAGTCACCACGCGCACTGGGGCTGGACATTCTGTTTGGCGAAGAAGACGCCGACTACCCCGGTGACGACCTGCTGCTGGCCCGGGCCCTGGAGCGCAACGCCCACGCCGTGCTGCCCGTGGCGCGCCGCGGTGACGGGCCGCGCAGCAGCGCCGACGCACCCATGCCGCTGCTGCGCCAGGCGGCCGCCCAGCTCGGCCATGTGCAGGTGCAGCTGGACGAAGACGGCGTGGCGCGCAGCCTGTTTGAACACGAAGGGCCAGCGTCCGCGCCCTGGCCGCATTTCAGCACCGCGATGCTGTGCGCCGAAGGGCTGGCATTGGCGTCATGCCGGGGTAATGCCGCGCCGGTGAATGCTCCCTGGACAAGCCAGGATCTTCAGATCCTGCGCTTTGCGCAAGGACAACCGGCATTCACCACCTATTCCTACATTGATGTATTGACCGGGCAGCTGCCAGCCGGCGCCCTGCGGGACAAATACGTCATCGTGGGTGCCACCGCCACCGGCCTGGGCGACATGTTCGCCGCCCCCATGGTGAGCCAGGCCGAACGCATTCCCGGGGTGGAAGTGATCGCCCACGCGCTGAATGCAGACCTCATGCGCTGGCATGTCCAACGCGCGCCCGAGGCCTGGAACCTGGCCTTCAACCTCACGCCTGTTGCCCTGACGCTACTGGCCATCGTGCTGCTGGGGCCACTGGCCGGCCTGATCGCCAGTGCCACCCTGTTTCTCGCCACCCTGGTGGCAGCGGCTGGCGCGCCGACCCTATCGGGCTGGCAATTTGCCGCCGCACCGGCCCTGGCCGGCATTGCCGCCGTGTACCCGCTGTGGAGCTGGCGCCGGCTCAGCGCCGCCGCCCATTTCCTGCAGCTGGAGATCCAGGCGCTGCGCGGCGCGGGGCTTTCCCCCCTACCCGACGAGGCAATGCCCCTGGTGCTGCGCGGCGACCTGCTGGAACAGCGCATACACGCCGTGGAAGACGCCACAAGGCGGTTGCGCAAGCTGCATCACTTCATCAGCGACAGCCTGCAGCACCTGCCATCGCCCACCTTTGTCTGCGACGCAAGGGGCCGCGTGACCCTGGCCAACGAAGCCGCACTGCTCTACCTGCCATCCGGCCAGGCAGCACAGGGGCAGGCCATCGCCCAGCTGCTGGTCGAGCTGGTCCATCCCCATTCAGGCAGGCCCCTGCTGCCGCAGGACGCCAGCCGAATGGTCGAATTGCCAGCACAACAGGAAGGCCGAGACGCGCAGGGACGCCACATGCTCATGCTGTGCAAACCTTTTGCGCTGGAGGGCAGCACCATCTGGCTCATCACCCTGGTGGATCTGACCGACATGCGCCGCGCCCAGCAGCAACGCGACCAGGCGCTGCACTTCATCTCGCACGACATCCGCGCGCCCGGCGCGTCCATACTCACGCTGCTGGAGATGCGGCGTGAATTCCCCGAGCAGTTGTCGCAGCAGGATCTGCTGGCGCGCATCGAGCGCCATGCGCGCTCGTCGCTGGCCATGGCCCAGGGCTTCGTGCAACTGGCCAGCGCCCAGGCCTACGAATACCACAGCACCCCCTTCGACCTGGCCGCCGCGCTCGAGGAAACCGTGGACGACGCCTGGGCCAGCGCGCAGGATCAGCAGGTGCAGATGCGTATCACCCACCTGCCCCAAGCCGCCCCTGTCCATGGCGACCGCGCCTTGATTTGCCGCGCCATCACCAACATCGTGGGCAACGCCATCAAATTCAGCCCGCCGGGCAGCACCGTGCAATGCGCCCTGACCCTGGAGTCGCCGTATTGGGTGATCAGCGTACGCGACCAAGGCCCGGGCATCGCGCCGGAGCAACAAAGCCATCTGTTCCAGCCCTTCAAGCGCCTGCACGAAGGCAGCCATCCAGGCATCGCCGGCGTGGGCCTGGGCCTGGCACTGGTACAGACCGTGCTGCAACGCCATGGCGGGCTGGTGCAGGTGCGCAGCAGCAGCGGCGCCGGTGCCGAATTTCGGTTGCTGTTGCCGCAGGAAACGGCTGAACAATAAGCCAGCGCTTGCCTATTGCGCGCCCTTGCCCGTCAATACCACACCCACGGTTTCAAACAAGACGATCAAATCCAGAAACCACGAGTGGTTCTTGACGTAGTACAGGTCATATTGCAATTTTTGCTCGGCATCTTTCACAGAGGCGCCGTAGTGGTAGCGCACCTGGGCCCAGCCAGTGAGGCCCGGTTTTACGCCGTGGCGCAGGGCGTAATAGGGAATGTCCTGCGTCAGGCGTTCGACAAAGTACGGGCGTTCGGGCCTGGGGCCTACCAGACTCATATCGCCCTTGAGCACGCAAAGCAACTGTGGCAGCTCATCGATCCGCGTCTTGCGGATGAATTTGCCAACCCGCGTCACCCGGGCGTCCCCGGCACCGGCCCACCGGGGGGTTCCATCTTTTTCCGCATCCTGGCGCATGCTGCGAAACTTGATGACATTAAAGGTCTGGCCATTCAGACCCACGCGCTCCTGGCGGTAAAAAATGGGCAGACCACTTTCAAGAAAGACCAGAACCGCCGTCACCAGCATCACGGGTGCTGCGAGCAACAACAGCACGGCTGATCCAACGACATCCAGCAGGCGTTTGACCAGCGAGCGAACCACCCCCTGTTTGAAGCCATCACCAAAGATCAGCCACCCTGCGGATACCGCCTCCAGATGCACCTGCCCCAGAAGTTTTTCAAAATGTGTCGCCAAATCAATGACTTGTACACCTTGCAGCTTGCAGTCCAGCAACTCGCGCAGCGGCATGCTGCCGCCGCGGCGCTCATTGACCGCCACCACGATCTCATTGACCCGGTATTCCTCAACAACCTCGGTGAGCGTCTTGCCGGCAGACACCACATGTAAACCCGATGCAACCTGCTCCTTCTCCTGCGGGCCGCGAAAATGCCCGACCAGCTCAATGCTGGGGTCGCTTTTCATCAGGGATTCAGTCACCACACAAGCGCGCGAACCAGTGCCATAAACCAGGACTCGCTGGCGCTTGTAAGAAGCGGGTAATAAACTATTGCCAAGCAACCGCAAAATCAACATGGCACTTACCATGATCAGCAACGCCAATAAAGTTTGCTCATTATGATAAGGGGGCGACAACGGCAGCAGCAGCAAAACACCGGCAGCAATTACCATCGACAAAATAAAGGACAATACAGCACGGGATCGCACCTGGCCCACCGTCAGACCACTGGGCGATTCGTGAATACCCAATGCAGCATTCATACCCAATATACCGACAGCGATCAACCCACCGCGAATGACGCCTGAAGATATTATTGCACCATTGAGCGCCTCGGCGCCAACCTGCCAGGCCATGGAAATAACCAAAGTACTCACAATCAAGACCATATATACCATGGCCTGTAAAATACTTCGCTGGCGGAAATAATGATTAAAAATCCTGACCATCGTCACCCTCTTCGCAAGACGCCGCCACCATTAAAAAAACAACCGCACATTAGAAATCAATAGGCAAAAAAATTCAAAGCGGCGAAACAATTTCTAATGGTTTGGCAAATAAATTTAACAATTCACCGTCTCAGACCAAATCCCAGCACCCGAGCCTACCGATCCTCCGTGATGCAGAATGATACGATAGGTAACAACCACAACACAAGAGATACACGCGGAACTTCCGCAAAGCTTATCAGCCCACCCGCCATCAAGCCGGCGATGATGGAGCCGCCGACAACCAGGGCCAGCGGTGATCCACGCCGAACTCCTCTGGCCAGTTGCAGCAGCGCCCATGCCACGGCCAGCGCAAGAATCAGCACAGCCAATAGACCGCGCTCTATCAGCAGCTCCAGCAACAGGTTATCCATATGCCATGGCAGAAAGTTGCCATAGGCAATACTGCTCCAATAGCGAGGCCCCAGGGCCAGATCCGCATTCTTGAGAACCTGCCTCCCGCTCTTGTCCAGGAGTTCCACGGCGGTGATGCGAATACTGGCATTGGCCTGCAGCAGCTGGATGGAAAGAACCCCATCCCGCGAAACCGTACCATGACCGCCCGATGCCAAGGCCGGGCCCAGCAAAGGCAGCACGATCCAGCCATCGGTCGTCTTGCTGGCTTCTGACACCTGCCGCGTGCGCAGCTGGCATCGTGCCTGGTAGAGCAGATACTGCTCGCATAACTGAACCTTCAGCCACATGGGCGCATTCATGTGCGCGCGCAAGCGCACCGTGTAATGTCCGCCGGATTCCAGTGGCACATGCTGCGTCAGCGCCAGGCCACCCTTGGCGTCGGCACGCTGCGGGCCATATAGCCAGACCTCATTGCCGGCATCGCCATGGCGCACCCAGCGCACCCGGCCGGGTAGCGCACCCTCGGGGTTCTGCGCGCTGTACTGCGCCGGCAAACGCCCCAAGCCCAAGCCCAGCACCCACTGGCCGGGCGTATGCAACATGTGCACGCCGCGCTTCCAATGGGCCAGGCGCTGGTGCAGATCGGCATTGGAGCGACCCAGACGATCGGACATGAAGGCTCCGCCCACCCAAACCGCCAGGATTTCCACCACCAGAGCCACCAACAGCCACGCCATGGCCCTGCGGTGCCACAGGGTTGCGTCGGGCGCCTTCAACCGATGGCGGTGCGCCAACCAGGCCATGCCAACCGCCGTGATGACCACCGTCAGATACAGGCCGCGGGCATAGGCGGTCAGCACCGCATAGGTTGCCAACAACACCAGCCCCGCCGCCGAATACCAGCGCCAGCCATGCGGGGCAGACCATGCGGCCCACCAGGCAAACGGCAGCGCCATGGCCAGGTAGGCATCGATGGCGCCGCCGCCCACATGCATCTCCCAGAACCAGGCCACCGTACGATAGTTGGCGCTGAAGTCCAGCCACCCGACATACAGCCCCCGCTCCCACAGCACCGCGATGCAGACAAAAAACAGCCCCACCAGCATGCCACGCGCCAGGCGCAACGCGGCTCCCCGCGAGGATCGATACAAGGCGGGCATGAGCAACAATCCCCATGCCAGGCTCTTGGCCACACGCAGGGTGTTTCCCGGCTGGTCATAGTCGCCATGGGGCCCCTGAGCCCACAGATCCGCCAGCAGCGCCACCCAGCTTGCCGCGCCGCGCGCGTCGTCCAGCCCCCGCCAGACGCCAACGACCAGCAGTGGTGGCAACACCCAATACGCCCACCTGATGCCCGCGGGCGTGGTGCCATGCACCGCCGCGGGCACACGCCAGGCATCAAGCGCCCAGCGCCCATAGGCGCCGCCCAACAGGGCCAGCACCAACAGGTCGGACTCATCGACCACCCACCAACCGGTCCATGGCGCGAAACTGGCTACCGGCAACAAGGCTGGCAGCACAAACCAAAGATCGACGGGACGCCACATGGCCCAGACCAGGGCCGCCGCCAGCAGGGACAAGGCCAGCATGGGCGCGACCGGGTGCTGCGCCGCCGCATACAGGCACAGGCCGGCGCATGGCAAAGCGAACAAGGCCACACCAGCCCTGCCTGCAACACGACAGCCACTTTCCCACGCTGGGAACAACGCCACGCCCTCCGCCTGCCCTTGCCCCCATCCCACGGACGGGTATGGGCTTGATTCTCAAGCCTTTTTGGGCATCAGGGCTTGGCGACGGCAGAACTCAGGTTGCTGCTCTCGCCCTTGGCGGCGACCTGGTAGGGTTGCAGACCGGCGTCCGAGGTGATCCAGCCTGCGCCCTCGGAATCAAGCGCAATGTCGGTCAAGGTGGCGCGCCCCGCCACCCTGCTGAAGCTGAAATGGTGGCCACCATCGCTGCTTGTGGCCGCAACACTGCCCTGGCCCACCAGCAGGATGCGGCCGTCGGGCAGCACAGCATGCCTGGATCAAGATGCGCTACATGCCAGGCGTCACGGCGCAGGATCGCGTGATCCACAACGGCACCATCTACGGCATTGAGAGCTTGATTGATGTTCGCTCAGACCACCGCGAGCTGGTGTTGATGTGCAAGGGGTAGGGTTTCGTCGGTTTTGTCAGTGCCCCCTGGCGCTTTTGTGAAAAACCGCGAGCTGTCACAGCCAAGAAAAAAGCCACCGAGCTAGGCAAGGTGGCTTTGTTTTATGTGGGCTTTTATGTGGTACAGATTACAAAAGCCGCTGTAAGTTGTTGATTTTATTGATAGCCTGGCGGAGAGGGTGGGATTCGAACCCACGGTAGTGTTGCCACTACGCCTGATTTCGAGTCAGGTACATTCGACCACTCTGCCACCTCTCCTGTGTGTCGAAGCCCGCGATTCTAGCAGGAAATTTCAGACCGGCAGCGTGGCTTGGCCGCCCATGTAGGGGCGCAACACCTCAGGAATGGTCACGCTGCCGTCGGCCTGCTGGTAGTTTTCCAGCACCGCCACCAGTGTGCGACCCACGGCCAGACCCGATCCCACAGTGGCCTCATCCGGGATGATGGGTAGCTTGATGGGTTGTCACCACACTCTCGATCTAC
>RRZT011042304.1_pt1 | contig 32056 bp, 27 predicted proteins | sample 2165551 | NCBI WGS metagenome assembly RRZT01 (sample SAMN10456910, study PRJNA506462) | wastewater metagenome | biome: wastewater; feature: sludge; material: wastewater sludge; isolation source: wastewater sludge with Escherichia coli K12::gfp cells carrying plasmid... | place: USA: Moscow, Idaho...
ATAATAAAAATGTATCGAAGAATATTAACAAATCTTAGGAGTACAATATCAAACTTTTGGTCTAAAAACTTGTCAAAGTTTAAAACTTTTGCTAAAAAACTATCGAAAAAACTTCTTTTCTCTTTTGTTGTTGTAGGCTCATTATCTGTTGACATACCGTTGCCTTATTTTTTTTGCGAAGTATAGTCCAAAGTATTTTATCTGTCAATAAAAAAAAGGAAAAATTCCCTTTTTTTTAATAATTTTTTATGGTAGATTTTTAAAGGTTTTAGATTCCTATTTTGTAAAGATAGTTAATAAAGCTCCATTGTCTTTATTTTCTATTTTCATATCCAAACCATATTTGAGCAGTATATTGTATGACATCTGTAAACCAAGTCCACTGATTTTATTATTTTTTATAGTTTGTAAAGTTTTTTCATCAAAGCCACCACAATTATCTTGATAAGTAATTTGCTTATCATCAATTACAATCGTCACTTTTGGTTCAACAATGTTTTTTTTCTTAATTTCATTAAGAGTGTTATTAAAAAGATTGAGCCAAATGTGTATCCATTCATTTTTATTTGCTTTAATGATAAGTTCTTTATTATTTTTGATGACTATATCAAGTCTATTTGCTTTGACTGGTAAATCTATAAAAAGTAATCCATCAGCGATAGAATCTGCAACATTAAAATTATTGTAAGTTGTAGTATTTTTGTAAAAATTCAAAAATACATCCATTGTTTTAGTCATAAATTGAATACTTGTTTCTATATTTTTAGCAAATTTTTGAAGTTCTTCTGTACTTATTTGCTTTCTTGTATCACACAACAGCATCAGATGAAGATTCACACCACCTACATGTGCAAGTCCATTTTTCCACTGATGAGAGATGTGTGCTATGAGTTCTCCTAATTCAGCTTTCCTTTTTTGTTCTAATAAAAGCTCTCTTTGTTTGAGATTCTTTTCAAGCTCTAAGGTAACTTTTTTTCGTAAAGTATAGTTCCAAAGTAAAACAATCAAAGAGATAATAACTAAAAGTATAAATCCCCATAAAGCAATCGTAAGATAAGTTACTTTTTCTACTACGATTTTTACATGATTATTGACAATCGTATCAACCTCATTTTGTGTGAGTTGTAAAATAGCTTTGTTCAGAATATCTCTTAAAATAGGTTTACTTTTTACAACCCCAATACAAAGATGATTTTCATATCCTTTAGGTTCACCTATGATTTTAAGATTGAAAATTCCCTCTTTTTTGATTGTGTAAGCTGTGACGATTAGAGATCGTAGTGTTATATCAGCTTGTTTATTCTCTACAAGGGAAAATGCTTCTGCTTCACTTTGTGTAGGAATGATAGTAAGATTTGGAAAATCTTTTGCAAACCTTTCTGCCATAGCAGTTCCTTTAGGAAGAGCGATAGAGAGATTTTTTTGGGAGATGTCATCTATATATTCTTCATCACTTCTACCAACTAAAACATTGGGGTCTTTAAAAATAGGATCGGTAAAAGTAAGCCATTCTCTTCTTTTTGGAGTGTCGTTTAGAAAACTTAAAATATCACACTTTTTACTTTTGGAAAATTCTAAAGTTTCATCCCAGTCTTTTGTTTGGATTAGTTCAATTTTAACCCCAATTTTTTTTGCGATAAGTTGAATTAAATCAGCAGCTATCCCTTCATGTTCACCGTTTTGATTGATAATCTCAAAAGGTTCCCAATCTGGATCAACACACATTGTAATTGGTCCATTATTTGCAAGATATTCTTTCTCGCTTTCTGTAAGGGTAATTATATTTGTTCCATAAAGGGAACAAAGGGAGAAGATAAATAAGGAAAATATAGTTTTTTTCATGATTCGGATTTTATCTAAAATATTGTAAAAATTGTAAAAAAAGTCAAAAATTATATGAGTCTATTAATTATCATTAGCTAAGTTTTAAAATAGAGATAAATGAAACACAAAATCTTCTCAGGAACAAATAATGCATAGTTATATTTTATAACGGAGTTAACTATGAATACAGTACAAATCAAAAGAAATATCTACTATATAGGTGTTAGTGATAAAGATATTAGAACTTTTGATATTATTATGAAAACAGCAAATGGGACAACTTATAACTCTTATCTGGTCAAAACTTCTCAAGGTGTCGTGATACTTGACACGGTAAAAGAGGAATTTGAAGAGGAGTTTTTCAAAAATATTGAGTCAATTTGCAAATATGAAGATATAAAGTACATCATTATGCATCATCTTGAACCTGATCATTCTGGAGCTTTAGCAAATCTTCACAAAAAAGCTCCAAATGCAAAAATTCTTATCTCCCCTATGGCAACCCCGATGCTCAAATCTATCACAAAATCAGCAAAGATGGATTTTGAAACAGTTTGGACAAATAAAGAACTACGGCTTGGGGAGAAAACTTTTAAATTTTTAAGTACACCAAATCTCCATTGGCCTGAAACTATGAGTAGTTATTTGGTGGAAGATATGATACTTTTTAGTGGGGATGTTTTTGGAAGTCACTATTATGATAGTAGGCTGTTTGATGATTTGGTGGGGGATTTTAGTTATGCTTTTAAATACTACTACGACCATATTATGCGACCATTTAAGGGTGATGTTTTAAATGCTATAAAACTCTACGAACAATTTAAAATCGATAAAATCTGTACACTTCATGGACCAATTTTACGAAATAAACCAAAAAAATATATCGACCTTTATAAAGAGTGGAGTAGTAGAAATGATAGGCTTCATGGGAAAAAAATAGTTTCAATTTTTTATGTCACAAGTTATAAAAATACAAAAGAGATGGCTGAAAATATCTACAATGGGATAGAATCAAATGAAAATATCATTGCAAATATTTACGATTTGACAGCTTTAGATGAGCAAAATATGCTCACTATTTTAGAAGAGAGTACAGGGATAATTTTAGGAACACCCACTATAAATGGGGATGCTCCAAAGCCCATTTGGGATCTGCTCTCTTGTATGATGCTTTTAGAGAAAAAAAGGAAATTTGGTGGATGTTTTGGCTCGTATGGATGGAGTGGAGAAGCTCAAGATATGATACAACATCGTCTCAAATCTTTAAAATTTCGAGTACCACTTGAACCTTTGAAAATTAAACTTATCCCTACAAAAGAGGAGTTGTTTGATTGTTATAGTTTTGGTGTGGAGTTTGGAGAAATAGTCAATGGAAAAATGGTTGAAATCACTTTATAAATAGAGGATACTATGGGATTTAAAAAGAAAAAACCTTTACACATATTGGAAAAAAAAGTTACAGAGTTTTTGTCACACTATGCGGTTGATGCTTATGCAAGGGAGCAGATGGCTCCACATATTGCAAAAATCTCTTTGATGCAAAATCATTTGTATGAAGATTTGGGGTTTAGAAATAGGGTAGAGATGGGACGGTTTATGAATGAGCATTTTCCTAGACTTTCGGAAATAAAACCAAAAGAAAAATTATGGAAAAAATTTATCTATGATAGTATCGGAGAAGTTGCTCCTGCTTGTGAAAATTGTAAAGACCAAATAAATTGCTTTAGTTGTAAAGTTGCCTAGTTTTTGAGGCAACTTAGTTTTTATCTTCTTCTGATAGAATATTTTTCAAAAAATAGCATGAGGATTGTAGATGAAAATAGGAATTATAACGGTAAGTGACAGAGCAAGTGCTGGAATCTATGAAGATATTAGTGGAAAAGCGATAATTGATACTTTAAACGAATATCTCACTTCACCTTGGGAAGAAGTGTATGAGGTGATACCTGATGAAAAAGAGATAATCGAAGCTACGATGATAAAGATGGCGGATGAGCAAAACTGTGCTTTGATAGTGACAACGGGAGGAACAGGACCAGCTAAAAGAGATGTGACACCAGAAGCCACTGAAGCAGTATGTGATAGGATGATGCCAGGATTTGGAGAACTTATGAGAGCAGTAAGCTTAAAATATGTCCCAACAGCGATACTCTCAAGACAAACAGCGGGGCTACGAAATGATACCCTTATTATCAATCTTCCAGGGAAACCAAAATCTATACGAGAGTGTTTAGATGCTGTTTTTCCTGCTGTGCCATACTGTTTAGACTTGATGGAGCGAGAATATATGGAGTGCAATGAGAGTGTGATAAAACCATTTCGTCCAAAAAAGTAGTAAATCAGCATTTACTACTTTTGGATTTATTTGAGTCTTAGAATTTTAGAGGAATTGGATAATGCTCGATAACATAATCAATATCTTTATCCCCTCTACCACTTAAATTTACCAAGATTGACTCTTTTGGATGTTGGGCAGCGTATTTCATTGCAAATGCAACTGCATGAGCAGATTCAAGTGCTGGAATAATCCCTTCGTACTGAGATAATTTATAAAATGCATCAATAGCTTCTTCATCTGTACAAAGCCCAACATTTGTTCGTCCAATGCTATGTAAATAAGCATGTTCAGGACCAATTGATGGGTAATCTATCCCACTTCCAACTGAGTGAACTGGTGCTGGATCTCCTTTTTCATCTTTTAACATTATTGAATTAAATCCATGCATAATCCCTTCACTTCCATAGGTTAAGCTAGCACTATGTTCCCCTATGTTTATCCCTTTACCAGCTGGTTCAACTCCATAAAGTTTTACTGCATCATCGATAAAGCCACTAAAGATTCCCATTGCATTGCTTCCACCACCAACCCAAGCAGTTACCATATCTGGCAACTTTCCAGTCATCTCAAGGAATTGCTCTTTTGCTTCAAGACCAACAACACTTTGAAAATCTCGCACCATTTTTGGAAATGGATGGGGACCTACAACAGAGCCAATAGCAAAAAGTTGATTTTCTGTATCTTTTAAATATGCTTCAAAAGCACTGTCAACGGCTTCTTTTAAAGTTTTTAATCCATGAGTTGCTGGGACAACCTTAGCTCCTACTATTTTCATTCTCACGACATTTGGGTGTTCTCTTTTGATATCAACTTCACCCATATGGATTTCACACTCTAGCCCAAAATATGCTGCGGCTGTAGCAAGTGCAACACCGTGTTGTCCAGCACCTGTTTCAGCTATTAGTTTTTTCTTTCCTAAATACTTTGCTAAAAGTCCTTCTGCCATGCAGTGATTGAGTTTATGGGCACCCGTATGATTTAAATCTTCTCTTTTGAGATAGATTTGTCCGCCACCCACAAAATCAGATAGATTTTTACAATAAGTTATTGGTGTTGGTCTCCCTTGATAATGTTTTCTGATTTTTTTAAGTTCATTTAAAAATTCAAAAGATTTTGAGAGTTTATCGTATGCTTCTCTTATTTCTCTAAATGGCTCTTCTAGTTGTGGTGGGATAAAAGCACCTCCAAATTGTCCAAAAAATCCATCTTCATTTGGCATTGTTTCTAAATATGGTTTAGTATTTTGCATTTTCTTTCCTTTGTTAAATTATTTAATATTTGCATCTTCAATTATAAAAAGATTACAGCCCAGGAGCTTTCCACATAGACTCTGTAAGTCCCATATCTACGAGTTTGAGTTGCTCTTCGTACAACTTTATCCATTTTGCTTCTATCTCTTTATAAATTGTATAATTTTGCATATTTGGATAGTACTCTTTTTCAAAACTCACTAATGTTTGTGAAGCGATTTGAAGTGAAGGAAAAATACCAGCTCCAACCCCAGCACACATACAAACACCAAGAGCAGTTGCTTCTGTAATCTTTGGTATTTTGATAGTACATCCTGTAACATCAGCCAAGATTTGACACCAAAGTTCCCCTTTACTCGCTCCCCCTGCAAACACTATGGTATCTATCTCTATACCACTAAACTGTTTGATTTTTTTAAGATTGATATTGGAGACGATACAGGCATTTTCCTCTAGGCTTCTAAACATTGAGGCTTTATTACAGATCGTTGCATCAAGTGAAAGGTTCAGAAAAGAGGGGCTTGCATGGTACCATTTGCCATATTTCATACTATCACTAAAAATAGGGGTGATACCGTATGAACCTACTGGAATTTGTTTTGCTTTCTCTTCTAAAAGAGTATAGGTGTCTGTCCCTCTTTCCTTGCTTTCCAATTTTTCTAAGTCACAAAAAGCATCTCTAAACCATCTCATAATGAGTCCACTAAAAAAAGTAATCCCCTCAGCTTGACTAAAATCTTTTATAACATGGGGGTTGATACGAATATTCATATCAAGTGGTGGTTTTGTGCTTGTTGGGATATTGACTATTTGTTGCCAAAAACTTCCACCAAGGATTGCCACTCCAGCATTTTCAACGATTCCAAGTCCAAGTGAACCAAGCTGAACATCACCACCACCCATAACAACTTTTGTAGTTAAAGAGAGTCCCGTTTGCGCTGAAGCTTCTAAACTCACACTTCCTATAACTGTCCCACTTTCAAAACACGGTGGGAAAATATCATTTTTAAGTCCCACTTGCTCCATCATCTCTTTAGCCCAATCTCTTTTTTCTAGGTCAAATATCCCTGTTGTTCCCCCATTACTTGGATCAATTGCTATGATGCCACTCAGTTTAAAAAGTATCCAATCGCTTATCATAGAGATTTTGGCAACTTGATTGTAAAGTTCAACATTATGATTTTTAAGCCATAAAATTCTAGGAATCGCCCCAAGTGCAAAAGTTTGACCAGATTGTTGATAAAAACTCTCTTCGATGTGGGGATATTTCTCTTTTAAAAATTTGACCTCTTCTGTAGCTCTTGCATCTACATTTGCAACCGCCCAAAGTTCATTTCCATTTTTATCATAAAGGACAATTCCTTCCCGCATACTTGAGCTACTTAGTGCTACGATATCACTTGGATTGACTTTACTTATTGCTAAAACATTTTTGATACAGTGTATGATTAATTCCCAATTTCTTTTACAATCAAAACTCATACTATTTGGAATATTTGCTTCACTATGATGTGTCCACTCCTCTTGAGAAACAGCTAGTTGTTCTCCCTTTGTATCAAATAAAATAGCTCGAAAACTTCCAGTTCCACCATCTAGGGCTAATAAATATTTATTCATTTGTTATCTTTCAAAACTTGGTCTTTTTGCAAAAAGATATCTTTTTTTATAGTAGTTTTCGTCAATGTCATCTATCGTAACTCCCTTTTGGGTGGAAGCATGAATCATTTTATTATCCCCTATGTAAATACCCACATGTGATGGACTCTTTCGATATGTTTTGAAAAAAAGTAAGTCCCCAACAACAAGATTTTTTCTTGAAACTTTCGTTCCAATAGCAGCTTGTTCAATAGAACTTCTAGGGAGATGCAATCCAATTTTTCGAAAAATTGTTTGGGTAAATAAAGAACAATCGTAAGTGTTTCCACCAGCAGATGCTCCAAATTTGTAAGATGAACCAACTAAACTAAAAGCTTTTCGTACCATTTTGGTAATTTTGTCATAGTAGTTGGAACCTTTTGGAAATTGTTCAACTTCATCATCTTTCACATCATCAAAAATATTTGCAAGAGTTGTTGTAGTAACTGTTTCACTATTGATTCTATCAAGTTCTTCTTCACTCAGTGTTTCTTGTTGTGCAACATTATTTGGGATAGAAAAAGGGATAGGTGCGATATTTTTTATCTCTTTTGGTTTTATCTCTACTGGTCTTTCATCTGGTGTAGAGAATGGAAGATTGTTTATAGTAGCTTTTGGTTCTGCTATTTTTAGATCTTTTGGTTTGGTTGGTTTATCTTGTTCTTTAGAATAGTATTTTTGCAATGTTACAGATTGATATTCTGGTAAAGCTTGACTTGGAACATTATCAAAAAGTTTAATAAGTTTTGCAGTTGGTTTTTTATTTGGAGTTTCTTTTTGTTTTTCTGTGGTTTGTTCTGTTTCAAATAAGGAGAGGATTTTTTTCTTTTGTATTGTGGCATTTAAGGGATTGAAAAATGATAAAAAAAGAGTTGTAATCAATATAACCTTGAACAATTTCATAATCTCTAGACCTTCATAATTTTATTAAAACAAACTATATCAAAGATTTATTTTTTTTTAGATAAAATCAAGTTTCATTCAAAAAGGACACGATTTATGTTATATACAGATATAGATTTTAATAATAAAACAATACTTATAACTGGCGGTGCTGGTTTTATAGGGAGTAATCTAGCGTTTTATTTTCAAGAAAATTATCCAAATGCTACTATTGTAGTGTTTGATAAATTTAGAAGTGGAAGAACTTTATCAAATGGAAATCTGGAGAGTTTTGGACATTTTAAAAACTTGCTTGGATTTCATGGTGTGGTGATTAGTGGCGATATTAATGATGCGGTAGCTTTAAAAAACTTAGAAAATTCATATAAGTTTGACTATATTTTTCACCAAGCTGCAATAAGTGATACGACAGTAACTGAACAAGATCTAATGATACAAACAAATGTTAATGCTTACGAAGAACTTTTAAAAATCGCAATCAAACACAAAGCAAATATGATTTATGCAAGTAGTGCAGCAACTTATGGTGATAGTGATAGATTTGAAGTGGGGTTTGAGAGTCCAAATAATGTGTATGGATTTTCAAAACTTATGATGGATAATATCTCAAAAAAATATATTAAAGATGGTTGTGGTATCTCTATAGTGGGGCTTAGATACTTTAATGTATATGGTGGAAGAGAATTTTATAAAAATAAAACAGCTTCAACAGTTATCCAATTTGGACATCAAATCTTAAAAGGGGATGCTCCTAAATTATTTGAGGGAAGTGATACAATTTTGAGGGATTTTATCTATATAGAAGATGTTATCCAAGCCAATATAAAAGCTTGTAATCCTAAAAAAAGTGGGATTTACAATGTAGGAACGGGAAAAGCTAGAAGTTTTCAAGATATTAGTGATATTGTTCAAAAAGAATTAGGAACAACTTATACGACGCAGTATATCCCAAATCCATTTGTTGGACAATACCAATTTTTCACAGAGGCTAATATAGAAAATACAAAAGAATTTTTAGGGTATGAGCCAAGATTTTCACTTGAAGATGGAATCAAAGCTTATATACCTGAGATTAAGAGGATTTTTGAAAGTGAAGTAAAAAATGGAAAATAATAAAACACCTAAAATACTCGTTATCGGTGATCTTATGATTGATCACTATTTGTGGGGAAGTTGTAATCGAATATCACCTGAAGCCCCTGTGCAAGTTGTTGATATCAAGTCTGAGACTACAGTTCTTGGGGGTGCTGGAAATGTAGTTAATAACCTTCGAGCATTGGGTGCAAATGTAACTGTTATGTCTGTTATTGGGGATGATGAGGTTGCAGATGAATTAGCAGGGATGTTAGATACACTTGAGGTTGAAAGATTTTTAATCCTTGATGAGAACCGAAAAACAACGAAAAAAAGTAGAATTATCGCTTCCCATCAGCAAGTTGTGCGATACGATAAAGAATCAAAAAATGAGATAGATAGTGAATGTGAAAAAACACTTGTATATAAACTATTTGAAACAATCGATAGATTTGATTTAATTATACTTTCTGATTATGGAAAAGGTGTTTTAACTGAAAGTTTGGTACATAAAATCATCTTTGCAGCAAGTGGAGCTGATATAAAAGTTTTAGTTGATCCTAAAGGGGAAGATTATAGTAAATATAGAGGGGCTTATCTCCTTACACCAAATAAAACAGAAGCAAAATTGGCAACAGGTGTTGAGATAACTGATGATGCAAGTTTATTACAAGCTCTTAAAAGATTAAGAGATAGTGCCTCTTTGGAAGTTCCAATGATAACTTTAAGTGAAGATGGAATAGCGATACTAAGTAATGATAATAAAATCATCAAAAAACCAACTGTTGCAAGAGAAGTGTACGATGTAACAGGTGCTGGTGATACAGTTATCGCCTCTTTGGGATATTGCTTAGCAAAAAATATCGATATTGAAAGCTCTATGGAGTTTGCAAATCTTGCTGCTGGAGTTGTTGTTGGAAAACTTGGAAGTGCAACTGCAACACTTGAAGAGATAGAAGAATATAAAAGCACTTTGCATAAAAGTAGTATAGAGTCTCATATCAAAACATTTGATGAGATAAAACGAACAGTAGCAAGATTAAAAGATAAAGGGAAAAAAATAGTATTTACAAATGGATGTTTTGATATACTCCATCGTGGTCATGTAAGTTATCTTGATGTTGCAAAATCTTTTGGGGATGTTCTTATTTTAGGGCTCAATAGTGATGAGAGTGTAAGAAGACTTAAAGGGGCTGATAGACCAATAAATAATCAAGATGACAGAGGATTTATTTTAGCAGCACTCGAGAGTGTTGATTATGTAGTGAATTTTAGTGAAGATACACCTTATGAACTTATAAAAATTGTAGAGCCTGATATTTTAGTAAAAGGTGCTGATTATGAGGGGAAAGAGGTTGTTGGAAGTGATATTGCAAAAGAGGTACGACTTGTCACTTTTATTGATGGTAAAAGTACCACAAGTACAATAGAAAAAATAAAAAAACAAGACAATTTAAAAGGAGAAAATAAAATATGTTAAAAAAAATAATCATGGGAAGTTTAGTAGCAAGTAGTGTAGCGTTTGGAAGTGGAGCAGCAGATATCAATATCAATGATAATACACTTGAAGTTGGAATGGAGTATAACCTTAATGGTAGCTATAGACTCAATGAAAATAGTAATTATTTATTGAGTGCTAGTTATTTAAGAAGTGAAGAAGATTCATCTACAAATACTCAAACTTTGACAACAGTTGGATTAAAAGTGATGAATCCTTATGTGGATGATTATGGTTTTAGTCTTGGGCTTGGGATAAAAGGTGTAATGGCAGATAATAGTCCAAAAACTTTTGTTGCAGCACCACTTGGAATTTTTGCATCATATATGGTAAATGAACAAATTCATCTTGATGGTGAATACAATTATGCACCAAAAGTTTTAGCTTTTAGTGATGGAGAAACTTATAAAGAGTGGAAATTAAAAGCAAACTATAAAGTGATAGACAATGGATTTGTTTATGTTGGAGGAAGAGGGATAACAACTGAATATACAGGTGGAACTGAATATACATACGACCGTACAGCATTTTTTGGATTTAATGTACAGTTTTAATAAAAAAGATTTTAGGAAAATATTATGATAAAAACTATTGCAAATGAGTTTGAAAATCATCTTCAAACGATTAAGATGGTTCAAGAAACAATGGTAAGTGACTTAATGGTCGCATCTACTATGGTTCTTGATACTTTAAAAGATGGAAAAAAAGTGCTTATTTGTGGAAATGGTGGAAGTGCAGCAGATGCACAACATTTTGCAGCAGAACTTACAGGTAGATATAAAACTGAAAGAAGAGGGCTTCCTGCAATCGCACTTACAACTGATACGAGTGCTTTGACTGCTATTGGAAACGATTATGGATATGAGAGAGTTTTTGATAGACAAGTGGAAGCTTTAGCAAATGAAGGTGATTTGGTTATAGGGATTAGCACAAGTGGAAACAGTCAAAATGTCCTCAATGCTTTTAAAGTTGCTTCCTCTTTAGGTTGTACAACTTTAGGGATGAGTGGAAGAAGTGGTGGAGCTATGAATGAGGTTTGTAATTTTAATTTGGTAGTAAGAAGTGATGATACTCCTAGAATTCAAGAGATGCATATCCTCTTTATCCATACAATTTGCCAAATCATAGATGACAACATAAAATGAAAATCTCTCTTGGTTTTTCTTCGTTGAAGTAGAACATTTTAAAACTCATTTACTTGATGTAAACTTCGTTTGAAAATAACCCACTTCGCCTTGAAATACTCAAGAGATATTTTCATTTTATAAATTATAATTGAAAGGAAAAAAATGGAAATTTTAACAGCAGAACAACAACAATTTTTATTAGATAGTATACGAGATATTCCTGATTTTCCAAAAGCTGGGATAGTATTTAAAGATATCACAACACTTTTAAATAATAGTGAAGCATTTAATCTTTTGATGACACATCTTGAAGCTAGATATAAAAAGATGGATTTAGAATATATCGCTGGGATTGATAGTCGAGGGTTTATCTTTGGAGCTGCACTTGCAACACGACTTGGGATTGGATTTGTTCCTATTAGAAAAAGGGGAAAACTTCCATCGACAACAATTTGTGAAAAATATGAGCTTGAATATGGTTTTGATGAGGTAGAGATCCATATTGATGCTTTTAAAAATAAAGTGGGTGCAAGAGTTCTTTTGATTGATGATTTAATTGCAACTGGTGGAACAGCAGTCGCTGCTAGCAAACTTGTAGTTGATACAAGAGCTACTCTTGTAGAAGTTTGTTTTTTGATGAATTTGACATTTTTAAATGGAAAAGAAAAGGTTGAAAAACTAGCACCTGTTTATAGTGTGCTAGATATTTAATAAAAAATAGATGACAAGTCCCTTTAAAATGGGACATTTTAAAGGAAAACGATGAATAACTATATCCCAAAACCATCAAAATTTGATCCAGATACAAATGGACATTTTGGAATTTTTGGTGGACGATATGTTCCTGAAACACTTATGCCGATACTTTTAGAACTTGAAGAGAATTATAAAAAATATAGATTTGATAAAGATTTTTGGGAAGAGGTTAATTATCTCCTCAAAGAGTATGTTGGAAGACCAAATCCACTTTATTATGCCAAAAATATCAGTGATGAGATTGGTGCAAAAGTTTATTTGAAAAGGGAAGACTTAAACCATACAGGAGCTCATAAAGTTAATAATGTTATTGCTCAAGGATTGTTAGCTAAAAGACTTGGAAAAACAAAAGTTATCGCCGAAACTGGAGCTGGGCAACATGGTGTTGCAACTGCAACGATAGCAGCACTTATGGGGTTGGAATGTACTATTTTTATGGGTGCAAAAGATGTAAAAAGACAAGAGCTTAATGTTTTTAGAATGAAACTTCTTGGAGCTAAAGTGATTGCAGTTGAGAGTGGAAGTCAATCACTTAAAGATGCTATGAATGATGCAATACGGTACTGGGTAACAAATGCAAGAGATACTTTTTATATTATAGGTACAGTTGCTGGTCCACATCCTTATCCGATGATGGTGAGAGATTTTCAAGCGATTATTGGATGGGAAGCAAGAGCACAATTTTTAGAACTTGAGGGAAAACTTCCTGATTATGTCCTTGCTTGTATCGGTGGTGGAAGCAATGCTATTGGTATGTTCAGCCACTTTTTAGAAGATGAAGAAGTGACATGTATCGGAATTGAAGCAGGTGGTCATGGGATTGGAACCAATATGCATGGATGTAGTTTAGAAAAAGGAATACCTGGGATTTTACACGGACAATGTAGCTATCTTTTACAAGATGAGAATGGTCAAATACAAGAAGCTCATAGTATCAGTGCTGGGCTTGATTATCCTGGAATCGGACCTGAACATAGTTATCACCACGATTTAGGAACTGTAAAATATGACAATATTACAGATGATGAAGCGATGGATGCTTTTGTTTGGTTAAGTAGAAAAGAGGGGATAATTCCAGCTTTTGAATCAGCTCATGCAGTAGCTTATCTTAAAAAAGCAAAAGAGAAATTTGTTGGGAAAAGTGTCATTATCAGTTTGAGTGGAAGAGGTGATAAAGATATGATTCAAGCTAAAGAAATTTTAAGGTTTGACTAAAAAATGAAAAATTTTCTCAATCAAAACTCTGGTAAATTGATTACTTCTATCGTAGTAATGCTTTTTTCTTATTTAGCTTATATGCTTTATCAAGCACCAGTTGATGGAATAGAAGCGAAATTTATCTATTTACTCAAGCAGTATGGCTATATCATCTTGTTTGCTTGGAGTATTTTAGAGGGTGAACTTGGTCTTATCATGGCTGGGCTTATGATTCAACATGGTCATATGAACCTTTATCTTGCTATTTTTGTAGCTGGTATCGGTGGTTTTGTTGGGGATCAAATCTATTTTTATATTGGAAGATACAATAAAACTTATGTTCATACAACATTTAAATCTCAACGAAGAAAATTTGCATTTGCACATCTTTTACTTAAAAAATACGGTTGGCCAATCATATTTGCACAAAGATATATGTATGGGATGAGGACAATTATTCCTATTTCTATTGGGCTTACAAGATACAATGCAAAAACTTTTGCATTTATCAATCTTATATCAGCTTGGTGTTGGGCGGCTATTACAATTATCCCTGTTTGGTATTTTGGAGAAGAGATTTTAAAAATTCTCCATACAGCAAAAGAATATTGGTACATTGCTCTTCCATTTGCAGCAATATTTGGTTTATTAATAATCCGTTTTTTTAATAATGCTACAAAAATTCCAGATAGAAAAAGAAAACTAAATACTTTAGGAGAAGAAAAATGAAGTTAAATCTTGTAGAAGAAAAAATAAGTTCTGAACTCGAAATCATTCTTGTTAAAAATAAAAATATCACTGAAAACAAAGATATTTTAGAAAAAGTTGATTTTAAAGGGGAAGAGGATAGTTCTGCACTTTTAGCAGAACTTGGAAAATTATATGTAGGCTGTGGTGAACCTACGAGCGATAATATGAGAGTTGCAGTTGCTAGTGCTATGAGAACTTTTGGTAAAACAAATTTTAAAGAGGCTTCTATTGATGCAGATGAATTTTTAAGAGAGGTTGTTGAGGGGATTGAGCTTGGAAGTTATCAATTTACAAAATACAAATCAAAAAAAGATGATAAAATTGAGAAAACTATCAATATTATCGTAAAAAAAGTAGATGAAAAAACAATAGAGATTTTTGAAGATGCAGTTAATCTTTCAAATAGTGTCAATATGGTGAGAGATTTTGTAAACACAACTCCTGAAGATTTTTATCCAAAGATAATGGCAAAAAAAGCAAAAAAAATAGCAATTGAAAATGATTTGGAGATTAAAATATTTGGTGAAAAATATTTTAAAGAGGAGAAAATGGGAGCGATAAGTGCAGTTGGAAGAGCAAGTCGACACGATTCAAGACTTATCCATCTTACATACAAACCACATGGAGAGGTTAAGAAAAAAATTGTCCTTATTGGAAAAGGTTTGACTTATGACAGTGGTGGACTTAGTTTAAAACCTGCTGATTTTATGGTTACTATGAAATCAGATAAAAGTGGTGGAAGTGCGGTGCTTGGAATAATGAATGCTGTATCAAAAATGAAACTTCCAATTGAAGTGCATGGAATTATTGGTGCTGTTGAAAATATGATTGGCGGTGATGCTTATAAACCTGATGATGTTTTGGTAGCAAAAAATGGAAAAACTATAGAGGTTCGAAATACAGATGCTGAAGGGCGACTTGTACTGGCTGATTGTTTATGTTATGCACAAGATGAGATTGAAGATTTTGATTATATGATTGATTATGCGACTTTGACTGGAGCTTGTGTTGTAGGCGTTGGGCACTATACAACAGGGATAATGGGGAATAATCTTGACCTTAATAATAAGCTACAACAATCTGCAATAGAGAGTGGAGAACTAGCAACGGTGCTCCATTTTAATAAATATCTTAAAAAAACACTCAAAAGTAAAATAGCTGATATTTGTAATATTTCAAATACAAGATATGGTGGAGCAATAACAGCTGGGATGTTTTTGGATGAGTTTGTCAAAGAGGAAAATAAACAAAAATGGGTTCATTGTGATATTGCTGGACCTGCTTTTGTAGAAGAGGTTTGGGGATGTAATCCTGAGGGTGCAAGTGGAGCAGGGGTAAGATTTACTATTGAATTTTTTAAAAGCTTTTTATAAAAAGGTTAGTTGATGACGACCAATAATGAGTATAAAGAACTCCAAAAGTTAGCGGATGAAAGGGCTGAAGTTTATATTAGTGAACTTTTTAAGGCACTTATAGATGAAGCAGAAGCAGAAGTCGAACAGATAGAGCCAAAAGATTTGTATGTTCTTGATGATGATATGCTTTTAGTAGATGTTAGAGAACCTGAAGAGTTTGGAAGTGGATATATTGATGCACATAATAATCTTACGATTCCTAGAGGAAAATTAGAGTTTATGGCTATTAAAAAGATAGCTGAAGTGTATGGACAAGATGCAAAGATTGTAACATATTGTTTGAAAGGTCCAAGGGGAAGTTTAGCAGCCTATCAGCTTAAAAAAATGGGTTTTACAAATGTGAGAAATCTTAAAGGTGGTATTTTAAATTGGCTTGAGCAAGGAAATACTATAAAAAGTTATTTGGGCGAACTGACACTCGCAAAAAAATTATAAAATAGTAATGATTCAGATATTACTTCTTGAAGATGATGAACTTTTTGCTGAAACATTGATAGATAGTTTGGAAGAGTTTGAATACAAAGTAACTCATATTGCAAATGGGGAGAAATTTTTAGAAGTTGCATATGAAAATAATTTTGACATCTATCTTCTTGATATCAATGTCCCTTTACTAAGTGGTATTGAGAGTCTTACAGAGATTCGAAAATTAAACGATGCAACACCAGCTATTTTTCTAACATCGTATAAAGATAAAGAAACACTCAAAAATGGTTTTTTAAGTGGATGTGATGATTATCTTACAAAACCTTTTGATGTGGAAGAGTTACATTTAAGGATTATTTCTCTTTTAAAAAGAAGTGGAAAAGTTTTAGATGTGATTCAATTTGATAATATCATCTACAATCCTCTCAATCAGACTATTACAAAAGAGGGTGTAGATATGGCTTGTGGGCAAAAAGTCAATGAGCTTTTTAAGTTATTTTTCGAAAATAGAGGTAAAATTGTCACAAAAGAGATGATAATCGAGAGACTTTGGAATTATGATGAGGAGTATAGTGAGGGCTCAATTCGTGTGTATGTGACCAAACTACAAAAACTTTTTGATACAAAAAAAATTCACAATATAAAAAATATTGGATATAAAGTTGACTTCTAAATATAAAAACTTTCTTATCTCAAATTATATTATTGTTGGATTTATTATTCTTATTACCCTAGCAACGAACTATCTCTTGTTAGTGAACTTTGGATTTTCACAAGAGGTATTTTTCCCGATTACTTTTTTTTTAGTATTTGGAGCACTACTTTTATATAAATATTTGAGTAACTCTATTTTTGATGAACTTTTTAAAAGCGATACACAAATAGAGGATATGATAAAAAAAACCCTTCATGAACTTAATACTCCAGTTGCTACAATCAAAATGAATAAAAAGATGCTTGAAAAAAATCTTCTGAATGAAAAAGATATAAAACGACTTCAAAGAATTGAGGAATCGTGTGATAATTTGCTCTCTTTGTATCAGCATATGGAATACGAGATTAGTGCAAAAATAGATAAAATCAAGTCACAAAAGTTTGATATTGCAGAAGTTGTAGAAAGATCTCTTAAAAAAGTTGATGATATTAAACAAAATATTGTTATCAAAAATAATATTAAAAGTGATAGTATCAATGGTGATATGTATGGCTTTTTGGTTGTTGTTGATAATTTACTTTCAAATGCTATTAAATACAATAAAAAAGATGGGATAATTATTTTATCAAATGAAAATCATATTTTAAAAGTGGAAGATAGTGGATGTGGAATAGATACAAAAAATATTTTTAAGATTTATGATAAATATTTTCAAGTGGATGTTGCAAATCAAGGGATTGGACTTGGTTTAAGTGTCGTAAAAGAATACTGTGATAAGAATGGTATTAGTATTAAAATAGATACAACCCTAGGGGTTGGTACTACTTTCTATCTGAACTATGAGAAACTTTTGGGATGAAGATAGAAAAACAAGCTCCATTATAAAAAACACCGTCAATTTCTTTAGAAATATTTTGAGCAATTAGTTTTCCTTTCATATTATTTTCTATAATATCTTTACTCGCAAAAAGTCCTATTCCTGTACCTACATACTGATGTTTTGTTGTAAAATAAGGATCAAAAATTTTGTTAAGAATATCTTGTGGAATCCCATTTCCATTATCAATTATTGAAATAATATTATTATTTTCATCTTCATCTATATCGATGTAGATTGCCTTAGAATCATTCTTAGATTCAATTAAAGCATCTTTTGCATTACTAAGAATATTGAGTAATACCTCTGAAACTTCATTTGGAAGACCAAAACATTTCTTTGAAAACTGAGCATCTTTCATATAAATTTTAATTTTATCTTCACTAAATGACTTATCTACAATACTGAGTGTAAAAAGTAAAATTTCAAATAAATCAAATTCTCGTAATTTATTATTGATTTGTAAAAAGCCAGTAAAATCCACAATAGTTCGATTTAGAAACTGTGTGTGGCTTAAAATTTGGTTTAAGGTATTTGGTATATCTTTCTCTTTACAAAGACCAAGTTCAATTTGCAAATTCATTCCTGTTGCGAGTGACGATATTGCACTAAGTGGTTGTCTCCATTGATGAGCAATATTTTTCATCATCTCAGCAATCCCCTCATATCTAGAGTGAGAAAGTGAATGTTTTAAATCATGTGTATCCTTATCCATGAGAGCATAAGTATTTTCAACTAATGTCAAAAATTTTGCAAACTTTTCATTTGTTAGAGAACTTACATCAGTGATTTCACACTCTTTTAATTGGTCACTAAGAAGTGATTTTACTTCAACTTGTAGATTATTAGATTCGTTCATACGAAATCCTTATTTTAAAAATTTTATTTCAGCTGTTATCTTAAGTTTTTCAAAATAATTCTTAAGATATTCATTTTCCCTACTAGTCATAATTGTGTTAAATATTTTATCTTGTACAGTTTCAAAAGGTATCTCCCTTATATCATCTTTTTTTGATACAAAAACCATATTGTATGTTTTATTTTCTAAAAATATACTAGAAAATTTTTTCTCATTTGTTTGGGATAAAATATACCTCATTTGTGGAGATACTGTATCAATATCAAACGTTTCATTTTTCACATTCAAATTTGCATCTAGTAACAGTGGATTTATTTTGAGTTGTTCAAGAAGATTTTTGTCTTTTGAAGTATAGTGTATAGCGTCAATTTTTTTTGCTATTTTAAATTCAGATAGATTGTTTTGATAGTGTATTCTCAAATCTTCTTCATTTGCGATAATAAGATTATTTGCAGAGATAGCAGAGATAAGTTTTTGATGTCTAATCTGTAGCCTTATTTTTTCTATGAAATTATCATAATCCTCTTGTTGTTTGACGGCATTTTTAAATTCAAAAGAGCTCATTTTATTGTTTTGTGCTATTTTTTCTATATAGTTATCAATATCAAAGTTGTCAACATTGATATTGTATTTTTCTAACGATTGTTGGTATAAAGCTTCATCTATAAGCATAGCAATCGCATTTTCTTTTGTTGTTTTCATTTGGACCATTTTATTGTCTATATCTTCTAATGTAATTGGGTATTCATTAACAGTTAGAGCAATAGCATTAAGTAGTCCAGCATTAAGGTGTAGTCCAATAAGAAATATCATCGAAGCTAAAATTTTTTTCATTTATCATCCTTTTTAAAAGACTTATTTTATCATAATTAGTGTGAAACTTACAAAAAATCAATAAAGACTAAGGAGAGGTTACTATCTCTTAAGAGTTCTAAGTTCCTTTTATGTTTCTGGTATAGAAACAGAATCTTCTTTTGGTAAGGCAATAATAAAACAAGCTCCATAGTGATTTTCATTGTTGTATTGGAATGTTTTATTTTCAGCTACTAATTTTCCATTAACTTTTTGAACAATAAGCTTTGACATATAAAGACCTATTCCAGTACCATTCTTTCGTTCTTTTGTTGTGTATTTATGCTCAAAGATTTTTGGTAAAATCTCTATGGGAATACCCCCAGCATTATCCTGAATAGAAACTAATACTTGACCATTTTCTTCTTGGATATCGATTATAATAAGCCTTTTAGTTGTAGAAGAATCTTCAAAAGCATCGTTTGCATTATTAAAAATATTCATAAAAACTTGTATCATTTCGTTACCAAAACCATATAAAATGGTATCTTGTTCACAGATTATCACTTCAATATTTTTTGATTTAAATTTTGAAACTAAAAGCATAAGAGCTTTTTGGATACTTTCTTTGACACTATAATTTGATTTTTCTTTATCATTTTTGAGAAAATTTCTAAAATCGTCGATAGTTTGAGAGAGATGTGTGACAGCTAAGGTTATTTTTTCCATACCTGTATCAAGAGTATCATCTTGTAAAACACCAAGTTCATGTTGCATTAAAATTCCAGAAGATGTTATTGAGATTAAAGAGAGAGGTTGTCTCCATTGGTGTGCAATATTTTCCAGCATCTCTCCCATCGCAGCCATTTTTGATTGTTGTAAGAGAAGTCCTTCTTTTTCTTGAATTATTTTCTCTTGCTCTTTTTGAAGAGATAAATCTAAAAAAGAACCAATATAATATTTTGGATTTGTTCCATCAAAAACCACTTGTATAGTCAAAAATTCTGGATAAATTTCTCCGCTTTTATTTTTATTATTGATTTCTCCAGACCAAAAATTTTGTGTTTTGATACTTTCCCACATATTTTGATAAAATTCTTTAGGATGAATTCCAGAATTTAAAATGCTAGGATTTTTACCTAAAACTTCATCTAAGTGATAACCAGTTATTTTTGTAAAAGCTTGATTGACTTTTAGAATTTTAAGATTTGTATCTGTAATCATCATTCCACTTTGTGTTTCAAAGGCAACTGCTGCAATCTTCTCTTCTTGAGTTGATTGATTAATTCTTTCAAGCATAATATTCACTTCATTGTACAAGGCACCAAATTCGTTGTCTTCAGTCGTAGTAACAAGTTGGGTAATTTTTGTTGTATCATCAATTTTCTCTAAATACTTGACAAGTTGAAGGATAGGAAGTGCAAATCTTTTTGAAAACAAAAATGCTAAAAAGTAAGAAAATAACGACATAAGAAATGCTAATCCAAATAGAATATGAGCATCTCTTTTGATAATTTCCCACAAAGAATCCACTTTAAATTCAAAAACAATAGTCCCTAAAACTACATCTTCATACTTAGAATCAAGTGTTAAATGCAAAATTCCCTTATAAATATCTAGTTGTTCATTATTTTTAATATCATCTAGTTTAGATGGGATAAAACTAATATTTTCTTTGTTGTATTGATAAATTGGAGTTTTATTAGTATTGTAAAGTGTCATATTATTGAGGTGTTCAAATGATTTTAATTTTGCAGTGATATCAGCTGCAACCGAAACTTGATTGAGTAGAACAAATTTTGCAAAATCTTGGCTAATTACTAGTCCAATACTTTTGGAAAGTTGAGAAGTTTTTTCCTCTTGATTTTGAATATACCAAGAGACAAATATCGCATAACCTAAGGCTCCTGTTGAAAATACAACAAATAAAATAATAAGTCGTAATCTACTTTCAATCGAACCTTTAAATTTTTTTTTCATCAGTTTCATTTTTGAGAAGGATTTTCCACAGGTACTGCCATATCATTTCCCCATTCAAGCCATGAACCATCATATACAGACGGTTTGTATCCTAATTCTTGTAAAACTATATAGTTGAGTGCCGATTCCGCCCCACCATCGCAGTATAAAATAATCTCTTTTTCTTTTGGAAGTCCTTTATAAATGTCTTTAAGATTTTTAAAATCTTTCATTTTATTACCATCTTTTGTTACTTCATAGTTTTGAGTACAAGCATAGTTTTTAGCAGTTGGAATATGTCCAAATCGTTGAGCTTTAGATTCTTTTCCTAAATAATGAGATTCTTTTCTTCCATCAATAATCGTTTTTTTCCCAATAGATACCAAAGTACTTAATTTTGTCTGCACTTTTGCATCATCAACTCTAGGAATAAACTCTTTTTTAACTACTTTTGGATTTTCTTTTGTTATAGGAAGTGCTTTGATATCTGTATGGTCAAACCCAACATCTAAGATACTAACATTTTTATGTCCTAAAGTTTCCAAAATCCAATAAAACCTTGCAGCCCAAATAAAAATACCATTGTCGTAAGCAACAACATGAGCTTGACTATCGATACCAGCTTCACTAAATAATTTTCGTAAGTTATCAACAGGAGGCATAAATTTTTTAGGGGTAAAAAGTTGTGAAGATTCAATATTTACTGCACCTTTAATATGCCCTTTGTTATACTCTTCAATTGAGCGAAGATCAACAATAACTATATTTTTTTGGTTGATTTTAGATTTGAGCCACTTTACAGAAACAATTGCTGGATTTTGTTTTAGTTCAGTTTTACCATACAAAGAACTATTGCAAAATAAGAAAAAACTTAAAACGAGTACAACTTTCTTCATCATTTTATATTCCTACATTAATAAATAAATTTTAGAATAATAACATCTTTTATTAAAAATAACCTTTTGTTATCTCTTTTTATGACAAAAAAATTACATTTGATACAATTTTTATACTTTTTTTTACTAAAAAGTTTGTAAAATTTATAATTTTAATAATAAATTAGTATAATTCTTTCATGAGAAAAATTACACTTTTATTACTATTAACTACTTTTGGTTTGTCTAGTTCATTCATTGTTCCTATTCCTCAAACAATTTCTTATGATAAAGAAAAAGCTCTTCTTGGAAAAAAACTTTTTTTTGAAACAAGACTTTCTAAAACAAATACTATCTCTTGCAATAGTTGTCATAATCTTGCTACAAGTGGTACTGATAATCTAAAATTTTCTTTTGGAATAGAGGGGAAAGAAGGTAATATAAATTCTCCAACTGTTTTTAATGCAGGGTTTAACTTTCGACAACTTTGGAGTGGTGGAGCAAGAACTTTAAGAGAACAGGCGAAAGGTCCACTTACAAATCCTCTTGAGATGGGTCATAGCATAGACAATATTCTTCTATTTTTGAAAAAAGACAAAGAGTATAAAAAGATTTTTGAGAAGATTTATAAGGATGGTGTAACAGAAAAAAATCTTTTAGCATCTTTAGAAGAATTTGAAAAAACACTTATTACACCAAATAGCCCTTTTGACCAATTTTTAAGAGGTAATAAAAATGCTATAAGTGATGAAGCAAAAGAAGGATATAAACTTTTTATTTCAAAAGGGTGTGTTTCTTGTCATAATGGTGTGAATATTGGAGGTAATAGCTTTGCAAAATTTGGTATCGTTAAAGAGATGACTTCAAATCGTTTTGGGCTTTTTGATGTTACAAAAAACCAAATTGATAAGAATTTTTTTAAAGTTCCTACTCTTAGAAATATTGAATTAACTTATCCATATTTTCATAATGGAGAGATAAAAACACTTAAAAATGCTATTCAACTTATGGCATCCCATCAGTTAGGTACAACTTTTAGTGAAAAAGAAACACTCAAAATAGAAGCTTTTTTAAAAACACTTAATGGTAAATTAGAGTTGATTCATGATTAAAAGAAATCAATTTATCTCATTTGCTTTTATTGTGCTCATTTTTTTATTTGTTGTACTTTATTTTATAATTGATGCGAATAAGGTGAAAAGTAAGCTCTTTTTTTCTCATGTTGACCAAATTAATATTTTGATGACACTTGATAGTGAACTCAATAATTTTATCGTGAAACGAAGTTATTTTACTGAATTTGATTTGTTAAACAAACAAACAACTCTTTTTTTAGAAACAATCGAATCACTTATTGAAGAATCTTCAAATACAAATCTTTCCACATCTTATAAAGATAATTTGCTTATTATTAAAGAAGAATTTTTAAAAAAAGAGCTTTGGATTGAGAGGCTTAAATCTAGAAAAGCATTTGAATTTAATATCATGGCATTTATTTTTGATACACAAAGTGATGAATTTATGAGTTTAGATAAACAAACACAAGAAAAAATAAATCTTATGAGAATAGAGATAATCAAGGAGATGTCTGTTGGAGAAATTGATAGTGAATTACTTGCAAAAAAATTTGGAATTACAGAGGAGATAACAAAAAAAGAACCATTTATAGCAAATTTTATGAATCAACTCAAAGCACTTGAACGAAGTGTAAAATTTCAAAAAGAAAATCACTTAAATGCAATTAATAATAAATTGATAATAACTTTGCATAAAGCAAAAGAGGAACTCAAAAAAGAGAAAGAGTCAACTCAGTTTATGTTTTGGTTTGCTTTTAACTTTTTATTTATTTTAATAGCTATTTTTATATCAACATTGATTTATTTTTATAATAAACTTTCAAAAACACAAAGGCAACTAAGTGCATTTAAAACGGCTGTTGAGAATAGTGATAATATTATTGTTTTAACAGATAAAGAGAAAAAGATTGTATTTGCTAATGAAGCTTTTTCTAAGATTACAGGATATTCAGTGAAAGATGCAATTGGAAAAAATCCAAATATTCTAAAATCTGGATTTCAAGATCATTCATTTTATAAAGAACTCAATGAAACAATAAATCGTGGTCAAACTTGGAGAGGGCGATTTATCAATAAAGATAAAGCAGGAAATATTTTTTATGAAAATGCTAGTATCACACCAATTTTTGAAAATGGAAAAGTTGGTGGCTATCTTGCGATTAAACTTGATGTTACAGAATCTATTTTACACACAAAAGAACTTGAAAAACTTAATAATGAACTTGAAAATAGGGTTGCAATAGAGCTACAAAAAGTAAGAGAGATGGATAAAATTATTATTCAGCAATCAAAAATGGCTTCAATGGGTGATATGATGGCAAATATAGCACACCAATGGAGACAACCATTAAGTGCAATATGTACAATAGCAAGTGGTCTTATAGTACAAAAACAATTTGGAATTTTAGAAGTTGAAGAATTAGAAACACATATGGACAAAATTGTAAAAAATAGTGAATATCTTTCAAAAACTATAGATAATTTTAGAAATTTTTTCAATCCAAATAAACCAAAAGAATTAAAATCGATAAGAGCTGTATTTGCTGAAATAGATGATATTATGTATTCAACACTTCAAAAAAATAATATTGTAGTGATTAATAATATTGAAGATTTTGAACTCAATACATATATCAATGAGCTCAAACAAGTTCTTATTAATTTGTTTAAAAATGCAAATGATGCGATTGGTGCAAATGGATTTATTTTTGTAGAAGCTTTTCAGGATAAACAAAATATTCATATCAAAATCAAAGATAGTGGAGGGGGTATCCCTGAAGATATTATTGATAAAATATATGAACCATATTTTACGACAAAACACCAATCTATAGGAACTGGAATTGGTCTTAATATGACTTATCAGATTATTACAGAACATCTTAAAGGGACTATTGTTGCATCAAATGAGAGTTACGAATATAATGGAGAAGAATTTAGGGGTGCTTTATTTCATATTGTAATAACAGATGAGATTATTCAACTGGAAAAATAAGTTTTATGAAATAAGACAAAGTATATCTAATTGATTGTAGTAGCATTTGTTATAGGAATAGTAACTTCAAAAATGGCACCAGTGTCACTGTTTTTCACTTCAATTTTTCCATAAAGCCTCTCGTTTGTAAGGACTTGTACCATCGCAAGTCCCATCCCATGTCCATCTTCTTTATCACTTACAAAAACATCAAATATTTTTGTAATAGGTGAGATTGTAATCCCTCCACCATTATCTTCAATAGTAAGCTTAAGAATATTATTTTTTTGTGTGAGGGTAATAAAAATCTCTCCATTTTTAATCTCTCGTTGTTTAAAAATATCCAAAGCATTATCTACAATAATCAAACAAATGTTAGCAAATGCACTTTTATATCCATATAATACTATATCTCTATCTAAATTTTTAGAAATCTTTGAGTTTGTATAGAGTATTTTTGCACCTAAAATATCTAAAATACTCTCGATTTCATTCGCAAGATTAAATTCTATTTTTTGAGATGAATTGAGATAAAAGTTATTAAATTCATTGATTGAAGTTTGCATAAAATCTAGGCTTCCTCTCATAGTGAGAATCACCTCTTCAAGCTCATATTTAATACTATCTTCTCTTCTCCAAAGAATCGCTTCTATTTGAGTGATAAGACTTCCCAATCTTGCAACAGGTATTTTCCACTGATGAGAGAGATTGCCAATAGTTCTTCCAATAGCTGAAAAACTAGATTGGGAGATAAGTAATTTTTCATTTTTCTCTTTCTCATATTTGAGTGATTTGAGATTTTGTCCAAGTGCAAGAGATAAAAATACTACATCAAAAAGTATACCAATTGCAACCATATATACAGAGATAAAATTTGTTTCATTATTGATAATTCCACCAAATTGTTGATATATAATAGCAACTAAAAATATCCCATGTCCTAAAAGATAATATCTTGCCCCTTGTATCTTCTTTTTTACTCCTAAAATTGCAATGACTAAAACAAAAAGGATAATAATCATAGAAAGAGGTTTTGTAATACCTCGGACAAGAGTTATAATCTCGACATTAAAAAAAGAATACACAAACAAAATAACCATTACAAACACAATAAAAAGTAATCCAAGAATAAAAGTATGTATAAGAGGCATTGTTTTTTTTGTATTGAGAAAAAACATAGCAAAAAGTAAAATACTCACAAGGCTTAATTGTGCCAAAATCCAACTAACTGAATTAAAAATGATGGGGTTTTCGTAAAATCCAAATTGATAAAATATTCCATTTGTAGCAAACTGAAATAATAAAGCTGTTAAACCATGAAGAGCATAAGCTACATAACTTATATCTTTTAAACTTGTAAAAATAGATATGTTATAGATGATAAGTGTTAAAACAAATCCTAGAAAAATACCCCAAAATAAAATATCGTACATCATAAACGATAAGAAGTGATTATCTTTACTCATAAACCAAGTAGCATCTATTGGACTTTTTGATTTTAATTTTGTGACAATAGTATATTGCGTATTTGGCATCATTTCAAGTGAAAAATTGCTAAATTTAGAGTTGATATAGTTTTGCGAAATTGTTCTGTAGTTACCCAACTGATGAGTTGAGATTAAAATATTATTCTCAAAGACATAGACATCTATACTATTGATATTAGTTTTAGGATTGATAAAAAGAATTTTTTGTTTTGTGTTTGTATTTGTTATATCAAATTTACTCCAAACAGCACCTTCAACATAACCAAGTGCCATCTTTGGAAGAGTTTTAAATTCTTTTGATAAAACACTTTGTATGTTGTAGTCTTCATTTTTATCGTATAAAACTTTGATATGTTTGTTCAAGTTTTGATAATTTTCAATCTCTTTAAATTCATATCCAAAAGAAACAGAAAAAAATAAAAATGAAAATAAAAATACTTTATAAAGCACGATAACCCACTCCAGAGACACTTTCAACTAAAGGGGTATTGAGTTTTTTTCTCATTCGAAGTAGCATATTTTTTATTGAGGCTAAATTTGTGTCACTATTTTCACTTTGAAAAAGTTCTTGGGTAATAATCTCATAGTACATCAATTGTTTTTTATTTGATAAAATAAGTTCTAAAAATACTATTTCATTTTTTGTCAGTTTTATTTCATCATTGTTCTTAAAAACTGTTTTGAGTTGTTTGTCATATATAAAGTTATCCCCGAAATAGATTTTATCTTTTCCTTTAAATCTTTTAGCACAATCTTCAAGAACATTTTTTAATTCATCAAATTTTATAGGCTTTGGTAAAAAATCAATTGCCCCCAATTTCATAGCTTCCCTTAGATTGTTAGTCTCTTGATAACTTGAAATAATAAATATCAAACACTTATCATCCCTGTCTCTTAATGCTTTTGCTATCTCTAACCCATTGTAAAAAGGGAGGTTTATATCTAAGATTGCTATATCAAAATTATCTACGATAGCATCCATAGCTTCTTTACCATCTTTTGCGAGAGTTATGTCATTAAAAAAGACTTTTAGTACAGCAAAAATACTTTCTCGTATCACTGCATCATCTTCAACATAAAGTACTTTTTTTGTTTTGAGTATTGACAAGTTATTCATATTGCGCCTATTTATTCAATTATTATAGTTATTTGTGAGAGTATATAGAGTCACTTTTAAATACTCACTTAAAAAACAGTAAGGATACCAAACTGAGACTAAACTGAGACTAGAACGATTATATTTATCAAATTGTTTTTGATACAATGGAGAAAATACCATATATTTGGAGTTTCTGTTGAAATTTTTTGTCATCTTCACACTATTTTTTGTTACTTTATATGGTGATACGCAAAATGTTACCGTGCAACTTCGTTGGAAACATCAATTTCAATTTGCTGGGTACTATATGGCAATTCATAAGGGTTTTTATAAGGAAGTTGGACTTGATGTTAAGCTTTTAGAAGGGGATTCGAGTACAAATGTTGTAGAGTCGGTTCTTTCTAAAAAAGCAGATTTTGGTGTATCGAATTCAAGTTTGGTTATTGATTATCTGAGTGGTTTAGATGTTGTGATGCTTGGAGCTATTTTCCAACACTCACCAAATATACTCTTAGCTAAAAAAGAGTTCAAAAGTCCTATAGATTTGGTCAAAGGTGGTTCAATCGCTCTTATGGGAGGGGATCAAGATATTGAACTTAAAGCGATGTTCAAAAAAGAGGGGATAGATTTAAATAAAATTCATTTTGTCCCAAAGCAACAACATCTAGATGATCTCTTAAGCAATAAAGTGGTCGCTATTAATGCTTATAGTTCCAATGAACCCTTTTTACTTTCGCAACAAAATAAAGAATTTAGTATTTTAGAGCCAAGAACTTATGGGCTTGATTTTTATGGAGATACACTTTTCACTTCAACCATTTTGTATGAAAAAGAGCATCAGTTAGTTTCAGATTTTCGTCAGGCAACTTTTAAAGGCTGGGAATATGCTTTAGAAAATATTGATGAAACAGTACAACTGATAGAAAAAAATTACAATACACAACATAAATCAAAAGAACATCTTACGTATGAAGCGATGATTTTAAAACAACTTATCAATCCAGAGTTTATTCAAATAGGACACAGTAATCCTGGTCGATGGGAAAATATTGTAGAAATTTATAAACAATTTGGACTGGTCAAACAAACTAGAACTCTTGATGGTTTTTTTTATCAAGAAGAAAAAAGTATCAATATGACTTGGGTTTATTTTTATATTTTTATTTCAAGTTTGATTATTTTGATTGTGGGAGGGATAGCATACTATATCTATCAAATAAATAAAAAACTCCTTAAAAGTGAACATAGACACAAAATTCTTTTTCAAAACTCTGCTTCTGCTGGAATAGTGTGGAAAAAAGGATATATCATAACAGATTGGAATGAACAAGCTGCAAGACTTTTTGGATGGAGTGCAAACGAGGTAAAAGGGAAAAACTTTCTTGATTTTTTAGTTCCAAAGAATGAGAGAGAAATAGTTAGAGATAACTTATCAACGATAGCAAATGATACAAACCTTCATATCTTTATCAATCAAAATATCTTAAAAAATGGAACACCTATAGTGTGTGAATGGCATAATACATTGTTGCAAAAATCAAGTGATAATGATGATTTTGAAGTGGTTTCTTTGGCTATTGATATTACCCAAAGGATAGAAGAGGAAGAATTGCTTAAAATTCAAGCGAACAATGATTTTCTTACAAATCTTCCAAATCGTCATTTTTTTGAAAATTTTCTTGAAAAAACATATTCATACGCGAAACGAACAAATAGTATTCTTGGACTTGCTTTTATCGACCTTGATGGATTTAAAAGTATAAATGATACGTATGGACACTATGCAGGGGATATAGTGCTAAAAGAGTTATCAAAAAGATTTCAAGCAACGATAAGACAAGAAGATACTGTAGCTCGGATAGGTGGAGATGAATTTGCACTTATTTTTCATATCTCAAAGGATACAGAATCCTACGAAAAGATGATAGGAAGAGTTTTGGAAGTTGCACATTTGGGAGTTCCTTATGGAAAAGATACCATGCTTCAAGTATCAGCTAGTATAGGGATAAGCTTTTATTGTGATGATAATAAAGTTTCTATAGGACAACTTATAAATCAAGCTGATAGTGCGATGTATGAAGCAAAAAGAAAAGGAAAAAATTGCTTTTGTATTTTTCAAAATCAGAATTCTGAACTAAATAAAGATTAAAAAAATAGTATTGTGGTTTTTTGAAATTGAGACTAAACTGCGACTAGAAGGGTTTCCACTGAGACTGCTTTGAGACTTCGATTGTGTATCATATAGCAAATATTTTTGAAAGGAATAAAAATATGTTGCGATTTAATCATGATTTTAGTTCAAGGTTTAGGATTTTAAAAGGTGGAAAAGTTTCTTTGGTGGTGTCAGCTATGTTGCTCGGTGGTGCACTACAAGCTGTAGCAACTAGTTTTAATGCAGTAGTAACGACAAGTTCAAAAACATTTGTTGTACCAGATGATACTAATGATAGTAATAATGGTATTAATAATGGAGAGTTATTGGGTGGAAAAAGTACTTGTGAGATTATGGCAGGAGAACATCGATACTATGCTCAGTCATTTATAGCAGGTCAAACAGCTCCGACAGATATTAATACTACTGGGTTAACTGGTTTTGTTAGTGAATATGGTCCTCAAGATAATTTTATGGCAGTTTATGATGGAGTTTTTGATCCAAATAATATCACTAAAGGATTACTTGGATGTAATGATGATTCTGATCATTCTGATGATTCCAAGGACTTATGGTCTGAATTTACTGCAAATTTAGATGCTAATAAATCATACACAATGGTTTTTACAGCCTTTAGTGCAGTAAATCCAACTGATGCTACTAGTACAACAGGAGAAGGAACTTTTTCTATCTCTCCAAATGTAAGCCTTGTTACGACAACGACAGCAACTGAAGACTCAGCATTTACTTATAATTTGCCATCTCTTGCCCCAGCTGATTATAATGGAACTATTACAAAGCCAAGTTGGATAACATATAGTTCTGGATTAAGTAATTCATCTTTATTCGCAGATTTGGGGACAAATGGAGGAGGTTATAGTACAAGTGGTCCTGTTGGAATGGCTGTAGATCCTGATGGAAATATCTATATTGCGTTAAGCTATGGTCAGATATTTAAAGTTACTAGTAGTGGAGTGGTAAGTTCATTAACTACTACTGGATTAACTGGTGGATATGGAGAAATCGTATATGATAATGGCTACCTTTATTTAACAGATGGGAATAATCAAAAAATAACAAAACTTAATTTAAGTACAAATGAAATAACTACGGTATCAGATACTCTTTCTTATATACCTCGTACCATCACAAAATCGGGTAATAATATTTATTTTCATATATATAATAGGAGTGACATACAATGGATTCCAAGCATAGGAACAAATGGGACACCTACAAGTTTAACTTTGACTGGTGCTACTTTTGATCCGATGTATGTAGTAGATATGGTTACAGATAGTTTAGGTGATATCTATGCACTCACGGCTAAACAAAAAGTAGGAACAGTTTATAAAATAGACTTAGACAGTGCTGGGACATCTGGAGTGGTTTCACAAGTAACTACTACTGATTTTCCAATGAATGAAACTTATCCTCGACAAAGTGGTCTGGCTATCGATTCTAAAGATAACCTTTATGTACTACATCAAAGTATGATTGAAATGATAAACAGAGATGGCACACCATTAGGTTCAACATATACTGGGGGCTATTCTGGTGATATAGCGGTGGACACTAATGGTAATATTTATACTTCTATAAATAATGGCGGTAATTCTAAAATATTTAAAGCTACAAATGGACCTAAACTCACAGGTACTCCAACAAATAATGATTTAGGAGAAAATAGAGTAACTCTCAGTGTTGACGATGGAAGCACACGAGACTATATTATCACAGTAGCCAATACAAACGATGTACCTACACTTACAACGATGAGTACACTGACAGATGCAAATCAATCTATTCCAAAAGAGATTACATTTGCTAACCTTCAAGCTGCAGGGGATGAAGCAGATATTGATATAGATGATAATGTGACATCATTCATAGTCAAATCTGTCACGACAGGAACACTCAAAATCGGTGCAGATTATGCCTCAGCTATCGCTTTTGATGCAACTACAAACAAAGAGATTAATGCTACAAACAAAGCTTATTGGACAGCTACAACTGCTGGTAGTGGTATCAATGCTTTTACAGTTGTAGCAAAAGAT
>RRZT010437813.1_pt1 | contig 32054 bp, 26 predicted proteins | sample 2165551 | NCBI WGS metagenome assembly RRZT01 (sample SAMN10456910, study PRJNA506462) | wastewater metagenome | biome: wastewater; feature: sludge; material: wastewater sludge; isolation source: wastewater sludge with Escherichia coli K12::gfp cells carrying plasmid... | place: USA: Moscow, Idaho...
CAGCGGTTCGGCGATAAAAGAGGTAATATACTGAGGCCCGATAACCTTTATCTGATGCTCCACATCTTTGGCGCAAAGACAGCCGCAGCTTGGATATTGAGCATGGAAGGGACAACGGTAGCAATAGGCCTCCGCTGCTTTGGGTGACTCTCTGAAAAGAGGCGCGAAAACTCTGCGTCGCTCCATTGAGCCGGCTATCGCCATCGTGCCTACTGTACTTCCGTGATAGGAATTCCAACGACCAAGCGTCAAATGCTTACTCGTTGACATACCGTCGCGTTCGACAAAATACTGACGAGCTAGCTTCAAAGCTGATTCTATGGCTTCACTGCCGCCGCTGACAAACCACACTTGGTCTAGATCTCCCGGTGCAGTCTCCGCCACCGCAGTCGCCGCCTCTTCCACAACATCACTGTGCCAGCGGGAGGGGTGCGCGAATTCTAGCTTGCCGTACTGCTCTTTTACGGCTTCAATTATTTCAGGAACACAATGTCCGAGGTTGGAAATTAAAGCACCGCAGCAACCGTCAAGATATTTTTTCCCAGATTTATCATAAATATAAATGCCTTCGCCATGGTCCGCTTCCAAATACTTTGTCTTAAAGTTTCGTGGGAATGCGTGTTGAGTCATTGTAAAACCCCCTGTCTTTGAAGGAAAAAAATCATAATTTTACCTTGTCAAGCAATTCAAAACATGATACTCTATCAACTGCGCGCACAGTAGTGGAAACCCTCTGCAAAAGATATTTCAGGGATTGAAAACATGAAAACAGTTTTATTTTTTGAAGGATTTCCTTCAATATTTATATACTATATTATCCTTTTTTGTCAATACAGAACTTTCGTCTTTTTATGAATCTATAAAACAAAGGTATTTTTATAAATTTTTGTTAAGTCAAGAAGTCTCTTTGCAATTTCGCGGATAGATGATGTGGTATATTATCAATATGTTGATGACTTTTTGCGTTTTAAGAACATTAGGAGGAGCAAAATGAGTTGGATAGATGTAAAAAATAATGTAAAAGATTTACCTCCCGCTCAAAAACAAATCGCGGAATACATGCTCGAACACAAATCAGAATCAATTTTTATGACAGCGCGCCAACTCGGAGAAAATGCCGGATCCAGCGAGGCTTCAGCAATACGTCTGGCTTCGACTTTGGGACACGCCAACTTCCCCGACTTTATCAAGTCACTGCAAAACGAGGCGAAGGGACAGTTATCCACCATCGGCAGATTTCAGACACATAAGCTGCAAACCCAAACTGGCGGTCTGGTGGCTCACATTATTAATATGGAGCTGGAACAGGCCCGCGAAAGCGTCCCATCCGCAAATGACAACGCCATTAAAGAATTGGCAGCGATGATCTGCGCCGCACCGGCAGTCTATATCATCGGACTGAGGAGCGCCAAAAGTCTCGCGGTCTACATGGAGTTTTACCTCTCATGGTTCTTTCCCAAAATATTCATGCCCTCAAGCGACACACTGAACAACTATCTTGTAGCCGCCCCCAAGAACAGTCTGGTCATTGGCATCAGTTATCCGCGCTACACAAAACAAACGATTGAGTGTATTGCTCTCGCAAAAAAACGTAACTTCCGGACCGCCGCAATCACCGACTCGCTGTCAAGCCCTTTGGCGCAAGAGGCAGATATCAGCGTTGTCTCACCATGCGCTCACATCGCGCACATAGACTCGCTGCTGATTCCCCTAGGACTAATAAACGCGCTCTTGGTAGAAGTCGCAGACCATCTCGGAGCCAAGGCTCTTGCACGTTTGGAAGAGCTGGAAAACGATTGGGACTCGGGTGATGTTTATTGTTGATTTCATGACAAACCATCAAGAAACAAATTCCGCCACGGCTTTCATTCGTCCGCGGCGGAGTTTTTCTTGATATTATTAACGCACCTGTTCTTCCAGCTTTTTTCTTATTGAAAGAGAGGCCGGAGTCTTTCCCAATCCCCCGAAAGTACAACGCAGTTCCAGGGGCAGTTTGAGACCGATGTCATACATAGCGGCAATTGTCTGGTCCAGAGGGATAACCTTGTCATATCCCGCAAGCGCCATATTGGCGCTGGAGATGGCATTGGAACCTCCCATGATGTTCTTTCCGAGGCAAGGCACTTCCACTCTGTTGGCTACAGGGTCACAGGCAAGACCGGTAACGTTCTGCAAGGCTATAGAGGCGGCGTCAAGACACTCTTCCGCGGTTCCGCCCATCAGCTGCGCCACTCCGGCAGCGGCCATACCTGAACCGGCACCGCACTCCACCTGACAACCTGCCACTTCGGCGGCAAAAGTCGCCGATTCAGAGATGAATACACCTACTATCCCGGCAGCAAACATCGCTTTGGTAATCTCTTTTTGGGGCAGTCCCATATCGTGAGCCGCACCGATGATTGTCCCGGGAAGGCAGCCGCAGGAACCGGCGGTCGGTGCCGCGACAATCACCCCCATAGAGCTTTTGACTTCCATTACCGCGGTGATATATTTTATCACCCGATTGAGCAGAGGACAGGGAGTCAGTTTCTTGCCGCGCTCTCCCTCTTCAATCAGGTGCGACTGACGTCCGAGAATTCTGTCCCGATACTCAGTGCCCTTAAGCCCTTCCGCAATACAGTTTTCCATTATTGACACCAATTTCGTCATTTTCCCAAAGACTTCCGCTTCCGAGCAGCCTCCGCGTGTGCTCTCGTAAAGCACCGCCAGCTCCCACAGCTCTTTATCCTTAGAGCGCGCATACTCCAGAAGTTCGGCAGCGGAGAGGAAGGGAACGGTGCAGTTTGCACGGGAATGTGTGGGCAAAATGGGCGAAAGTGAGATAACTCCGGTTATACCGGAAACAGCACGCAACCGATCAATAGCTTCACATGATGGTTCGGCTGCGAATTTTACCTGCAAAAGCCCGCGCCCCTCCTTTACATCTGTCAGGACAAAGTCGGGCGTGCCAAACTGCGCGGCAATAAAGTGCGATAGTTCTTCTAAGGAAATTACCGCAGTATCCGCCGTCACAAGCAGTTCATAAAAATCGCCGGCAATGCTGATTTTAAAACCATCGTAACCGATCAGCTCCACCATGCCTCCGCCGACAGAAATAGCATCCCATTTGTGCGCATTGCCGTCTTTGGTGAAGACCTCCATGCGATAATGGTTTGGATGCTCGGCTCCGTAATCGAGGATACGGAACTCCACCTCAACCCCCGCTTTTTCCGCCAAGCTCAGGTAATCTGCCACGCTGGGGTCGGTTACGGGTAGTCCGATGATGCCGCTGACAAAGCCCATGTCAGTACCATGTCCGTCATGAGACTCCGCCAAGGAACCGTTGACGTCAAAGTCACAAACCACGCGGGCAACCGCACCTCCCGCAGACTGGCGTATAAGCTCGGCGATCCGAGACGCCCCCGCGACATGAGAACTGGAAGGCCCCCTCATTATCGGCCCCAGTACATCGTTGAATATACTTGAAGGCAGTTTGTTCATGGCTAGATGTTGACTCCAATTCCCGCTTCGAGAGCTTTTTTATATACTTTGTGGGCGATAACGATGTCGAGTGTGGCAAAGCCTACTGTTTTCATCAAGGTGATTTGCTTTTTGTCGGTACGTCCTGTCTTTTTGCCCAGGACCAACTCTCCGAGTTCGCCGGTGATGGAATCTGTGCTGAATTTTCCTTCCGCCATGGGAATGAGAAATTCTCCCGCCTCAGCCATGATGGCCTCTCTGTTGTCAATAAAAATTTTATCCGCGCGGTTGACGATGTATTCATCAAGCTCGCGTTTGTGGGGCATAAAGGTACCTACGGCGTTTATGTGCGCACCCTCTTTGACTCTGTGTCCGTCAAATACAGGCTGCGGGCTGGTGGTGACGGTGGTGATGACATCAGCTCCGTCTGCCGCTGCGTCTGAGGAAGCGGCGGCGATGAGTTTGACACCGAACTTTTCCGCCATTGCAGAGACTCTTTTGATGTAAGCGGCAACTCGTTCCGGTGATAGGTCGTATATGCGGACTTCAGAGAGGTTTCTCGCTGTCAGCATCGCTTCCAGCTGGGCTTCTGCCTGTCCGCCGGTACCGAAGATGGCTCCTGCGGAAGCATCGGGGTTTGCCAGCAGTTTTGTCGCCAAGCCTGATACCGCGCCTGTTCTCATGCGAGTAAGTTCCGTGCCGTCAAGCAGTGCGTTGACGACGCCGGTTTCGGGATCTGTGAGCAGCACTGTCGCCGAGACCGCAGGCAGACCGCTTTTTGCATTATCTTGATAGGTGGAGACAATTTTTATTCCCGCTTGAGGATAGCCTTTTATTAAGGCCGGCATAAAGGACGTAATGCCGTTTTTTTTGACGTTAAAGTTGATGCGAACTGGAAGCTCCGCTCCGTCTGAGCTCTGTATGGCAAAAGCGTCTCTGTCCGATTCAATGGCGTCTGCCATAGTGAAAATTTTACGAATTTCCGCTGCGCTGATAACAAGCATAAAAAAACCTCCGTTAAGATAAAGTAAAACGCCTCTTAAATAAATGCATTGGTTATTTAGGCGGGATTTTATTATTATAGCGCACTGACTGCATAATATGCGTAATTATGGTCACATAAGTAAGACGTTTTCAGGTAAAAAAAACGAGGACATGCTTGTTTGCAGCCGTCCTCGCCTCTTTTTATCTTCTTATCTTCTTTTAAAAAAACACTGATTAAAGAACAAGCCTTCAATAATAACCGGCGTACAGCCAAGTGATTATCATCAGAGATCCGAAATCTATGTTTTCGTACGACTAGCGCAGGTTCTTCTCCGAATTTGCAGATCGCATAAGCAGAAAGCCAAAACGAAGGTTGTCCGTTTTGTGCAACCCGCTTAGTTTCTTCATCAAGCAGGCTAGCCGCATGTAATCAGCAGCTCACTGAATTTTTAGATCGAATCCAGCTCCTGCTGCGTAACTACCTCCACCCCATTTTCTGTAAGTACGTTGATTGCCTTCAGTGTGTCTTTTTCGCCGACGTGAAATATTGTGTACGCTCCGTCTTTCTTTTTTGAGGTAAAAGCGTAGGTGTATTCCAAGTTGATGTCGTTTTTTTCGAGTACAGCAAGTACGCTGTAGAGGCCTCCGGGGATATCGGGGACAACTACGCCTATCACATGCGTGATTGCGCAGATGTAGCCCGCCTCTTTGAGCAGGGAGATTGTTTTATCAGGGTCATTGACTATAACTCGGACGATGCCGAATTCAGCTGTTTCGGCGATGGAGAGCGTTCTCATGTCAATATTGTTATCGCTGAGTGTCTTGGTAAATTCCGCCAGCTGCCCCGATTTGTTTTCAAGGAATACGGATATTTGTTTTACGGTCATGTTCATTTCCCCTTCCTGCCCTCTTAGTATAGGTTTCTTTTGTCGATGATGCGCACCGCTTTGCCTTCGCTGCGCGTGATGCTCTTCGGCGCCAGCAGGTGCACTTTCGCATAGATGCCCAGCATGGCTTTAAGGTCGCTTACGAGAGCTTTTTCGCGTGCGGAAATTTCACCGATGGTGTCGGAGAATGTCTCCGCGGACATTTCCACATTAATATCAAGTATATCGCTGTTGTTGACTCTGGTGACAATAATTTGGTAATTTGCGGGATAGCCGTTTTTCAGCAGCACCGCTTCTATCTGCGAGGGGAAGACGTTGACTCCTTTGATGATCAGCATGTCATCGCTGCGCCCCATCGGTTTCGCCATGCGTGTGTGCGTGCGTCCGCAGGCGCATTTTTCATGATTCAGCACACAGATGTCTCTTGTGCGGTAACGAATCATCGGGAATGCCTCTTTGGTGATGCTGGTGAATACCAGTTCACCTTTTTCTCCGTAGGGGAGCACTTCTCCGGTATTGGGGTCGATGATTTCCGCGATGAAGTGATCTTCATTGATGTGCATTCCCTGCTGTTCGCTGCATTCATATGATACTCCGGGACCGGCTATTTCTGTGAGGCCATATATATCATACGCCTTTATGTGAAGTTTTTCTTCGATGTCACGGCGCATCTCTTCTGTCCAAGCCTCGGCTCCGAAAATTCCCGCTTTGAGTTTAATTTCGTTTTTTATTCCCTTTTCCGTTACTGTTTCCGCAAGGTAAGCAGCGTAGGAAGGCGTACAGCAAAGTATGGTAGAGCCTAAATCGCACATGATGTCCAGCTGTCTGTCAGTACTTCCCGATGAGACGGGCAATGTGAGCGCGCCTATTTTGCGTGAACCTCCGTCAAGTCCCAATCCGCCGGTGAACAGGCCGTAGCCGTAGGCGACGTGGATTATGTCGTCTTTGCTGCCGCCAGCTGCAGTAATGGCTCGGGCACAGCAGTCTTCCCAGATGTTCATGTCGTTTTGAGTGTAGAAGGCCATTACCCTTTTGCCGGTAGTGCCGCTGGTAGAGTGCATACGCACGCATTCAGAGAGCGGAGCCGCGAGCAGCCCGTAGGGATACGCCTCCCGCAAGTCGTCTTTTTTGATAAAGGGCAGTTTATGCAGATCGTCAACTGATTTTACGTCTTGCGGAGTAAGTCCTTTTTCGTCCATCAGCTTTTTGTAGTAGGCTGAGTTTTCGTATGCCCGCTTAACTGTTTTGACAAGACGTTCGCTTTGCATTTTTTTGATTTCTTCTCTTGAAGCGCATTCAATTTCCTGCTGGTAATATTTCCCCATATTGACCAAATCCTTTCTGTTTTTTGCAATAGCTGAGTTTTACGACGGTTTAATACACTAAAAAAGCAGGGCCCGGCGCGGGTCCCTGCTTCAACGGCAATTTACGCAACGATGCAGAATGTCGGCGGCTTACTCCCGATTCATGCAAACCGAGCGCAGATCCCGTGAAGGGGACCCGCGCCGATAAAAGAGAACCGTGTGACGATGCCACTATGATGTTGTGCTGTTTTATGTGTCATGTCCCAGTGCCTCCTTCGGCTTTAGACTTCGCTGTAAAATAATGGGAGAGATTTTAGACCAATCGCCAAGAAATGTCAAATGAAAAGCCTGAAGTACTTTTATTCAACAAACTTGTTTTTATTTGTGCGTGTGATTTTTTGTACAAAGACGATGTTTTTGTTTCGCCCAAACACCTCTATATGATATATAATGCACCAATCTTTAGTTATGTTATGGAGGCAGTCTCTTGCACAATTTAGCTAGCTTATTTATAGCGGTACTTTCCTTGGCTGTTTTGCTTCTGTCCCAGTCGGTTGTTTTTGCAAATACCCCTCTTGAGTACGACATCGTTGTCGTCGGCGCCGGTACGGGAGGATGCGCCGCCGCCATTCAGGCTGGACGTATGGGAGCCTCTGTCGCTCTGGTTGAAGAGTCAGATTGGGTCGGAGGGCAGATGACCGGCGCGGCTGTTTCGACTATGGACGATAAGACTTTTACCCGCACCGGTATTTATCGTGAGCTGATCACCAAAGCAACGGAGTATTATGCCTCACGCGGGCAGAAGGTTAATGTCTGTTATTGGGGAAGCGATACCATCGCCTTTGAACCATGGGTTGGGCGAACCATTCTTATGAATATGCTCAAGGAGAGCGGTAAGGTTCATCTTTATTTTAAGGCCAGGGCTGTAGCCGCCAAGGTTGTCAAAAACAAGGTCTCCGAAGCCGTTTTTGAGTCCGGCGGCAAGAAGTTCAGCATTAAAGGCGGCGTTTTTATTGACGCCACCGAGTGCGGAGACTTTATCCCGCTTACAGGCGCCAGATACCGTGTGGGCAATAGCATCGCACCCAAGATTGATAAAGGCTCTATTATTCAGGACATTACCTATGTCGCTGTTATTAAGAAGTATAAAGATGGCTTGCCCCCTGAGTTGAAGGTTGAGACACCGCCGCCCGGATATTCAAATTACCTTTTTAAGTTTAGAGAGGTAGTTCGCCCCGATGGCGACACTTGGCCGGGAAAGTATCCTTTTAATACCGAGGTTCATAATGAATACCGTGCGATACCTGATGTGTCAAATCATGAGGTGGTTGACGGCGGCAGACCGGAGACTTGGCAATATGTTACTAAGACGTCTATAAACTGGGCAAATGATTATTATGATAAGTCCGAAGGTATTAAGGGTCTTTCCGTGCAGTATTTGGAGGACATGAATTACCGCCGCACCTGCGACCGCGAAGCTATGCTCAAGACACTCTGTTTTATTTACTATATGCAGAACGAGCTGGGGATGGAAGATTGGTCTGTTGATAATAGGCAGGATTTCGGCTCATTCTTTAGTAATGACTGGCAAAATTGGCAGCCGGCGCAGAAGTACAGCGAGGTTCTCCGTCATTTTCCCCCATTCCCTTATGTTCGAGAGAGCCGCCGTATTGTCGGAGTGAAGACAATGAGGGTTAAGGACGTTATCAGAGATGACAAATTAAAGCGTACAGAGAAGAGTATTCCCGATACTGTGGCTCTCGGAGAGTATCCTGTGGATATTCACGGCGCCACGGATCCTCACTTTCTCGACCTCGACCTTAACGAAGCGGGAGATATTCCCGATAATATGTGGCAGAACACGGGCGGGCTGTTCCAAATTCCTTTCGGCGCTTTGATTCCCGAAAAGGTAAACGGACTTGTCGCGGCGGAGAAGAATATTTCTGTCTCCCGTCTGGTAAGCGGCGCGACACGCTTGCAGCCGGTAACAATGCTGACAGGTCAAGCGGCCGGTGTAACCGCAGTTTTGGCGGTAAAGTCAAAGAAGCACCCCCGCGAACTGCGCGTCCTTGATATTCAGTCGGAGCTTTGGAAAGCAAAGACTTGGCTCTCTCTTTATCGCTTTGAAGATGTTCCCGATTACGCTTCATTTTGGGCGGGTGTAGAGGCAGCAATGGTTTTCGGCTATATGGATCCGCAAACAGAGACGCTCTTTGGCGCTTCGGATAATATGCATTGGATTGAAGTCCGAGACGCTTTCAGACGCGCTTTTGACATTCACAGTTTTCCCGAACGAGAGGATTTAGCTCCTTTGTCAGTCAATGAATTTAACACTTGGCTAAGGGAGCTTTACAAGAAAGATTTAAAGCGTTATGAAAGCGCCATTACCGACACTGCGGTTGATAAGCCCCTGACCAAAGGGCGCCTTGCCGCCACGGTGCTTGAGATAATGAAGCTGACCCCACCGGTCAAGAAAAAGTAAAGAACGAGGCGGTTTTGATGTTTAACAGGATAGCGGCAAAAGCTAAAGAGCTGGAAGATGAGTTAGTTCAATGGCGCCGTGAAATACACATGAATCCCGAACTTTCTTTTGAGGAGCGGCACACAACTGATTTTATCGAGAGCAAGCTGCGGGAATTCGGCTACAGCGAGATTAAGCGCGGCTTCGCCCCTGTTGAGACAGGGCTGACAGCGGAGCTTAACAGTGATGCTGCCGGCAGGATTACCGCACTGCGGGCCGACATTGATGCTCTGCCGATAACAGAGGCAGCGGACGTTCCTTGGATGTCTTTGCGGGAAGGTGTATCTCACGCCTGCGGGCATGATGCTCACACCGCCGTTATGCTGGCTGCTGCCAAAATTTTGTTTGATCTGCGAAGTGAGATCAAAGGACATGTGCGCCTTATTTTTCAGCCTGCGGAGGAGCGATCTTATCCCGGTCCGGAGTTTAAATCGGGAGCCGCTTTTGTAAGAGACAGCGGTGCGCTTGAAGGTGTAGGAATGGTTTTTGCCATGCACGCCTGGGGCTCTTATGAAGCGGGGAAAATTTTCTGCGCCGAGGGCGCTGTCACCGGAAATGTCGCCGCCTTTACTCTCAAAGTCACCGGCAAGGGCGGACATGGGGCCCAGCCACATCTGGTCATCGATCCGGTGATTTCCTCCTGTAATATAGCCCAGCTGTGGCAGCAGATAATCAGCCGCGAGGTGGACGCTCTTGATGCCGCCGTTTTGACGATAGGTAAGATCGAAGCAGGCTCTCTTTATAATGTGATTCCGGAAACGGCCTCGATGGAAGGAACTTGCCGCTCACTAAAATCAGCCACCATGGAACTTTTGGAGAGCCGCATGAGGACCACAGCCGCCCTGACAGCTGAGGCTGGCAGGTGCCGTGCTGAGCTCTCCTTCCGCAGGGGGCACGACTCTGTACGTAACGACGCCGCTGCGGTGGCGGCGGTTAGAGAGGCGGCAGAGGCGATGTTCGGCAAGGAAGCCTATGTTAATGTTCCCCCGGCGATGATCGGCGAGGATTTTTCTCTGCTGTCCGATGTTGTGCCGGGAGCACTTTTCTTTTTGGGTATGGCAGATAAAGAGAAAAAGACTGACCGGCCCCAGCACGACCCTAAGTTTAAGGTCAATGACGAGGTGCTTTACCGCGGTGCGGCAATGCTAGCGGCCTGTGCTGCCGAGTCAGCGGTAAAATTCGCGCAAGATTAGTTCTTTGCGCCATCAGCAGCGCCTTTGCCGTCAGTATCCATAAAACCGTAAAAAAATCCCATTCCGTCCTTCGCAGGCAGAATGGGATTTTTGCTGATTATAAACTTATTGGCAATGCTTTTATTCGGCGTTAAGCTTTCTTTTTAAGATTTCACCCACGCTTGAGCGCGGCATTTTATCCAGAAATTCGACAATTCGGGGGACTTTGTAGTATGAGAGTCGTTTTTTACAATACTCCACAAGCTCACGCGAGGTCGCTTTTTCGCCGTTCTTGAGTACGATGAAGGCTTTGACGATTTCCCCGCTGATGGAACGGGGTACGCCGATAACAGCCGCCTCGGCAACTGCATGATGCTGGCGCAGTACTTTTTCAATTTCCGCCGCATATACTTTGAAGCCGCCGACAAACATCACATCTGTCGTTCTGCCCACCAATGTGAGGTAGCCATCTTCATCGAATTTGGCGATATCGCAAGTGTCAAACCAACCGTCAATAAATCGCTGGGCGGAGAGCTCCGGGTTTCTGTAGTAGCCTGAGGCGAGGCTGGAGCCTTTGATCCACAGATGCCCCTCTTCACCAACTGCGAGAATTTCTCCCTCATCGCTCCGGATTTGACCTTCAGCACAGGAGAGCATCGTTCCCACCGTTCCCTCTTTACGTTTGTCTTTGCCGGGTGACAGGCAGACGACAGAGGAAGATTCCGTTACTCCGTACCCTTCGATTATCGGAGCTCCCAGAAGTTCTTCAGAGCGTCGGGCGAATTCGGCAGGAAGTCTGTCTCCTCCGGAGAGGATATAGCGAATAGTGGGGGCAGGTGACACTCCGCGCATTGCCGCACTGAGCATTAGAGAGATCATTGTCGGCACTGAGGGGACAATAGTGACAGAGGCTTCACGCATCGCTGCCATAGTTGAGTCTGTGGGGAGGAAGTTTTGCAGCACCACCTGGCGCGCGGATTTTACCAGCGCTATTAGGGCCCCGCAGACAAAACCCAAAGCGTTGTAGTTAGGGAGGACATTAAGGAAGGCGTCGTCTTCCGTAAGAATATCAATGTGCTCCACACAGGCGTCTATCTCCGCTATTAAGTTAGCGTGGGTCAAGGGTACCGCCTTCGCCTCTCCGGTTGTGCCGGAGGTGAAGAATATTACCGCCGTATCTGTATCTTCTTCGGCACATGAGCGTCCGGCGATATTCTCTCCCGGTTCGTCAAGACTGGTAATAACGCATGGAATGCCTTCTTCCGAAATCAGCGGCACTAGGTTAGCACAGCCTCTGAAGGTTATCGCCGCAAAGACATCAGCATGTTTCAGCTGCTTGATGAGGGAGACATAGCCGCTGCGGTAGTCAATTGGCACAACTGTCCCGCCAAGACGCCATATCGCCACCGTCACAGCAAGCATTATCGGACAGTTGGGCAAGAGCAGCGCCAATCGCTGACCCGCTTTAAACCTGCTCTCTTTGAGCCGCAGCTCACACTCCTCCACAAGCTCCAGGAATGCACCGCGCGACCACCATGTCTTTTGCCACCAAATAAATGGTTCCGTCTGAAGCCGTTCTAAATTCTCTGTGATTATACTATCAAGTCTGGGAGCCAAATAATCCCCTCCACAACTATAACGTCAGTGCGAGATATGCTTCCCAAGCAGCAGAGAAGGGAAGCATACTCTCCGGCACATCGTAAGCCGGATGGTGATGAGCGTATTCTAATCCTGTTCCTAAAAGCATGAAGACAGAGGGAACGCAGCTGCTGAAAAAGGAGAAATCTTCTCCCGAAAGCAGTGGACGCTCCAACATATTGATGCCGTCCTCTCCAAAGAAAGGTTCGCCGATTTTAGTTACGGTATCTACCAGAGCCGGGTCGTTTTCCACCTGCCCATAGTTTCTGGTGTATTCCACAGAGGCCAGTCCCCTAAAGGCTTTAGCTATCGCCGGGGCCAAGGTTTCAATGCGGCTCTGCACAAAATCTCTGGTCTTGGGGGTAAAGGCGCGCAGTGTGCCCCAAAGGTGGGCCTGCTCCGGTATGGCGTTGTAGGCTATTCCGGCCTCTACCTGTCCGAATGAGACAACTACCGGATCCCGCGGGTCAACATCACGTGAAAGCATCGTCTGCATTGCGATAATGATGTGAGCTGCTATTGTCACCGGGTCCACAGCCATGTGGGGCTCAGCGGCATGTCCGGCTACGCCTCTTATATCAATATGTATCCTGTCAGATAGGGCGGTCAAAACGCCGCGTCTCATGTAAAGTTCGCTGTAGGGCAACTCAGAAAGCCAGTTTAGACATATACAGCAGCCGATATCGAACTTTTCCAGAAACATGTTTTCTATAAGTGTTTTCGCTCCGCCCCTGCCTTCTGCGGCAGGCTGGAAGAGAAAGACAATCCTATGCTTCAATTCACTTTTGTGGCGGGAAAGTACCTTAGCCGCACCGAGAAGCGAGGCCATATGAGCGTCATGTCCGCAAGCATGCATCACGCCGGGAATACAGGAGGTGTAGGAAAGCCCCGTCTCTTCTTCAACAGCAAGGGCATCCATACTGGCACGGAACATCAGCGCCGGGCCGGGAATATCCTCACCTAGTATTCCGATAACACATGTCGGCATGGCAAAACCGGAAATAACTTTCATGCCATCTATTGATTTAAGTACACGGCAAATTTTAGAGGCAGTAATGTTTTCTTCAAAAGCGAGTTCTGGAAATTGGTGGAAGTCTCTCCGCCAATCCTGCATCTCAATTTGAATTTCCTCCGCTTCCGCAAGAAGATGAGCTCCCAAGTTTGAATTGCTTATGCCGTCTGTCATCACCATTCTTCCTTCCGTAAAACCAAATGCCATAAATAATTTATAGAGTTTATCATAAATTGCCGATATATAAACGTATATTATTAAATAACCTGTTCAATAGAAAGCTGATAAAATAGCAAGCCTTCAATAATAACCGGCGTACAGCTACTGTTTATAAGCAAAGAGCCTAAACGGCGGTTGTCAGTTTTGTGCAAATCGCTTAGTTTTTCTCACGATGCGCAAATCGCAAGCGGACGGGCTGCAGCAAGCGCGCAAGCGTATACTAATACGCCTGCGCGACAGACGCAGCACGTCTGTACAGCGCGTCTGCGCATATAATCAGCGGCTCTTCAGAACTTCCAAGTTGTGTTTATATTCGGGAACAGCTTCCCATACTTCATTGCCCAAGTCACAGGGAAATTCTTCACAGAAACCACAGTGAGGAATATTATTTTCCATCGCACAGAGCCTTATGCGGCACTCATTACAGGTAACGCTCTTCTCCCCCGCAGCAAGACAGCCTGTGCATTTTACACGAGACGGGAGAATAAAGGAATCGCCGCGGCTGCCTTGTTCAGAAGCGATTCTCGCAAGAGCCTTAATATCTTTGCGCAGCGTAGCCTTACGCGCCTCACAATTGTCACAATCCATGCCGCAGCATCCCATATTCGCCATCGGAGTTATATATCCACTGACGGTGAAGCTGCGTCAACAACGCCATAACCGGCAACGTTGCAGCCGATGTTTTCCAGCTCCTCCGCAAGTGCGACCAAGCCCTCTTCTACGGTGCGCCACTCAGTCTCAAAAGCGTTGTCTACAAGGAAGAGCGCCTCTTTGGTCTCTTCTGAGACAGAAGCCTCTCTGGTATCCCTGTAATTCCACAGCCAGCAGCAGACCTTTTCATCATCGGCGTAGACGACATTGCGGGGGTCCACCTCTATTTCGCTCTCTCCCGCACCGAGTGGGCAGAACTTTTCGCCCTGGCGGCCGTAGCGTAAAGTAAGATCACCTTTGAGTTTGGCAATGTCATGTGCTCCCATCGGCAGAAGATTGACAGCGGAAACACAGTCGTAACAGTCAACCACGTTTGATACGCTCCATACATCGCCCTTAAAGACCCTGCGCAGCAGCGACTCAATGGAGGAGCGGAATTTACTCGGCTTCACGCCCATTTTGGAATATGTATTGCGCCACCTGGCAATGTCCGGATGCAGAGCCACTGTGTCAGCCGAAAGACCAATGTCGTTAAGGCGCCCTTCAAGCTGCTTTTTCAGCTCCTTCACACGCTCACACTCCGGGGATACATTGACAGAAGCTCTCAGCCAGCCAACGCGCGCCAGGGGAAATTCTTCAAATATCATCCTGTCAATTGAAATTTTCATTTTACCTGTTCCCTTCGTTTTTATATATTGAGTTCCACAAATGCACCGGCTTTGTTATCGCCGCAAGTAAAGCCTGCGGCAGATAAGCTGCGCAAGCAGCCCTACCGCCCAGCCCGCGGCTGTCCCCGCTATCAGCAGCGGTATCAGATAAAACATTATTCTCATATCCCCCACAATAGCAGCTGCGGCGATTGTCTGCGCAGTATTAAAGGCCCATGCGCCGCTGACGCTGATCCAAGGCAGAGAAAAGTATTCTTTGAATTTATTATACAGCAGCGCCATCACCGCTGTCGCCAGAAGCCCTCCGGCAAGGCTGCAAATAAGGGCGAAAAAGTTCGCGCTGATGAGCCACGAGAGTGCCGCCCGCAGCAGCGTCACGGCAAAAGCTTCCCTTGTGCCCAGCAAAACCAAAGCCGCTAAGGAAAAGATATTAGCCGCCCCCAGTTTCATTCCCGGCATCGGCATGGGCAAAGAGCTCTCCGCCAGATTAAAGACCAATGCCATGGCCGCGAAAAAAGAGACCAAAAGTACATTTCGCAGCTTCATCAGTATGTCACCCCATCAACTTCACCGCTGCCGACAATACGAATTACCAGCCTCCCAGGCAGACAGACAGCGTTCTCTCCCTCACGGCTGATAAAACCGCGCCTCACACAGTCCTTATCCGGACAATCGGCACTGATAACTGCAATGCGCCCCCGTTCGGCCCGCACGATATTTGTACAGTGGGAAGAGGCAAAACTATACTCCTCTCCTGCGGCACGGCTGAGATCCACCACTTTTACAACCCGCCCGTTGCACACAATTTCCGCTTCAGCACCCTTAACGGCAAAATAGTACCGCCATATTCCCGACAGCGCTCCTGCCGCCAAAATCACGGCGAAGATCAGCGCCATTATTTTGTCGCCCTTTTTCACTTTTCTAGGTCCTCCGCTGCAATAATCTTCATAGAGCTGTCCCGCAGGGAGATTTTATTCTTTAATCCCTCGGTGATAAAGATCCTCTTTGCGGACTTATCCACCAACACAGCCTCGATTTGACGATGCTCTTTAAGAAAGAGGCGGGCGCTCCTCAGTCCCATCACAAAGAGAGCCGTGCAGTAGGCATCGGCATCGGCGGAGTTTTGGGCGACAATGGAGACTGAGGACAGGTCAGATGATGCGGGATAACCAGTCTTTGTGTCAAAAATATGGTGATAGCGGACACCGTCTTTATCAAAATACCTCTCATAGGGACCGGAGGTGACGACAGATTCATTTTCCGTTTCGATAACGGCAAAGTATTCTCCCCTAGGCTTCAGCGGATGCTGCAAACCTAACCTCCATAAAGAACCGGAAGGGGCGCGCCCAACCACAGCCAAATTGCCGCCGAGGTCCACAATCGCCGACTTTACACCCTCTTTTTTTATAAACGCGCAAACCCTGTCGGCGATATAACCTTTGGCGATGGCGCCTAAGTCAACCCGCTGTCCCTGTACTGCATAAACCGAGCCTTTTCCGCCATTAAGCTGCAGCATTCTATAGTCAACAGTTGAAAGCGCTTTTTTTATCTCCGACGGATGCGGCAGGCGGGGGTGGTCTGTGCCTATACCCCAAAGCTTGACGACCGCACCGACAGTAGGGTCAAAAGCCCCTTCGGTGAGAGAAGCTATCGCCAAGGCCTGCCGCAGCAGAGCCATGGTTTCATCTCCTGCGGCAACAGCCTTCAAACCTGCGCTCTCATTGATATGGGAGACCTCCGAAGAAGGTATGTTTACCGAAAGCAGCCCCTCTAAGCGAGAAATCTCCGCCATTGCTCTATCAAGAATGGCGTCATTCTTATTTTTATCAGAACCGTAAACGGTTAAATGAACAATCGTTCCTAGTTTATAACCCTCTCTTTCAGACTTTATCGGCTCTGAGGAACGATATCCGTGCAATGCCGCAAGAGCGATTATGATAAAAATAACCGCCGCTATTTTTTTTTGCCCCGAACTGAGAATAAAGCCGCCCACTTCAACACCACATCCGCTCTCTGCATATTGCGCCTATTATATACAATTATTACACAATCAAACTGATAAAAACCGACGATAAAATAATGATTAATGGACGCTATTTGGGATAAAATAAGAAACGTTTCAGCTCTGCCGCGAAGAGCGGTATTCCATTTGAGCCGAATATATGGAGGGAGTATCAATGTCCTTAGATGAAACACCGCGTTCAAACAGACTGCACATCGGTTTTTACGGCAGGCGCAACGCCGGAAAATCCAGCCTGATAAACCTGATTACAGGTCAAAATACCGCCTTGGTCTCCGACTTCGCCGGCACAACCACCGACCCTGTCATTAAAAGCATGGAGCTGCTGCCACTTGGTCCTGTAGCCGTAATTGACACGGCCGGACTTGATGATGAAGGGGCGCTTGGAGAGCTGCGTATCGGGCGCACCAGAGAGATGATGGAAAAAACAGACCTCGCCTTGCTGATAATCCCCGCTTGCGGAGCGGAAGACATCTCCCTAGAGCGAGGTTGGCTCGCTGAGCTTGCCTCGCGTAAAATCCCCGTTGTGGGAGTACTTAATAAAAGCGACACCATAGGCGGCGGCTCTATTGAACCTCTGCGACTGAAATTGGCGTCGGCTCTCAACATCCCCTTTGTATCTGTATCCGCATATGACAAATCGTGCCGCCCTTCTCTGCTTTCCGCCATCATACAGAACGCTCCCACCGATTTTGAAAGCCCCACACTGACGGGAGATCTCTTCAACCCAGGCGATACTGTCGTGCTGGTCGCGCCCCAGGACATTCAGGCGCCCAAAGGAAGGCTGATTTTGCCGCAAGTACAGGTTATCCGCGACATCTTAGACCACAAAGGACTAGCCTTGATGGCTACTACGGATCAGTTTCCGAGTCTGCTATCCGCTCTCAAAGAGCCGCCGGCTTTGGTGATAACGGATTCGCAAGTATTTGCCTCCGTCAACGCCGCACTGCCGCGATCCGTGCCTCTGACCTCTTTTTCAATAGTTATGGCTCGAAGCAAGGGAGATTTGTCTGCCTTTGTGCGCGGAGCGAAAGCCATAGAAACACTTAAGGAGGACAGCAAAGTACTGATAGCCGAGGCCTGCACTCACGCACCTCTCGCAGAGGACATCGGACGCGAAAAACTGCCGCGCTGGCTGCGCGAAAGATACGGCAGCGGGCTGGCTGTCAATATCTCCGCCGGCATAGACTTTCCCTCCGACCTGAAAAGTTATTCGCTGATTCTCCACTGCGGTGGCTGCATGTTCACCAGAAAGCAGCTGATGTCACGACTAATAAGAGCGGAAGCGGAAAATGTGCCGATAACCAATTACGGCGTAGCAATCGCCTACTTAAACGGCATCTTGGAAAGAGTCACAGAAATTTTTCCCGAAATGCACCGGTAGCTAAGACAAAAAGAGCCCCGCTTCCGCAAGTGAGACCAAACTCCGCAGCAGAAAGCTCTGCATTAAGCTATCCGCTTGGTAATGGTTCTTTACTGCTGAAACAGGGTTCTTTTTATATCGCTTTTTGTTGAGGCAAAAAACCTTCAGCCCAAAACAAGACTATCTTTAGTTGTCTGTTTTAGTCACTCCTGGGGTCTTTAAACTCCCAGCCCGATATCGCCACGAAATCTCCCTCCAGAGTAACTTTCTGACCCTTGTAAGGAATGCCTTCTATTTTGACTCTGTAGGTGCTGCCCCTTGTAAGACCGTTTACCGTAATATCAAGACTGTCGTCATCATACTTCCGCACTTGTACGGGATAGACTTTGCCGGCACTGTCGCGCACCGTGATCTTTTCGCTGTGATCCCAAAAAATGTCGCTGTCATGAATAGCCGCATCCTCAAACTCTATCTCCAAACGGTTGGAACGCTCAAACTCCATTTTGGCGATAAAGAGCGACTGCGAGGTATTCTTCGCCGGAGTGCTCATAGGCGTGTCTCCGGTCATAGAAGTCTTCCATCTCGGCTTCGCTACCACATAGCCGGTAAAAATCATTTTTTGGTGCGATCCCACAGAAACATCGGCAAGCGAAAAAGAATAAGTCTCACCGTCTAAAGGATTTTTGATTTTTAGCCGGTAAGTATCTTCGTCATGCTTTGAAAGTTCCGCCGGCACAACAGCTCCGCGGGAATCCCGCACTACAGCCGTCTCCTGCGCCGTCCACACTATTCTCGTATCGTCAGCCCTGCGGCTTTCAACATCTATTTCCACCACGCCGCGGCCCTTATACTCAACTTCTTCAATATAAACATCTTGCGGTGCGGCCCAAGCGGCGGATACAGAGAACAAAAGAACGGAAAACAGTGTCAAGAGGAAACATTTCTTCACAAAAATCGCCTCCAAATAGTGATTTTTACTGCAAAATCCGGCAGCGCGCAACCCTACGCTCATAAAGAGATAATGAGCCGCTCCAATACAGCTGCTTATCTTCTGAACATCAACGCCCCGTGCTTAGGAAGGTACTTCATCGGGTCAAGAGGCACACCGCGGGAGTTTCTCACCTCAAAATGTACGTGGTTGGCTGTCGCGCGCCCCGTTCTGCCTACCTCGCCGATAATTTCCCCCTGTTTAACTTTCTGCCCTACATTCACGGACATTGAAGAACAATGAGAGTAGAGAGTCCAAAGCTTGTTGTCGTGGTTGATGATAATGACCATTCCATAGCCGCGAAATCCCTTACCGCCGTTTGAACGCACTTCAACAGTGCCGTCAAGCACGGCATGTATCGGCGTTCCTTTCGGTGCCAACAAATCCACGCCAAGATGTTTTCTGTGTCCTTTGCTCCTGGTACGGCTGAAGTAACTGCCGATTGAGCCTGTTTTTATCGGCCAAATCATTCCCTTAATAATATCGGGCGCGCCGCCGGGGACAAGAGCATCATCGTCCCACTCAATACTGCCGGAGGTTGTCAGCTTTCTAAAAGCTGTCTCCAGCGGCTCTTCCTGAAGCTCCTGATAGTCCAGCGTCTCCGCAAAACATTCGGATGGCAGCAAAACAAACAGCATCAGGCATAACATTAACAGCGCCGTTATTGTCAGCAGGTTTGTATCATTTTTTATATAATCTATCATTACTGTCAATAGAGAGTGAGAGTTACACTGCGTTTGGCTCATTTAAAACCTCCTGACACACTTAGAACATGTATACTATTCTATCACACGGTCAGAGGCGAAATTAACCGTACAAGCTACCATCTCTTTCATTATTTCGGGATCGGAATGACCGTATCTGCACCGCAAAGAGTGGTCGGCTCCCTCTATTGGAATAAATTTCTTTCTCTCTTTATCAATGGGGACGGAATCAACAAGACTGCGGCAGCTATCTTCCGAAAAGATTTCATCACAGCTTCCGCGGAAAGAGATAAAGCGCGAGGCAGCTACTCTGCTCACCATATCGGCGCACAAAGTGGAACGGAGGGTGGAAAGTATCGGCAGGGTCATCATATAGTCTTCCACGCGCTTGTATGATTCAAGACCTGTGCCGCTGAGGATAAGCATATCAAAAATCCTGCTGTTGTCCGAGGAATCGAAAAGATTGCCGGAAGCCGCAGAGAGAGCGATAATCCCCCCTAGTGAAAAACCCCAGAGCCAATGCGGCAGCCCCTTGGTCTCCTTAAGGATGTGCCTCAGGGCAACAAAGACATCTTCCTGCTCCTGCGCGAAAGTCTTACCGCCAAAGGCGTTTTTTATCCAGTCGGTGACGTTGTCCGAATATTCATGGCGGTTACGGACTTTTCGGCTGGTCTCTACAAGCCATGATGTACAGCCGTTGCCGGCAAGCAGCTCCGCCAGGCGGCGGAACTTATTATGCAGTGTGAAGTTGGCGCTGCTGTGAACACCGTGGAGCAATATCACCTGAATACCTTGGGAAACATAGGGAACGCACTGACAGAGACGGACTTCCTTATCTCCGAAAGTCCCCGTCAAAGTGATATCCCTTACAAAAAGTTCCTGATAATTATGTACGTTCATCATTTAAAAAAGAGGGCGGACTGAAGCAGTCCGCCCGACCTCTTAATTTTGCCGCAGTTACTTATTTTTATGAGCTGCGAGAGCTACCGCAGAGGCAATGGAAAGAAGCTTGGCCTCCGCTGAATCCGCACGACTGGTAAGCACTACCGGAGCCGCAGCGCCGAGAACAATTCCCGCGGTCTTGTTCTCTGAGAAGTAGACGATTGCTTTTGCAAGCATATTTCCTGATTCTATTGTCGGTACATGGAGAATATCCGCATAACCGGCAACGTCGGACTTGATTCCTTTATGGTGCGCCGATTCGGGGGAAACGGCATTGTCAAGGGCGAGAGGTCCGTCAATGAGGCAGCCTTTTATCTGGCCGCGGCGGTTCATCTGAGTGAGAAGGGCAGCGTCAACCGTTGGCGGCATATCGGGGTTAACAACTTCGACTGCTGCCAAAGCTGCAACCTTCGGGCACTCGACTCCGAAAGCGTGGGCGAGTTCAACAACGTTTTTGACGATATCGATTTTGACTTTAAGCTCGGGATACATATTAAACGCCGGGTCGGAGACAAAGAAAATTCTGTCATAGCCCTTAATCTGGTGAATGTAAACGTGTGAGAGCGTCTTGCCGGAACGAAGTCCCTTTTCTTTATTAAGAATACCGCGGAGGAAATTCGCTGTAGCGACCATTCCCTTCATCACTATCTGCGCCTGCCCGCTTGAAACAAGCTCTACTGCTTTGAGGGCAGCCGGCGCTTCTCCGCCGCGCTCGTCAACCACGTCAAAGTTGGCGAGGTCAACACCGAGCTTATCGGCTACTTCTTTGATTTTATCCGCATTGCCAACAAGAAACGCGTTGGCGATTCCGGCCTTACGCGCGTTTTCAACGGCTTCCATTACTTCGGCGTCCTCAGCGCATGCTACGCTTATCTTCATGGGACCGACCTGTTTTGCATATTCGAGAAGCTGGTCTAGTGAGCGAATCTGTTCCATTTTTGAAAAACCTCCCTGAGATTTTGTTGTCGGGTATAGATACCCGTATTTTACAAATTTACCCAAACAATTATACACGATGTCAAACAACTCACCAGTTGTCCGACACAGACTTACGGCACTGGCAGAACCGCCCTTCACGCAGTCTCTAAGCGCATTTTAAGCTATTCATACAAATTAGAAGATAATTTTCTTTTTATTGCAAATAATAAGTCATCTTGCACAATGCGCCTTTTTGCCAAATGCAGCGCGGCAGTTTCTGTCAGAGCACGAATGTCATAAAACATCCATCAGTACAATTATCAGTATATACGCCTCTGCGAAAGGGACACAACGCTCCGCTATTATAACAAAGGAGGTCTTTTAACCTGCGCATAAATGCCGCTTATCACCGTCAGCGCGGGTAACGCTCCCTATCATCAGCATCCATCTTGCGGTAGAAGGCCTCTATTCTCTCCAGCAAGTAGCGCCGCTTCTCTTTTTCATTGAGTCCATCGGGAATTTCTGCGGGGTAAATAGGATCTCCGAAAACGACCTCCAGCTTACAAGGACGAGGGAACTTCATGTGCGGTGAAAGAGCTCTGTATGTGCCGCCTGCCCAAGTGGGGACAATGGGAGAATTTGTTTTCAGCGACAAAATAGCAACTCCGCCCTCAAGCGGCTGCAGGCTGCCGTCTTCCGTTCTGTGTCCCTCGGGACAAATAAAGACACTATGCCCTTCGTCCAAAAATCCCATCACCAAACGCAGCAGCGCCGCGGAACTGTTTTTATTTTCGGGGGTAACGGGAACCGCCCCCATCGCCCGCAAATATGTGCCAAAGAGAGGCACTTCAAAAAGCTTCTCCCAAGCAACAAATCTAAGCTGCTCCGGACAAAAAGCGTAGCCGACAACGGGAGGATCCAAATAGCTGGCGTGGTTTGAGGCGATAATTATCGGACGCTCTTTAGGAAGCTTTTCCTTTCCGGAAACAGAAAGTCTATGATACAGTTTAAAATACAGGGCGACTACAGAACGGGTCAGCTGATATATCATGTAATATTCCCCCAAATGTATTAGTATATAGTAAGCATAGTGCAAGTATGGTAATTTTGACAAGCGCGGGGTGTTTTTATGACAGATAATCAGAATCAGCATCACAAAGACAAATTCAAAAAAGAAGAGTATTCCGAATCACTTATCGGCAGAACTGCGAAAGACTTTTTCCTCGGCTGCCTCGCACTCATTCCCCTTGCGGTCTTCATCTTTACATTTTACTACCTGGTAATCTTTTTTGAATCAATCGCGGAAATGCTCTTCGGGCTGACAAAATCAGTCGGCACATCCGCGGCAATCAGCATAATAATCATCTTCTTACTCATATACACCGGACGCAAGCTTCGACTGCGGGAAAAGTGGCTGCTCAACATCATCGAATCAGGCATCTCCAAAATCCCCGTCATCGGAGGCTGGTACGCCACATTTAAAGACATGATTCAAACCTTTACCGCCGGCGGCGAACGGGGATACCTGGGAACGGCAAAAGTCCCCTGCGGCGAGGGCTATATAATCGGTTTTGTAACCAAACGAGAAACAGACGCAGAAGGGCTCTTTAATGTAACCATATTCGTCCCAACATCGCCCAACCCCACCACGGGATTGGTCTTCTTCTTCCCTGAAGACAAAATCGAATATCTGGATATGACCCCTGAAAAAGCTTTCAGCAAAATCATCTCCCTGGGAATGAAATAATTGCCGGCACGGCTGGATAGAAAACACACAGACATATGGACTGTTACGGCTGCCAAAGAAAGGCTGTTCTCCTGACAATGCGGCCGGTAAAGGCCTCTTCGGCGGATTGAAGGACGAGTGCTTTACGGCAGAAATTGCATTTGCTCTGTACCATAGCGTAAAAGTCTTGGGTAACAGGCGAATTTCTGTCATAGTCAATGCTGCACTCCGCAAAGATATCGGTTACTTGCTGCCAGATACGGCGTTCACTGGCTCTAACCGAGCGAACACGTTCTAACAGCTCTTTGAAGTAATCCTTGCCAAACGCAGTTTTGCCTTGCTTTAGACGCTCATCAACAAGCCGCATATTAAAAAACCGCCGTCTCAAGACACGCAAACTCACTGAGTGCTCCTTCCTGCAACTTGAAATAACCGCATAAAATTACAGGCTTATTAAGTTATGAGCTTAAAATGAAATCAGACTGCCACGCGCGCGGCCTATTATTTTACGCTGCGGGGCAACGGCTTCCGATACCGTACTGCCCCCAAACCATAAACTTCCAAGGCCTCTTATCCTACTTTAGACAATAATAAACTATTGCACTGGTCACACATTCATCGGGATTTCATACAAGCTTACTCCGCCCCTGTGCAAGGGGCAACATTGTGCTTAACTATGCAAATTTGCGCTTGGTTTGGTACTTTAGCATAAATATTTTCCCCTCCGTTTGACTCATTTCTCTGTATTTTTCCGTCTTTTGTGATATGCTATTGTCAGGTGTTTTTCTAATGGAGAAATACCAAGATACAAGGAGGATGATTGTTGGTGAGTTCCGACATCGTTGGCAGTATTATCCTGCTTGCCGTTTTACTCTCTCTGTCTATCTATTTCAGTGCTACAGAGACTTCCATCACGGCAGCAGGCAAAGGGAAACTACTTGCACTATCAGACGAATATCCGCACCGTAAGAGGGCGTTTTTATGGCTTGTCGATAACACGGCAAAGGCTATTAATGTAACTCTCATCGGAAATAACCTCGTTAACATCGCGGCAAGTGCCGTCGCCACTTCTGTAGCTATAACAGTTTTCGGCAAGTTCGGTCCTGTCTTTGCTGTTGCCGTGATGACTTTTCTTATTGTTGTCTTCTGTGAAATTCTGCCCAAAAACTTTGCTATCGCCAAAAAAGAAGGAGTATTGCTCACAAATCTGCCGTTGCTTCAGCTCGTCAGTTTTTTAATGACGCCAATTACCGCCTTTCTTACCTTTATCCTCAAAGGCATCGGGCACATTTCCAATACAGATTTGGTCTCATTCAGCTCTCTCATTTCCAGAGAGGAGATAGACCACATTGTCTCTGAAGGCAGCGCCAACGGCGCTCTTGAGGAGGGCGAACGCAAGATGATTCACGGCGTTATCGCTTTTGAAGACACTCGTGTATCAGAAGTTATGGCTCCCCGCATTGATGTCTACGCTATTGACGACGAGGGTACCGCGGCAGAAGCGGTAAAAATATTTGTGGAGAGCGGACACTCTCGTATTCCTGTCTATAAAGAAGATCTCGACGACGTTATCGGAGTGCTCTATGCAAAAGACTTGTTAGCGCCGTTGGTAAACTCAAACAGAGATATTTCCATATTAAAAGTGATGAGAAAACCGCTTTTTGTTCCCGAGACAATGAAGACAGATGAAGCTTTGGAAATTATGAAAAAATCAAAAAAGCACATCGCCATTGTTGTTGATGAATATGGCGGCACTGCGGGAGTTATCACCTTGGAAGACCTCATCGAGGAAATCGTCGGTGATATTCAAGATGAATATGACACGGAAACCCCGGATGTACGCAAAGAATCGGACGGCTCCTATGTCGTTCAGGGGCAGATGAACCTTGAAGATCTATCTGAGGCTCTCAACTATCCATTTGATGAAGCCTTTGAAGAAGTAGACACCATTGCGGGGATGATGCTTGAGCTTTCCGGTAATTTCCCGCGCCAAGGACAGACCATCACATTCGGACAATGGGATATCACCGCCGTTGAGGTTCAGAACCACCGAATACTAGAAGTGAAGATGCGCTGCAATCAAGACCGAGCTGAATGTAACACAACCGATTAAAGCATAGCAAATCAGCTTACATACTTTAATATAGTCCCTGCTGAAAAAAATTGCACCGAAAAGACAATGTAAAACGTCTTTTTATCCTTTAAGATAAAAATAAATAGAATTTTATCAACATTATGACAACAATCTCTAAAAACGAGTTTTCGGCAAAAAAGGAGCTGAAACTCGTTTTTATTGCAAAATAAGCATCATTACTGCTTGAAATTTGAGGAACATTGATGAAATTTAGACCCAAATGTGCGATAATGACAGGATAACCAAATAAATCGCCATTATTGGCTCATGCCCAACCAACACGAGGAGGTAATAGAGAATGACACGCAAAATGGTAACACTTGACGGCAACGAAGCGGCCGCTCATGTGGCTCATGCGGTGAACGAAGTAATATCCATCTACCCCATTACACCGTCCTCCCCTATGGGAGAATGGTCTGACCAGTGGACCTCAGAGGGACGCCCCAACATATGGGGAACAATTCCGCTTGTGGAAGAAATGCAGAGCGAAGCGGGAGCTTCCGGAGCATATCACGGAGCATTGCAGGCAGGGGCTCTTGTAACGACATTCACAGCCTCACAGGGTCTGCTCTTAATGATCCCCAATATGTACAAAATCGCCGGAGAACTCACCAGCACGGTAATGCACGTCACAGCCAGAAGCTTGGCTACGCACGCGCTTTCAATCTTCGGAGACCACTCAGACGTCATGGCAGTTCGTTCTACGGGCTGGTCAATGCTCTGTTCCTCAACTGTCCAAGAAGTAATGGATATGGCGCTGATAGCACAGATGGCAACACTTGAGAGCCGTATACCCGTACTTCACTTCTTTGACGGTTTCCGCACCAGCCATGAAGAAATGAAAGTCGAAGAGATAGATTACGAAGACATGAAGGCCCTCATTGACGATGACCTAGTAAGAAGCCACCGTTACAACAGGCTCAGCCCCGACATGCCCTTCATCCGCGGCACAGCGCAGAATCCCGACGTCTACTTCCAGGCGCGCGAAGCTTGCAGCGGCTACTATAAAGCAGTACCCGACATCACCCAAAAGGCGATGGACAAATTCGCCAAACAGGTTGGAAGACAATACCACCTCTTTGACTACTACGGCTGTGATGATGCGGAACGCGTAATCGTCATCATGGGTTCGGGAGCTGCCGTGGCAAGAGAAGCTGCGGAAAGACTCATCGCCGACGGCGAAAAAATCGGCGTACTGGTAATCCGCCTCTTCAGACCCTTTGACATTGCGAGATTCCTCGGCACACTGCCCGCTACAGTATGCAGCATAGCCGTACTCGACCGCTGCAAAGAGCCCAACGCCATCTGCGAGCCGCTCTGCGCCGACGTGCGCGAAGCACTGGCCGACAGAGACGTCACCGTTGTCGGCGGACGCTATGGACTCTCCTCCAAAGACTTCACCCCGGCAATGGTCAAGGCAGTATTTGACGAACTCAAAAAAGCCATGCCTAAAGACGGCTTTACCGTCGGCATCGACGACGACGTCAACTTCTCCAGCCTCAGCTACGACGCCGCCTTTGACACAGAAGACCCCAAAACCGTCCGCTGCCTCTTCTACGGACTTGGTTCAGACGGCACAGTCGGCGCCAACAAAAACTCCATCAAAATCATCGGCGGCGAAACAGACCTCTATGCGCAGGGCTACTACAGCTATGACTCCAAAAAATCCGGAGGCATCACAGTAAGCCACCTCCGCTTCGGTCCCAACCCCATACTGGCAAGCTACATGATCAACAAAGCCAACTTCATCGCCTGCCACGTCTACAGCTTCCTTGAAAAACTCGATGTCCTCAAAGGCGCGGCACAAGGCGGCACCTTCCTCCTCAACAGCCCCTTCGGCGCGGAAGAAGTATGGGACAAGCTGCCTCTGACAATACAAAAGCACATCATTGACAAAAAACTCAAATTCTACACCATTGACGCTGTAAAAATCGCCAAAGAGACAGGCATGGGCGGACGCACCAACACCATCATGCAGACCTGCTTCTTCGCCATCAGCGGCGTCCTTGAAAAAGAAACCGCCATTAAAGCCATCAAAGACTCCATCATCAAAAGCTACGCCAGAAAAGGCCAGGCCATCGTGGACAAAAACATCGCCGCCGTTGACGCCACCCTCGCCAACCTCTATGAAGTATCAGTCCCTGCCGCCCCGACCAGCGCCTTTGACATCAAGCCGCCCGTAGCTGACGACGCTCCCGACTTCGTCAAAGACGTGCTTGGCCCCATGATGGTACTTGAAGGAGACAGCCTCCCCGTATCGGCTCTCTCCGAAGACGGCACCTTCCCCAGCGGCACCACCCAGTACGAAAAACGCAACATCGCTATAGAAATCCCCTCATGGGACGCCTCGCTCTGCATCCAGTGCGGCAAATGCTCCCTTGTCTGCCCGCACGCCGCCATCAGAGCAAAAGTCTACGCGCCCGAGGTTCTCAAAGAAGCGCCTGAAACCTTCAAATCAGCCGACGCCAAATGGAAAACCTTTGAAGGTGAAAAATACACCATACAGATAGCTCCCGAAGACTGCACCGGCTGCGGACTCTGCGCGCACAACTGCCCCGTCAAAGCCAAAGAGGGCAGCACAGCGAAACCCCTTACCATGGTCACACAAATGGACGTTCGCGAACCTGAAAGAGACAACTGGAACTTCTTCTTGGAAATTCCCGAAGCCGACAGAAGCAAACTCAACACCGGCACAGTCAAAGACGTACAGCTCCTCCGTCCGCTCTTTGAATTCTCCGGCGCCTGCGCCGGCTGCGGTGAAACACCATACCTCAAACTCCTCTCCGCGCTCTTCGGAGAAAGAGCCATCATCGCCAACGCCACAGGATGCAGCTCTATATACGGAGGCAACCTCCCAACCACACCGTGGACGGTAAACGACGAAGGGCGAGGCCCCGCATGGAGCAACTCCCTCTTTGAAGATGCGGCTGAATTCGGTCTCGGATTCAGGCTCACCATTGACAAACATGCGGAATACGCAGCTGAACTCCTCCAGAAAATGGAACCGGAACTCGGCTCAGACGTTGTAAGAAGCATCCTTGACGCACCGCAGAACAACGACGGCGAAATTAGAGACGTCCAGAACAAAGTAGAAGAACTCAAACACATCTTAGACCACCACATCGGTACGGAACAGGCGGAAGAACTCTCCTCCGTGGCAGACTGCCTTGTCAAAAAGAGCGTATGGTGCGTCGGCGGAGACGGCTGGGCCTACGACATCGGCTACGGCGGACTCGACCACGTCATCGCCTCCGGCAAAAACATCAACATCCTCGTGCTCGACACCGAAGTCTACTCCAACACCGGCGGACAGATGTCAAAATCCACCCCTCGAGGTGCGGTAGCCAAATTCGCGGCGGCAGGCAAACGCATGGGCAAAAAAGACCTTGCCATGATGGCCATGAGCTACGGTAACGTCTACGTGGGCAAAGTAGCGCTTGGCGCCAACGACGCTCACACAGTAAAAGTATTTCAGGAAGCGGAAGCCTACAACGGTCCCTCGCTGATAATCGCCTACAGCCACTGCATCGCTCACGGTATCGAAATGGTCAAAGGTCTCGACCAGCAGAAAAAAGCAGTTGAATCCGGCCACTGGATGCTGATGCGCTACAACCCTGACCTCGTTAAAGAGGGCAAAAACCCGCTCATCATCGACAGCAAAGAGCCATCGTTGCCGCTGAAAGACTACATCTACAACGAAACAAGATACAAGAGTTTAGCCGTCGCCAGACCCGAAGAGGCGGACGCGCTTCTCAAAGAAGAAGAAAAAGATATCCGCGCCAAGTGGCGTTACTACAACCACATGGCGAAGATGACATTGGAGGATTAATACAGAACAATGGAAACAGGCGAAGTCAAAGTAGAAATTAAAGACAGCGCAGGCCGCGTGATTGCTACCAAAGTCACCTCCTGTGCTGGCGCAGAGAATACGGCGCCCCAAAAAGCTGAGGAAATAAAGCCGGAAAAGAGACCGGAAATCAAGGTTGAGGAAGTCAAAAGACATATCGACATAAATCCATGGCCCAAGGCCAGAGTCGGAATAATGGAGACAGCCTTCCGTGACGCGCACCAGTCCATAATGGCCACGCGTCTGCGCACGGAAGACATGCTCCCAATATGCGAAGCTATGGACGAAGTTGGCTACCACTCAATCGAAATGTGGGGCGGAGCCACATTTGACTCTGCGATGCGTTTCCTCGGAGAAGACCCGTGGGAGAGACTTCGCCAGATAAAAAAACGTCTCAAAAAAACTAAAACGCAGATGCTCATGCGCGGACAGAACGTTGTCGGCTACAGACACTATTCCGACGAAGTTGTTCGTGAATTCGTCAAACGCGCTGTTGGTGACGGCATTGACATCATCAGAGTTTTTGACGCTCTAAACGACCTCCGCAACATGTCCATCGCTGCGGACGCCGTAAAAAAAGAGGGCGGAGAGCTGCAAATGACCATCTCCTACACCATCTCACCGGTGCACACACTGGAACTATTCGCCAAACAGGCACAGGACATGGCGGAGATGGGGGCGGACTCCATCTGCATCAAAGACATGGCAGGACTGCTTTCACCTGTGGCGGCGTCATCACTAGTCAAAGCCATCAAGGCGAAAGTCAACCTCCCTGTCCAGATACACAGCCACTACACCAGCGGCATGGCTGCCATGAGCTACCTTGCGGCGATAGAGGCGGGAGCAGACGTCGTTGACTGCGCCATCTCCCCATTCGCGATGGGAACAAGCCAGCCGGCGACAGAAGCTATTGTTGCCGCGCTTGCAGGAGGGGAGTACGACACCAAGCTATCGCTTGAAAAGCTCCTGCCGGTGTCAAACTACTACGAAGATCTCAAAAAGAAATACAGCGATATCATCATGGGAGTCAGCGGTGTCAACATCAATATCCTTCTCTACCAGATTCCCGGCGGTATGTACTCCAACCTCCAGAGCCAGCTCAAGGAGGGCGGCTGCCTTGACAAATTCAAGGAAGTCATGGAAGAAGTGCCCCGCGTCCGCAAAGAGATGGGATACCCGCCTCTGGTAACACCGACAAGCCAGATAGTCGGCACACAGGCAGCAATGAACGTCATTGCCGGCAAAAGATGGAAGATGGTCTCCAACGAAGTCAAGCAGTACTTCCGCGGGTACTATGGCAAAACGCCTGCGCCGGTGGATAAAGAAATCCAGAAACTGGTTCTCGGAGACGAAGAACCAATCACCTGCCGTCCCGGAGAAAAAATAGCTCCCGAACTTGAGCAGGCACGCAAAGAAATAGGCGTCTGGGCAACACAGCCGGAAGACATATTAAGCTACGTGCTCTTCCCCCAAGTTGCCAAAGATTTCATTCCCAACAAGTACATGAAAGAAAACCTTGTTGACATAGGCGTCCAAGAGCAGCTGTCAGACGAATCATACCCAATCTAAATAACACAAAAGATGGAGGCGCAAGCCTCCATCTTTTGTTATCCTCGTCATGTAGAAATTAAAATTAATAAAATTATCCGCCGCAGGTAACGTACCGAGACATAAGACAATGCACCAAAATTCCGCCCGTCTAACCACTAGAGCTTTTTACCGCGGCTAGATAGGTGCGGTCTCTCTCCGAAGCCATTCCCGCTCAGACTCATCCAGTGATGGTGAAAGTTTTTCATAAGTATTTTGGTGATATTTATTGAGCCAACCTCTTTCCTCATCAGTCAGCATTTCCGCAATAACCGCCCCGCGTTCAAAGGGGCAATATGTCACTGTTTCAAACTTTAAAAATAAGCCGAACTCATTGACGCAATCTCTTTGCACAATAATATCGTTTTCCAGTCTTATGCCATACCTGCCCTTTTTATATACTCCCGGCTCGTTGGAAAATAGCATACCAACATCTAGCGGACATTGCGACGCATAGGGAAATAGAGATGTGTACTCCATTACCAACTTACAGGGACCTTCATGAATATCCAGACAAAAACCGATTCCATGTCCAGTGCCTGTATCATAGTTCATGTGTTCTCTCCAATGACAAGACTTAACAATACCGTCAAGAACAACGCCGGTCACACCATAAGGAAAGGTCAAAGAAGCAAGAGCAATGTGAGATTTCAGCGTGAGAGTGTAATCTCTGCGCATCTCCTCGGAAAGAGGCCCCAACTGTATTGTGCGGGTAATATCAGTGCTGCCGGTATAATAATGTGCGCAGAGGTCAAAAAGCAAAAAGCCTTCTCCCTTGACAGGCGAGCTCATATTTTTGTTCGGCTTATAGTGAGGTAATGCGGCATTCTCCCCTACAGCAACTATTGGCACATTTCCCGCCTGCATATAGCAGGCATCCATCTTCCTAAGTTCATCAACCTTTTCACTTATCGAAAACTCATCCAGAGCTCCTCCACCAACATTCTCCTTGATATATTTTATAAGTCGGCAAATAGCTGTGCATTCCTTGATATTGCTCTTACGAATATTTTCCTGCTCCACATCGTTCTTTTGAGACTTTACCGCCGTGATAAGATCTACTCCTTCAATACAATCTGCTGATGGCGCCAAAGATTCATACAAACGGCAAGAGGTCTTAAACGGATCTATATATATTTTTCGACAGGAGGATCTATCTTTTAAAACAATATATACTTCGTTGATATCCTTGATTACAAAGCCATCATCAATTAATTTTGCAGCCACAGCATCTGTAATCTTTGAGACATCTGTAAACAGGTACAAAGATGTCACGTCAAAAAACAAATACGCATGGAATATGGGATAAA
>RRZT012013281.1_pt1 | contig 32000 bp, 29 predicted proteins | sample 2165551 | NCBI WGS metagenome assembly RRZT01 (sample SAMN10456910, study PRJNA506462) | wastewater metagenome | biome: wastewater; feature: sludge; material: wastewater sludge; isolation source: wastewater sludge with Escherichia coli K12::gfp cells carrying plasmid... | place: USA: Moscow, Idaho...
GCTGGACCGCTACGCCGACGCCAAACCCGATACCCTCTCCGGCGGTTACCGGCGCCGGCTGATGCTCGCCCGCGCCCTGGTCCACGACCCGCGCCTGCTGTTCCTGGACGAGCCCACCACCGGGCTGGACCCGCAAGCGCGCCTGGAGGTCTGGGAACTGATCGACGCCCTCCGGCGCGACGGACTGGCCATCGTCCTGACCACCCATTACATGGACGAGGCCGAACGCCTGGCCGACGCGCTGCAGGTCTTGCGCGACGGGCGGACGGTGGCGGCCGGACCACCCCGCGCCGTGCTGGGCGATTGGGTCGGCGAGCACGTGCTGGTGCTGGACGCCCGCGAGCCGGTGGTCCCGACCGTCTGCGAATGGGCGCGGCAGCAAGGTCTGCCGGAACCCCGTCGGGTGCTTGCCACCCTGCACCTGGCCCTGGACGGACCGGGCTTGGCCCGGTTCAGCGCCCGGTTCGGCGATCTGCGGTTCGAGGTCCGGTCCCCCACGCTGGACGACCTGTTCCTGAAACTGGCTGAAACGCCGTGACCTTCCAATCGCCATGACCGTTCCTCCGCACTACCGGGCCGCCTTTCACTGGCAAAGCCGCGCCGTCCTGGGCCGCCACCTGACGGTGTACCGGCGCAACTGGCACACCGCCGCGCTGCCGCCCCTGCTGGAACCGATCATCCTGCTGCTGGCGTTCGGGGTGGGGCTGGGCGGCTTCATCCCGGACTTCGCCTGGCGCGGCCGGCCGGTCGCCTATCTGGCCTATCTGGCGCCCGGCATGCTGGCCTACACCGCGTTCATGACCGCGTTCTTCCAGGCCCTGTTCGCCGCCTACATCCGCATGCACTACCAGAAAACCTGGGAGGGGCAACTCATCACCCAGGTGCGACTGGAACACGTGATCTGGGGCGAGGTGCTGTGGGCCGCCACGCTGGGAACCGTCTACGCCTCGATCGTGATCCTGGTGCTGGGAGGGTTCGCCCTGGCCGGCTGGCTGCACCTGTACTGGGCGAGCGTCCTGGTGGTCGTCCCTCTGCTGTTCCTCGCCGCCCTGGCCTTCGCCACGCTGGGGCTGCTGTTCACCGCCCTGGTGCCCAGCATCGACCACATGAACATCCCCTTCTTCCTGGTGATCATGCCGCTTGGGTTCGCCAGCAGCACCTATTTCCCGCTGGAAGGCGACTCGCCGTGGACCCAGGCCTGGCTGCTCCTGAATCCCCTGCATCACCTGGCGGAAGGGATTCGCCTCCTGCTGCTGGCCGGCGAATGGAACTTCCACCTGCTGGCCGCCGCCGGCCTGTTCCTGCTGATGATCCTGATCCTCATCCCCCTCGATGAGCGGCTGTTGCGGCGCCGGGTGCTGGGCGAAGATTGAGGCGTCCGCGTCCCCGGCGCCCTCGAACGATCCAAACGAAGGTAATCGCCATGACCGGCGCACGGCGGTTTCAAGCGGGTCGAGAGCGGGTTGGCTTGCCGGAAGGACACGACGTATCCGGCCTTTGATCAGCCTGGTAGGTCAGTCGTCCTTACGGATATCAGTTGGGAAGTCTATATCTGAGGAAGGGCAGTCAGGTGTATCTGGAAGGCCGAATCCGATACGCGCAAATGGCAGGACAAGGAGGGGATGGATCGCTACACGACCGAAATCGAGGTCAGTGACATGACGATGCTGGGCGGCAAGTCGTCGCCGCCACTGGCTGAACCGGGCATGGCCAGCGCGAACGCACCCCCGGCTTCCCGTCAGGACTTCCAAGCAGCGAATCGGCCACCACCGGTTTCATCGAACGAAAAGGGTTTCTCTGAGGAGGAGGAGTTTCCCTTTTGAGACAACCCTTCGAAAAAGCTTTCCTGGGCCGCTAGCACTGATGGTTTGACCGATTAGCGAAGTGACGCCTTGCTCGGTGTAGTCTTGCGTGATGGCAGCGCCCAGTACGGTTCTGGGTAATCGCCGCAAACGGCGAACTGTGCGACCAGCCTCCTGCTGTGCTCTTGCCAATTTCTGATCCTCGCGCCCGGCAATCTCGCTGGACAGGAACAGGGGTTCATCGGGAACAGTGGGTACTGCAACCAATTCGCTTGGTCGGGCTGCGGGGCTTTGCGGCGTCGAGGAGCTTGTACGACATGGGTGTCTCCTGAATCGTTTTCATCATCAGAGTCTACCGCGCCACCACATGCGGCCCGTGCCTTGTTGGGATAGGCCCAGTGGGGCGTTCTAGTCCATCGCCGCATACCCGAAGGCGCAGAGCCGCATGGTGCACCACGGGCTTGAAAGGAATCTGGCACAACCGTAACCGATGCCCAGTCAAAGACTGTCCCCGATAATACGTCCACACCCACAGGTGTCCCTGCCGTTGCGCCAGTGAATTGAATTGGAATCCCTTGCCGCACCCTGGCCCTGCGGTAGGAGGCTAACCACGGAATAGGGGCAGGGTTCTCGTGGAGAGCGTGTAGACAGGATAACTTTGAACGGTCGCGAGTTCCACCACGACCATCGCGTACCCGATGCCTGCTCCCTGCCGCTCAGGTTTGGGCATCCCGATAAAACCACCGGCCATCCTCGCGCACGAACCGGCTGACTTCCTGCAACCGGTGCGCCCGGCCCCCGACCTTGTAACGGGCGACAAACTCCACGATCCCCAGTGCCTCGCCGGGGCCGCCGCCGGCAACCCGGTGCACCTGCAATCCGAGCCAACGCACCGGTTCACGGTCCGCTTCCAGACCCACCGGCCGCGTATCCGGATGCCAGGTCTGCAACAGATAGTCGGTCCGGCCCAGGACATAGGCCACATAGCGCGAGCGCATCAACGCCTCGGCGGTCTCCGGGAACCGACCGCCCTCCAGATACCGCCCACAACACGCGGCATAAGCGACCTTCGCCCCGCACGGGCAGGATGCAGAGGGATTCATGTGCCGCGATCTCAACCGCGATAAGTCGCCGGCGTCTCGCGCCAGGCCGGTCATGTATTCAACGCCGAACAGGGTACGGGAATAGGAGCTGGACGCCAGTTTAATGGGAATCCCGCTGGAAAGTGCGCAAAAAGTCGGGTAATTTTGCGAAAAACCGTCTAAAAAAACAGACGAACTCTGCAATCATTCAACGCAAAATGCAGCGGTTCACGGGGATTCATGGAGCATTCACCCGGATCCGCCCCAACGCACAAGGAACCGGATCATGTGGTTCTTTTTCCGTCGCGCCCGGGCGCGTCAGCCGCCGGCCGAAGCTGAAGCCGGCGCCCCGCGCCGCCCGCGCCCGGTGACCTTTGAACAGATCACCCACGGCTTTGGCGATTTTCGCGACTTTCAGGAACACAACGCCCCGCTGAAATTCTGGTTGCCGGAACCGGCCGATCGCGCCCTGGGCCAGTTCTGCACGCTGGCCGATCAATCCCTCAGCGAATGGCTGCGGCAATTCTTCGTGGTCTACGCCTACGGGTTGCTTGCCCTGACAATCCTCCATGAACGCAGTCCCCATTTCTTCCGGGACGGACGCGGTCTCCTGTATTCCATCGCCACGCCCCAAGATCCGCCCGGTAAAAAGCGCGTCGCCACCTACTGGGTTCCCGAGCTGGGTAAGAACGTCGCCCCGATCAAAGTGTGGATTCCGGCCCGCTTGAAAGCCGACCTGCAGCTGCTGGCCGACCATGCGGAAATTCCTTTGTCCCAGTTTGTTCGCGAGATCGTCATCTCCCGCCTGCTCGGTCATGGCATGTTGCCGGCCCGCCCGCGCCTCACCCAGGTGGAGCCGACGCCCGCCGCCGAAGCCTGGTGCCTGGATCAGGAGGTACCCTGGCGCGAAGTCAGCGAGGCGGAATATCGCCAGGCCCGCCAGGGTGAAGTCCGCTGGCGCTTTGACGACCTGCCGGACGCCGAAGACGCCCCATGAACTTTGTATCCGGTTATGTCACGATCGGCCTGCTCCTCACTGGGGTGCTGTTCATCGGGTCTGATCAGGATAGATACTGCTGGCGAATTCGATTCTTGATCGAATCTCCTTTGAAGTGGTGATAGAGGGCGAGTCCGACGTGGGTGTCGTTGATAGACTTGGAGTCATCCCCATCCTTGACCTGCGGAGGATCGCCATGTCGCTCCAGCCCCGAGAGATTCCCCCGGTTCCTGAAGAAACCCAACGGGTCGCGCGGGCCGCCTTTCCCAAAGGCAACGTGTACGTTCGCCTGCGCGATGAAATCGGTACGATCTTCGACGATCCCCTGTTTGCACCCTGGTTTCCCACTCGCGGCCAACCGGCGGAAAGCCCGTGGTGTCTGGCTTTGATCACGGTGATGCAATTTGTCGAAGGACTCTCCGACCGCCAAGCGGCCGAGGCGGTTCGCGCTCGGATCGACTGGAAATACGCTCTGAGCCTGGTGTCATTTTTCAAAGTCAGTGTCAGCAGAACCCGCTTACTCCTTTGATCGGCTTGGACTAAACTTTCAAAGTCGATGGCAACTTAATTCAAAGGCGAAGTCAGCACGTTGCAAATCTTCGAAGTCGATGTCCGCCTCCCGCGGAGGGCACACCATGACCGACCTCTCTCAGATCGCCGAGCCGGACTGGAACGAAGCACACCGTCGCGCCCGGGTCCTGCGCCCCTTGGCCGAACTGGCGCATTGCCCACGCGATCGGGCGAGTGCAGCGGCGGCGGAATTGGGGCTATCCGAGCGACACACGTATCGGCTGATCCAGCGATTGCGCGCCGCTGACGGCGCGCTGACCGCCCTGCGGGTGGGTCGCTCCGGTGGCGGGCGCGGGCGGCGGCGTCTGGCCGGGGCGCGCGAAGACCTGATGCGCGGCCTGATTGAGGAACTCTACCTCACGCCCCAGAAACGGCTCGCCGCCGAAGTGGTGCGGGCGATTCGTCAGCGGTCCCTTCAACAGGGACTCCATCCCCCCTCGGAGAGCACGATCCGCCGCCGGCTGAACGCGTTGTCGCTGGCCGAACGCGGCCGGCGGGGCGAGTCGCACCCGGAAGCCCAGCCGATCGACGGCGCCACCCCACCCGCCGCCGGACCCCTGGATTGGGTCCAGATCGACCATACCCCCGTGGATGTGATCATCGTCGATCCGATCGATCGCCTACCGATCGGGCGACCCTGGCTCACGGTAGCGATTGACGTGTTCAGCCGCTGCCTCGCCGGCTTCCATTTGTCCCTCGATGCGCCATCGGCCACCGGGGTCGGTCTGTGTCTGACCCTGGTCGCCAGCGACAAGGCGCCGTGGCTGCGCCAGCGCGGCATCGAGGCGCACTGGCCCGTGGTCGGCAAGCCGCGCCGCCTGGGGGTCGACAACGCGGCCGAGTTCCATTCGGCGGCGTTCGAGCGCGGTTGCGCGCAGCACGGCATCGCCATCGAGTGGCGACCGCCGGGCCAGCCGCATTTTGGCGGCATCGTCGAGCGTGTCATCGGCACGCTCATGCAACGGGTGCATACGTTGCCCGGTACGACCTTCGCGAATCCCATCGCGCGGGGCGGCTACGACAGCGACCGGATGGCCTGCCTGACGCTCGAAGACCTGGAGCGCTGGCTCGCGGTGGCCATCACGCAGTATTACCACCGGCGTCCACACGGTGGGCTGGCCGACGAGACCCCCCTGCATCGCTACGAACAAGGCCTTCGGGCGTTGGCCGCCGCCGGCAAAACCGTGCCGGCGCCGCGCGACCCACGGGCGTTCCTGATCGACTTCCTACCGGTGGTGCGCCGTTCGCTGCAACGCGACGGCATCACGATCGACCATATCACCTACTACAGCCCGGCCCTGCGCGCCTGGATTCAGCGGCGCGAGTCACCCGGTCCGCTGCTGATTCGCCGCGATCCGCGCGACCTGTCGCGCATCTTCGTGCTCGACGCGGACCAGAACGCCTATCTGGAAGTCCCGTACCGGATGTTGTCTCGTCCGGCGATCACCCTGTGGGAGCACAAACTGGCGTGCCAGCGTTTGCGCGCGCAGCGTCGTGCGGCCGTCGACGAGGCCAGTCTGTTCGCGGCGATCGAGGAGATGCGGGCGATCGAGCGCGAGGCGGCGACCCTGACCCGCACCGCCCGTCGCAACCGGACCCGGCGAGCGGTCGGTCCGGCAACCGCTCGGGCGCCCGAGGCTCCGTCGGTGGCGCCGACGGGCTCGGCGCCTGGCAGGATCGACGCGAGCCCCGTGCGCCCGTTTGACGACATCGAGTCGTGGTAACCCTCGCGCATTTGCGTCCGGAAATCCAGGCACTCGCCGCTTTACCCGGGGCCGAACGCCTGGCGGGCCTCAACAGCGAGCACTGGATTGGGTATACCCGCGCCCACTGGGCGCTGGCGCAGCTCGAAGCGCTTTTGACGCACGAGTTCGGCAAGATTCGGCCGCGCAATCTGCTGATCGTCGGCCCTACCAATAACGGCAAGACGATGATCGCCGAAAAATTTCATCGGGCGCATCCGCCGCATACCGCCGCGAGCGGCGAGCACGAGGTCATTCCCGTCCTCAGGGTTCAGATGCCTGCCGAACCCACGACCCGGCGGTTATACCTCGAACTCTTGATCGCGCTGGGGGCGCCGGTCGGATTCCACAGTCGCCCCGATCTCCGCGAGGCCGTCGCCTTGCGACTGATGCGCGCGGTCGGCGTGCGCCTGCTGATCATCGACGAGGCCCACAATCTGCTCGGCGCGACCGCGCGCCAGCAACGCGAACTCCTGAACCTGCTGCGTTTTCTCGGCAACGAACTGCGCATCCCGCTCGTCTGCTTGGGAACCCGCGACGCCTACCTGGCCATCCGCAGCGACGACCAACTCGAGAACCGATTTCATCCGTTGTTGTTGCCGCTGTGGGAAGAGGGCGAGGAATTCGCGCGCCTGCTTGCCAGTTTCGAGACGGTGCTGCCGCTGCGCGAGCCTTCCCAACTCGCCGCCACGCCGCTGCGGGAACTGATCCTCCGCCGATCCGAGGGCACGATTGGGGAAATCGCCCTGCTGCTGACCCGGGCCACCGCGACCGCATTGCGCCAGGGAGAGGAACGGATCGATACCACCCCCATCGAGCAGACCGACTACCAGTCACCGACCGCACGCCGCCGCCTGATCGAACGGGAGTTGCGTTGACCGGGGTACCCAACCCCCGCCGTTGGCCGTTGCACCCGAAACCCCGCGCTTACGAGACGCTGGAGCAGTACGTGCGCCGGCTGGCCGAAGGTTACGACATTCATTACGACTCGTTCTGCCTGCACGCGCTCGGTATTCCTCGCCACGACCGACAGGCTCGGTGGTTTCGGCAGCCAGCACCAGACGTGTTACAGCGCCTGTCCGACGGCACCGGCGTTCCGGTCGCGCACCTGGAACAGATGACCTTGGCGCACGTCTGGGTGCGGCTGCTCGACGAGTTGCGCCAGTTCGCGGCGACTCCCGAGGGCGAAGCTGAATTGGAGCGTCTCATCGGGCAGCGGTTGTCGCAGAACTCCTAAGTTTCGCGACACCCGGGCGGACTCTGTCTGAACAAGCGCTTAGCCCGTCGCAAAATTCCGGTGCAAAAGACAGACGTTTTGATACACTTTTGCAACGCCTTTTTTGGACTTTCCGTCATGCTCATCGGTTACGCCCGCGTCTCCACCGACGACCAGCATCTCGACCACCAACGCGCCGCCCTGCGCGCCGCCGGCTGCCAGCGCCTCTACGAAGAGAAAATCTCCGGTACCCGCCGCGACCGCCCCGAACTGGCGCGGTTGCTCGACCATCTCCGCGCGGGAGATGTCGTCATGGCCACTCGCCTGGATCGCCTGGCCCGGTCCACCCGGGATTTGCTCGATATCGCCGAGACCCTCAACCGCACCGGCGCCGGCTTGCGCTCGCTGGCCGAACCCTGGGCCGACACGACCTCGCCCGCCGGCAAGATGGTCTTGACCGTGTTCGCCGGCATCGCCGAGTTCGAGCGCGCGCTCATCGCCGAACGCACCCACACCGGCCGGCGCGCCGCGCAAGAAAAGGGCGTGCGCTTCGGCCGTCCGCCGGTGTTGAGCGCCGAGCAGGTCGCGCTCGGGCAGCGCCTCCTCGCCGAAGGCACCTCGGTGCGCGAGGCAGCCCGCGTCCTGCGCTGTCACCATGCAACGTTGTATCGCGCCCTCCAGACCCGTGCGCCAGTCCCAGAGCATAGCGGGGTCGGTTCCAAAAGACTCCGCTGACACCTAACTTTGGCGATTCGCTGACATCAACTTTGAAAAATGACATCGGCGGTGTTCATTACCGTGGCGTTTACCGGGGTGCTGCCACCAGAGGCGTTGCTGGTCGCCATTCTGGTGCAATGGCTGGCCAAGTCGGTTTATGAGGCCGCCGCCACTCCGCTGACCTACTGGGTGGTCAACACTCTCAAGCGGCGCGAGGGCGTCGATGTGTACGACACCCAGACCAACTTTAACCCATTGAAGGTGTAGGCTAGAAATTCCCTTGTAAGCCGGATGATCTCTGGTTTGCGTTTTATACCGAGGCTGTAGTAGGCGCCAAGGCGGCCTGACGCCGTTGCCGGCGAATAATACCGACTAGATAGTCGCTCAACGCTCGGTAATGTTTAGGCACGAATTGGATGGAATTCCATTTCATCGTTTCACCATCGAAGGACCAAGTACCGCTCATCCAAGCGGTGCGATCTTCCAGCAAGCGTAGGCTGGGAATAAAATCTTCGGCTTGAAAAGCACGATCAGTAGCGTGGAGATATTCCATCACTTGGCTCATTCCCACGATACCGGCGCTATGTACGAGGCGAGAGGTGCGGGGATTTTGACCAAACCAAGCCTCCGGAAAGATCTGCTGTGTTGCCCGGAAAAAATTGCTGATCAATTGAAAACAGCGATCAAAGCCATCATCACTGTCGCTGAGGAAGTTTCGCATGGCGCCATTTTCTAGCGAAGTCATGATAATCTTCTGCACCGCAGTATCTTGAAGCATGCCAGTAGGATTGGTGTGCTGCTTGATTTGGCCGTGCAGCGAAGAATCTTCATCGTAGTTGAGGCGTTCCACCAATGCCGCCGCCAGGGAACGCGATGAAAGCCGCGCTGGCAGGCCCTCCACCGTCGGTAGGAGTTCGTAAATCAACGTCTTAGGCAAAGCACGGGTGTTGTTAATCAGAATAAACTGCTTGCGTAATTCCTCCGACCCCGGGCAGATCAATACCGATACCAGAACCTCAAAGGGCTTATCCAGCAGGTCCAATAGCGCAGTCAGCCGTTGCTGGCCATCCACTACAAACCCCAATGGCGGATCGGTCAACGGAATCTGCACCCGGGCCAAGCCATTACTCAGCGGTTCGATCTCCACGCCGGCATCTTTGGTGAAGGCCACCACCACTGAATTGGGTAGGATCGCGTCATCACTAGCCAAGTAATGGCGGATTTCCCGGATGTGGTTCGCCACCTGTGGCCGTTGGAATCCATGTAGACTACCATCTTCATTACGGCCAATACGGTCGATCATTGCAAAACGCAGCACATCTTTAGCGGGCGCACAAAAAGCCAGTACTGTGTGCTGGGCGCTTTGATGAGGTAGCAAAGCAGTATAAACAAGTGATTCATTCATGGCGGCTGCCATTCAGTGCGCGAAGATGATTGTAAAACACATCCAGATTATGAATGCCGCGCCGTTTGTTGCGGTTGCTGGCGCGGAAGATAATGACTTCGACTGAAATCTGTTTACAGATTATACAATTACAGCGCCGCCATGGACGATTTTCCAGAGTTTCACGGTAGAGATGGCTTAACTGATCCAGTTTTCGTTGATCGGAGACGGTCAATTGATGATTATTACATATTAGAGGCCTTGAGTAGGCCATAATCGCTTCCAACGTTTCATCTAACCCAGTTTGTTCACGGTCATAAGCACGAATTTTATCTAGCGCCCTTTGCTCCAGATTCAGCAAGTCTTCCTGGTTATACAAACCTTTCTTAACTGCATTTTTCAGGGTATTATTTTCCAGTGCTTGTGGGATACGGATTGCAGTGTAGTACTCAATCCTGCCATCAGTTGTCGGCAGGTAATAGTTCCGGCGCTGATCTTTGAAGGCTCGTAGTAATGGCGAGGTGGTATCCACGCTAGCCAGTAACGGGTACTTTACGAATTCATCAAGTTTATCAGCTTTAGCGAAGCCTAAGATATGCAGGCGGACATTAGGGTAAGGTTCTAAGACTTTATGAACCGCTTGTACGGCAGTATGGATCGCTTCAGTTCGCAAAGGCACCATACCCCCTAGCGCCAAGTAGCGGTAACCGATTTTGACCAGTTCGCGCGCAGCTTGGGCCATTGATACTGGCGACCATCCCTGAATTACTGCTACCGGGGTGAAACCCACCCGCAAGCGTTGGCATTCAGCCCAAAAACGCTCAGCCAAATTCAAGGTGAGTTGATAGCGACGATAACGTTCGTCTCTACCAGGCGATCCTTCATCGAGTCCATCCCAAAAGCTCTTTGCTTCCGGGAAGAAATCAAAAATAATGTGATCAACGGAAAATCCGTGGGTGAAGCCACTATCCTCATAGAATTCAGCCATTTCTTCGGGCTGATAGGGTGGCTCCTCCTGCTGGACATAGGAAAAAGCACCACAATCACCGAATAGCAACCGGCCATCCAGATCTGGCCCGGTAAAGCGCAAAAATGTGCGTGCGCCCACCAGTCGAAAGCGCATAGCTTGAGATTCGCTGTATTTGCCCGCTACCCGGTGATCGCCAACGATAGCGCGCGACACCAGAATGCCATCATAAGGCGCATAGCCTAAGATTTCGTGGGGATACTGATCTCCCCAGTAAGGTTCCCGATTCGGCGTAAACTCATCGGTCTTAAAATCGTAGCCTGGATCAACAAAGTCCAGGCTGTCCGCATAGATAAATTTCATGATTCCATTTCAGTCCATATCCCCAGTATTCGAGGTCTGTATGCTGGTGATTTTACCGCCCCCCATCCCCCGTTGCTGCTTAACCTGTTTGAACAATCGCGCCAACCGTCCCTGTTCGCAAGCTACACCCTCCCGATCGCGCAACCATCGCAGCATCCGGGCGGCACTGCCGCCGGCACGGTCCCAACATTGCGCGATCAGGGTTAGGATGGCGTCATCATCGAGTGGCCGGCGCCGGGGAATTGAGGCTGGGAGCAGAGTCGACAACGCTTCAGTGACCCAAGCCCGATGTTGAGCGGGAGTTGCTACAGGGTCGCGTACCGCGATTTGTTCGACAAAATGTCGGGCCACCCGCTGTGGGAAGTCTGCCCGAGTGCCAGGATTTGGGCTGTTGGGACCATCGAATCGTACATCATACGGCATCCATAGCGGTTGCAATACTGACGATAGTCCTTGGGGGGCCACTGGACCTACCAAGCGTACACGGTCACGCGCCACAGGCGGTACACTGATCAAATCAGATGTGACCAATTGGATATAAGCCGATGATAGGGTAACGACCACGATCAAGTGAGGATTTTCCTGTACCAGTCTAGCGAGCGACCGCGTCGGCGCGTACAGTTGGTTCAGTTGCTGCCACCAGAACTCAGGGCGGAACGGCAACGGTAGGGTTCGCGACCGGATGCTGTTAGGACTGGCAGAGTTCAGGGTCAGATCGTAGGCCGGAATAACATCCTCGGCAGTGATCAGCCCCAGACCAGCCGAAATGATCCAGAGGGGCTGCATCGTAACGCGGGCGGTGAGGAGAGCCTCGGTGAAACCGCGCCCACAATAAGTCGCCATAGCGGACTGCCGCTCGGTACAGGACAAGATCCGCCGCCGCCATTCCGCAAATACCCACTCCTGGGGACCGATGGGCAGGTTACGTGCCTGGAGGGTTGACGGCGCAGCACGTTTCTTGCGGTTGGTGCATAGGGTAACGAGCAGCAACACTTTGTTATCGCTCTTCGTGCAACCATTGCTCAAGCATGGCTTGGCGTGCCCCATCTAAGGGCATAAAAACCCGCATAAATTGTACGACACCAGCGATCTGTGTCTCACCAAGTGGTTCAACAATGGGATCGGTCCGATTCCGTAATGCGAGCAACAGGGTAAGGATGTCCCAGTCATCAGGCAACTGGGTTCGGGGAGCGTTCTCGACTGGGCCCGGCAAAGGGCCAGGTTGCTGGGCGTAGGGGAACAGTTCGCCATCATTCAAGCAACGATCCAGTATCGTCCGAATCAGCACCGCTGGATCTGCTGGTTCGGCACCACCCGCAAGGGTACGAACATCGAACTGCCACTTATAAGCTTCTTCATCGGAGGAAAGGCTGTATTGAAATTGGTAAAGTTCCGGATATTCCTGCTCGCGGTAGCAGTGATAGACGTAGATCCCTCGATGTTCTAGATAGATTTCGGCCGCAACCGGCAAACAGAGTACGGGCATGGCGGCGAGATTCCTCTTGTTAAGATTACGCGCTACAGGGGGGATGATAGTTTTGATGCTACGATGTTATTGCTCTTGCTGACGGCCATGATTAATCATTGGTTAACTAAATTTTATTTAATTACCTTTTTAAGGTCAATAAAGCAATCAAAAAATATTTATGGATATGCCTGTGTTACCTACTTTCGCCCGTAACCTGCGCTACCAATTGTGGCGCGAAGGCACTAATCGAGAGCACTGGGTGGCCCATTTGGCCGGTTGGCTGAACTGTAGTGAACGCCGGGCTTTAGAGCTGCTTATTGGTAAAACACCTAACTCAGAAGAGTTACAAACTTTGGCCCAACAAACTGGAATCATGGAAGAGCAGTTCCATTTCAACGATCTGACTAAACAAATTACGATCCTTGCCGAGAATCTAAACTATTTGGTGACTGCGCCTAAGCGGGGCGGTAAGAAAGAACTGGCTCATCACCTAAACATACGACCGGGGACCCTCTCACGTTGGTTGGCTGGTAAGCAGCGGCCTAATCCTAAATACCAAGAGATGATCAAGGCCTATTTCGGATTGCCCACCGCTGTAGATCTGGAAACAATCCCCTTATTTCTGGAACTGTCGCCGGTGGGCAGTTACGAACAGCGGGCCTGGCTGCGCCAGCGCATCGAAGAACTGGACGATGAAACCTTGCGGGTATTGTTCCCCGCCCTGGAAAAACTGCTGCGCTAGGCTGGTTGGTCACCCGCCCTATAACTCAGGGGATCCCCAGCCACTTGTGGGTTTGCAGGCTCAAGCGCCACTGCGGATGGGTCAGACAATAGGCGACGGCGGCCTGGGTGTGAGCCTCCCGCTCGGGTCCGTCCAGCGGTTGCAGGAAGAAATGCTGGAACGCCAGATCCACGAAGCGTTCCGGCTGCGCTTCGGGTTCGGGCTGCGGGTAAACCAGCTTCAGCTCATCGCCTCGGTTGAGTCGCAACGGCGCGTTCGCCTTGGGACTGACGCAAATCCAGTCCAGTCCGGACGGGGCGAGTTGCGTGCCGTTGGTTTCCACCGCCACTTCGAAGCCGCGCCCATGCAGGGCGGCAATCAGCGCTTCATCCAGTTGCAGCAGGGGCTCGCCGCCGGTGCAAACCACATAGGGACGGGCTTTCGGCGGCGACGGAGAGGGCCAGCGGGCGGCGATGGCGGCGGCCAGCGCCCCGGCGGTGGCAAATTTTCCCCCGCCCGGTCCATCGATCCCCACGAACTCGGTATCGCAGAACCGGCAGACCGCTGTGGCCCGATCCACCTCCCGCCCGCTCCACAGATTGCAGCCGGAAAACCGGCAGAACACCGCCGGCCGGCCACTCCAGGCGCCTTCGCCCTGCAGGGTGTAGAAGATTTCCTTGATACGATACATCACCGCTCGGACCGGCAGTGTCAACCCTCCCAGAGGGCGCCGATGGGCATGGATGGTTGCAAGACACCGCTGAAAAGAATACTCAGAGGCGCCTCGAACCGAACGCTGGAGCGCATAATAATGCGATAGTCCGCCCGCGTGGAACTTTGAGGAGATCCCACCATGCCATCACTGGATCGCATCACCTTCGACCCCAACCTCATGGGGGGACGCGCCTGCATCCGAGGCATGCGCGTCACCGTTGCCCTCGTGTTGAATCTGGTCGCCAACGGGATGAGCACCGCCGAAATCATCGACGCCTATCCCTATCTTGAGGAAGAGGACATCCGCCAAGCCTTGCGGTATGCCGCCTGGCTGGCGGAGGAAAGCATCCATCCAGCCGAACTGTTGCCTGCCGCATGAAGTTCCTGGCCGACATGGGCATCTCGCCCAAAACGGTAGCGCTGTTGCGCGGGCTCGGCCACGACGCCACGCACCTCCAGGAACAGGGACTGGAACGGCTGCCCGATCCCACCATCCTGACCAAGGCCCGGCAGGAAGAACGGATTCTGCTCACCCACGACCTGGGTTTCGGCGAACTGGTGGCGGCCAGCGGCGGCCGGTTGCCCAGCGTCATCATCTTTCGCCTGCGCAACATGCATCCCAGCCACGTCAATCACTCTTTGAGCCAGATCCTGGCGCGCTATCGGGTGGAATTGGCGGAGGGAGCCGTGATCAGCGTCACCGAAGGGCAAATTCGCCTGCGGTCACTGCCCGTCGCGCAGCCTGATTAGAAGTATTGATCGCAGGCCATGCTCACACCGGCAACGCCGGTCCCTCTTCCCCCCAGCACAGCATCGCCCCACAACCCGGGGTCTGCTCCAGGTCGATCCGGTCCAGCGGCGGCAACCACTCGGCCAGCGCCGTTCGCATCCAGACCAGCAGACTGGCCGGGTCCGCGTCGTCCAGGCCGGTCAACCGGTCCAGCCGGTGGTGATCGAGTTCCCGATACACCGGCTCGAACCGCGCCTTCACCTCCCCATAATCCACCGTCCAGCCCAACACCTCATCCAGCGGCGCGGTGAGGTGCAACCGGATGCGGTAGCTGTGACCGTGCAGCCGGCGGCGGGGATCGCCGGCCGGGGCGCGGCGCAAGCACAAGGCGCTTTCGAAAGTCTGCTCCTTCCAGATCCGGTAATGCCGCCCGTCGTAATGGCAGCCGGCGGTGGCGGTCTCGTAGACGGTGACCCAGGACAGGGGCGGGAGTTCGGGTTTCAGCCGTTGCCACAGCCAGGCGGCCAGCCGCTCGCTGGTGGGGTTGTCCAGGCCGGGCAGGTCGTTGAGGCAGTTCAGATGCAGTTCGGCGTGCAGCGGCGCCCAGAGTTCGCCCAGCCGGTCGAAGTCCACTCCCAGATCCTGTCCTGCCAGGTTCTGGTCGGCGTGCAGGATCACCTCGAAGCCGTGGCCGTGCATCCGCCCACAGGGGTGGCCAGCGGGAACGTTCGGCAACCGGTGAGCGGCTTCGAAGCGAAACCGCCGCCAGACGTGGGCGTGCTCGTCACCGTCCAGATCGGCGCCCTGGTCGCGGGTACTCTGGATGCCGACCCGGTCGAGCCCCGGCACGGTCAGCCGCGCGCGCAGCCAGCGGGCCAGGTTCTCGTCAGTCGGTACCGGGAGGTGATCGTTCAGCAAGGCATAATCCAGGGGCGCCACGACTTCTCGCAGGCGTTCGGCCAGCCGGTCAGTTTCGCCGCCGGGAAACGGCGCCCAGTCCGGCGGCAGTTGGGCCCGGACCCGCGCCAGGAAGCCGTGGCCGTGCAGGCGGCGGGCGCGATGGCCGGCCGGGAGGAGGTCGACCCGGCGGGCGGCTTCGAACGGGGCGGCCGCGACGGCGTACAGGCGTTCGTTCATAGCGTCATCTCGCGAAATCGTTCCACCAGTGGGTCGGGAATGCCGGCTTCGGCGAAGCCCCGAGCGCGCAGCAGGCAGGCCGGACATTCGCCGCAGGGCGGTTGCCGGCCATGGTAGCAGGTGTGGGTATCGGCCAGCGCTGGCAGGGCGCCGAGATCGCGGGCCAGGCGGACGGTTTCGGCCTTGGATTTGAACATCAGCGGCGTGTGGAGGGTGATCTCGTAGTCCAGCCCCAACCGGAGAGTCTGTTCCAGCGCCTGGAGCGTCGCCTGCCGGCAGTCGGGATAGCCGCTGTAGTCGGTCTGGGCCACGCCGGTGACCAGATGATGGATGCCGCGTTGATAGGCCAGGGCGGCGGCGAAGGTCAGGAAGATCAGGTTGCGCCCCGGCACGAAGGTGTTCGGTAATCGCGTGCGGGCGTCCACGCCGGGTTGTACGGTGATGGCGGGATCGGTCAGGGCGTTGCCGCCCAGGGCTGCGAAGGTGTCGATCGGCAACACAGTGTGCGCAACCCCGGCCCGCGCGGCGACCTGCGCCGCGCAGGCCAGTTCGAACCGGTGGCGCTGGCCGTAGTCGAAGGTCACCGCCGCGACCTGGCCGGCGCCAAACCGGTCCAGCGCCCAGTACAGGCAGGTGGTGGAATCCTGTCCGCCGGACAGGACGACCAGGGCGATATCCATGAATAGCTCTCTCCAATCAGCCGGGCACGCCCGGCTCGAGCGAGATCGGCTCGCCGGTCAGGCGCACGCTCGGCTTGATGGCGATGCCGCCGCGCGGCAAGAAATCGCCCCGCACCTCCAGCCAATGCGGTTGCAGCAACGCGCACAGGTCGGCGGCAATACAGTTGACCGCGTCCTCGCTGAACGTGCCCTGGTTGCGGAAGCTGAACAGGTACAGTTTTAGCGACTTGGATTCCACCAGATACGCCCCAGGGCGGTAGCGGATCGTCAACCGGGCGAAGTCGGGCTGGCTGGTGATCGGGCACAGGCAGGTGAACTCGGGACAGTCCAGTTCCACCTCGTAGGTGTGCTCGGGATAGCGGTTGGCAAAGCGCTCCAGCAACTGCGGAGCGTAATCGCGAGGATAGTCGGTCTTGGCTTGGCCCAGCAGCGTCAGACCTTCAATTTCAGGCATCAGAGGCTGGCTCCATTGATCGGCGATGACAGCGATGGTAGGGACAACGTGAAGATAACCAAGCTGGCAGAAAAATCCAGATTGTGGCGATGCGATCCCGAGGCTGATCGTCTGGCAACAGCGGTTTCAATACCCTACTGCTGGGAAACGCAGAACTCTTCCAGTGCCGCCAGGATACTCGATACCCCCCGTCCCTTGGGAAACAGCAATGGTCTGGATTGACGATAGCGCTGGATAAACAAAGTAGCGGCATGCTTGGCGGATTGCGTTACCACCACAAAAAGATCAGCGTTCCGCGCCAACATCTGCAAGCGTTCATTTCCCACCTTGTCGTGGCTAAGTTCGACTGAAATATTTGGAACCAACTGCTGCAAAAGAACTGCAGCCTGACAGCCAGCACTTTCCGTCAGGGTGTAAATGGCGATGATTTTACCCGCGAGCCGACTCAAACCAGCAGCAACCCCTGTAGTCGAGGTCAAAGCAGGGGCCACTGGTTGGGGGATGTTAGGGAGCCCCAGAGCACGCGCCAGTTCAGCGAACAGAATGCTTTGACGAGGCTGCATACTTCCCGCAGAAGGCCGCAGAACCTCCAATATTTGGTGGAGCAGCTGTTGGCGCTTGCCAACATCGGCCACTGGGTAGGCCAAGGTTAGACTAGCCCAATCGAGTAGCCAGTCGATGTAGCGTAAGCCGTTGGCGCGCGGTACCAATTCAGAGGCCAAATCAAGTACATCACGGTAACGGTCAACATCAAGACCACAGCTTAACGCCGCTTCGTAAAGAATGGCCGCTACGCCTATTTTATCCTCACCGAACGTGCCATGCAGGGTAACAACAGTCAGCAGCGCCAAATATAAATCGGTATGGAGCGTAACCGGGAAGCGTTCATCATCACGCAACCAACCTACCAGCAGTGGCAATGCCAGAAGAAACCGGTCGATAGGAATGCCGGTAGGGATCGCTGTTACGCTATCCGCCAACCTCTGTACCGCCAGTGGATCACTTAATTGATCCCAAACTCGCCATTCCGCCACCGCGCGTTCGGCGATAGCAAACGCTTGGGTAAACTCGGGCTGGCTTAGGCGTTCGATCCAAGCGACCCAGTCGGAGGGGGTGGTATCTCCCGTTTGGATAGAGATGGCATGCCACAGTGTACGGTAGGTCAACTGGGCCAGCAGAGTTTGCTGGTCCGCCGGATTCAGACCAGCAACAGCCTGCTGCGCAATACGACAAGCTTCCAAGCTGTCGTCTTGAACTGCTTTGAGCAACGCAGCACGGGCTGTGGCCAGCGGACTTGTCGCTGGAAGTTGTCGGACAGGTCGCTGCCGTTCTCGTACTGCTTGTGCCAGCGACGGCGGTAGGATATCGAACCCAGTTTCCCCGAGACGTTCGGCTAGGGCTTCAACCTCAAGATCGCCAGCGAGAACCGCAACCGCCATGAGAGCAAATACGCCCGGTGCGGCATTGCGCGGCACGTTGCCGAGCACCGCAATGAGCGGACGGGCTTCTATCCGATAGAGCGCCATGGCGGCATCGATGCCACTGCTTTCCAGCACCGGCGCCAACACGCAGCACCAAACCGCCTCGGCGATAGCCACTGACACCGCCGGCGGTCGGCGGGCTGCCAGCACATAGGGCAAACAGTCCAGCGCTAGCAACCCTGACCTGTCGCGTAGTGCCGAACGCAGCGCGATTTCCAGGAAATTGAGGTTCAACGCATCCAGACGCCGTTCCTGCTCCAGTTGGGTCAAAAGGGCACGGGCGGTGGCGGCGTCAAACGTCGCCAGGGCAGCGTAGAACCGACTCACCAATGTCCCAGTGGATTCGAACAAGGCCTGTCGCCCACTTGGGGCCTGCCGCCATGTCAGATAGAGTCGCCTGAGCGAACGTTCAGCTAAGGTGGCCGTTTTTGGGGTAACCCGCAAGCGCGCCACTGTATGGCAACCACTTGAGGCGATGAGGTTTTCCAACGGATCCTGGTGGTTCAGTACGTTGCTCGGTGGACCCCGGAAATCCGTGGTGGTCAGGCCTGCAAATGCGGTCAGTAGAGGGGCGAGTCGGTGCCAACTACGAGCATCTTGTGCGGTTGCATAGAAGACGGGCAGGCCATCGGGGCTTCGAGCAAACAGTAGTGCCCCGGGAAATCCAGCATCGGTAATTGTCTCCCGCAGGAGGTTGTCGGCTGCGGTCGCACCAGTCAGAGTATCCCAAGCATGCAGAAACGTTTGAGCGGCTTGCGGGTCCTGGCCAATCATGTCAATTTTGCTCGCCAGCGTCTTTCCATCACTTGGTGCCGTTCGGCCACAGCAGCCGCATCGGTACGGTAGACCAGGTGTTCATCATTGACGGTAATGCCACGAAAGGTGAAGTTCATGGAACCGTCCAGTGAGTAGTCGTCCCCCAGCAAGCCTTTTTCGTGAAAATCCGGTTCCAGCAACCAGTGGATGGCCCGTTTTTGGCTTTCCGGTGAACGACGCAATCGCTCCACAAACGGGAGGTTGTGCGGATCGTCGCGCAGGATCGCCACGACCTCAGCACCGTGGCGCGCGATGGCGCAAAGCGCTTCCGACAGTTTGATTGGACGCGCGGTCCAGTCAGGTTCCAGCGCGGAAAACTGTTGCGCGGTGTTATCGATCACCTCAATATCGCTAACCCAGGCGGAAGCTAACCATAGGGTTTTACTGGGCTGGATCAGTTCGCTTACTAACAGGGATTGGATCAGAGTGCGGATAGCAGTGGCTTGCGCCGGGCCGACCAGATCGCGTTGCGTATGCTGGGTTACCATTGTTCTTCTATCCCCAGTATCACCGCTATGGCTTCTGCTGTGGCCTCATAGCGCTCGACAACCGAGTAAAATTGTAGATAGTCGATGTCTATCGGTTGCGCCTGTAGGCGGATCACAGCTTGCCGCAATGCTTTGCCGTGAGCGATTCCGGTTTGTAATCGGCAATGACCACTATGTCCGAGCGCAGCGCAGACATGTTCGAGCCAATCGTCGGTGTTTAAGCTGATGGTTTCCAGTTCCTCTTCCAGCAGCAGGACACGTGCCAGTTCGGGATCGGTGGTAAAGGACGCGCGGAACGGGTGATAGCTTTCGAGTGCCCGCTGACGCAATTCCGCGCTTTGCGCCCATAGGACGCCGTTCAAGGCTTTCATCAGGGCATTGGGGTCGGCGTCGGGCAACTGGCATAAATTGCGCAAGCGCGGCGCGTATCCAGTATCGCTGGCGGCTAGATAGCAGAAAGTATCGAGGCTGATCATCATACCCAGGTGCGTTTCCAAGTCACGGCGCCAGTTGATCAGTTCATGCAGCAGGGCATCATCCCTCGCGGTCATGCCATGACGGAGCAGGCGGGTATTGAGTGCAACGCCGGTGGCATGGCCGACCGGCAATCGGCGGATTTGTAATTGAGCAAACAGGTCGACCATCGGGGGCGTGCGTTCGGCGTGACGGACTGCGCCTCGGACACGGGCGGTCGCCGCCGCGATGTCGCTATCGGTATGGGCCAGTTCGATGAAGCGGTCCAAGGCTTGAGTAACCAGTTCCAAATCGGACGGTTGCAGCGCCGCTTCCACGGCGCGGAACCACCGCCGGGGTTCGGCGGTAATGGCGGCGGCTAGACTTTCCAGGATGCCAGCGCCGCCCACAGTGGTTTCAGTAATCCAACTCACCGCCGGTCCTTCGGTACTGATTGGCAAAGGATCAGCCAACAAAACGTCAGCGCCAGCGCGTGTGGCCATCAATTGCCGACAGGCCAGTAGGCTCGCTTGGGTCAGCGTCTCGTGCAGGCGGCGGCGCAACCAGAGGCCCCAAGTAGCATCCGTGGGGTTTTCGGTGGCTTCCAGCGCAACGTACAGACGGCCACAAATAGCCGGTTCCGCCAGCAGGGCTTGCAACTGCTGAGTCAAACGCCCGTGGCGGGGTGGCGCGGGCGCACCCGACTGGGCAAGTTCATCGGATTCATTCTCGTCGTCGGTATCGGGTTGATCGGGCGCCAGCGGAACATGAATGATGTCCTGATCGGTAAACAGCGCGTCGAATGCCTCCTGGAAGTCGGCGTCGGTCAAGGTCTGCGCGGCAGCCAACAGGTTAGGATGCGGGTGGGCAAGCCAGACCCGGATCGCCGTCGCCAGATACACCCGATGCAGCCATTCCCGTTCAAACACGGACACGGAAGCTGGCAATTGCTCATCACTGAGCACGCGCCAGCGGTAGTACGCGGTCCGGCAAGCGGCCTGCAAAGCCGACGGTAAGGTTGCTTGCGCCAAAATCTGGGCAGGTGGTAGCCGAAAGGTGAGCCGAATGCCATCGACGCTGATTGCAAAGCCAACAGCGACGGGGTTTGCGTCTTGGACGAAGCGCACTTCGGCCAAGGTGCGGCCACCATCTTGTAACAGGATCGATGCGCTAGCGGTACGCGCATAGCGCAACACGTGTGCATAGCCACCATAGGCATTGAGGTACAAGCTGAAATCAGCGATCAATTCCGCCCAACGACTACGGGTTGAGGGTACAACCGCAATTGCCCCACCGTGCTCGACGATGCGGGATTGCCAGTTCAAGCGAGCATTCGAAGTGGGTAAGACTTGCGGCAAGCGCAATTGATCCAGCAAGATGGTCCACGGACGAAGAACCGGCACAACTCCTTGAGCATCGGTGACCGTCTCGACATACTCACGCATATTGCTGTAGCGGTCGATGGGTAAATCTTGGGTTTCTTCGTGGGGATCAATCGGAATCCAGTGGTGTAACGCGCCGCGCTGATGGGCAAACCGCCGGCTAACCCGTCCCGGTACCATCTGGTTCATGGCTTGTACCAACGGCATGGTTTCCTGCTGCGGATCAGCGCCTTGCCAGGGCGGAGGGATGTGTAGGGTCACTTCCGGCAGGTTGAGGTCGCTGAACAGATTGGCCGGGATAAATTCTGGGAGGGGCGTATTGGTATGGTAATCGTGCGGGTTGCCATCCGGCTCGGGGAATGCTACCTCCCAGTTGCGATGCAAGCGGCGCAGCAGGGTTGGGATAGCTTCCAGCATCAACGAACGGGGTGGTGACCACAACACTTCATCGGCTGTTGCCTCATCCAATTGCAACGCAACGATCAAGTGACTGCGCAAGGCAGCGAACGGTGGCGTTGCCACCTGGAGTACCTCGGCCAAGCGCTTAATGGTATGGCTGATGAAAGTTGTATTGCGCGCGGCGCCCTCTGGGCTAGCGAGGTGATACCAAGCATTTCCGCTGACCCCGGCGGGTAAGCTCTGTGTCAGCCAGTCCAGCAGTGCCATGGCGGCCTGCATCCGCAACAAGTAGGGATTGCGGATCGGTAAGACCTGCGGCGGCAGTGAGGGATCAAACAGTTGTTCGTAGCTTTGATAGGTCAGGCGGTCGCGGCCGTAGTCCGACAACACGGTCACGGTCCACGGCCGCATACTGCGAATACGCCCCGCGCGGCCCTTGCGCTGTAGAAACGAGGCCCAGTCACGGGGAGCTTTGTGCTGCGCCACCGCCCCGACCCGAGGATCGTTGAACCCGACTTCGAGAGCGGCGCTGGCAACGATGACATCAGCATCGCGGTTGACGCCGCGATCTTGCGAGGTGGTGCGGGAGACGGCCAACCGGGTAGCGAGTGGGCGTCCTAGCCATTCGCACAGTCGCCAGCGCTGGCCGTCAAGTTGGCGCAAGGGCAACAGGGGATCTGCATGAGCGGTGCGCAACTCGGCTAAGGGCGCGTGGTGTGGCCGGCCAAACAAATCGTAACCTTCGGCATCCCGAAAGTTGTCGAACAAACGGTTGATGATGTCCAGATCATCCGTGAAGGCAAACACCCGCTGACCGATGCGACCTTGGGATAAATCGCCGGTCGCCGGATCCATCAATCGGCCAAGCAGCATGAGCGTCTGGATGGTGGTTGACAACAGACTGGTTCGCGCCGCCGGGTCGCCGCGCAGGATGAGCTGATACTCGGCGGCCTCCTCCACCATGTCCTCGGCGCGTGGCTCTATCAGGGTGATGCGATTAGGGTCGATGCCAGTCAGATCAGCGAAGAACAGCGGCGCGTCTTCCAGCGTCGCTGACAGACCAACGAAGGCCACTGGGGCATTCAACGCATGTTGCCAGCGCCGGAGGACTAGGCCGGCATGGGCGCCCGCCGTGCCCGTGTAGGTATGTACTTCGTCGAGTAGCATGAGTGGCGGGCGGCGACTGGCGGGCTGGCCAATGCCAAACAAACGGCGCATGGTAGTATCCGAGAGTCGGCGGTTGAGCATCTCCACCGTACTAAACAGTATGTCCGGGGGTTGCTCTAAGAGTCGGCGCCGGGTCAGGATCAATTCACTGGCCTCCACAGCCACAGCCCGGTTATGGCATCGCACCAAGCGCTCGATTCCGGCCTGCCGGTCGGCTTTGGCCCACAGCAGTTCATCTCCGGTGTCGGGGCAAAGCAGGATCGGACATAGCCAGTCGCCGTTGCGCAACGGTTTCCATCCGGCTTGTGTAAGCGACTGGTCGGAGGCGTCATAGGGGACGGCCTGATAGAGCGCGCCGAGGGTAAACCCGCGCCGGCCAGTCGCGTGGAGCTTGTCGGCAACGCGGCGGGCCATACGCAGGCATTCGCTGAGTTGGTCACGGAGCAATTCAGTACGGGGATAGATAGCCAGCGTTTTCACCCACGGGCTTCCATCCCCCAACAGTTCGGTCAATTGCAGAAAAGCCGGTAGGTAGAACGCCAGAGTTTTACCACTGCCGGTGCCGGCTGTGACGATCACACCCCGCCGTCCACCGGGTGTCAGGAGGGCACGGCAGGCTTCTTCTTGAAAAACCGCCAGCCCCAGTTCTTGACCACCAGGGTAGGTTAACGCTTGCCAGATGCCGCGCTGTAGCGAGGAAAGTGAACAAACCTGCTGCAAATCTTGCAAAACTACACTGGGTTTCCGGCCACGGCGGTTGGGATCGCGGTCGGGGTAGCGCCGGGGTCGTAGATCAACTCGGAAATCAGACACTAAGCGGGGAGCCGTCTGCCAAGGGCGATTGCGAAACAGTTGCCGCAACCGGGCGAATAAGCGCACCCCCTCGGCGAAGCGGGCGCGTAGACTGTCATCGCTGATCTCGAACAGTAAGCGTCGGTCGATCAAATCCTCAATCAGGTCGTCGGGATCCTCATCTGGAGCAATGTCCTGCGCCAACTGGCTCACGTCTTGGCGGGATAATGCTCCGTCCACATAGCCCCAGATCAGTGAGCGAACTTCGATCTCTTCGATGTGAAACAACACCTGATCGAGAATCGTCTCGGCCATGGAGGATCACCGGTGTAGGGATGATGAAGCGAGGGAAATGGAAAAAGCATGGTTTAGTTGATGATCTGCTAACCATTGCCGCACCTCATTAGTAAGCAAATGAAGTGCTGCTCCACCACTGCAAGCCGCTTTTAGGAAATCCAGCACTGCGGCAGGAATTTCATTTGTTTGTAGCCCTTGCCATGCGGTCTGTATATTAGTGACTAACCGTTTAAGTTCGTCGATATCGTGTTCGCTGGTGGGAGGTAATAAGGATAATTTATAGGCTTGCTGTTGAAGTTGACGAATGGTGTTGACCTGAGTTTTTGTAGACGGTAGTTTTTCAAAAATCTCTAGTAATTCTTTGTCAAGAGTAGGGAGGATGTTCCTAGTATAGTTTTGCCAAGCAACTACTAGACCTTGCCAGATTTGTTCAGGATAATCTTTCAAAGGTCTCCAAAATTTTCTTAATGACTCAGCATTAGGCTTAATAGTTTTTGGATCACTCTGATAGTTAGCTACAATTGTTACCAGTGCTTGACATAAGCTCGCTAAATCGATATTTACTGGAAAGAAGAATAGGATATTACGATTACGAAAGATTTTTACTAGGTGAGCCATTTTATGAAAAGCCTGAACCCCTTGCTCTAGTTCGGTTGCTCGTGAACTGAAGAGTGTTACATCCTGTGCTAACTCTTTGAGTGTTTCAAGTTTTTCCAATTCTTCTGCTAATTTGTTGGCGCGATGTAACAGTGTCATTGGATTTCCCCAAGCAGGGTTCGCAGAGTTGCAAAAGCGGTTTCGATCCGTGTCTGTACTTGGGCCATAGGTTCTATCGTGGCGCTATATTCAGTTTTTCGGTTTTTTAGTCCCTGCTCTCCAGTTTTTAAAAGGTTTTGAACTTTGTCAGTAAATGCATCGACTGCATCCATTTGATCTCTTTGAGTAGATGCGAATATTGGGAGAAACTTATTACCTTCAATTTGTTCATCGAAAGCATTATTTTTGAGAAGTTGTTCTGGACGTGCTTTGCGAAATTTATCCTGTAAGCTCTCAAAGTCATTTATATCCCAACCTTGGATAGGTATCTTGCTCATAATGCTGCGAACTCGGGTGATGGCTGCAATGACATCCTTAGAAGATTCATCAATTGCGATATGAGTAATCACCCCGGATTGCCATATTTTTCTTTCACGAACTTCATTTATAACAGCTTTATCAATGTTGTTCTTAATGCGAGTATATAAATCGGCAATCACCCGATAAGGATTGGATAAATCTGTCGGCGGTGACTGTTGTAACTGCCATTTGTTTTTTCGCAAACTTTCCAAAGTATTTGAAATGGTCTTTGGATCTATAAAGCGCCCTTTCTGACCTCCTTTTTTTCCTGAATAGATGGCTTGCATTAATTTCTGCAAAATTAGTTGTTTTTCTGACAATAACCTGATTATTTCATTGAGTTCATTGCTTCTCATAGATGGAATAGACAACCGTTCAGGAGATATGACCGAATCAATTGATATCTGTGCCTTAGCGCTGGTCAAACTTATTGCAATAGCCATGAGTTCTACTGCAGCTTTTCCTGGATCCCAGTTATCTGTAGATTTTGGTAAAACCATTATTTGTTTATTGATGTCTTCAACCCATTCTTGTAGGCATTCAAGGAGGTTTTCTAATGCGACATCGCCGTCAGGAAAGTTCCAATGTCCGAGGCTGCGGAACTGCAATAGCCCACCTAGCGCGATGGCTGTTTTTGTGAAATCGCTGGTTTGATCTGTCCTGGGTAGCAAAATAGAAATCGGTGGAATATTAGGAGTGGTCAATTGGCGATGAAACCGAAAACTCAATGGCACGAAAGCCTTTGCTCCTGTTTTTCCAGCAATGGAAGCACGGTCAATACTCAGGCTATCCCAGTCCATGTAGTCCCACAGTGTTTCAAAGAGAGCTTGGCGTAACTTGGTCGCCAAGCTTTCCTGCATTTCATGCCCTTGTGCCCAACGATCTAGTTGACTCAGTTCGGGAATGATTGTTTGAGTTGATGGTTTGGGTTCAGTAGGTGGTATTGGCTTTGGCTCTAAAGTTATTAGAGTGCCTAAAACGGGCAAAGCAAATGCTTCATGAATAATAGGATTTAAGTCAATGATTTGCCCTTTACCATGCCAAAGTTCCAATAATGTGAGCCTCCGGTGGTGATTAATCGGATCAAGTTTTTCCAGTTTTTGGCGATCAACCATGTCTAGTTTAGCTTGGCCAACCAAGAGTTTTTCTGATGGGAATTGACCGATAGCTAGCAAATCTGCGTGACCATGCATAGTTTGACGTAAAACCCCAGTCAAAAAAGTTCTAGGCAGAAAGCGTTCCTCCATCTTTAAATCAACACGCCGAGCCATGTTCCACAAGGCTTCAGTGTTAAACGGGTACAATCCATAGGTTTCAACAGCACCGAAACCTTGATGGCAAATTCCTTGATACGGGCATTCAAAACATGCATTTGGAGGGGTTGCATTCTCTCCAAGTCGCAATTTTTGATGCCATGCCTTCAATTTTTCTGGGCCAATACGTACTGCATTTAAATAGCGAGCTGCAAATTTTGCCAATCCCTCTCGACCGATGACCTTGGCTGGACGATCCATTTCGATCCTGAACGTCAAGCGGGTGCGCACTGTATCTTCCAGTTTTTTGTAGTAACCCGTAGTAACCGCTGCTGCCCAGCGAAGTTCACAAAGTCGCTCGTCACCTTGCCGGCCGGGAATCGTCAAGGCCTGCAACAAGGAATTATCGATTCCTTGCAGTAGCGCCAGATCTTCAACTAAGAGGATCAGACGTTTACCCTGCGTGTAAAGATATTTGCGCAGATCAGTCATCATATTGATCAGTTGCTGCGGTGTTAGACTGAGGGTCAGGGTCAGTGCTTTATCCAGATTACGATTAATAATTTCAAGAGCCAGATCAAAGGGCACAGTTCCCGGACCATCACTAATAAGATTGAGTAAATCTTGAGTAGGAGATGCTGCGTTCGCATAGTCGCGCCCCCCTAAAGAGATATCCTCAGCACTGAATTCACGACGGTTTTCTGCTCTTAGGTTAGTTGAACGATTACTAAAAATATGACTGACCAGATCCACAATAAGCAGATGACTGGTTGTAAAGTAGGACTGACGCAAATAAGGATCATCAAAGAGATAGGGAAGGTTATTAATCAGGAATTCTTCAAGTCCATCTGTTTCTTGGTTTTTGAGAGGATTGTCTTGGCTAATTGCTAGTGAAAGGGAACCTAAAAATTTATCAATTTTACCCCGCTCATTGAGCGTGATTGGATCAGAATTTTTAAGTTGTTGGCGGTAGGGATCAGCCAATTCAAGGGGAAGCAGTCCGACGATACCTTCCACAATCGTACGCAAACTGGTGCGTGCTTTGGGAATGGCAAAGACGTAGGTATCATCCTGTTTGGGAATGTTCAGGCGCATCCACTGAATAAAATGCGACTTACCCGAACCGGATTCGCCTAGAACCATGGTTTGCACATAATCGCCACGATTTGGTTCCAGAAAATACTGATGCAAAAAATCGTGTGCGTTAATAGACATTGGCGCGATTGCCTGATCTGCGCTTTCAGAGAAAAGTAAAGGATAGTCAGTATGAATAGCGAGAAAAATTTCTTCTGCAACCGCTTCCGCATCCGGGTTGATGACTTCGTGGACTTTTTCCGGTTGCCAGCAGAGATGGTTTTTAAAAGTCATACTGAGTGCTCCACCGAGTATGCAATATGGCTAACGCGACTGGCCTCGCGTCCGTAATCGAGTAGATAAATGTTTGCATCGGAAATGGTTTGCAAGGCAATAACCCTTCGTTGCACGAGCCGCCGCAAGGCTAGACTGGTTGCACGAGACAAAGTCTCGGCCCGACGCGCCAGTTCAAAGCGGGTCTGTTGTTCCAAGGCTTCACGAATCACACCACCTTCCAGAACCGGCAGCAGTGGTGCCCATGCTTGGATGAAATCGCTTACACTCAATTGGGATTTATCACCAAAGATAGCGGGTAGGTGCCGGACGATAGCAACTGTTGGGTCAGGCAGTACATAAGCGGTTGCTTTGGCTGCATCTTGATCTGCCGTTTGTGATTCATCTTCATCTACATCGACGTCGTCACTCAGTTCGGTAGAGGTAAATCCCAGTTTGACGGCATATCCAAGGAACCGTGCCCAATATACTAAGTTCTGAAAACGAGCTTTATTGGTTAGTTCAAAGGATTCTGATTCTTCACCTACATCACCTTCCACCATTAATCGAACATTTTTATCCCAAACCAAGGGTCTTAGAGGGTCTTGCATTAGCAACCAAGCCAGCGCTTCTGGAAAACGACCCCGATTCCACGATGGATTAGCGGAGTCTTGCAGCAACCGTTGTTCCATCAAGCGAATGAAACCTAGCTCATCCATGTTCTGGATATCCGAAGCCAGTTGCAGACATTTTTCACCCGTTTCGTTTGCTATTTCCATAACGAGGCCAATCCGCATCGCTTCACTCAGCACCTCTGAAAAGATATTAGTCCTCCTGTTTCTCATAAGTGATGGCGGATTCATCATTTCCGATAACTGTTCACGTCCTATGCCTTTGGTTTGATTAGCAAGTTGTTTCAAAAGAAGATACAAACGATTTGGCACGACAGGTAAGTTGGTAATCACGCTCATGAGAGCACCTTAGAAATGAAATCGTCCAGAGAAAAACCGGGAACGGCGTAAACATCGCGTAAGCGACGTTGCTGCATAATAGGGTCTGGTTGGTTTTCTGGCACCAGCACTAACCGTTCTTGGCCCACTGGACGCGGCGTCAGCGTTGTCAGTTGCAATAGGCTCTTCTCACCAACAATCAATAACTCAGGACCACGTGGCATATCAGGATCCAGCTTGGGTAACTGCAGCATCTCCTCAAGTTCAGCGATGAATACTCGGTGACGAGCTAACTGTTCGCGCTGCTCGGGCGAGATCAACGTCAATCCTCCGCCAATCCCAATCAAACGCAGTAATCCTAGGTTGAGCATCTGTTCAATCGCTTCACGCAAGCGGCGTTGTTGTTTCCGCCAAGTCAACTCATTCGGCAAGTAAAAGACCAGCGCCACATTCCGGCGGTCGAACAAACCAGTAGCGGGTGGACGTAATCCAGGGTTTTGCCATTGGTGCAAGGGCAAAGGTCTGGCTTTTTCCGTAGCGGTTCGTTCTTCCGGATGTGCCCGACACCACGTGCAACCGGCGCATACCGCTGCCGCATGGAAGTCACGATCCGATATCTTTAGGGTGTAGAGGACAGCAGCCGCGTGCGCCATGCAGGTTCGGCCACGAATGACGCTCAACAAACGCTGCAAACTGGCCCGGTTATGGTAGTAAATCGCTTGCCGCAGGGGTTCGATGGTGTGCTGCCAGCGCTCTAGTTCATAGTGGCTGTCGTCCAGCAGGCGTACCCGTTGGAGCATCCCCATTGAGTTTTCGAGAGTGTAATCGGCAGCGACCTCGCCGGGAGACGCGGCGCCCAAGAGTTGGATTAAGCCTGCCCGTGCCATCAGAGCGAGAGTACGGGCGTTCCAATCCATGTTGCGAATATTCAACATGTTGATATCTTCGGGCCTCAGGCTCGGCGGCGTGTCGAGATTGACGATGCGTTCACGCAAATCATGGCCCGTTGTACCGTGATCGAACAATGACCGCCAGCGGGTCAGTCCTCGCTCGACCGAAATGATGGTTTTCTGGTTAAGTGAGTTGGCAATGGCAAGATCGTCATAGGCTGGCAGAAGTAGCGAAAGACTGGCGCATCCATCGCGGCCACTGCGTCCGACTTCCTGATAAAAACGATCCAACGTTTCGGGAATGCAGGCATGAATCACAGTACGCACATGGGCATAGTCCACGCCCATGCCGAAGGCAGCGGTAGCCACTACCAAATCCACTGCACCATTGCGCCAGGCGGTTAGAATTTGTTCCCGTTCTTCAGCGCTGGTGTTACCCGTCACAACTCGCAGGGCTTGGTAGCCGTACTCTTCTCGCAGCGTATCATGCCACTTCTTTGCATCCTCTATTGTGGTGATATAAAAAATGGCCGGACGTGGTACATGTGCCAAGGCTTCCAAGCAATGTTGCTGACGAGTCGCCACATCGGTGAATGGGGCGACCCAGAACTCGATTTCCGGGCGCAAACGGAGCGTACCCACCGAAATAAACGGTGTCTTTGCGTCCGCGAAAAGTTGCCGTAGCGCCTGCACCGCAATTGGTGTAAGTGTGGCCGAAAGCAACAGTGTCCGAGGGCATTGCGCAGGCGGACTACGGGCCATCAGTTCGGCCCATAGTCCCCCCAGCAACTGAAATTCCGTGCGGAAATCGGTGCCCCACCCGTCTACCAAGTGAGCCTCATCGACCACCAGTGCGCGCAAACGGCCTACACTGGCAGCTTTTAACAGCGCAGATCGCAAAGAACCACAGGCCGCTTCTGGCGCGACAAAACATAGCCCTTGCTGACCCATGGTGATTGCTTCACGAATCTGAAGTTTGCGGGCGTCGTCACCCACATAGGCCAACGGCTGATCCGGTAGGCGATCCTCTCGCAACGGCAACTTCCGGGCGGATTGCTCGTGGTCAATAGCCAAGGTGATGGTCGGGACGATCACCAGAGTCACGCCCGGTCCCTGACTATCGGAAAAGCCAACACGATCCACCAACTGAAAGAGCAAGCTCTTCCCTTCGCCGGTGGGCAGTGTTGCCAGGATCGTTGCGCCAGGAGGTGCGGTCAGTAGTGTTCTTGCGGCACGACATTGACCAGCGCTCAGGTAGGCCTCCTTGCCCACCAGATGTAGAAAACCATCGGTCAAAGGTCGCTTGCTCGTAGCGGGCGAGAATGGTTTGGCTACTGGCTTAGCCATCGCGGCGGTCCGATCCACCGCCTGTTGTTTACTGCCAGGCAACCAATCTGGTCGCCACCCCGTGGAACGTACATGCCAACTATCAAGTTGCCGTTGCGCGTTCAGGCCCACTCGGCGCCAATGCGTCTCGTTAGGCCAACCGCCGCCGATGGGAACTCGCAATGTGGCGTCGTCTTCGCTCTGGCGACGCCCGTTTTCATAACCCAGCACATGACGGATCAGCACGGCTAGATCAAGTGGCGAGCGACTACCTGGATTCGCCAATGCTGCTCGCAACCGTTCAAACGCCGGTTCGTCAAAAACCATCACCGACGCGGGCATTTTTTGGTCAAAAATAGCTTGTAATCCGGCAAAGCCGTCAAGGAACGAGGGTTCACTCATTTCGAAATGCCCAAGACGACTTGAGGATAATCAGTCGCCAGCACAAATAGGCCGATAGCATCAACTCGTATGCTGGGCTGCTGGATAGCCTGTAGAATCCACTGGTCGTATTCTATCTGCCGTTCCAGCGACTCATCGCGCCTCCCTGCGCTTTCCTCCGCCAAGATCGCCAGTCGCCGTTCAATCCGCCGTCGCCGGTGTGCTATATCCTGTCCGGCCTGGCTCTGCGCCATGGCCAGAGCGTCCGCGACCTGCGGCAGGCTCAACAAAATCTCGTGTGAGCGATCACGAACCTGCCGGCACAGTGTTTCCAGCCGGCCGGGATCAATGATCGCGTCCAACAAATGCGGCCGGCTGCCAAGATTGATGTCTGTGCTGCCCAGCTTTTCGGAACGGATATGGGGCCGTTCCAGTACAGTCAACAATTCCGGTCGAGCAACCGCTTGCAGGGCCGTATCGAGATAAAGGGTCAACAAGCGTGGCGGTAAGAGATCATCCGCGCGGCGTTGCAGGGCGTGAGCGACCTTGCCGGAGAGGTTGGCATTCGCCAGGGCCGTAGGTTGCGCTTCCAGCAACCAGCAGATCCGGAATCCTACCCAATAAGGTCCGATCACGTCAGGGCTGAGGTTAGGATCAATCCGCCAAGTGGCAAAGGTAGTGCCACGGTCATCCCATGCCGTGAACTGTTCGAAAGCAC